>Ga0210384_10000170_pt1 | contig 99880 bp, 105 predicted proteins | sample IncBWH2MmetaG_FD_160574 | JGI IMG/M metagenome (GOLD analysis project Ga0210384, IMG submission 160574) | Forest soil microbial communities from Barre Woods Harvard Forest LTER site, Petersham, Massachusetts, United States - Inc-BW-H-2-M | ecosystem: Environmental > Terrestrial > Soil >... | reverse complement strand
TTCCTCTCCAGTAATCGTGACCTCAACTTTTTGCGCGATGGATTGCGCCACGTCGCTCTGCAGGGTGAGCACGTCGCGCAGCTCGCGATCGTAAGCCTCAGACCACAAATGTTCGTCGGTGGCAGCGCGAATCAATTGGGCGTGAACGCGAATGTGGGTGCCGTCTAGAATCACTGAGCCTTCGACGATGGCGTCCACCCCGAGTGTTTTGGCAATCTCCGGCAGCGCCTTTTTGGTGTCTTTGTATTGCATGACCGACGTACGAGAAATGACGCGGAGATCATGAATTCCGGCGAGCCGTCCGATGAGAGCCTCGGTCATGCCATCTGCAATGTATTCTTGCGTCGGGTCGGCAGAAAGGTTCTTCATTGGCAAAACCGCCAGCGATTTGATGCCAGGCTGACTTGTTCCCTTGGCACTGCTTCCGCGGTAGAGCACCAAAGCGGCAGAGAACACTGCCAGCGCGGCTGCGGCCGTGAGCAGCACCCGCCACCGGATCGACAGGAGTTGCGCTGGAGCAGGCAAAACCACTGGCGCCGAAGGGTCCGAGCGCGAGAATTCCCGCACCGGGCTATCGTTCGTTTCCTCCGCCGGCGAGGAAAGCACGGCCGGCTGAAGATCGGACAAGCATCCCATGAAGCGGTAGCCGCGCCGCGGGATGGTTTCGATGTAGCGGGGTTTCTCGGTCGAATCCCCTAGTACGTCGCGGATCTTTCTGACTGCCGTGTTAAGCCCGTCGTCAAAATCCACGAACGTATCCGCCGGCCACAGAGTTTGTTTCAGCTCGTCCCGAGTAACAATTTCCCCGCGCCGCTCCAGGAGCACGCGAAGCACCTGAAACGGCTGGTCTTGGAGCCGGAGGCGGTTGCCGCGCTCCCATAGTTCGCCGGAACGTAGGTCAACCTCAAATTCATCGAAACTGAGCCGACGGGAGGGTTGGGCGTTCGCAGCCACGTGTTACACCTGTAGTTAGGCACAACTATAATGCTTAGTGCGCGGCGCCGCAATTCCGTTTCGTCCTGTCGGACGTGGTAAATCATTCTCCTTCATCGACTTATCTGTCCGGCAATAATCCGGAAAGAGTCCAGCTTCAGTCCATTGACACCGCGCCTGAGCTATCCGAGATTCACGGTTACCCCAGAGGAGGGATCCCATGAGAAAGTTTTTTGGAATAGCAACAATGTGCGCCTTGCTGCTCAGCGGCATGGCGGTGAGGCCACGGCCCGCGGCGGCGGCCGCACCCGACTCGGTGCTTGAGTGGATCGGCGTGATGAACAGCACGGTACTTACCGCCGGCACCGCTCCAAACGTCACCGGCCGCGTGGTCGCGTTGGTGTCCGCATCCGTGTTTGATGCGGTCAACGGTATCGAGCCACGATTCCGTCCACTGCATGTGAGGCCAGACGCGCCTCATAATGCGTCGCAACGCGCAGCGGCGATTCAGGCGGCCTACGTAATTCTAATGAACCTCTATGGATCGAAGCAGGGCGCGACCCTCACCAGTCAGCATGATGCGTCGCTCGCAGCGCTGGCCTCAACCGAAGATCCCAAATCCATTGCCGCGGGAGTCGCGTGGGGACAAAGCGTAGCGGACGCCATCTGGGCCTGGAAGCTGGCTGACGGGTTCGCGCCCACCCCGCCGCCATTCTTTGGAGTGCAGAGCATAGCCGGCACAACGAATTCCCTGGGTTTTTGGCGACCCACGCCACCGGCGAACGCATCAGGCGCAACACCGCAACTTGCCACAATAACTCCTTGGGTACTGACGCGACCCTCGCAGTTCCGCTTGCCGCCGCCACTGGCGCTCAACGACCCACTGTACACGTCCGACCTCAACGAAGTGAGAGACATGGGTAGCCTCACCAGCATAAGCCGCTCAAGTGAACAGACGGAAGTCGCATTGTTTTGGGCGCTGAATACTCCACTAGCGTGGGACCGCGTTGCAGCGCTGCTTTCGGCGGCGCGCGGACTCAGTCTGACCGAGAATGCGCATCTATTTGCGGTGCTCAATGTAACTATGGCCGACGCCATAATCGCTTGCTGGGATAGCAAGTACCGCTACATTTTCTGGCGGCCAGTCACCGCCATCCGAGCGGGTGCCGCGCCCGGAGATCCTGACGCGACTTGGGAGCCATTGCTGGACTCTCTGACCGGCACTCCCGCGCATCCCGAATATCCGTCGGCGCATTCGACCTACAGTGGGGCCGCCGCGTTCATCCTAGCCGATGCGTTTGGAGAAAACACCGCCTTCAGCGTCACCTCAGAGATACGTCCAGGTACTCGTTCCTATGCGAGTTTCTCCGAAGCGATAGCCGAAATCGCCGATGCGCGCGTCTTTGGCGGCATTCACCTCCGAAGCAGTTGCGCCAGCGGGAATTCGCTGGGTCGAGCTGTTGCGGATTACGTATCAAGGCACGTAATGCGGGCGCGAGGCGACGATCAAGACGAATGAGAGAGGTATACGCAAAGGGCTCGGTCACTCGATGAGGATGACGGGCAAACCGGAAGTTCAAACGGGGCAGTCCGCTGACGGCCGTCCGTAAGCAACTAATGAACCGGCCTGATACCGTAATGTAGATGAATGGTTAGTCTTCTTCGGGGGAGTCTGGTTCGGGAAGCTCGGTGGAGCATTCGGAAGAGGAATTGGAATCGGTGAGGGGCGGAGCGCTGGAGAGTGGGGCGGCATTGGCCAGTACCTTGTTCCAGTGGTCGAATTTGTAGCTGAAGGGAAACTCTTTCTTCACGTGGGGGAGGCTCGAGAGCAGGACCTGGCCGAGGAAGGCCAGGGCGGTGGCTTTGCGAACGGGGATACGGTCCTCCGCTACTGCGATGAAGAGTTTGCCGAGGACGTGGTTGATGTCGGTGGCGGCGAGGAAATCGCCATGGAGGGATGTAGAGATTTCGCCGCCGAGGCGCTGGGACTCGAGGAGTTGCAGCTGTTGCCTGGCCTGGAAGGCACAGAAGAAAGAATGGGCCGGGCTGCGCAACATACGGCAGCAGCGGCCGTCGGAAAAGTGAAACTGGCAGCGCGTGGCGATACCAGTGCTGGAATTCTTATTGGTCATGGAAGCCTCTTAGAAGTGGATTTGTACTAACGCGAAAGGTGAAACTCGAAATGCGCTTGGAGAGTCGAGGGTGAGATTGGACCGGATACCGTCGCTGGGCGGGCTGCTGAAAAAACCAGAAAAAGCAGATCCCTCGCTTCGCTCGGGATGACAGTCACGGGCGTTTTAAGCCGCTGTGCTCCAGATGACAATCGCGGGTGTTTTCAACCCTTCGCTCCGAATGACAACAACGGATTTCTTGAACAGCCTGGCGGAGAGCCGATGAAAAATCAGACCTAACTATTGTGCGTTAGCGTTCGGGTGTGCGTTAGGATTCGAGCGGGCAAAAAAATAGCCGCCCGGAAAAGCGGCGACGAAGGTTAACTGAGTCTGATTATCCGAATAAGAGAATACCACAGACGATATAACTCTGTCAATAAATATTTTCAAGGCGGACAGAAATCAATACGGAATGGAGGGGACGAATTCTTGATCTCCTAACGTTCCATTCTGGGTTCAGTGTCGCCAGGGGATTTCAGATTAGGGAGGGTTCCGGATTTGGCATACGTTTTCTAGGTAGCGCTTGACCTGCAGCGCAGGATTCGAGAGAGTTCTGCGTACCGCATGCTGCGCACGCTTTTCATCGCAGTTTTCCTTTCGCTGTATATCCTGATACTTGGGCCGCCTCTTCTGCTTTACACGCTGGTATCGCGACACATCGATCCGCTTTATTGGGCTGGACTTAAGGGCGTGCTGTTTTTTGTGAGGGCGGTCGGGGTGCGGGTCCGTGTGGAGGGAAGAGAGAAGATTCCCGAAGAGGTTTGCCTTTTCGTTGCGAATCACACAAGTTCGGCGGATGCGCCGGCGGTGATTGGGGCCATTCCCAGGCGCATCGCCGTGTTATTGAAAGAATCCCTCTTCAAATGGCCGATTGTTGGGCAGGCGTTTACCTTGGCTCACTTTATTCCGGTCAATCGCAAAGATCGCGAATCGGCAATATCCAGCGTTGAAAAAGCCGCGGAGGCAATGCGTGCAGGGCAATCGTTTCTCATCTATCCGGAAGGGACGCGCAGTCCCGATGGGCGCCTGCAAGAGTTCAAGAAGGGTGCTGTTGTGTTGGCAATAAAAGCCGGGGTTCCGGTCGTTCCGGTGGTTTGTTCCGGGGCGCAGCGGGTGATGGCAAAGCGCTCCATGGTGATACACGCTGGAGAGATTCTCGTCGAGTTTCTCGATCCGATCGACGCTTCAAAATACAGTTGGGAGGAACGGGATATTCTGAATCAGCGGGTACACGATGCGATGGCGGCCGGTTTGCCACCGGATCAGCGTCCACTTGGGTTCCCGGGGGCTTCGGAAAGCTAGCGGGAGCCGGGGAGGCGCGGACGGCCACCAAGGCGTTCCAGTTCAGCTTCTAATTCGCGAACACGCTTCTGGAGTTCCGGCAAGCGATTTAGGGCTGCTACGGTCTTAAGCCATTGGCGATTGTCGACGGCTGGATAGCCGGAGAACATCGAGCGAGGCGGGACGTCATTGGGAACGCCGCTTTTTGCGGTAATGACGGAACCGTCGCCGATGGTGAGATGACCGGCGGTGCCGACCTGACCTGCGAGGATGCAGCCGTCGCCGACCTTGGTCGAGCCCGCAAGGCCTACCTGGCCGCAGAGCATGGTGTTAGCACCCACTCGGGACGCATGGCCGACGATGACAAGGTCATCTAGCTTGGTGCCGTGGCCGATCCGGGTTTCTCCCACGGTAGCCCGGTCAACGCAAGCGTTGGCTTGTACCTCGACGTCGTCCTCGAGAACGGCGGGGCCGGACTGTTGCATTTTGTACCAGGTGCCGTCTTTCTGCTTGGCGAAGCCAAGGCCATCGCCACCGATGATTGCCCCGTTTTGGAGGATGACACGATTTCCAATGCGGCAAAACTCGCGCACTACAGCATGAGAGTGCGCAAAGAAGTCGTCGCCGATGCGCGCGCCTTGGTAGATGGTGACGAAGCTGTGTAAAACCGCGTTGCGGCCGATGTGCGCATCCTCTCCCACCATGCAATAAGGGCCGATGTGTGCGCCTGCGCCGATTTTGGCGGACTTCGCGATGAGTGCCGTAGGATGGAATCCGGGCGCGTAACGAGGAGCTTGATAAAAAAGTTCGATAGCGTGGGCGAAGGCAAGGTAAGGGTTTGCGGTACGCAAAGCGGCGAGCCGGGGCAAGCTGGCGTCGCGTTCGATGCTGATACCTTCCTCGAGCAGCACGGCTGAGGCGCGCGTGGTCTTGAGAAGAGGGAAGTAGCGCCGGTTGGCAAGAAAAGTGATTTGGCCCGGCTCGGCATGTTCGATCCCGGCAATGCCATGTATGGGAGTCTCGCCAGGACCGTCGAGACGGCAGCCGAGTTTTTGAGCAATCTCAGAGAGGCTTATGGACATAAATGCAGCTCCTTACCGCTGGGTGCGAGTCTCGCACAGCGAGAAGAGGGAAGTACAGCCGCCGAGCCGGGATTATTCGTTGAAAAGCCGAGGTTGGTCTGCAGCCGGAGCGCCTGCTGCGGGTTTGCGGCGAGCGATACCGACGACGCCTAGGACGGTCAATTCGGTGAGAGCGGTGCGCGGGATGAAAATGCGATCGGTGGTCGAGTTCAAATCGGGTGGAGTGATTTGGATGCCGTTGTCGAGCATGGTGAGCAAATCATTGGGGACCACGCCTTCGATCGTCTCCCCATCGCTGTAGCGCAGGCGTACCCAGAGGCCGTCGAGCTTAGGCCTGCTTAGGAAGGCCTTGCGCTCCGGTTCAAACTCATCGGAGAACTCGCGCACAAAATAAATCGAGCGCACCCTGGCGAGAGGAATCTCCTGGTGCTCGCCGTCTGGGGTGAGTAGGTCAATAGGATCGGCTTGGCCAAGCCGAGAGGGGTTCAGATACCCGCGCACGGGCTTCTTGTCGGCAAGGACAAGAACGACTTTCTTGTGAGTAGAGGCTGGGGCTCTGTTTTTCAAAGAAATCAGTTTGTAAAACGCCGGAATGGCCAAAATTTGCGAATAATCAAGATGTATGTTATGTTAAGCGCGTTTTGCCTGTCAACCTATTGTTTTCATTAGGGTTAGGTCCCGGAGCGCCGGCCGTTGACCGATAAAAAGCATATCCTCAAATCGGCCTCGATCATCTCCCTGGTTACTATCGTAAGTCGAGTTCTCGGCTACGTGCGCGACCAGCGCATCGCCCTCCTGCTTGGAACAACCGCTATAGCCGACGCTTACAATCTTGCCTATCGGATTCCCAATCTCTTCCGCCGACTGGTCGCGGAGGGGTCGATGACCGCATCATTCATCCCGGTTTTCACTACCTACATGCGGGACAAGACAAAGGAAGAGGTTTGGGAATTCGCGAACAAACTTTTCTGGACGTTGGCGCTTGTTGTGGCCGTAATTACCGTCCTCGGCATGGTCTTTTCGCCGACGGTTGTCCACCTGTTTGCCGGAAAAAACATTGCCGAGGCCCAAGCGACAGGGCTGAACCGAATCGTATTTCCTTATCTCTTCTTCATCTCATTGGCAGCGCTTGCGATGGGAATATTGAACTGTTTCCATGTTTTTGGCCTGCCTGCGGCGACTCCGGTCTTCCTGAATTTGGCGACGATCCTGTTCACATTTGCGGCTGTTCGGAGCCATTTCAAGGATTCTGCAACAGCAATCGTCGTTGGAGTACTTGTAGGAGGCGTGCTGCAGTTCCTGATACAGGTGCCACTCCTGGTGCAAAAAGGAATGAGGTTCAATTTTGGGATTTCCTTTTCGCATCCCGGTATCAAAAAAGTCGCTCGGCTGATGATTCCCAGGTTGTTCGGGATAGGCATTGGGCAGATCAATTTATTCGTTGATACGCGATTCGCAACGGCCCTAATTATGCCGATCGGAAGTTTGTCGGCGCTGATCATTGCGGACCGCACCATGGAGCTGGTTCTTGGAGGATACGCAATCGCTGTGGCGACCGCGATCCTGCCTATGATGTCGCATCAGGCGGCGGCAAAAGACTACGAATCGCTGAAGAAGACACTCGCTTTTGCCGTGCGCATCGTGGCGTTCATCACGGTGCCGGCGGCGTTGGGGCTCATGATTCTGCGCGAGCCTATTGTTCGCGTATTGTTCCAGCACGGGCAGTTCGACGCGAATTCGACGAGATTGACGGCCAGGGCGCTGCTGTACTACGCCATAGGCTTGCCGGCGCTGGCCAGTGTGAAACTGGTCGTGCCTGCTTTCTACTCCACCTCGGACACAAAGACACCCGTGATTGTTGCTTCCATCTCGTTAGTCATCAACGTGGTTCTCAATATCGTGTTTATGCAATTTTTCTTTAAGCGTGTGCAGAACGGAGGCCCGGCGCTGGCCACGGCCATTGCCTGTTTCTTCGATTTCTTCGCACTTTTTGTGATTTTTCGTTTGCGCTACGGTCAAATGGGAACGATGGAGATCCTGCGATCCTTCGGAAAGACTTCGTTGTGCGCGAGCATCATGGGAGTAGCGTGCTGGTTTGGAAATCGCTACACAGAGTTTACGATGCACTCGCGTTTCCTCGTTCAGCTTCTCGTTTTTTCGGGGCTGATTGTTGGAGCGACGGCGCTTTATTTGACCCTCGCCTGGCTTTTTCGTTGTTCTGAAATCCAAGAAGTTTACGGCATCGCCACGCGGCGGCGAGCAGGCGCCGGGAACGGTTACGCGGAGCCTTAATGGAAATTACGCCAGCCATATCGCTATTTTTGACACACGTTAAGGTGGAGAAGGGACTTTCCATCAATACCGTCTCGGCCTATCAGCGCGACTTGGCGAAGTTCAATGTGTTCGCTCAAAAGCGAAAGCTGACGATCGTGAGCGTGAGCCGCGACGATTTAGTGGATTTTCTGGCTGGACTGTACCGGGAAAAGCTAGAGAGCAGGACAGTGGCGCGTCACCTGGTCACGTTGCGCAATTTCTTCCGTTTCGCGCAAGTTCAGGAGCTCATCACGACGGATCCGTCTCTGAATCTCGAGTCGCCAAAGATCCGGCGCACCTTGCCAGGTTATTTGAGGCTCGAGGAAGTCGAACGTTTGCTGGCGCAGCCGGATGCAAAAACTTCCTTTGGTTTGCGGGATCGCGCCATGCTGGAAGTGCTGTATTCCACCGGGCTGCGGGTTTCTGAACTAATTGGGCTGAGGGTCACCGATCTGGACGCGAAAGTCGGCTGCATTCGCTGCATAGGCAAAGGGGACAAGGAGCGCATCGTTCCGGCCGGACGCAAGGCGCTGGGAATGGTGGAAAAATATCTTCGTGAGGCCCGGCCAAAACTTTTGGGAAAAGGTGTTTCTAGTCAGGCTCTGTTCGTGAACCGCAGAGGCGGATCGCTCAGCAGGGTTGGTGTGTGGAAGATTCTCTCGGCGTATGGCAGACGCGCGGGTTTGCGCGTTGCGCTGACGCCCCACATGCTGCGCCACAGCTTTGCGACGCACTTGTTGGAACGCGGCGCGGACCTGCGGTCGGTACAGCTCATGCTGGGCCACGCAGACATTTCCACGACCCAAATCTACACCCATGTAGTGGAAGAGCGTTTGAAACAGATTTACAAGGCGCATCACCCGCGCGCTTGATGCGCGGAGGTCCTAGGCCAAAATTGCGGTTGCCTCCGCGGCAGTCAGCGCGGGCATCCAGAATGTGAAGGAGTGCGATGCCAGATTATATGTTTTTGCTGGAAAGCCGGCTCTCTCCGGAGCAGCGAGCGGTCATGATGCGCGTGCAGGAGCTCTCTGCCGCCATGGGATTCAACGTGTACCTGACCGGCGGAACGGTGCGCGATCTCGTGACAGGCGCTTCTCTGCGTGATCTCGATTTCACTGTGGAAGGGAACCCGTCGAAGATCGCCCGCGAACTAGAAAAGGGCGGCGCAAAAATCCTCTCCGAGGATGAGAAGCTACGCCAAGTAGAGATCCTTTTTGCGGGAGACGTCGACGGCAGCATATCGGCCGCCCGCGATGACCACTACGTCCGCCCCGGGACGCGCCCGGAAATCCGTTGGTCCACCATCATGGAGGATTTGCGTCGGCGTGATTTCTCTTTGAATGCCATTGCCATCTCGTTGAACCCTGCTTCGCGCGGATTGCTTCTGGATCCGACAAATGGGCTTTCGGACGTCGAGCGCGCCGAGGTGCGCGCGCTTACCATTCACAGCTTCACGAATCAGCCAGCGCGACTGCTCCGTGTTCTGCGCTTTGCCGCGCGCATGGGCTTCAAAATTGAGGCACGAACGCAAGAGTGGTTCGACCTGGCCATCGAACGCGATTTGCATCACACCATCGCGCCGGAAGACGCCGGGGCGGAGTTGCGGGCTGTGGCTCGAGAAGAGCGCCCTGCCGTGGTCCTGAAGGAATGGGAAGAGCACGACTTGCTCGAAGCAATCCATCCAGTTCTTGCAAAGCGCCATCCGAATTACGAAGCCATTGCACGGTTGATGAAGGTTCGCGAGGATTTGTTTACGGCTGGAGTTCGTCCGAAGCTCGCGACGCCCATGATGCTGGCAATTCTCGGCCGGCTAAAGGATCGGGAACAGAGCAACGTTCTCTCAAAGGCGGGGTTCCGCTCGGCGGAAGCGGATGCCATATTGAACTTCGAAAAGGAAGTGCTTGCTGACCAGAAGGAATTGATCGGACGCAAGCTGAATGCGCCGGTGGATGCTTACAAGTTCCTGGAAAGGCTGCCCGTCGAGCGCATCGCGTACCTTTTGGCGGAATCGAGCAATTCGGGGGCGCTCTCGAAAATTCGCGCTTATCTTAACAAATGGCGGCCAATTCGGGCTGCGCTGCCCATGGTGGCGAATGAGCTGGAAGCTTTGGGCTATGCGCGCGGGGCGAAATTCGACGCCATCGTCGAACAAGTTTTCGCGATGCAGCTGACAGGGCGGGGCAAAACGCCAGAAGAGCGGGTGAAGATCCTGCGCAAATTGTCGGGCATCAAAGAGCAACCGAAAAAGAAAGAAAAGGAAAAGAAACCCGCGAAGACCGCCGAAAAGCAGCCCGGGGCCGCCAGCGCCGCGGCAGCGCCGGAAAAAGGTACGCCGGCGAAGGCCGCGCACGGGCAATCCCATAAGAACCACCCGGTGATGTTGAAGCAAGCCGCAAAACACAAAGCGGCTCGTGAGCAGGCGAAGCACGCTGCCGCGAGCAAAAAAAGCGGCCGCCGAAAATAAGGGGAGGGCGCAGAAGTCCGCGCCTGTGCAAATCGAGAGAATGCGATTCGCAATTCTCAGGCGAGCGTTCTAGAATCGAGATCCATGGGCCAGCCGCAGTTCGTTCATCTTCACGTTCACACGGATTTCAGTCTGCTCGACGGAGCTTGCGAGACGTCCGAGCTGCTCGATGAGGCTTCGCGGCAGAAAATGCCCGCCGTAGCCGTGACAGACCACGGTAATCTCTTCGCTGCCGCTAATTTTTTCAACGAAGCCAGCAAGCGGGATGTCAAGCCGATCATCGGGTGCGAAGTCTATGTGGCAAAGGGCAGCCGCCACGACCGCGGCGAAAAAACGAACGGATCGAGCGCGCAAGATCGGGGCGAAGCGGAGCCAGGGATGCGCGGGAGCAACCACTTGGTGCTGCTTTGCGAATCGCTCGAGGGCTATCATAACCTCATCAAACTGGTATCCTCGGGCTTCCTCGAGGGCTTCTACTACAGACCGCGCATTGACTATGACCTGCTAGCCAAGCACAACAAGGGCCTTATTGCGCTGTCAGCCTGTTTGCGGGGCGCGGTGACGGAGGCGGTCGTCGATGAAAAGTATGACCAAGCCCGTGAGAACGCGTACCGGCTGCAAGACGTCTTCGGCAAGGGCAACTTCTTTCTGGAGATTCAGGACCAAGGGCTAGAAATCGAACAGGGTGTGAATCGCGAACTGGTCCGCCTCTCGAAAGAAACCGGTATTCCCCTGGTTGCCACAAACGACTGCCATTACCTGCATCACACCGATGCGCATGCGCAGGAAGTTCTGCTTTGCATCCAAACGGGAAAGACGATGAGCGATACTCATCGAATGAAGTTTGCTACTGACCAGTTTTACTTTAAGTCCGCGGCCGAGATGGCGCAGGTATTTGGTGAATTGCCGGATGCGCTGAGCCGCACGGTGGACATCGCGGCGCGTTGCAACGTCAAAATCGAGCGCATCCCGAATCCATTTCCAGAGTTTAAGGTTCCCGATGGCCACACAGCCGGAAGCTATTTTGAAAAAGTGGTGCGCGAGGGGTTTGCGACGCGGGTGCCTTATCTGGAGCGGCTGCTGAAGCAGGGCGCATTGCACAACCCGCTGTCCGAGTACGAACGGCGACTGACCTCCGAAATCGAAATGATCAAGAAGATGCGCTATGAGGGCTACTTCCTGATTGTGTGGGATTTCATTCATTACGCGCGCGCGCAAGATGTCCCCGTCGGGCCGGGACGCGGGTCCGCAGCTGGCAGCCTCGTCAGCTATGCTCTACGCATCACGGACGTGGATCCGTTGCAATACAACTTGCTGTTCGAGCGCTTTCTGAATCCGGAGCGCGTTTCCTTGCCCGATATCGACATCGATTTTTGCATGCGGCGTCGTGGCGAAGTGATCGAATACGTCACCCAAAAGTACGGCCGCGAAAACGTGGCGCAGATTATTACGTTCGGCACCATGGCTGCGAAGGCAGCGGTTAAGGACGTCGGCCGGGCTATGGAGATTCCTTACGCAGAGGTTGATCGGCTGGCGAAGCTGATACCCACGACTCTCGGAATTGACTTGGAAACCGCTCTCTCTGAAGCGCCTCAGCTAAAGTCCGCCATCAACAGCGACGAAAAGCTGAAGGACTTGATGGCAGTGGCCCTACGCTTGGAAGGCCTGGCGCGGCACGCTTCGACACACGCAGCGGGCGTGGTCATTTCACCACGGCCGCTGACGGACGTCGTCCCGGTTTACAAAACGAACCGGGATGAAATCACGACGCAATATGACATGAACGATCTCGAGCGCATCGGCTTGCTGAAGATGGACTTCCTCGGCTTGACGACGCTCACGGTCTTGCAGGATACCGTGGGCATGATCGAAAAGAACCGCGGCGTGAAGGTCGACATCGACAATCTGACTTTGGATGACGAGCAGACCTACCAGCTTTTTGCGCGCGGTGATACAACGGCCATTTTCCAGTTTGAATCGCACGGCATGCGCGACATTTTGCGCCGTTACCAGCCCTCGCGCATTGAAGATCTCACCGCACTGAACGCGCTGTACCGTCCTGGGCCCATTCAGGGCGGCATGATCGACGACTTCATCAGCCGCAAACAAGGGAAGACCAGAGTCAGCTACGAGCTTCCGCAGCTCAAGGGCATTCTCGATGAAACATACGGCGTCATCCTCTACCAGGAGCAGGTGATGCAGATCGCCAACCTGCTGGCGAGCTTTTCGCTTGGTGAGGCGGATATTCTCCGCCGCGCCATGGGCAAAAAGAAAAAAGAGGAGATGGCGGCGCAACGCGCAAAATTTATCACCGGCTGCCTTACCAACAAGGTTCCAGAGAAAAAAGCGGAGCGCATTTTCGATTTGATGGAGGAGTTCGCCGGGTACGGCTTCAACAAATCCCATTCCTGCGCCTATGCGTTGCTGGCGTATCAGACGGCCTATTTGAAGACGCACTATCCGGTGGAATTCATGGCCGCGCTGCTGACTTCGGAAACGGGCAACGCGGAAAAGGCTGTGAAGTACATCAACGAAGCGCGAGGCATGAGCATTTCGATCCTTCCGCCGGACGTGAACGAAAGTGACCTATATTTTACGCCGGTTGGAGAGTCCATTCGCTTCGGGCTCGCAGCGATCAAAAACGTTGGCGAGAATACCGCAAAGGCCATCCGCGATTCGCGGCTGAGCGCGGGCGAATTCACTACTTTGTATGACTTGTGCGAACGCATCGAGGCTAAGTTTCTGAATAAGCGAGTGTTTGAGAGCCTGATCAAGTCCGGCGCGGTGGATTCTCTCGGGCCGCGGGAATCTATGCTGGCATCGGTAGATGATGCATTGGCGGCAGTGCAGCGCGCAACGCGAATCCGAGAATCAGGCCAGCACGGCTTGTTTGGCACGGCAGCGGCGCCCGCACGCATAGCATTTGAATTGCACGAGGCCGAACCGTGGAGCGAGGCTGAACGCCTAGCAAGCGAATACGCGATGCTCGGTTTTTACGTGTCAGGACACCCGCTCGCCAAATATGCTTCGCGATTACAGGAATTGAAATGTGTTTCGCTCGACCAAATCGAAGGTCAGCGTAACGGCAAGGAAATCACGGTCGCGGTGCTGATTGTTGGGACGCGGCCCATGCGTTCCAAAAAAGGCGCACGCTGGGCCATTTTCACAATCCAGGATATGACCGGAGTTCAGGAAATGCTTGCCTTTCCTGAAAGCTTTGCGCGATTGGAGCAGATCCTCAAGGCCGGAGCCCCGCTATTGCTTAAGGTCCGCGTTCAGGTAGAGGAAGCCGGCACGCGGCTATCCTTGCAGGAAGCCGCGCGTCTGGGAGACCTCGCAGAAAAGCCGGCATCCGGGCTACGCATACGCATGAAACTCGAAGATTTAAACGATGAATTGCTCGACCGTTTTGAAGAGATAATTTCCTCCTACCGAGGGTCGAGCCTGGTTTCGCTGGATCTCTCTGACGCAAAAGGAGCAACGGCGACACTTCAGGTCGAGCAGCGCGTCCGGACGTGCCCCGAGCTAATCGCAGCAATCCGGGAGTGCATGGGCGACGAATCGATTGAGCGGGTGATGTGATGAAGTCCAAGGACAAGACAAAGATCCCGGCAGCGCAGGTGAATCGTCAAAGCGAGATCGAACGTCTGGAAAAAGACGTTGAGGAATTGCGCCATCTGGCGGGCGATGAAGAAGCCGACGCCGAGCTCGAACGCATTCGCAAACAGGTGGCGGAACTGCGCAAGGAGTTCTACAGCCATCTCGGACCCTGGCAGCGGGCCCAAATCGCACGGCACACGCAGCGGCCCTATCCCCTGGACTATATCGGTATGCTCTTCACCGACTTTATCGAGCTGCACGGCGATCGCGGCTATGGCGACGACAAAGCCTTGATTACCGGACTCGCGAAGTTTCATGGGCGCCCCATCGCCATCATCGGCCACCAAAAAGGCCGCGACACGAAACAGCGCCTGCTGCGCAACTTTGGCCAACCTAAGCCCGAGGGCTACCGCAAAGCTCTGCGCATTATGCAACTCGCGGCAAAGTTTGGCCGCCCCATTTTCACTTTCATCGACACTCCCGGTGCTTATCCTGGCATCGACGCCGAGGAACGCGGACAAGCCGAAGCGATCGCGCGCAATTTGCGTGAGATGGCACGCCTACCCGTGCCGATCATTGTAACTGTAACGGGTGAAGGCGGCTCGGGCGGAGCGCTGGCGATTGCCGTCGGAGATCGCGTCAATATCCTTGAAAACAGTTTTTATTCGGTGATTTCACCGGAAGGTTGCGCAGCGATCATGTGGCGCGACGCCACAAAAGCGGAGACCGCCGCTGCAGCGCTGAAAATCACGGCGAAAGACCTGAAGGAGCTTGGCATTGTCGACGAAATCGTGGCCGAACCTGAAGGAGGGGCGCACGTCGACCCGGAAGGCGCCGGTCAGTTGCTCGGAGAAGTCCTGGACCGGCAGCTCGTGGCCCTATCGCAACAGCCTACTAAGGATTTGCTCGAAACTCGCTACGATAAATTCCGCAAGATGGGCCAATTCTTCGATTTTGGCAGCTAGAGTCGTATTTGGGTAGTTGTTCGAGTCCTGGGCCTACCCCTTAGCACATTCGCAACTCGTCCCACAGCATTCGTTGTTGCTTCCGGGGGCCCGGGCTAATCTGAATAGGCAACCATCAGAGTGATCCGGATCGGGGCACCTTCCGCGCTTTCACGGCCACCCGTCTACGGAGGACAGGACTCATTATGTCGGAACCCTTTCGCCCCTATGAAAAGCTTGTGGAAATCACCGTGATGGGCAAGAAGTTTCAAGTGCCAGAGCGCAACTCACTTCTGCGATGTTTTCAATTCATCAGCCCGGAAACGATTCCTTACGGGCGGTTCTGCTGGAATCAGGATTGCCAGTATTGCCGCGTTTCCTGCCAGTTGCCCGATGACGACGAGCCACGGGAAATGTTGAGCTGCAAGTTCATCGTCATGCCGGGAATGGAAATCACTGAACTGAGCCAAGAGCTAAAGTGGTGCCTCAGGTCCAAGCTTCCAGCTGACGCCGCGGTCTCCTCGTAAGTTTCACGACCGCATCGCGTAAAAAGGGCCGTTGTCTTCGCAACTTTCATCCGCATTCAGGGTTTGTAGTCGAAGGCTCACGTATCATCGCGCGACGGCGGTTGTGCGACGCCAAAACTCAAATTACCATCCCCGGCGCACAGCCGTCGTCGTCGAATAACTGCGCCAGACGCGCACCCAACGCGATTTGCACTCTTCTCTTCTCTGGACTACGATTCTTTCTTACAAACCATGCCCACAGATGCCCTGGCTTGCGACGGCTGCGGACAACCAGCGTCGCCAGAACATATTGCGCGGCGGCTTCAGCGCCTGGAGTGGACGACGCGTTATCGCCCGATCCATATTGGCACGCTCCTACTCGGCGGCTTTTCTCCCTTGGCCGAGGCAGACTTCTTATATTCTGGAAAGTTTGAAGGGGAAGCTGGTCGACTCCTCGAGGTAGTCGGAATCTCTCCCTTAGGAAAGCCCGCAGATACTGTGCTAAGCGAGTTTCAGCGCGGTGGTTTTTTTCTGACGCACGTTCTCGAATGTCCGCTCGAAAGTGGCCAAGCCGGACCATTGGTGTGCGAGTCGCTTCTTGGGAAACGCGTTTCGTCGGTGATGACGCGCATTCGCCGGTCGCTGAAACCAAAGCGCGTCTTTCTGATTTCGGAATCGCTCGCGCCGCTGTCCGCCGGGCTGTCAAGCTCCGACCCAGGTTGCCCCGTAATCCTCGACGGCGGTCAACCCTTCGGCTTGGACTCTTCCGGCTTTTCTGAGGCGGCAAAGCATTTACGCGCAGCGATTGCCGCGCCCATCGCGGCGAAATGAACAGCGGCCCTTACCGCTCGCCCCAACGAACAGGTCGAGAACTGGATTTCGACCAGCTTGCCAGTCTTCCGGCTGTGATAGAATCGAAAACTTGGATACTGTGGAGTCGGAGCAGGAGTCGAGCCGTGAAGAAACAAGCAAAGTTTGGCATCGGAGTCACCGTGATCGTCGTTTCCATGGCCTTCCTGGCCTGGCTCGGCTATGGCGAAAGCAAAACGTACTATCACACCATCGCAGAATTGCAGACACTCCATGGTTCTGATCTGTCGCACCGGATCCGCGTTGGAGGAACCGTGGCACCTGGCAGCATTCGCCGATTCACAGGCCGCGTGGATTTCGTTCTGGACGGAGAAGGGAAGTCGCTCCCCGTGAGTTATGTGGGCAGCGATCCACTGCCAGACACGTTCGTGGATAAATCGCAAGCGTTGGTGGAGGGCCGGGAGACGGATGGGCGCTTTGTCGCAGAAGTAGTTCAGGCAAAGTGTGCCTCCAAGTACGAGGCAACTCCGGGGGGAACGGTTGCCACTCCTTCCACTGCGACGCGGTGAAGCAATAGGTAGCGGGCCCGGCTCGGCCGGGGGATAGGCGGAGGCCCAGTGGATGTATTCGGTTCGTTCGCTTTACTCCTGGCATTCATTTGCGCGGTATTTGCGTTTGCAGGCGGGATTGCCGCGATTATCACGCGACGTCCCCTGCTCGTTAAAAGCACGAGACAGGCAGGTATCGCCACCTGCTGCTTGATTTTCGTCGCGACCTTCAGCCTCGAATATCTCTTCTTCAGCGACAATTTTTCCGCAGCTTACGTGGTTGCTCACAGCAACCGCGCGCTCGCAACATTTTATAAAATCGCCGCTCTGTGGGCCGGCCAGGAAGGCTCGCTACTGTTCTGGAGCTTCCTGCTTTCGATTTACGTTTTCTCCGTCTTGATTGCTTATCGGAATAAGAACGGCGAGTTGATGCCGTACGTGGGAGTGATTCTCGCCGGGGTGCAAATATTCTTTTTGACGCTCAATAATTTCGTCGCCAGTCCGTTTAAGGCTCTGGCCGTTCCCGGCGCTCATGGCGCTATGGATCTTGTGGCTCGCGCCGACGGGAACGGTCTGACCCCGCTGCTGCAATATCCGGAAATGGTGATCCACCCGCCGAATCTTTATTCGGGTTACACGGGGTTCACGATTCCGTTTGCGTTTGCCCTAGCCGCGCTGCTTGCACGTTACCCCGGAGAGAAGTGGATTCATCTCACCCGCAAGTGGACGATGATCGCATGGGGCTTCCAGACCGCTGGCATTCTCCTCGGCGCGCACTGGGCCTACGCGGTCCTCGGCTGGGGTGGCTACTGGGGCTGGGACCCGGTTGAAAATGCCTCGCTGCTTCCGTGGCTTACGGGCACCGCATTCCTGCATTCGGTGATGATGCAAGAAAAGCGCGGCATGATGAAAGTGTGGAACGTCTGGCTGGTCTTCTCCACCTTTCTATTGTGCATTCTCGGCACGTTCCTGACCCGAAGCGGAGTCGTCAGCTCCGTCCATGCGTTTGCTCAATCAAGTATTGGCAGTTGGTTTGTGGGCTTCCTCGTGGTCATTTTCACGGTCTGTCTGGTGGCGTATTTCAAGAATCGCGACTACTTGAAGAGTGAAAATCAATTGGACGCCATCGTCTCCCGTGAATCCAGCTTCCTCTTCAATAATTTAATTCTTCTTGTTTCGTGCATCGCCGTTCTGTCTGGCACGCTCTTCCCGGTTTTGTCGGAAGCGCTCTCAGGCTCCAAAATCAGTGTGGGCGCGCCGTTCTTCAACAAGGTAAACATTCCGATCGGCCTGCTTCTGCTCTTCCTGACAGGAGTCGGGCCGCTGCTCGCCTGGCGCAAGACCTCCGTGGAAAGCCTGAAGCGAAATTTTGCATGGCCCCTGATTGTCGGAGTCGTGGCAGGCGTAGTCATCTTTGTGCTCGGATACCGCGAGATTTATTCCTTGATCTGTTTTTCGCTGTGCTTCTTCGTCACAGCCACGATAGTCATGGAATTTTACCGGGGCGCGAAGGTCATCCGAGTGCGCTCGGGCGCTCCCTATCTGACCTCCGCCATCGAACTGACCATGCGTAATACACGGCGCTATGGCGGCTACATCGTTCACATGGGGATGGTGCTGATTTTCATCGGACTGGCTGGGGCAGCCTTCAACCAAAACGTACAGAAGGAAATGCAACCCGGCTCCTCCATGCAGTTAGGGAAATACAAGCTCGTCCTCCAGAGCTTCGACAGCAAGCCGGAAGCCAACTACACCGGCCTACGCTTGAACGTGGAAGTCTTCGTCAACGATAAGCCGCTGATGATGCTTTATCCGGAGCGCCGCATCTTCGAGACGAATGGCGAAACCGGAACGATGGTGGCGATCTATTCGACGCTGCGGGAGGACTTGTACGTCGTTTATGCTGGGCAAAGTCCCGACACTAAGCTCCCTGTCATCCATGCGTACTTGAATCCGCTGGTGAAGTGGATCTGGTTCGGCGGCGTTATCGTTGTTTTTGGCACGCTCGTGGCATTGCTGCCGAATCGTAGGGCGGTTTTGGTTTTGTCCGGCGCGAAGCAGCCTGCGCCAGAGCCACTTGTGCACGGAATGACGCCGTCTGCGACGTTCAGGGAAGGCCATGACTAAACTGCGAAAGATACGACGGCCCGCTTTGCTCGTTCCGCTGGTCGCATTGTGTTTTGCCGGTGCTCTGCCGCTTCTGTCTCCGTTTGGGGATGCTCAACAGTTGGATCACACGCACCAGTTGGGCATGAAAGTGAAGTGTATGTGCGGCGGCTGCAACGATTCCGCTGGCGGTTGCTACCACGTTGGTGGAGCGTTCTCCGGCCCTTGCGATACTGCGCTCGGAATGCTGAAGAAAATCGACGAGCGCATCGCCCAGGGCAATTCCGATGACCTCATCGTTCAATCGTTTGTGCAGGAGTATGGACAAGCCGTGCTTACCGAGCCGCCGCATAGCGGATTTGGGCGTGTGGCCTGGTGGATTCCCGCACTGGCTTTGATCGGCGGATTCGTGCTGGTCCTGACCGTTATTTCCCGATGGCGGAATCGTCCAGGCGCCGAGCCCGCTTTGGCCACAGCTGGCAACGCTCCTACCGTTTCCAGTGAATTGCTTGAGCGGGCGCGTGCGCAAGCTGCCCGCGATACAGAGGATTGATCTTGACCCCTGTCATTTGCATCGCTGTTTTTCTGATTACCTCCGCGGATTGGGCCGTTCTCGGCGCGTGCCTCGCTCTGGCTCTTGCTACCGGTCTATTCATTTTTTATATTCAGGCCGATGCCTCAGACCTCGCTCCGCACCGCTCAAAACTCGATCAACTGCTCGAACGACGCGACACACTTTACGATAATTTACGCGACCTGCGGTTCGAGTTTCGTTCGGGAAAATATGCCGAAAATGACTTCGAAGCGATGAAGATCTCTCTTGAAAACGAAGCGGCCCTGGTGCTCGCCGAAATCGATCAGGTCACGGATTCGCAGGTGCGGCGTCCTCGCGCAATCAAGCCGGTTGCCTCGGACCGAGGTGCGCAATGAGGCCCTCATGGATTTTGCGTTCAGCACTCGGCGTCTGCCTGCTAATGCCGTTCTCTTTCGCTTACGGCGCGACGGTGCATGGCACAGTAAAAAATGGCACCACTGGCAAACCCGCGCCTGACGTCGAGGTAATCCTGATCCAATTGCAGGGCGGAATGCAGCCGGTTCTCAATTCCAAGACCGACGCGCAAGGCCAATTCACTTTCGACTATCCGTCCATCGGCACGCAGCCCATGCTCGTTCGCGCGGTCTATCGCGGGATTAATTTTCACCAACCCCTGCCCCCCGGCCAGAACCAGGTGCAAGTCGAGGTCTTCGAGCCCTCTAAGGATCCCAAAACGATATCCGTCGGGACGCATTTCGTGATCTTCCAGCCGAATGGCACAACTCTGGAAGTTGGCGAAGAATACGCCATCAAGAACGACTCCCAGCCTGCTCAAGCTTATTTTCGCGCCGACGGCAACTTTGACTTTGCGATTCCAGAGGGCGCCAGCCTGAAACAGATCGCTGCGCAGGGCCCATCAGGCATGCCCGTAGTGCAGGCACCCATTGATCGCGGCAAAAATAAGTACAGCGTGGCGTATGCTTTTCGTCCTGGCGAGAATGGTGTTCGCTTCTCGTACGAACTGCCGTACACCGGAAATGCCGCCACCGTGAAACTGCCAACGGTTTATCCTGGCGCGCGCCTCGTCCTGGTCGCGCCGCCCACTGTGCAAGTGACAGGCGATGGCTTGCAGTCCAATGGGCAAGAGCAAGGCATGAGCCTTTACAGCCGGGACAATCTTGCAGCGAATTCAACGCTGACTGTAAGCGTTGCCGGTACGGCGCCGCCACCGAGTGGCAATGATTCTGCGTCTGCGGACTCAGATGCAGGGCCGCAGAATCGCGAAGCGCAGCAGGGAACTGGTCCAGCTGCGGGCGCGGCCATTCAAGTGGTTCCAGGCCGTCTGGATGTCTTGAAATGGCCCATCGTAGGCGGGTTCTTATGCATGTTCGCCCTGCTGGCGATTCTTCTCGCGCGCAGGCCCGTAGTGGCAGTTGCGGGAGGGCCTTCCGACAGCGTTGCAGCTCCCGCCGCGAAACTTTCCAAGAAAACGGTATCCGCTTCGGTTGTGCCCGCGGTAACTCCGAGCGCTAATCTGGCGGAAGTCGACGCCGCTGTGGGCACGAGCCTTGATGCGCTGAAAGATACGCTTTTCCGGCTCGAGCTACGCCGCCAGGCAGGAACAATTTCGGAGACAGAGTACAACCTGGAACGTGCTCGCGCGGAAAAAGTATTGCGCGACCTTGTGAGAGGTTAAAGCGTGACGCCGCGCGGTGATATGTCCCCTCGCGAGGATCACCGGTGACGCCCCCGCCGTTTTCTCCAGTTGGTCTTCGTTTTCAAAATATCGATAAGCGCTATGGCGGGCTCCTCGCATTGCGCGGAGTGTCACTCGTTGTCGCCCCGGGAGAATGTGTGGTTTTTGCAGGCCGAAACGGTTCCGGCAAGACCACACTCTTGCGCATCGCCGCGCGATTGGTTCGGCCCTCTCGAGGAACGCTGAGTTTTTCCAGCGAATCCCAAGCCGGGGACGCTCGCTCCATTCGCCCGGGCTTCGTCGCTCACGCCACGATGGTCTACGACGAACTGACCGCCGAAGAGAATCTTTTGCTCTTTGCGAGGCTCCAGGAAGTAGAGCAACCAGAGAATCGCGTTGAGACTCTACTGAATGAAGTGGGCTTATCCGATCGGCGAGCCTCGCTCGTGCGAACCTTCTCTCGCGGAATGCGCCAGCGCGTGGCCATCGCACGTGCGTTGCTGCATGAGCCGTCTGTTCTTCTGCTCGACGAGCCAGCAACCGGTCTCGATCCCCAAGGAGTCACCTGGCTCGCCGAAGCGATTCGCAGGCTTCGCGATTCGGGACGCACCATTCTGATGAGTCTTCACGGCGAATCGGACATTTCATCGCTCGGCACACGGGCCATCCGCCTGGACGCAGGCTCGATCGCCGCGGATACGCGCACGGGCGCGACCTTTCGCTCCATTCTCACCTTTGCCGACGCCTGAATGAGCCTGCTCCCCAATGCGGCTGTTTTGCTCGGCAAGGAGCTTCGCACGGAGTTCCGTTCGCGCGAACTTCTTACAACCACAGTTGTCTTCATCCTCATTGTGATTGTCCTTTTCAGTTTTACATTTGATCCGACCTCTGATGAATCGCGGCGCTTCGCTCCCGGGCTACTTTGGCTGGCGTTTCTTTTCGCTTCTTCCCTGATGCTGCAGCCGTGTTTTCTGCGCGAACAGCACAATGACACGTTGAGCGCCCTGCGCCTTTCGGTCAGCGATCCATTCGCTATCTTCCTGGCCAAACTCGCTGCGAACACGCTGTTTCTTCTGCTGACCGAACTTCTCCTGCTGCCGCTGTTTGCCGTTATGTACAATGTGCCGGTAGTGCCGGTGCTGCACTGGCTGGTGCTGGTGTTTTTTCTCGCAAGTCTGGGGATTTCCATCGCGGGCACGGCGCTCTCCGCCATCTCTGCGCAGGCACGCATGCGCGAACTGTTGCTGCCCTTGCTCATGCTGCCGCTGCTTACGCCAATTCTTGTCGCCAGCACGGAGGTTACGAAATCGCTTTTTGAACGCACACCTTTTGTACAGTGGAAGGGAATCGGCTTCCTCGCCGTTTTCGATTTGGTCTTTTTGACGGCGCTATGGCTTTTCGGCGAATATCTTCTGGAGGAATGAAGCACTATGTGGAAACGCGCGATGATCGGTGCGTTCGTTCTCTTTCTGGTCGGAGCTGCCGCTTATGCATCTTTTTTTATCGCTCCAGAAGAGAAAACCATGCACGTGCTCCAGCGAATTTTCTATTTCCATGCCGCCGCCGCATGGGCCGGAATGACCGCGTTTTTCATCTGTTTCGTCGCCAACCTCCTCTACGTCTGGCGGCGCGAAGAGCGGTGGGACTCGCTCGGCATTTCGTCCGCGGAGGTCGGTCTGGCGTTCATTACCGTTGTGCTCATCACAGGGCCCATCTGGGCCAAGCCGGCGTGGGGAATCTATTGGACCTGGGACGCGCGCCTGACTTCCACATTTGTGCTCTGGCTTCTCTACATCTCCTACCTGCTTTTGCGCACATTGATCGAGGAACCAGATCGTCGGGCGCTTCTAAGCGCCCTCTTCGGGATCTTCGCGTTCATCGATGTCCCTATCGTCTTCGGAGCGATTCGCTGGTGGCGCACCCAGCATCCGGCCCCCGTCATCATGGGAGGTCCAGGTTCCGGACTTGATCCAACTATGAACAAAGTGTTTTTCTTTAGCGTGCTTGCGATGCACGCTTTGATGGTGTTCTTGATCGCGGAGCGCTATCGGCTGGAAAAGTTGCGCACCGATTTTGAGGTCGTACGCCGCGAGGCGGAGGCAATATGACAAGTTTAGACAGCGTTTTCGCGGCTTATGTCATCGGCTGGGCTGTGTTTTTCGTTTTTTACCTGACCATTGCGAAACGCACCTCGTCACTACGCGTAGAACTCGATCGCTTGAAGAATTCCTTGAACCGGGGCAAGTAGTTGGCGAAGAAGAAAAAGGTCGGCATCGTGATGTTCCAGCTGGGCGGACCAGACTCGCTCGACGCCGTCGAACCATTCCTGCTTAACCTGTTTCTTGACCCCGACATCATTCCCATGGGGCCGCTGGGGTTCTTGCGGCGCCCGCTGGCGAAACTCATCTCGTCGCGGCGCTCAGTTCCGGTGCGGGGCAAGTATGCCGAGATCGGCGGGCGCTCACCGATTGGGACTTTGACTGAGCGGCAGCGAGGCGCGCTCGTCGAAGCCCTCTCCGGCGAAATAGACCCCGTCGCCGTCATTGCTATGCGGTATTGGCACCCGCTGACTGCAGAAGCCGTCGAGGAACTGCGCAAAGCTGAGCCGCTGGATGAGATCGTGCTGCTGCCGCTGTACCCTCAGTTTTCTTACGCCACAACGCTAAGTAGCTTCAAGGAATGGCGCCGCGTCTATGGGCGGCTGAAAGGCGGCGCGCCCGAGCGCACGGTCGGTCAGTTCTACGATCACCCGCTCTATATTCAGGCGCTCGCGCAACGCATCGGCTCCGTTTTGCGGCAATTCGCGGACAGTTCCCGCATTCACTTGGTTTTCAGCGCACACGGGCTGCCGATGAGCCTGGTCGAAAAGGGTGACCCGTATCCAAATCAAATCGAAGCCACTGTGCGCATGGTCTGCGAAGAGGGAAGAAGGCAGTATCCGGGCTGGCCGCAAACGCATCTACTGTGTTATCAGAGCCGGGTCGGGCCCTCAAAATGGCTGCAGCCGCCTTTGACGGCCACAATCGAGCGGCTCGGCGCTGAGGGCGTCAAGGAAATGCTAGTCGTCCCGATTTCTTTCGTAACCGAACACATCGAAACGCTGCACGAAATCAACATTGAGGCGCGCGAAGATGCCAAGAAGTTTGGCATCGAAGTCTTCCGGATGATGCCCGCCGTCGGCGATTCGCCTCTTTTTATCGCCGCTTTGAAGGACGTCGTGCTTCGAGCCGTTGGCCTCGCGGTAGATCCACAATCCTTGCAGGTTTCTTCGACGGCTTCGTGATGGAGCCGTGCTGGATGTGCGTAGCCAAAGCCAGTCTGGAGCCAGCCACCCAGAACCGCTTGGCAGGGCTAAATCTTGACGAACAGAGAGCGGGAAATCGGTCATTGCGCTATAATCCCGCGCTGGGACAACGGCTATGAAAGCTACCTACCACGCGGGCCTGCATCGCTTCGCCGTCTTTACTGTGTGTTGGACAGTGCTGCTCTTGATTGCTGGGGCGCTGGTTACTTCTAACGATGCAGCGCTTTCCGTCCCGGATTGGCCGAAATCGTTTGGCACGTGGACCCCGCCGATGGTCGGCGGCGTTTTTTACGAACACTCGCACCGCGTCATTGCAGGCGCGTTGGGAGTATGGACGCTTATCCTCGCCATTTTAATTTGGATTAAAGAGGAGCGCCGCTGGCTGCGCTGGTTCGCCGTGATCGCCGTGGGTGGCATCGTCGCGCAAGCCATTCTCGGCGGCCAGGTGGTGATCCAACTGCTTCATTACTGGCTGCCTGTATTACATGCATGCTTCGCGCAAATCATGTTCGGAGCGATTTTAAGCATGGCCGTTTTCACCAGCAACTGGTGGATCTCGGACCGTCCGCAACTCGAAGATCACGGATCGCCCTCTATACATTCGCTGGCGGTACTCAACGCTGCGGTGATCTTTCTACAGGTATTTCTAGGAGCTGGGTTCCGCCACAAGGAAATCCCCATTTGGCCGCATGCCGCCGGCTCACTGGCTGTGCTTACGACGGTGATCTGGACGGCTGTGGTGCTGCGCAAGCGCTTTGAGAATTCCCGCGAGCTCACCAAAGTGCGGGTTCTGCTTCACTCTTTCTTTGGCTTACAGTTTCTGCTCGGCATCGGCGCGTACTGGTCGCGCATTGCAACCGCGGACGCACCGCAGCCCATGCGCGTGATGATCGTGTTGACAGTGACCCACACCGTAGTTGGCGCGCTCTTGTTTGCTGTGTCTATTTTGACGATTCTTTTGTGCTATCGACTGGTCCCCCGCGCCGGTGAACTCGCGGTATCGTCGCAAGGGCGGGTGACGGTCTGATGAGCACGATTCGCACCACGGAAATCACGCTGGCTTCACGCGCCAACGCCTACGTCGCGCTGACCAAGCCAGATGTTTCTTTCCTCGTCTTGATGACCACGGCTGCTGGTTATTACATGGGCGCGCGCGGGGCGGTAGATTGGCTGCACTTGATTCAAACCGTTTTCGCCACGCTCCTGATTGCCGCAGGCACGGCAACTTTGAACCATTACATCGAACGCGACTCAGATCGCTTTATGCGCCGCACCGCGTCGCGCCCGCTTCCAAGCGGACAATTGCAGCCGCGCGAAGCCTTGTGGTTTGGCCTGATTCTTTGCGTCGCGGGCGCTCTGGACCTTTACTTCACGGCTGGGTTTCTTGCTTCCGCGCTTGGAGTTCTCACGTCTGTGAGCTATCTGCTCGCCTACACTCCGCTCAAGAAACGTACCGTTTGGGCCACTGCTGTCGGTGCGTTCCCCGGAGCGATCCCTCCTATGATTGGTTGGGTGGCCGCTACGGGCACACTAGATCGCGGCGCTTGGCTGCTCTTCGCCATTCTGTTTTTGTGGCAGTTTCCGCATTTTTACGCCATCGCCTGGATGTACCGGGAAGATTACGCCCGCGCGGGAATTTTGATGCTGCCCGTGGTGGACCGCGAAGGAACGCGCACGTTTCGACAGATCATTCTTACTGCTATTGCGCTGGTCGGAGTCAGTCTATTGCCGGCCGTGATGGGGTTGGCTGGTGTGCGTTATTTTTTCGGCGCGCTGGTCGTGAGCACGGCGCTCGTGCAAGTCTGTTTGTGGGCCGCCAGCTCGAGGACCAACGTACGTGCTAAGTGGCTCATGCATGCCACAGTACTGCATATTCCACTGCTTCTCGGTTTGATGATCTACGACAAAATTCCGCGCTGAGCCGTTTCTGCCGGGAAGGACATTCGTAAACCTATGTTTTCACAGGCCGCGCTCAACGCCTCTCTAAATGGCACCAGCGCCGTTCTTCTTGCGTGCGGTTACGCCGCCATCCGAAACGGCAAAATGAAAGTCCACAAGGCTTTCATGATCGCCGCTTTTGCAGTGTCCACTGTGTTTCTGATTTCCTACGTTGTCTACCACATCCGCGTGGGCCATGTTGTGTTCCAAGGCCAGGGGTGGATTCGCCCGGTCTACTTCGCGCTGCTGATCTCGCACACGGTGTTGGCCATCGTCATCGTGCCCTTGATTTTGATCACGCTGCGCCGCGCATGGCTCGAAAAATTTGATAAGCACCGCGCGATTGCGCGTTGGACGCTTCCGTTGTGGTTCTATGTTTCCGTCACCGGCGTGATTGTGTACATCCTTCTGTACCAAGTGTATGTGCCGAGCGGGGTTTAGCGGCAGACACCCAGTCAAACGCCTCTGATCGCCTGATACAAGAGCGAAAGCCTGCAAAGTACTTAAATGTCCGCAAGGATTGGCTTGTTAGTTTTGCGGAGGGATGTTGGAGGACTTTCCTGGCTTCACGAGCGATCCGGTCTGCGAAGAGCGCACGGCCTGCCGCGTCCCTGCCTTGGGAAACACTACATGCCAGAAATCACTCCGGGGTGTGGCGAAACCAACGCCAATAAATCGCCGGTCCTGCTTTTCGCGGACGGATGTAACAAAGCACTCGACGGATTCGGAGGTCATCTCGTTGAATAGGCGAACCGTTTGGCCCGGCAAGAGGGGAGCGTCCATCACTATGAGCGCGCCGTGTGCGCTCACAAACTGCGTAAACGCCTTTAAATCAATGGCTTCGCCTTCCGGCATCTGGCAGCGCACTTTTAGGGGAATTTGAAGCGTCATCCGTACGGTGCGACGCCTTTCAGGATACCTCGACCGATGCATTCACCCGCCTTGGGGGGACCACTAACGGTCAGAGAATGCCATGATTGAGCAAGAATAACAAGGGTTTACGAGCGCCTGAGCCGCCTCAGCGCAAGAAATGTGGAAGCGGGGAACTAGCTCGGCCGAAGCCAGGAGATGACAGCTTCAGTGAATTCTTCCGTGCCGGCCTTGCCGCCCACGTCCTGAGTGATGTGCTTGCCTTCGCGATGCACTCTTTCGAGGGCGCTCTCGACCCGCCGAGCCGCGGACCTTTCGCCAAGATGGTCCAGCATCATGATGCTGCTCAGAAGCAAGGCCGTTGGATTGGCCAGGCCTTTTCCGGCGATGTCCGGCGCGGTTCCATGGACGGCCTCGAACATGGCCGCTTCATTTCCAACGTTTGCGCTGCCCACCACGCCGAGTCCACCTACGAGGCCCGCTGCGAGGTCGCTCATCACGTCGCCATAGAGATTTGGCAGCAGCAACATGTCGAATTGCTGCGGATTCAGAACCATTTGCATGCAGGCGTTATCCACGATCATCTCTTTGTACTCGATGTCGGGATATTGCGGTGCGACGTTGCGGATGGACTTCAGGAAAAGTCCGTCTGAGAGCTTCATAATATTAGCTTTATGGATCGCGTGGATTTTCTTTCGGCCTTCGCGTTTAGCGTACTTGAAGGCGAAATGCGCGATTTGCGTGGAAGCTTTCTCCGTAATGATTTTCAAACTCTCTACAACACCGGGAACCACTTCGTGTTCCAGCCCGGAATACAAATCTTCTGTATTTTCACGGATTAAGACGACATCCACGTTTTCAAACCGGGATTTCACTCCAGGAAGATTCTTGACTGGCCGGACGTTCGCATAAAGATCGAGAGTTTTCCGCAGCGCCACATTGATGCTGGGCGCTCCGCCGGCAACGGCTGTGCCCATCGGGCCTTTGAGCGCCACGCGGTTGCGCCGCACGGATTCGACAGCGCCCTCCGTGACGAATTGTCCTGTCGCCGAGGCCTTTTCAGAACGCGCTTCGACTTCTTCCCAATCGATTTGGACGCCTGCGGCTTCCAGAATGCGCCGCACAGCTGCCGCGACTTCGGGACCGATGCCTTCTCCGGGGATCAACGTGACTTTGTGTCTCATGGCTGCATCTTATTGTATGCGAGGCACCTAGGGTTGTCGAAACGCGCTCGATCGAGCAGTTTCCAGACAAGAAATTACATGTTCAAGTGCCATGTGCAGTTGTGGAAAAGGTTTGATATACTTCAGTTGAGAGTTGCATCGCGGCTTACCTGCGATGCGGAGGCCAAAGGAACTTATGATTAGTCTGACTCCCACTGCCAGCACCAAGGTCAAGGAAATCATGGGCATGCAGAATCCTGTACCGGTGGCGTTGCGCGTTGCCGTCGTCGGCGGAGGCTGCTCCGGTTTCCAGTACCACATGGCTTTTGAAAACGCGACAAATGAAACCGATGAAGTGGTCGATTTCAACGGGCTCAAGGTCGCGGTCGATCAGATGAGCTCGATGTATCTGGAAGGCGTCGAGATCGATTACATCGAAACCATCGAGGGCGCTGGCTTCAAGTTCAATAATCCGAACGTTAAGAGCACCTGCGGTTGCGGCAGCTCCTTTAGCGTTTAGTTGGATCGAGTCAAATCGGCTACATTTATATCGTTCTGTCATTCTGTCACAGAATGATAGAACGAATTGAGAAAGCCGAGGTTTTACAAGCTCATCTATCCCAAGTTCTAGGCCCTTGAACCTACTGTTCGAGGGCCTTTTTTATGCCTGCTAACGCAACTGAATGGGACGCACGTCACCGCGATTCCGCGCAGAACGCGCCTGCGGAACCCGCCAGCATTGTTTCGGAATGGCTGCCCTTGCTTCCGCGCGGGCGGGCGCTTGACCTAGCTTGCGGTACCGGGCGCCATACGCTCCTGCTCGCTGCCCATGACCTACCGGTGACGGCTATCGATTGGTCGGGAATAGCATTGGACATTCTAGAAAACCGTGCGCGAAAGGCAAAGCTGCGGGCTAGCCGGGAAGACGCCGCTCACTTGGCGGACTCACGAACCCGCGGTATCAGGCTGATCCAGGCAAATCTTGAGGAGATTCGGCTTCCCGTTACTTCATTTTCCCTGATCCTTTGTCTTCAGTATTTGCTGCGCTCTCTTTTTCCACAAATGGTGCGTGCGCTATGCCCTGGTGGTGTGCTGCTCTTTGAAACCTTTACGTGCTCGCAGCTCAACTACGCAGGCGGGCCGCGCAACCCCGCGTTTCTACTTGAGCCTGGAGAGCTGCGCACGGCTTTTCCTGAGTTGGACGTTATGTTTTATCGCGAACTGAACGCCGGGCAGGGAATCGCCAGTTTAGTTGCCCAGAAACCACTTTAAAATGAGTAGCGCGCATTGGCGATAAACCGGACACAACGCATTGCACCGGTGTTTGCAATCTTGGGTTCGCATCCGTATTCTAAAGTGTCGGCATGAAGATAGCGCTTGCGCAGTTCAATCCCACGGTAGGCGATTTTGCAGGAAATTCGGCTCGCATCCTGAACTTGGCGGAGAAAGCCAGGCAGCGAGGGGCCGACCTTGCCGTTTTTTCTGAACTTTGCTTGTGCGGCTACCTTCCGCAAGACCTCCTCGAACGGCCTGCCTTTATCGATCGCAATCATCAGGAATTGAAGGATCTCGCAGCCAAATTGCCTCTACCCGCCGTCGTCGGATATGCGGGGCGCGTGAAAAACGGCAAAGGAAAGTCCATTGCAAATAAGGCCGCGCTGATTTGCAGCGGACGCGTGGTGTTCGAGCAGAGCAAGATGCTCCTGCCGACGTACGATGTGTTTGACGAATCCCGTTATTTTCAACCGGCTGGGAAACAATTCGCTTACGGATTCGGCAAAGAGCAACTGGGCATCACGATCTGCGAAGACGTCTGGAATGACAAGAACTTCTGGGCCGAGTGCCGGTACGACCGCGACCCGGTAACTGAGCTGATTGGGCAGGGAATTACAGTGCTGCTCAATATCTCCGCCTCGCCTTACACCATCGACAAGCGCTCTCTGCGGCTGGAAATGCTGCAGTCGATCGCGGTGAATCAGCACCGTCCCATCGTCTACGTCAATCAGGTGGGCGGTGATGATAGCTTGATTTTTGACGGCGCAAGCATGGCCTTGACCGCGGAAGGAAAGGTCGCGGCCCAAGCTCTGGCGTTTGAAGAGGATTTGGTCCTCTTCGATACCGTAACGGGTGAGGGCGAGATTCACAAACAACCCCACGAAGAAATTGCGTATGCCTATCGAGCGCTGATCACCGGGACACAAGATTATGTCCGCAAATGTGGCTTCAAGAGAGTTCTGGTTGGCCTAAGTGGGGGAATTGATTCCGCCGTAGTGGCGAGTATCGCTGTGGACGCTCTCGGCGCGTCCAATGTTTTGGGCGTGTCCATGCCGGGGCCGTACTCTTCGGAGGGCAGCAAGTCCGACGCAAAAGCCCTGGCGCATAATCTGGGAATCGAACTCATCACTCTGCCGATTGGCGAGGTATTTGACGCTTATCAGAAGGCTCTTGCGCCCGCGTTCGGTTCAAAGCCGGTTGACGTCACGGAAGAAAATATCCAGGCGCGCATCCGTGGAAACTATCTGATGGCGATTTCCAATAAATTTGGATCGATGGTTCTGAGCACTGGCAACAAATCCGAACTGGCTGTTGGTTATTGCACGCTATACGGCGACATGGCTGGAGGGCTTGCGGTGATTTCCGATGTGCCAAAGCTGATGGTGTACGAGCTGGCGCAATGGATCAACCGCGAAAGGGAATTAATTCCCCACTCGTCCATCGAAAAAGTCCCATCCGCGGAGTTGCGTCCTAATCAGAAGGACGAGGACAGCCTGCCACCGTATGACGTCCTGGACCGAATCCTGAAGGCTTATATCGAGGATCTGCACAGCCCCCAGGAGATCGCGGACCACTATGGCTTCGACCTTCAACTTGTGCGGGACATTGCCCTGCATGTCGACCGGACGGAGTACAAGCGCAAACAAGCCGCTCCAGGGCTGAAGATTACTTCGAGAGCTTTTGGTTTTGGCAGGCCTTTTCCGATTGCCCAGCGGTTTATTCCTTAGAGAATTGAGGTCCCTCGTGAAGAAATCACTGCCCCTTACAGGAATTCTCGCCTTGAGCCTTGTTATGCCGGCTGCGCGGGCACAACAGCCGCAAGCTACGGCCGCCGCTGCCCCTGCCTCCAGCGTACAGTCGCCCATGCAGAAGACCGTTGAGGCCTACCTGCGAAATCTCTATGCGTTCGGGGCGGACACCGTTGTCAAAATTGGCGCTCCAAAAGATATCGGGATCGAAGGACTTCTGGAAGTCGACGTAGCGGTCAAGCTTGGGGAGAATGAGCAAACCGGAAAAGTCTACGTGACAAAGGATGGGAAATATATGTTCCGAGGGGAGGTTTCAGATCTCTCCAAAGATCCCATGGTGGAGACCCGCGCCCAACTAGAGACGAAAGACAGCCCTTCGCTTGGTCCCGCCAATGCTCCCGTCACGCTGGTGGAGTTTTCGGACTTCGAGTGCCCTGTCTGCCGGGCCTTGCATGACGCCTTGCGTGGCATGCTTCCGAACTATCCCCAGCTTCGCGTGGTCTTCAAGGACTTTCCGCTCGAACAGATTCATCCCTGGGCGCGGACGGCAGCCCTCGCCGGCCGCTGCGCTTACCAGCAGAGCTCTGCTGCATTCTGGAAAATGTATGACCTCATCTATGACGGACAGGACCTGATCTCTCCGGAAAATGCCTGGGGTAAAATGTCGGACTTCGCCAGCCAGTCCGGACTGAACGCGGACGTGTTCAAGGCTTGCATGGCCAGCCCGGAAGCTGGAGCTGCGGTTGATGCCAGCCGTGCTAACGGTATCTTGCTCGAAGTCGGCAGCACGCCGACGATGTTTGTAAACGGCCGGCGCATTGTCGGCGCGGATCCCCACACGCTCGAACAGTACATCAAGTACGAGTTGGATCACCTCAAAATACAAAAAGCTGCCAGCAAGAATTAGCTCCTGGGAGCGACGGGAAGGGAGAGAGGCGACCCTGGAAGTGCGGTTCCAGGAAGCGCGGGGTTGGAAGAAGTCAGACCGATTTCATAGTTAACATAATATTACTTATGGGACGCTGTGTCAAGAGAAATCTTTCGTTACTTTGAGGTTTCCCACCGTTCTGGGGCTGCCTCTCGTCAATCTATGGGCTCCTTTTTGGAGTAGGAGGCCGGCTGGCGCGGGGGGTGCGCCAGCCGGCTTTGCTCGCGACAGCGACTTCTCGCAACAAAGACCTCACTGCAAAGCCATAGATTCGTCGAATGCCTCACATACGTTTGAAGGCCTTGGCTTGGAGCTCAGGGCTCCCTCGATGATTCCAAATGACTTGATCAAGGACAAGGACAGCTGTCCTTTTTCAGTTTCTTACTCTTCAGCGTCAAATCTTTTGACGGGGAAGCCACTTCCCTGCCGAATTCTAGCCGGGATCGCTACCCGACCATCCATAAGCCGCCTTTTAAATCTGCGACATCTTGCGACACCCTTCTAAAGCCCATCTCTGACGTGCCTTGTCGCTTGAAAGGCCATTGGTTTGGGCTAATGCTGCGTGTCTCGCGGGATGCCTGTAGCGCAGGTGGTGCTTTCCTGGTTTTGAATGGGGCTAACCGACGGCACCGGAATCGCGTTCTGGCAGGTGCCAAATCAGGCGGCCCTGCCAGGCGCGGTAGATCGTAAAGCGAAAGGACGGTCATGAAATACATAGAGACTTCTGTTTCTCGAGTTTCGAGCAGGTTGAAGAGTGTTTCCCGGCAGTGGGTGGCTCGCTCGGTGCTCCTCAGCTTGCTCAGTTGGCTGGGAGGGCCCACGCCAGCTGCCGCGCAGTCGCCATGGAAAGACAGAGACAGACGAGACCTGCGAGTGATGACCTACAACGTGAATGAAGGCACGGACTTCTTACAGATCCAAGCGGCGACGGACCTGAATTCGTTTCTGGTGGCTGTAGGACAGACGATCACGCAGGTGCGTGAAACCGACCCTCCAGCACGAATGCGCGCAGTAGCAAAGCAGATTATTGACGCTGACCCTACGCTAGTAAGTCTGGAAGAATTGGACGAGTGGTACACGTCGTCGTTTAATCCGGTCACGGGCGCATGCGGTTCGCCAACATTGGAATTTGCCATGCTTCAGGAGCTTCAGGATGCCCTGGCCGCGCAAGGGGCGCACTATACGGTCGCCGAGGAAGCACAACAGTACGCGTTCCCCCTGATACCAGGTTTCATCCCTCCAAGCACGTATCTATGCGTCTCGCTCGTAAATCACGTGGCGATACTGGCGCGCACTGATCTCGATCCGGAGAGATTTCAGTGGAGCAATCCCCAATCGGCCCAGTACGCCACCATGCTCCAGTTCCCTTCACCGATTGGGCTGCTGCCGCTGCCGCGAGCCTGGGTGTCCGTGGACGCAACGTTTGACCACAAGGCATTTCGGTACATCGGGACGCATCTGGAGTCCGTGGTTCCAGCCATCCGCGAAGCGCAGGGAGCCGAGCTGCGCGCCGGTCCTGCAAACACGTCGCTGCCCGTGATTCTCGCAATGGACTCCAACGCACAGGCCGCGCCGCTGCCGCAAGACCCGACCTACATGGATTTCATTGCAGCGGGCTATGACGATGGGTGGGCTGAGAACTTTCCGTTTGTTCCGGGGCTCACCTGTTGCCAGGACGAGCTCGATAACAATCCGGTATCGCAGCTCTATCAACGCATCGACTTGATTCTGACCTTGGGCCACGTCAAAGTGCGAGACATTGCACTATTCGGCGCGGATCCCAAGGACAGGATAATCGGTGGACTGTGGCCATCGGACCACGCGGGAGTTGCCGCGCGCGTAGTGGTCGAACGGGAGTAGCACAACCACTGGACAGGAAGTGCTGCTATTGCGCCGGGATTCCGGCTCCCTGCAAGGAGTCCCGGCGCAAAGATTAGTGCACGCCGATCTTAGCTAGGAGCCGCGCAAAGCGAGGGTCGGAACGAAGCGGATCGGCCATGGGTTCGGAACCTAGATAAACGAGGCGATCGTTGCGTTCCGTGTAGGCACGATCCAGCCAGTCGAGAGCCGTGCGGTTTTCACCGAGGCCGGTGTAAACAGCAGCGAAATACAGCGAAGAAACATAGCGCGACTGCGCGAGGTGCTGTAGATCGTCGAGAGCTTTGTGCGCGCCTGCGGCGTCGCCAGAGAGAGCAAGCGCATGACCGTACAGAGAGATCATGACCGGATGGTCGTGAGAGGCTGCGCGGCCTTTTGAAAATTGCTCCAGAGCTTCCTTGTACATTTTCTTTTCGCGAAGAGCAGAACCAAGCCAAATATAGGCAAGCCAATAGTTTGGATATTGCTCGATGGCGCGGCTTGCCGTGGTGATGGCCGCGTCGTAGTTGCGCGCGTGGTAATAAATCTCCGCGCGATTGGTATTGAACAGAGGAGAGACGGGCTCGATCTCGAGCAGGCGAGAGTTTTCCTCGAGCGCCTGCGGCAGGCGGTTGCGCACAATGCAGTAGTGGCTGAACCAGAGATGTGGAGTGGGGTTGTTCGGACTAAGGGCCAGGGCCCGCTGAAATTCAAGCTCCGCGGCCTCGAAATTCCAGTCGTAACTGAAGGCCACATTGGCGAGGACGGCGTGGGCCTCGCCGAGCAACGGGTCCAGCTGGAGGGCGTGCTCGGCAGCCGCGCGGGCTTTCGGTTTGGCTTCGAGCGGGGACATGTCGTCGTAAGGCACCTGCCCAAGCAAGGCATAGGAGCCGGCAAGACCGGCGTAGGCGAGAGCGTATTGCGGATCTTTCTGGATCGCCTGCTGGTAGGCCTCGATGCTCTTGTGGAGGTCGCCGCGATTGGTCCAGTAAAAGCGGCCCGAGAGATACGCATCATACGCTTCTGCGTTGACGGAGCGATTTGCGAACTTTGAGCTGCTCATTACGGTAGTGGCAGCTAAGGCCGTGCGAATCTGGCTCGCGACGGCAGCGCCGACTTCGTCTTGCACGAGCAGGATGTCCGTAAGGTCGCGGCTATAGGAATCCGCCCAAAGATCGGTTTGGTCGCTGACCTGGATAAGATGGACATCAATGCGCACCTGATTGCCTTCGCGGCGCACGCTACCTTCGAGGACATACTGGACGCCAAGAGCCCGGCCAATCTCCTTGAGAGGTTTCCCGGACTGCGCGTTGGAAGATGCAGCAGCAATCACGCCGAGACGCCGCGGATCAAGGCTGCCCAGCCTCGTGATCATCTCGTCGGTCAGGCCTGCGCTGAAATAGTCCTGCTTAGGATCGCCGCTGAGATTTTTGAAAGGCAGAACGACGAGACGAACTTTTTCCGGTGGCGGAGTCTTGGTTTGGATCAACCGGTAAACTGCATAGGAGATGAGGCACAGAATCGCGAAAGAGGCCAGACCAACAGCAATCTGCTTTCTGATGTTGGGAGGCGGTTTGTCCGGTTCCACGGAGGGAAGATCTTCGCGCTCCGCATCAGGAACCTGGACGACGACCGGAGGGCCTGCGCCACCATTCGCTTTTTCGGAAAGGGTGTCACGGTCGGGTTCGGCGATGGATGCAGCGTCGGGTTCGGGGACGAATGCCGCGTCAGCTTCGGGATCGTCCGCCGGCTGACGCCTTTTGAACCACTCATCCAGCTCACTCGTGTAGGCGTAGACAGTCGATTTTTTTTGGTGCTCGTGGCGCCGTATGGGAAGCCCTTCGGTCTTCTCCCAGCGCTGGACGGTGCGAGTTTCGCGGCCGAGATGGCCGGCAATCTCCTTCCAGGAAACCAGTTTCTTGCCGGGAAGGGGCGACCCTTCGGCACTGGGATTGGCTGCGCTTGCCGGAATGTCGGCGAGAGACATTGAAGCGATTCAGTGCGCGGATTATACCCTAGAAAACTGCTCGGTTTGAAAGGACGCAACCGGCGCTTGCTCAGCGTTAGCATCAGCGGGCGGCCTTGGCGGCTACGGCTCCGGCGGCGGCGCCTATTGCGAACCACTTTGCAGCTCGGACGATTCGGCGCAGGACGCTTCCTCCTTTGGCGGCGCGGACGGCTGCGTCGCGTTCCTTGGTCAGCGCGACGGTCTTGGTCTTCTCGTCGGTCAGGTCGCTTTGAGCGGCGGCCAGTTTGGCCCGGCAGGCTTTGCAGTCCAGGGCGAAATCGTAGAGTGGCTTTAGATCGGCTGCAGGCAGGATTGCGTCCGTGGCTTGGCCTGATTTAGGAGTCGGGTTGCTTGGGAGTGTAGCGGTGCCTGGGGATCCTGTCTGCAATGCTTCGGTCTGAAGCGCAATCGGCGCGGGAAGCGACAACGCGGTCGGAAGGTCTTTGAGGATTTGAGCTGGCGTTACGGACGATTGTTTCTGAGCTGCTATTTGCGCGAGGGTTTGGGTCAGTTGTGTGTCGCGGTCGTGCTGACTAGCGGCAGCTTGTGCGATGGTTTGTTGGGCGGCGGCGAGTTGCGTGGCGAGTTGGGCGCGGTCGCGGCGATCGGCTCGCCAGGAAACGAAGATGGTGATGGCCAGGAGAACGGGAACGAGAATCTCTGCGAGCTTGAACCAGATTCTAGCGAGCATATCGACCTTCGGTTGTGCGAATGATCGGGTGGCCGCAACGTGTCGATGAGCAGGACCCGAAGACGGGCACGACGTGTCGTGCCCCTACAAATCTGTGCGCGCGGCTACAAATAGTGAGCACGGCGTGCGAGGACTTGCGTCGGGTAAGCGGGATTTCCGCCGCCGTTCCAGGCGAGGAGGCCGCGAGTGGTGTCGCCGTCCATGGCGTCGAGTTTCTTTCGCAGCAGTTTGCAGCCGATCGCCAGGCCTTGTTCGGGATCGCAGGTGGCGGAGAGAAACGTTCCGTCGAAACCCATTTCTCGGGCGACCTGACCCATTACTTGCATCAGGCCCCAAGAAAAGCCGCGGGCGTAGGCTTCGGATGCGGTGATCTTGTTGTTGGTGAAAAGATGGGCGACGTATTTGGCGAAGAATGCCGGCTCGTAACGCATCGCCCAGGGGTTCCAGGCCGATTCTTGTTCGACGACCGCGCAGACCAGTGCCGGGTCGAGCGATTGAGCGGCGGCAGCCTTGCGGGCCAGCGCGACGAGTTGAGGCGAGGAAGTCATGGATTGGCCTACGAGTTGTACCTACGTGAGTGATAACAAGGGCTCAGTCGCGGTGCCTGTGCCCGTGGAGCTCTACGAAACGCACTATGGGCGGCTCGGACGCATCAATTCCCTGCTTCCGCGCAATGGCATGCAGCGCGGCGTAAATGTGCGGTAAATGGTTTGTGGCGATGTCGCGCACGAACGCTCGCACAATTTCGTCGTTGCGCATGCGGCGGTGCAGCCAGCGAAGGAATAGGACGAACTGCACTCCTACGGGAACGAGAGCGGCGACAACCGCTGACCAATGGATAGGCATGGGGTTCCTCAATCAATCGCGGATGACCGGCTAGAACAGGGTGCTCGGCAAGGCGCCGAGAGTGGCACCCAGGCCGGAGCCTAACGAGGTGAAGAATCCTTGACCGCTGCGGCCTGCGTTGGCGCGGACACTCAACAACTGCGACGGAATGCCGAGCGTACGGCCGAGGAGGTTGGAGTCCACGCCATAAAGGCCGGAAAGGCCTTGCAGAGCGGACAATTGGTGCTGATAGGCGGTGTTGGCGAAGGCGAGCTGATTTTGCTGGGCCTGCTTCCCTTCCGCGACGGCTTTTTGGCGTGCGAGATCGTCGGTCAGTTCGCTGAAGCCAGCGGAATTGCCGGTGGCCGCAACGCGGTTTGCCGCCGATTGTTGCAGCGAATCGAAGGCGCTGGCGATCGAGCCTTGCGACTGCGCCGTGACGGCGGCCTGCTGCGCGGGGCTGAGGCCGGGATTATTCAATATGCTCTGATACTGCGAGCTTACGAGATTGCCGGTCTGCTGTTGCTGATTCAAAAATTGCTGGTTCTGCGCGTTGATGCTCGCGAGCTGCTGATCGGTCAGGTTTAGCGTTTGTGTTTGGGCGCGACTCATGCGGCCTCCTAATTATTTCCACTAGTTCCTTTGGTTTATTTCCTGAATGATTGCGTCAGATAGCGAGCGCGACGGTGATGGTCGCTGGATCGGTTTGCGTGACGGTTATCGTCGCATGGACGAGGCGGCCCTGAATGGCTGCGAGCGCCGCGGCTACCGGGGCGGAGTCTTGCGTGTCCTGGGTGTCAAAGCTAAACGCGGCCGTGAGATTGACCGGATCGCTGGGATTGAAATCCCACGAAGCCGAATTTGTGGTGCTGGGCATGAGTTCTCCTTTACAGACTGGAATTGCCTGGCGCGCAGGACAATCTTTTGCAGTACGGCGTCCAGGCGTCGTCGCGATTCCAGCCGAGCTGCGTGATGCGCTTGCCGAACTTCCGCGCGATGGGCGGCGGCAGCCAGGCGTGGACGTCTTCGAGGCCGCGTTGCCAAGCGTCGCGCTCGGTGGCGGCGTGGAGTTGGAGCAACCATTGCCAGCGTTCGCGCGGCGTGCCGGCGTTTGGATCGAGGAGCAGGTACGCTTCCGCGGTCAGACGTAGCAGCGCGGCGCCGATGATTTTTTCTTGGGACGGTTTGGATTTGGTGGCTTCGTTTTCTTCATTCGCTTCCGAAAGAATAAGTTTTGTTACGAAGAGCGGGTTGCTCAGTTCCGGGAGCGGATACGCGAAACCTTGGGCTGCGTGAATCGCGCGTAACGCTCCCAGGTCGTCTTCAGTGTATTCGCGGACGCGCATTTCGATTTGTTCGTTGGCGCTTGAGCTAGCCGACCCTGATGCCGGGCTAAAGCCCGGCGCCTACAGAACCGTTTGACGGACGATGCGCGAGCCTGGGTTGACGCCGAAACCGTTTCCGCCGCGGAGCAATCCGTTTGGGAGGACGCCGCTGCCACTGGATGGGAGCGGAGCGGGACCTATTGTGCCGCCGCCTGTCACCGCAGTCGGCGGCGAACCAAACGTGATAGGAGCGGACGGCAGCGAGCCGACATACTGCGAATAGGCGCGCCAGTAGAGCGTCTGATTGCCGAGCTGCAGATACAAATTGCGCGATGCGCCCATGAAATAGACGCGCGGAGAATTGAAAGCCGGCGTGGTATCCGATTCCACAAAATAAAAAAGACCGGGGCGCGAATTCGATGGATCAGTGACCGAGATATCGAACCAGCCGTTGGAAGCTTGCACGTTGATGGACGCGACCGCCGTCGGTGCAGGCGCAGGGGTGCTGGGATCGACGCCCGCCGCCTGGCTCGTGGCGTTCACGGACGCGACAATTTTCGTGAGCGTCTCGTAGAGGTACGGATCGCGATCCTTGATCGGTGCGAGTTGTGCAACTGTCAGCATGAAATTAGGCTTGTATGTGGCCGTCCTTTGTAATCTAGGAGGAGAGGATGGGCCACCGATGGCATGCATATCCAAGCGAGTTCACGTGATTCTCCACAAGATCTGGCCACTCACTATAGGTCTGCTCCTGTGTTTCGCACCTTTGCGCTTGACCAAAGCACAGTCCGCCAGTGCCTCCACAACTCAGTCCGCGGGCGGTTCAACGACTCAGACTGCGGACGGCAATTCAGACGCAGCCGCAAAAGCCGCCGCGCGAAAGAAAAAATTTGAGGAAGAAAAACAGCGGCTTGAGAGCAGCGAAAGCCAGCACGCGCCTGCTTCCAGCGATGCGCAGCAGACCCTTTTAATTTCTCCGGTTCTCGTCAACATGCTCATTCACGACACGCAAAGATTCAGTTTGTTTGATGTTCAAGGCCACAATTTGACCGCCAAAGCGGAATGGTCCTTGAGCAATTCTTACGTCGCGGACCTGACGACAGACGGCGTACCCACCATCACCGCGAAGGATCATGGTACGGTCACGGTCCGTGCTCGCGTCGGAGGCGTTACCGCAGAATCATCCATCACCGTACATCCAGGCGATAAATTGCCAGTAGGCACGATTCGCTGGCAAGCGCCGGCCGTCCCGGGTTACAAAACCACGCAGATCATCCAGGCAGTACCTCACTAATTCATCCCGCGGACGGGAGCCCATGGATCGACGCGGACCGAGGGCGTGAATTTTTGGAGCTTGAACCAGGCGCCGGGCTGATTGGTGCTTACCTGGAAGGCTACGCGCTCGCCCAAGACATTTATCGGAAGCTCGAGATCTTTCAGCGACGGCGAGCTGAGCGGCAGCGGTTGCTGGGCTTGCGACGCGCTCTGCGAATCGGTGAAGCTGGTTAGCGACAAGTTCCCTGCCCCTTCCACAAACATCGTGAGATAGCTGAAGAGTTTGCGGTGCGCGCCGAGGTTTAGCGATTGCTCGACGGCTCGCTCTGGGAAAAAGTGTGTGGTGTAGTAGCTGGGAATAGCGCTGCCATCGTCGGAGAGCTGCATGTCGCTGAGTTGATAGACTTTGCCGGTGGCGCCGCCTCCGCCTACGCCGGGGAGTCCGCCGCCGATCGCGACGATAGCCGTGCCGTCGGTGCGCTCGATCAGTGCACAAGAATTTGCGGCGACGGTCCACGGCGACCATTTGCGGGCCATGTCCGTGGCGGCTTTGCGGCCGGTATAGGTGACGTTGACCGGCGGACGCGTGGCGATGTCGCTGGCGTCGTCGAGGTCGTGATAGTCCAGCATGAGAATGGTGTTGGGAGTGGTGGCCGTGCCGAGCGGCACGCCTACCAAAATGCGGCGCTCTTTTACATCCACGGTGACCCACAGCAGGTGGCCGTACTGCCAGTTGATTTCGTTCCAGGTTGGCTGTATCTCTTGCGAGATTTTAATCGGCTCGCCGCCGCTGAAAATGTACAAGCCAGTGCGGTGCGCGATGACTACCCAATCTTCGCCGACTCCCACGCCGCGCACCGACGGCGTGCCCAAACGCCGCGACACTTCGGAAATGGTCCAGAGCGACGGCTCGTTCGTGCCGTCATCCTGTGTGACGTGTAGCGAATGCTCTTTCACAAAGTAGAGCCGTTCACGCAGCTTGAACGCGGCACGGATGGCTTGGCCGTTGTTTTCGGCCACGCTCATGAAGCCGTCGATGCCGTCGTAGCTTTCGGGATCCTCGGCGCGGCTGGCGCGGACGATGGAAGAGTTCACGGGAATCGAAGTTGGAAAAATCTCAATGCTATCGATGTAGAACTGGCCGCCGACATTTGGGGTGCCGTCGGCATAAATGCGCAGAACGAGATCGCTGGGAATGGTGGCGAGCGGCGCGGTCAGCTCGGCGGAATATTCGACGTAGCTGGTGGTGAGTTGCGCGGCGGTGAGTTGCAGCCCCGTGGTGTTGATTCCGGCGCTCTGGCTGAAGAGATGAACGTGCAGCGTACCTTGCGTGAGAGCGGCATTCGCCCCGCAGTGGGCTCGGATAGTGTAGTCAGTGTTTGCCTGAATGCGCTGCGCGCCCAGCGAATCCTGCACGGCGCTTTGCGTCATCAAGCCGCGGGTTGGCGTGGAGCCATTGCCAACGATGGAATACGCCGCGCCCCATACGACAAAGTTCTCTTCGTCCGTGCCTCCGGGTGCGAAAACGACGTCGGGCGTCCAGCCCAGGGGAAAGTGCGGAAGAGAGGGACCGGTGAACCCACCATCGAAGCCCAGATTCACCCAGTTGTTCATTTTGTTGCGCTCGCCCCACCAGAAGAGTCGCTCGGAGTAATCGGTGACGCCAGCGCAATCGCCGAGCTCGATGAGGCGGAAGAGATTGTCCACATTGGTGCCGGCGAGAAGAATGGCGTCGGAAAAATCGATAGTTATAGAGGTCGTGGTGTTGTCGTTGATCACCATGTTTCCGCCGAAGAGCGATGCGCCGCTGCCCACGTAGAAGAAACTTGCGCCGCCCGCTCCGGTGAAGCACAGGATGCGCGCGACGATATTCGATGGACCGGTGGGAATGTTGGTGACAACGGCGCGCAATCCGCCGCTCGCGGCCCATGTTGTGGCAGGGCCGGGCGCAGTGAGGTAGCCCTGGCGAGTCTTGAAAATCACGCAGACCTGGTGCACGCCGGTATCTACGCTTCCCGCCGCGGAAGCTGTTCCGCCGCCAGATGCGGCCAGGCCGCCGGTGTTCGCGGTAAACGTGAAGTGCGTGGAATCCGGCACGGCGGTGATGGGAAAGGTGCCGTTGTAGCCGGCCATCGCGATACCGGTTGTGGTCACGAGCTGGCCGACGACAAGACCGTGCGCGGTCGTCGTTTGAATCGTGGCCGTCGCAGAGGCCGAGGTGCCGCCTCCTGAACCCGCAAGCCCGGACGCGCCCGCGATGTAAGTGAATTGCGTGGTGTTGGGAACCGCGACAATCGAGAACGTGCCGTTGTAGCCCGTGACTGCCACGCCAGCGATCGTCACGGATTGCCCGGCAGAGAGACCGTGCGCCGAGGTGGTCGTGATGGTAACGAGAAAACCGTTTTCGATGGCGCCGGCCGGGCTGCCGGCAATCGCTACGGCAGCGGGCTGCGTCGCGCCGCTGGGGCTGGCCGCGATGGCAACGAGGACGTTTTCGTCGATGACCGTTGGTCCCGCGCCCGGACCGCCCTGGCTGACGCGATCAAAATTCGTGTCGTCGTACTGGCGCGGCAAGTCATTTCCCGTTTTGCCGTCGCTGATCGCGAGATACTCGCGGCCAAAGATGGTTGTGGAGCTGCCGAAGGAGTTTGCGGAAAGGCCAGCGGCGATGCTCGCGAGCGCGCCGGGCGTGGTTTCTTTGTAGAGCACACCGTTCGAGTCCAGGACCATCGTACGGATCGTGGCGTTCAATGTTTCGTAGGTCTTGATGTAGTTGATGGTCGGATTGCCTGCGAGCGGGCCGAAGAGCGCCTGCAAACCGGGCCGCGTCAAAACGCCGCCGTTGCCAAAGACGACGTCCTGGCAATCGGGCGAGACTCCGTGCGGCAGATCCGCGGGAGACATATCTGTCACCAGCCCGCCGAAGATTTCGATGGGTGCGTCGAGTGATCCAGCTGTGGTCATTTTATTGTAATCTTAGATAATCTTATGGCATACATCTGGCCGCTCAGGCACGTTTCGGAGAGTGGTCCCAGTGGGGGTACTAGGCGTGCCTGAGAAGCACCGAGGGCTGCTTTGCAGCCCTGGAGTTCGAGTCTCCCACTCTCCGCTCTGGCCTTCGGTGCGCTTTAGATCCGACCCGTTGTATTCTCATATTGCTTCTCAGGCGCGCCCAGAAAATTGGGAACACGGAGGGCGGTTCTTCGGAACCGCCCTCGCTTTTTTGCTGGAGTCACTATCTAGCGTTAGGCTTGCGGTGCGCTTGGCAAGTGTGCCCAGCGCACGTTAATTTTCAGGGCGGCGAGAGATCGCCGCCCTTCTTCTTTTTGTGCCGAGTTTACAATCGCTTGGGGGAAACCCGCGCAGGCAGGAGTGCCTGTGCCACTACGCTCTACTTCCCGGCTTCGTGTGGCTGATTCCCTGCCCTGTTTTGAGTTGGTGAAACGTCGCGGCGGGATTTTTCGGGCGCGGCAGGCGCGAGGCCGTATTGGGAGGCTTTCTCGCGGTCGAGGATGGCGCCGCAGGAACGGCAAACGGCCACGCCGTGCTTGATCTTCTCCGCACAAACTGGGCACTCAGCGAGCGGCGTGGAATTGTAGAGCCACGGTTTCTCCAAACCGAGCTGGCGCGCGGCGCGGCGTTCAAGGTCGGTGATGAACATGGGATTGCGCGTGCGTTCCCATTCGAGGTCGGCGGCGGCTACCAGGCGGCGTTGAAACTCTTCTAGGCGCCGGCGCGCGTCGGCAAGCTCGCTTTCGGTGGGAGTTTCGCCGGCAGCGACAAATACGCCGTGAAAGCTTCCCTCCCCCGAGTCACCATTCAACTCTCGCGCGATATCTTCGGCTACTTCGCGTGCCGTGACGCGGTACTCCATGGTGCGTTTGTCGCCAAGGTCCATCACCCCCATGCAGCCGCGGATCGGTGTAATCGCAAACGCTTCGCCCTCTTCCGGCGAGATGATTTGCAGCGAGCCGAAGTACGTGCGATGCCGCGGCGGCCATTTTTCCATCGAGATATTTACGAGCGAAGCTGTGCTACTTTCCGTTGCCGTTGCCATGGAATTGCCTTTCGAGAGATAGAGTTTTGCTTGGAAACGTTATTTCACTAGAAGACGAAAACGGCCCAGGTCGCCGAGTTCGAGCTTGCCGCAGTCACTGTGGCGGTCGTCCCGGATATGCTGCATGCTGCCGCGATCGCCGTTCCTCCCTGCACCTGCGCGAGGCAATGCGTAAGAGCCGGAGTCGATGGCTGCGCGCTCAACGTCACCGTGCAGGTTGTGCCCGAGCTCATCGTGCAAGCGCCACCATTCGCCAGCCAATGCTGAGTCTTCGTCCAATCCTGCTCAGCGTCCAGATGTCCCAGCGGGTGCAAGTTGCCGCCGGACCAGTTTTTCAGCGTGGCTACGTTTCCCGAAACCGTCAATCCAGGTGCGCCGGAATTAATTTGGGTGTCTGTGGACGTCAATGCTACCGCGCCGTTCTTGAAGCAGGTGAGCGTGCCGCCGGGAGCGACCTCTAACCGGAGAAGATCGCCCACCGCCCCGGTGGTGGCCGCGCTCGTCAGGTTCGTGGACACGGCATTCAGCACGCGCTGGATGTAGATGTTGGTGGAATTTTCCAGGCAATCGTAATACGTCGAACTGCTACCCGTCCCACTTGCGAGCACGCTCACTCCGGGAAAATCCGTCGTTCCATTCAACGCCGTGATGGTGACTTGCGCGAATTGCGAGGTTGCGAACGCGCCGGCATTCCAGAACGCGGAGTTCAATCCCGTGGCCGTCCCCTGGATCTGGTTTGAGGAGATGTTGAGGCCGTTCTGTTCGATAGTCCAATTGGCGCCGATCGCGCCATTGGCTCGCGTAGCGTTGTCGTAGCCGCTGTTCTGATAACTCGTTACCGGTACGATGCCGGTGACGTCTGGCAGTGTCTGCGTGCGGCTGGCGGTAAGCGGCCCAGGAGCGATGACATCCGTAAAATTGTTCGCCATCTTGAGTTGGTACGTGCTTATGCCGTTGGAGTTCAAGGACGAAGTGACGGCGGCATTTACTCCCGGCGGATTGTTGTTGCACGCGGATCCATTGGTATCCACATAGGGTGTCCCACCGCTGAGGAACGCGGTCGAGCAGGGGGTCACCGTCGCCAACAAGCCGTCACGATACGGTTTGTAACCAATCGCTCCCGCAGGCAAAGTAGGCGGCGTCACAGTGACAGTTTGGTTGCCAGTAGTCGTTGTCGCAGAGATGGATGGCCCAAGAGTCGTTTCTTTTCCATTAACATCAATGCTGGTGATCGAGTACGCGTGTGCGCCGACGGGAACCGAACCGCCGCTGCTCACAACCGCGGAAGCGGGAGCGGTGGGGACGCTCATTGGATAGTAAAACTGGCCCGTTCCGAGAGCGGCCACGGGCATGTTCGCATAGGATCGCGACGTTGTGCCGCCATTCAGGCCCGTGTAGATGATCGCGGTGGTCGAAGGTAATCCCGTGCCGCAGCCGGAAAATCCGGAGACAAACTCAATGCCTCCCCCTGGCGCTCCGGAAAAGAATGCCTGTGAACCCGTAGCGCAGAAGGGCTCGATTACTCTTATGTTGCTGATCGCCGGCGCGTTGGTGAGATCCACCATGGGAGTCGATAGTCCGCCAACGGGGTCGGCATAAGTCATGCGTTCGATGCGAATCGAGTTGATGGTGTTGATGCCGGTGTTGAAGCGCAGAGCAGGATAATAGCTGCTTTCATTCAAAACTTCGTAGAACGACAGGTGGCCGGTTCCTGCGATGAGTCCGGTCTCGCCCGCGGTGTCAAAGAGCCACTCGCCGCCGCCCATGTCTGTGTAATAGAACTCTGCAATGCCAATGAGTTGCTGGCTGTAGGCGCCCAAACCCATGTCCACGACGTCCCACAACGACGGCGGAATACCCCAGCCCGACGCTTCGGTGCCAATTCCGCCGTAACGGAAAAAGAAATTAAAGCCGCCACCCATTTTGAAAGGCTGAGAGTAGCTCCCGCCGCTCAGGTAAACGTTGTCGTAGATGATGGTGGTGACGTTATTCCCCGTGTTGTCCTGGTCCTGTACGAAACAGCTCTGGTAAGCCTGAAGGCATTCCACGTTCAGGTTTTGAAATGTCGAATCGCTGCTGGAGCCGGGCTCCAGCAGGAAGAAGGGATACGCGCCTCCGATGATGCGAGTGGTGACGTACTTTCCGAACTGAGGATCGGCGCCATTGCCGCCCGCGCCCTGAATGGTCCCTTCGATGACGTTGCCACCGCCAGGAATGACCGGATAGTTGATGTAGAGCTGGGCGCCCAATTGAAGCCGCGTGTTTTGCGGGCAGCCTGTCGCGAGATTCAGCGGAGAATTCAAAACGTAGAGCGATCCCTGGGGATTGGATGCGGGCACGAAAATCGTGCCGCCGTTGGTGTTCATGGGGGAAGAGGCGCAGGCGGCCAGCACGTTGGGGACGTTGTCGTGAAATACCGTCGCGGAAGTAACGGTGGCGACGGCGTTGTTCGCGAGCGTAATTGTGTTTCCGACGATGTTGGTTATGGTCGTGGCAAAGATGCCGTTTGTCGGGCTGCTCGGCGGCGTTGCCGGGACATAAGCAGGAATATGTGGCGCCGGCAGTCCCCAATCGATGAACGCACTGTCCATTCCCATGCTGGTGCCTACGAGCGAATAGGCGCCCGCGCCCTGCGCGCGGTAGATGTAGTAGCCCATCACTGCGTAAGGCTGCATGGTCCATTGCACTAGGTTTTTTGCGACGACCTGCGCGACGCCTCCGCTTGGGCAGTAGGTCCCATTCGGGAGTGTGGCAATGTCCACCGTGAAGGTCGTGGAGCTGGGAGTGGACGCGATGGTCCAGGAGCCTTCGACGCCGGTGGTGCCGGAGGTGCCGCGAGGGATGTTGACGGGCGAGCCGCTCTGGAAATTGTGGGCAGCCGTGGTTGTAAATGTGGCCACGCCGTTGCTCTCGACGCAACCGTTGACAGCGATGGTGACATTGTTCACACCGAGCGTGGCGGCTCCTGCGGTAGTGGTGAACGCCGAGCTTGCCGGGCTCAGCTCTCCATGAAAGCCGATTGTCACCACTTTATAGTTCCAAGTCGTTGTGCCGTTCAAGATGCCTTGCGGGGTGACGGCGCTGGGTGTCTGCGCGATGACTGTGGCGCTTCCACCGATCGTGCAAGGCGAACAGTTGGCGTGCGTGACGTTGAAAGTGAAGATCAGTGAATTCGGCAGATTCGCCACGGGGAATGTGCCGTTGAAAGCGGAGTCGCTCGAGCCGGCAATGACCACATTGGAGCCTGGCGCGAAACTGGCGCTATTCGCGAGTGTGACCGTCGCGACATTGCTCGCCACGCTGATGCTCGAGATGGGAAAAGCTGCGCCGGGGGTGAGCATGGTCGGCGCGACGCCGGCTAAGGGAATGGCGAGACCATGTCCGATGAGAAAATCGCTGACGCCGCCGGAGCAGGTGATCTGATTGCTGCTGGCCGTGGTGTTGCACGTAATGGTCGGAGGTGTGAATCCGCTGTAGTACGCGCCGTAGCGCAGAAGGTCGAAGGACGGGTTCGGGCCTTTGGTATGGAAATCGGCGTCGACGTTTTGTGTCGCGGTAAACGTATTGGAGACGTTGGTCTGCGCGCCGGTGCCGGGACCGAGCGGGCCGATCTCCGTGCCCGTTTGGTCTTTGTAGTAAAGCCGCATGTCGGCGGTCTTGGTGTAGAGATTTACCGTACCGCTGCTGGCGGCGCCAGGCGCTGTGCTCTGGTTGTTTAGCGTGAGCGTGCCGCTGGCCAGTGACCCGACGACCGTGGTGTTGCCGGAGACCGTGAGGTTGCCGCCGAGGCTCAGCGAAAAGGCGCTGACGGCCCCGCTGAACGTCGGCGAAGAAGGATCGTTGGGCAGGACGACGTTTGGAAGCTGCTTGGTCGTGATATTTGGCCCGGAGATTTCGATTTCATACCGCCCCGGCGCCGCGTAGAAGAAATAGTTGCCGAGGCCGTCCGTGGTTGTGGGATTGGCGAGCGCTTGCGTCAGGCCGGAATCGGAGTAGATCAGAGCAAGCGGCGTGCACGGCTGTCCGGAAGCGGGCATGGTGCAAACGCGCACGTTGGCGCCCGCTAGCGGGATGCCGCGCGAATTGAAGACGATGTCGTCCTTGCGCGTGCCCTGCGCGTGCGTTGGTACGACGGCGCCCGGCCAAACGTGAAGGGCGAGCGCTACGAGTGCCCAGAAAAACCCCATCGTTATAGCGCGCTTAAAGCGCGATGCGATTTTCGATCGTATCATCACAAGTCCCTTTTGGATGCGCGAAAGCGCGATCCTCGCCGTGCTAAGATGAAGCGAAAGCAAAATAACAGATGAATGACGGCCGCGAACTTACTGTCGAATTCAGTCTGAAACCCAGGGATGTCTACTCACCCTTTCGGTGGGACAGGAATAATTTGGCCCGCTGGGTCGCGTCGGCTTTGCTGTGCTACATCTCTTACGACCTTTACAAGCGCTCAGCCGAAACCCTGAAATCCTTCGATGGCGGAACCTCAGTTCTAGCCATCGTCATACTCTTGTTTATTTTGGTTCTCCTTGCACTCTTGGTTTTTCCGTCTCTTCGCGTGATGGCTATCTTTCGCGGCACGCCCGGATTCACACGTTCCAAGCGCATCACGTTTCGTCCCGACATCATTCTTTTCGAGAGCGCGGAAGCGAAGAGTGAATTCAAATGGACGCTCTTCTCAAGAGTCTTCGAGACGCCAAGAGTCTTCGTTTTCTCTCAAGGCAAAGTCAGTGGAACTTACATACCCAAACGCTGCTTCGCATCGCAGCAGGACATCGTATTTTTGCGTCAGCTTATCCGAGAGAATTTCAAAGGCAAAGCGACGCTGCGACGCGACTGACCTATTGCAGCTTGCGGGCGGTGATGGTGATTTGCACGACGTCAGTCGTGACGCTAGCGGGATAGGCGCCAGCGCTGAGCTCCGTGCCACCACCGGAGAAAGCTTTGAGCTTCCAATTGTTGAGCGCGGTTCCCTGCACCGGCACGTAGTAACCTGCGTTGCCGTTTTGGCTGTCGGCAAAAACTTGAAGAATCTGGTCGCTCGGCAGTTTGTCGGCGACGGTCGTGAAGTCCATCGTGTCGCCGCCGGTCGGATAGTTGCCAGAAAACGTGAGTGTCCCGAGAGCGTAAAACAAGTTGCTGCCGGAACCGTCTTCGTTGCTAGGCAAGAGCGTGATGGTGATTGGCATTTGTGACCTCAATTGAGAATGAGTAGCGCCGCCCTTCAGGGCGGCACGTCATGCGAAACGTATGTCATGCAAAACCAAAGATGCCGGGCTGAAGCCCGGCGCTACAAAATCGTTCAAAATGGCGTGTAGCCGCTGCGCGAAGAGAACGGCCGACGGCGGCGCGCGGATTGCTGTTCGCGGCGAACGGCAGCGCTGACAAGATCCTCTATCGCATCGGCCGCGGCGTCGTCCCACTTTTCCGCGAGCGGGCTGCCGCGCGCCCAGCCGGCGAGCGCTGCTGTGGCATACGCGATGGCCTCCTGCGAATTGCGCACCAGGACCGGCGACGTGGAATCCGTAAAATCCGGATATGCTTTCGAGTAGCGCAGGCGAATCTGCGTGTCCTGTGTTGCGCCGATGAAGTAGATGCCGTCGGCGCGCCACTCCCAGACGCTGAGCGTCACGTCTTGCACGCGAGAAGGCAGACCGCCGTGCTGGGTCACATCTACCATCTCGAGAAAATCGTCGGTCGAGCCGTTGGGCCGCTCCCAGATTTTCACCGGGACGAGGAGATCGGTGGGTAGCTGATTTGGCGGCGCGGTGGCGTCGGTGATCGAAACTTGCAGCGATGTGTCCGTTTCTGTGACAGCGGTGACGACGAGCAGAACGTCGTCCTGGATGAAACCGCCGCCGCCCGCGTTGCCGAGCGCGCGTTGCAGCTTTCGGTACGCCGAATTCGCGTACGGCAGCAGGACGGTGTCCGTAAACAAATTTCCCTGCGCGTCGTTCAACAGCGAACGCACAAGTGAAGTGATCTGTCCCGCCGAGTTGTACGCGCTTGATCCTACGACTGGCATGCGAATCCTCTTATATATCTTTGCAGATATTTATTCTACTAGTATAACTCGCCGCGCGTGGGGCGCGTTTCGGAGAATGCTACCAGTGAGGGTACTGGACGTGCTTCACAAGCGCGAAGGTTGGTAACAGTCCGTTGGGTTCGAGTCCCACATTCTCCGTCCCGCTTTCGCGCGATGAACTTGACAGGGTCGCCTGTGCGTCGTACTCTGAGTTTGCTTGTGAGGTGCGTCCAGTACGCGTAAACATTTGTTTAGGGCAGCCGTTTTGGCTGCCCTTATTTTTTCCTTGGTCCGACCCGCTCGATTAATCGTTAGGCAGCGGCGACTTCTGTAAATACGCGGCGACGCCAATGACCGAATTGATCAACGCGGCCGCGGCGGCGATTCGCAACGTGGCACCCATCCCCGTTTGCAAATTGAAATGCTGCGGATCAATCCCGACCGCGGCAAAACCGGTGAGCACACCCCCGGCGCCCCCGCTGATCGCCGCGGCCAGCAACCCTTTCAACCAAATCTCGAATCGTTTCACGCAATTTCCTATAACGCTAGTCAACGCTTGCGAAGTTCGTTCCCACCCGGTGCATTGCGTGGACCTTCTTGACGACTGGGGACGGCACGTCTAGATTTAGGTGCGGATGGCAGGCAAGTCTCTGCTGCAACAACCATGCGGATAGCCAACCCTAAATCTTTCATCGCAGGTGCCCTCGCCCTGATGATGTTCTTTATATCTTCGCTCATAGGTACGCATTCGCGTGCTACCGCTCTGCACTATTTCAATTTGGTTTGGCTTCCCGCGGTTTCGGCGCTTTGCTTCTGGCACGCCTTTGAGGGACAACGTCCCCTCTTGGGGAAAAGCGAGATGTAGACGTCGACGTTCCTCGGAGTACTCACGCTGCTTTTGGCCGCTTATCACACGTTCCTCGGAGTGAGGTATGGCCACAAAACTTTTACTTTACCAACTGCGGCCCTCTTCTGTGCGGCGGCAGTGTTTTACTTTCGTGAGGCTCTCCAAGAGAGTCGCTCAAGCACGGCTCCAAACAATAGTTAGGCGACCGTAACGAAGGGCTGTTTGTGGAGTGCGGGGACGGCATCGTCGAGTTTGTCGTAGGCCCACGCATCGTAGGCGCGATCTTCGCGCCGTTCGCGGTCGTCAATGGAGCGCCGCCTCCGCGAACGCAGCAGATGCCGTGAAAACTCGATCGCTCGCGCGATGTGCTCCGCTGCAGTCGGCGTGAGCTGCAAGAACTCGCCGCTTGGCCCTTCGAGCGTGAAGCAATGCTCGTATTCTCCGCGCGACGGATACGGTCCAAGCGCGGGAATACTCACGCCGTTTTCGCGCTCAATGGTTTGCGCGTACCAGGTGCGCGGCGAGCCGTATGCTTCCGGCGCGACCCATCGTTCGATGTGCCAGCGATTAACTGCTGGATACTTCGGCTCCTGCCGCAACTCGACGACTTCGCGAAGCAGTGAACCCGTTGAGGGATCATGCTCCTCGAATTTTCCGCCGATCCACGCGAGGCGGTTCCATCCCCACACCGCACGATAATTCGGTTCACCGAAGCGGTTGATTCCGCCCGCACATTCGAGTCGCCGCGCCACGTTCTCTGGCGTCTCGTGCGTTTCGCGAAGCACCTTAATCACGATGACCGGTCGTCCGTTCAGGTAAGGCCTTGAACACGTCATTCGGTGACACGAGTACGAACAAACTGCCGAATCCCTTATGCTGAGAAAGCGTAGTTCTGGAGACGCCAAATGCCGCGACGATTTTCCATCTTTCTCTTCTGCGTTTTGGCTGCCTGCGGCTGCTCGACCCAGCCGGCGCTTAAGACCGTCACTTTGCCTTCTGGGAAGATTGTCCGGGTGATTAGCGTAATGCCCATTCACTTCTCTTCCGGTGAAACTTCGTTAATGCTGAAATATCAAACTGATTTGAAGGTGTCGGACCGCGATGCGCTCCGTAAGGAAGTGGACGAGATCTGGTCATCTTTCCAAACGGATGCCAACAACGCTCGCGTGCAGTCTGCGATTGTCAGCGCGAATGAAGTCCCGCAGGGCGCAATCATCAAATCCGGCCAAGCCTTCAATTTCGTTTACAAAAAGAACGCTGATGGCACCTGGCAGCTGCAGTAGGGGGCAATTCCCTTAATTCGCGCGCTTCGAGAAATCCAGACCCTTCACAATGAATTTGTGTTCGTCGCAAGCGAGAACGAGCTCGCTGATGGAAGCGACTTGACCTTCCACTATTGCGGATTGTGCGTGCGTCGATGGCTCGCACCGGAGAACAGTTCCCGGCTCGAGCTTTGGAGGCCCTGAAACAAGTTGTACACCAATATCCGGCGCAATCATGGGCCGCAGGAAAGCGACGCCCTGGCCGCGGTCCACGCGAAGAAACACGAAGACGATAGGCTCGGCTTTCTCGCGCGCGGCTATGGCCCCGCAGAACAATAGGGCCGAGGCGGCGAGAAAGGCTCTTCGCATTTCCGAAGGAGGTAAAGGAGTGTGAAATTAAAAAAGCGCACGCCAATGAGGACGTCTCGGTTGCAGGGGCGCAGCATGCTGCGCCCCCGCAAGCAAGATCGTCAGGATACATGGCAGTAGTCACACCCAACGGCTTTTTAATAGCCGCTGGGCCGTGCCAGCGTGTCGATGAACGCGCCAGTACGCGGCGAGTCATCCCACACCTGAAACGCGGTGTCGAAGTAGAAGATGTAGCTGGCCGCAATGCCGCCGCTTGCGCCATAGATCGGAAACACCGTGTTGCCATTGACTTCGTAGAAATCGATGTCTTTGAGCACGGCGCGTCCCCAGTGCGAAAGGTCGAGAAAATCCACGCGCGTCTGGTCGGCGTTCACGCTGGACTTGATAGGGATCCCGCTCATCGTTTTGCGCCCGCTGAAGAGCAGATCGAGATCGTTGCCGCTGCTCTCGCCGCCCTCCTTGATGATCTGGCTGACCGTGATGCCGAGATTTTCCCAGGCGTGCTCCTGCTCCACCGCCATGTAAGCGATCAGCTTGGAGATGTGGTTGATGCCCAACGATTTCCGAACTTTGTTAATGGCCAGGCGAACGTTGGACGGAGTGAGCGCGGCATTGCCGGCGTTGACGCGCGGTGTCTGCAACTGTACGGGATACGTTGCACGGTTGAGGTTGAGCCACGTGCCGGTCGTCGCGTTGTTCTGGTGATATTTGATGCCGAAGAGCGACACGGGCTGCGCGCCGGTGAGGCCGTCGTGCACGATCACGTCGGTGGCAACGGTGCCGGTGGGCACGTTGTCCACGGTGATCGTCTGCGCGTTGATGGGATCGGCGCTGAGCACGGTAGTGGTCACGCTGGCGGCCACGTTGCGGTTGGTCGTGAGCGTGGTGTCGTAAATCTGGATGGTTTGGCCGGGATAGACAAGAGCCGCGCCATACGGAACGGTCATCGTGAAGGTTGTGCTGGCGATGCTGCTGATCGTACCGAGCACGCCGTTCCCCGCCGTCTGCATCAGCTTGTCCAGGAACGCGCGGAACTGTTTCATCCCGTTGGCGACTTCGCGCTTTGCGGCGTTCTCGATGGCGCGTTCGCGCCCGGTCGTTGCGTATTCCACCAGCTTCGTGATTTCAATCGCGAAGCGGAAGAAAATCGGCGAGACCTGCGCGACGTCATACTGCGTGCCGCTGCCTCGTCCCAAATCGCCGCCGTCGGCGTTGTACGAGCCGGCTTTGCCGCCGGGATTCACCTGCAAAGGCAGGCGCATGTTGCGGCTGGAAACCTTCTCCACGTCCCCGCGCTGCTGGATCATGGTGAGTAAAATATCGTCGCGCTCGTAGAGCAGTGGCACTTTGTCGCGCACCTTCTCGAGCTGCAACGCGACGACGTTCGCGTTTGCTTGTGCTGGCATTGAAGAATCTCCTTGATGTTATGATTTGCGTTGCTTGGAAATCCGGGTTTGTGTTCGACACTTCCTATGTGAATCGCATGGACTGGTGTGATTATTTACTCGCTCTGCTCTTGCTTTCGCTCAGCGGCTACGGTTTGAGGAAATGCCTTAACGGTTTTCGGCGAACGCGCGGTTCCGGAACGTTCAGGCCTTATGCGTACGTCCTGGGCATAGCTCTTTTTCTTTGCGGCATCGCGCTCGTGCTACTCGTCGTGCTGTTTGAGTTCGCTGGTCCACTTCACTAGCCGTCAGGACGCTGCTGACAAATCCAAAGTCTGCTCGTCGCTCAACCTGCGGTAATTCACGTTTTGGGTCCCGCCGTGGTCTTCCCAGAAGGCGCCGAAAATCGTTGTGTGTACTTGTTGGCCCGACTTCAGCGACTGGCGCTTGCCGTTTTGCGAATGCTCGGATTAACTTGGATTCTGGAGAGCCCGCCTGCATCGAGCCGCATGATAAAAGTACAGGGAGTCATTCTGTTTTTATTGGTGGCTGGTCTCGGCTTGTACTCGCTTCGGTTTTGCTCCAGCCGCTTCATGATGCTTCGCCGCTCGAAATCGTTCACGCCCTATCTTTACGGAATTGGCGGCATCCTCTCGCTGATGCTGATCACGCTGGCTTTTGTCGCCATGCTATTGGTCTTCATGTGGCCGCTGCACTGACGTCAATCTTGCGCGTCACAAATCGAGGATCTGATCGTCGCTCAACTTGCGATAGTCGACGCGTCCTTTGGATGCAGCTCTCTCAACGGGAAGCGTTGAACGAGCTATTTCTTTTTGCTTGCCAGCAGGCACATCGCGCGGCCCTAGCGCCACAGGATCTACTTCCCTTCTCGCGGAAAATGGGTCAGTCCGAGCGCCCTTGCCGCGATGGGCGGCCAAAGTTGTCTGCGTCCAATCGCTCAAGGCACGCTTCGTAGCACCGGGAACAAGTTGCCGCGCGCGTTCGTTAATCAGCCGAACTACTTGCGCACGCGTTTCACTATCGAGGCGCTTCGCCGACAGAATCTGCGCGACCTGTTCGCCAAGCTGGCGATCGCCTTGCAACGCTTCCTCGACGTCTTGCCGGATTGCAGCGGTCATACGTCCCTTCAGGGCCGCGCTGTCAGTTCTTCCAGTCGCTGGCAGCGCCTGCTCCAAAGTCGTTTCGATCGCGTGACCCACGCTGCGTTCCAAATCGTCGTTGGCCGCTTTTTCAAACGCAGCGTACGCGGCGAGCTGCGCCTGCTGCGCAGAATCATCGCGCTGCTGTGCACCGTGAGCCGATTGCGCTGAAGGGGCGGAGCCCGCTTGCCCTGAGTCGGCGCGAGGGGCTTCGCCCGCTTGCGCTGCGTTGCCGTGCGCCGAGGGCAACCCAAGGGTCGCCCCAACCGCTGACGCAACGCTCCGCGATCTTCCTATTTGACCCGCCGCTTCTAGCGCACGCAATCCTTCAAAGACCATCTCGCGAAAGGCCGCGGGATCTTCGCGCATCATCAACGCAGCAAGCTGCGCCCGTTGCGTCGCATCTCCGGCGAAATACGCGCGGTCGATATCATCAAGCACGCGCGCCCGCTCGGCCGCCGCACGCGCCTCTTCCGGCTTTGCAAATACCTCCCGATACGAGGCCGCTTCCCTCTCAGCCCGTTGCGCGCCTTCCCAAAGCGCCCGCGCTTCCACGCCGCGCTGCGGATCCTTCATCGTCTCTGCCAGCCAAGCAGGCGCCTCGGGTGGCACAGGCACTCCTGCATGTGCGGTCTGCGAGTGTCTCTCCGACTGATTTGTACTGCGTGATTCGTTTTCGTTTGGACCGCTCGAAACACGCGCGGGGCTGTCGCCATGCGCTACATCTTCGCGGACCGTGACGTCCTGCGCTTCCGGCTCGATCTCGAGAATCTGTTCATCGGTCAGCACAAAAATGTCGTGAGGGGAGCTATGACCATTTGCGCTCGAAGTTGGCGTCGATTGTTGGTTCATTTTGGTTCCAAAGAAAAGACCCCGATTTCTCGGGGCATCTCGAAGATTTTTTTTAAACCAGACTGTGGTCGAGGCTACAGGAAATCCAAAAGGCCGAACAGCAACTCCACCACAATCTCCGGCACATCCACACATGAGACAAGGTCGAGTACATATCCAAAGACATCAAGCCCGTCGGGTATCGACGCAGTGTTCTTGCCTCCTCCCACTCGATAGGTCAGGTCGCTACTCACGTCGCGCCTCTTTTGATAAGACGCACAACGCACTAGAAAATTCAGCCAGATACGTTCGTTTTGGCCGGAGCCTTGGAGGATGCTGGACTTTTAGCCGGACTAGGCGCCGTGCCGACGGCTAAGCTCATCGCGCGCAGGTGCGCCTCGGTGTGCGCTCGGACGTTGGCGAAGCCCGCGGGGTTGGTCATCTTCGCGGCTTGGCCGGCTTCGGAGTTCGCCCAGCGTTTGCACTCCTCAAATTCCACGGCGTGGTCATCGAGGAGCTGATCGACCGGCACGGAAGGCAGCACCAAGACCTGCGACTGGTGACTCGCGACATGAGGACCCGTAGGGGCGTGTCTTGCTTGCTCTGAGTCTTGCGGAAGAGCCCCGCCCGTTGACGCCTCAGCGCCATTTGAGCCGGGCGACCCAAGGATCGCTCCTACAGCAGCATTTACCGACGCGTCTTGCTGTGGACCCGCGTGCGCAACTCCCGACGGATGCATCGAAATCACAATTGGGGCGCTGGCCAAGAGCTGCTGAATCTCGCGCAACTGTTTGTTTCGCGAATCTTCGCCGGGCACGACTAGCTCCGTTAGGCCAAGCACATTTTTGATGTAGCCGATGTTCGCAGGTTCCGCCAGCGCTTCTTGGATGAGTGGATCGTTGAGCGAGAACAATTGCTGCAACACGGCGCGTTGCTGCGACTTGAGCCGCGGAAATGTTTCGTCGGCTTCCGGATGCACGCAGATGTTGCCCTTCAAATCCGCAGTGCGAATCATGCGCGCATCGAGCACACCGTCCGGCCCGAGCAAGGGGATCTCCGCGTCCTCCGGGCGGTTTTTGCGGAAGCAATCGACGGCTAGGAGCAGCACGTCGGCATAAAATTGTTTCGTACGGCGCCACACCATTCCCAGGCGACCCATAGCCTGGTCGCGCGCCATCGCGTAGCCCGAAGCCGTCTTCACGTCTTCCATGTTTCCGCCGAAAATCGCGGGAAACATTCCGGTCAGGAATTGCGCCACCGGGCCGATCAAATCTTGTTGATGGCGTACCAGGTCCGGCGGAACTTGCGCGGGCGCCGGCTGAAAGAATCCCGCGGCGAGCGGCTGTCCCGGGCGCGCGCGCGCGGGAAAATGCGCGGCGGGTTCGGCGGTCTGATTTGCGAGCGCATCGAAATCCAGCACTTGCGGGTCAGCGTAAATCGGCGGAATCCCGTACTCGTAGGTCTCCGCCTGCATGTTCGAGAGCACGTTGTAGCGTTCTTGCACCTGCACGAGCGAATCGCCGACGCTTGGACGGTTTTGTCCATCGCCGGGAAGCGCGTGCAGCACACGCCAATGGTCATCCATCGACTCGCTGCGCGATTCGCAGTACACATCGCCAGCGAATGCGGCGTAGCAGCCGTCGGGAAACATCATCAGCAGCTCGTTGCGGACCGCTTCGTCTTCGATCGAATAAAACGCCCAAGGCCGCAGCCAGGTGCGGTCAAACGTGATCAAGTTCATCAGCGCGTCGCCGGGATGGATCGAGGGCAATCCCTGCTCGACGCTTATCCGCGAGACACGGGCGTAGATGTCATCGGGGCCCTGCGATGGCGCAGCTTCAATTTTGTTTGCCGCGTGCGGATAGGCGGCTTTCAGTTTTGCGCGGTGCACTTCCGCCTGCCATTGCAGGTACGGAAACTCGTGCATTTCGTTGGCCCAGATGGGCGTGTTCAGTTCCAGGCCGCCGGCGATGGAGATGACTTCTTGGCCGTTCGGAACGCGACGAGTGCCCACGACGCGCGGCACCGTGACGCGTTCGGCCTTGCGCAGATTGGCAACGCTAAGCTCGGCACCGCATCCGGAGCAGGCTGGCGCAGCGCCGCCTTTTAGGGCGGCATCTTGAGGCTCGGCGTCTGACGGTCCCGCGGCTTCCGATCCATCGTGAGCAAACGATGCCGGGCTAAAGCCCGGCGCTACGGTTTCTTTCGCGCAGTGCGGGCAAACGTACTTGTCTTCGCCGAGCGGGATTTCCAGCGCTGCGAGCAATTGTTCTTCGTGAAAGCCGAAACGCTGGCCGTCGGCGACATACCGCACGTACGCGCCAAGCTTTCCGTCGGTCCACAGAAAATAGCCTATCGTGGTCAGAAGCTGTTCAACCTCGTTATTCCGTTCGATCAGATCGGCGACATCGCTAGCCGCGCGCGCCGCACCAATATCCTGCAACGACTGCGCCGATTGCGGATAGAACCGCACGCTCGGCACATCCTGCGAAAGCACGGCGATGAATGAAAGTCCAAATCCCTGGTAAAAATTCGTGACAAATTGATACCGCGGCATGTCCTCGAGCTCGCGGTCGTCGTTGGAGCGGTTCTCGTATGGCAGATGCCAGTTCATGTCGTTCGGATTCCACCAGGCGTATTGCAGGCCCTGCCAGAATAGTCGCGCTTGTCGGATGCGGCGGATTTCGTTGCGCCGCGCCGCGATGCCTTCCTGGCGATATTGGCGAACCAGCTCGCGCAGCGCGTTCACTAGTTCCGGCTTGACGTCTTCCAACCGTTCGTTGTTCAGGCCGAGGTCTGCGATCGCGTCGGACTGTGGTGCGCCGACACTTAGGGCGGCATCTTGCCCTTCATCGTCTCGAGGGGAACGAACATCTCCAACGGATGCCGGGCTAAAGCCCGGCGCAAGGCCCGTGCCAAGGCTCTCGCCCTGCGCGCCATTCGGCGCGTAATTTCCGTCCGCCGGTGCAAGAACTCCCGGCGGAATCGTTCCAATCATGTTGTCGTAGTCAGCGCTCATTCGGCAGTCCTGGAAGGTCTTATGCTTTCTTCGCTTTTGTTACGCCATAGGCTGTTGGCCACTTCGCTGCTCTTCTTTCTCATGACGGCCTCCGCGGAGCGGATTTCGGCGCAGCAGGAAACGAAGCCTCTTGAGCCAGCAGATCTCGAGCTTGTCATTTCAGGCCCGCGCGAGGACTTTCCTGACCGGCCACCTCGCGAGTACCACGCTCGCATGTTCAAAGTGACCTTAATCAACCACTCGTCGCGTCCGGTGGTCTTCGGGCCAAACGCCCTGGAAGCTATCCGCAGCTACGAAACAACCGATTGGCGAGTGATGGACGCCAGTGGGAATCCTGTTCCCTACCGGACGCTGTTCATCTGCCGGGTTGGCTCGGTTAGGGTTTTTCAGGCCCGCCCGCTCACCGACGCGGATTTGTTCGTCATCCCTGCGGGCGGAAGCCGCGAGCTTGCCGATCTTGATATTTCGATGTGGTTTAAATTGAGCGAACCGGGCGAATACAAAATCTACCGTGAATTTTCTTTCACGCCGCCTCGGCTTTCGCAAATCACCATCGGCGGCATGGAATACCCTGCGCAATACGATGCGTCGGCAATGAGTCCCGAAAAGCGTCAAATGCTGCGCTACGCGATCGGCTTCACTATCAAGTCCAACGTCTGGAGCCTGGTAATCAAGTGATGCGCAGAGAGGCTCCCTACGCGCGGCCTCAGCTTGCGACCTTCGTGCTGGTTGCTTGTAGCTGCCTGCCCATATTGGGCCTCAGCGCCCAGGATGCGCGGCATTCGGCGCGCAAGCTCCCCAAAATTGAGCTCAAGCTCAGCGGCCCTACGACGATTCGGCCCAGCGAGTCGCTCACAATGCAACGCTACAGTGCCCTGCTGACGAATCGATCCTCGGAGCCGCTGGTCCTTTTTGTGCGCCAGGGCTTCTTGATGAACGCCAACTGGGACTGGTGGGTCACTGATGCCAAGGGGCTGCCCGTTGGGATGGAGCTTGTCCTGCGCGGATACTGCGGGACCGTTCCTGGTGACGACCCGAAAGCGCATTTCTTGCACGACGACGACGTGCTCGTTCTCAGCCCCGGAGAGAGCCACGAATTCGCGATTCCCGCGGGACCTTCCGACGATTACAGCTTTCCAACCGCGGGCACGTACCACTTGTCGGTGACGTTGACCTATGTGCCGCCGAACGCGGACCACTACTTCGACGAACACGGCAAGCGGCAGCGCGCGAGGAACTACGAGCCATGGGATCTGAGCCAGCTAGGCGTAGATCAACGCGTAGCGGTGGAAAATAGCCTCTCTGTCCAGGCCACGTCGGACACCTGGAATTTGGAGCTGCCGTCGAGGCGGCGCGCAAGACAGTAGCGGCCGGCCCATGCTCAACTGTGCGGCACCGGGCCATTCGCTCTGCGCGCTCCAACAAGCTCTGCATCATCGGCTGCGTCGCGCGTTGCACCGCTTTCGCGCCAGGCCTGAATCTGGTGCCAGCTTCGCTTGCGCAGCCGTGGCAGCGACTGCGGCTTCGGTGCTTCAGGAAATTCCACGGGCGGAAATCCCGCCGTCCCAAGCAGCGAATTCATTAGCGCTCGATTCTCCGCCCTCAGCCGCGCCACGTCCGCTTCGAGCAACCCTACGTATCCCCCGCGCAGCAACCTTTGCAGAAAATTTTTCATGGCATCCATTCTAGGAGATATTCTGTCTTATAATTGTCTTACAAACGGTGGTATACTTAGCCCGGAGAAAGTGACGATGTCCGCTCGCCGTAATCGCCAGAAGATTTCCACAACGATCGCGCCAGAAAACGCGGCTTATCTAAGATCCCTTTTGAAAAGAGGAAAAGCCAGCACGCTCTCCGAGGCTGTTGACAGTTCCATCGCCCTTGCCCGCCGAGCCGACAACCGCAGACGACTCGAAGCAGCCACGGCAGCCTATTATGCTTCGCTCTCAGGCGAGGCCCTGGAAGAAGAGCGGCAGCTCGAAGAAGCGTTGGGCTACGAAGCTTCGCAGGTCGATTTCGATGGCGAATGAAAGGCATCCTGCATTGCCTCTCCCGCGACGGGGAGAGATTTGGACTGCATATCTCGGCGAATCCCAGCAGCGTCACTGGGTTCTTGTCGTGTCCCCTGACCAACGCAACCTGAGCGACCACGCGGACACCGTCTTGATCGTACCCTTTGCCTCGCGCATCGTTGAGACTCCTACCACGCTGGTGTTGCAACCCGGAGAAACAGGTCTGCCCGGTCCCTCATGTATTCGAGGCCATTTCATCACAACGCTGCCCAAAAAAAGGCTCATCGAACGTCAGCCCAGGCCCTTCTCCCAAACTCGCATGCGTCAGGTGTGCGCAATCATCCGCCGTGCGTATGACCCGGACGCTCCTCTGTAAATCTCGCGTCTCAGAGATGAATCATCAATGCCGGCGCGTAAACTTTTTCGGCCGGAACTGCTTGCGCGCTTCGGCTTCGAGGCGCTGATAGTGAATCGCTTGCGACGTCGGATCCGTGGCGCTGACCTGGCGCGCGATCTGTTCCGCGAGCGGCATGCCCGTAACGAAATGCGCGCCGCTTCCCGGCGGTTTTAGGGGCGGGGGTTGCCCCGCCCTGGACGGCGCGAAGGCCGCCCCAACACCGGCGATTCTTCCGCCGGAGACCAATCCATAACGCGCGGAATCGGCGGGATCATCGCCGTCCATTTTGCGAATGTCTTCGGAGCGCGCTAGGTCCCGCACCAATGTCGGCATGCACTCGATCAGCTTCGCGCAATTCTCCGTGATGACCCACGTGTTCGACTCCAACAGTTGATACATAAACTGCCAGCCGCCAATGCGGTCATCGTCGGCAGCTGCGGGCCGCGGCAAGCCGTTAGCGATCAAAACGTCGCCAAGCTGTTCGGCGATGGAGGCTTCGGCGGTACGATGCGCGAAAGCATCCGGAGAAAGAAACACTTCGCTGATATTCTCGCGGCCGCTTCGCTCGGCAATTCCCTGCGCGAGCATGCGCGGCGACAAGCCGTTTTGCACGAACTCGCGGTAGGTGACGATGCGAGAGCTGACAGTCGACAGTTGTGAGTTAAAGGCAGGCCCTCGCGGATTCGAGCTGTTTTTACTTTCAACTTTTGGCTGTCGACTCTCGACTGGTACTGCGCAGTGCCAATACACTGCGCTGGGATGCTGAAATCCCCAGTCGATCGAAATCCAGCGCGGCCACCACGGCTCGAGGCGAATTTCTTCGGGGCGGGCGGTGTGGCGGCCGTAATCGAAAATGTCGAAATACTGGCCGGCGAAAACGTTCCAGTCGCCGTCGAGAAACGCCTTGCGCAGATGCTCGGGCAAGGTTTCCAGCGTGCGGCGATAGCCAACGTCGTTCGCGTAGATCGGATTATCGCTAAGCCATGCGCGAATGAATTCGTAGTCGTTCGGATCGTAGAAATTCGTCTGGTCAAAGCCTGCCGGCGGTTTGTGATCGACCCACAGTGCCTTCACCCAGGCATGGCCGATATTTCCCGGGTTCGTCGCACCCGCCATGCTGCAAACGCTTCCAGGCACGGGGCAGCGGTTGCGCGACGTGAGAAATTGCCATTGCTTCAGCGTGAAGTGCGTCAGTTCATCGAGCCCGATGAACAGAAACTCCGCGCCTTGATACTGATAGACTTCATTCTCGTTGCGGCAGTAGCCGAAGCGCGTCGTCGAGCCGTTCCGCCACGTTACGACATGCTTTGACTCGTTGTACTTCTTGTAGAACTGCCGCGGCACATCGCGGCGGAAGTACGCGAGCAGCGACGATTCCAGCTCCGGGTACGTGCGACGGAGCAGAAGCGTGTCCGCTCCGCTCCACGCGTTAGCCTGAAAGATCGCCTCCCAGAGCAGCGCCTTGGTTTTGCCCGGGCCAGCGGCTCCGCCAAAGAGCCGGTATTTGGCAGAACTGTCGTGAAACTGCTGCTGGCGAGGAAATGGCCGATAAAATTGGCTGAAATCCACTTAGCGATAGATCTTTGAGAATCGGCTGCCGACGATCCAAGCAGCAACCGCGCTGAGCATGCCGGCCTTCACGCCCAGACCAAGTGTGTGCCAGGAAGTCAGGAAGGCCCACACAAACCCGCCAACACCCAGGACTTTCAACACGTAGTCGAGATGGATCGCGTTCGTAAGCATTTCGAGGAAAGACTGCTGGGGAACAGGTACAACACTCATCTGTTTGCTCCTTCCGCTGCGCGTCTCGCAACGGCACTGTCGATGTCAATCACGATCTCCGGCGATTCCTCTGCCGCAGCGGTTGGACCCTTGCCGTATTTCATTTCTAGAAGTCGCTCCGACATGCGCTGGGCGATTTTCTCATCCTTCGATTTCACGAGCCTCGCGCAAGCCTTATAGAGATCGACGTGTAGATGCATGGCGTCCACAAACCCTGGCCCGTCTGCAGGCAAAGGCTTTGAGCCCCGCGGGATATTCACCGTGGGTTTCTCGTCCTTGTCTTCCTGCTCGTTCGTATCGCTTGGGACGCGCGGCGTGCCCGTACCGGCTTGGTTCTTATTTTTTCCGCGCCGGCGCTTCGTTCCACCTTCCGCGGGCGGAGCCACCTCAGCGCACACATCGCGTTCCGTACCGGCCGCGGCGGGAGGCGCGGCGGCCGCAGTGGGAAAATCGCGTGCATCGTCAGACGCAGCCCCGCCCTTTTCGAGCGGCGCTTCCATTTCCTGCGCCGTGTGGGAAGGTGAAACGGGACCATGACCGTTCACTCTCGAGGCGCTCGTATCATGGCCATTGCTTTTCATTTTTGGAGTTTTGCTCCGTTTTGCCGGGGTGACGCCGCGCGTCCGGCGAACCTGCCCCGGCGAGCCGGGGTCGGATATCACTCCAGAGCGCTTCGCGCGCTCCGGCGACTTCTCGATACTTATTGCTGAGTTCACGGCTGGTCAGCTCTCAGGCCGCTATCGGGTATTGCTTTCGCGCCCAGAGGACTACGCGATCGTGAGGGACCGCCGCGAGCTCGCAGATAAGTCTCAGTATTGCTTCTTCGAGCGGCTCATCCGCGCGAAGAAACTCGCGCGCACACGTGCGTTCGAGTGGCTCTGATCCGTCAGCCAGGAGTGGCTGTTGTGCGTCCGCGTAGACCTGTCCAAGCACCGCGCGCCAGAGCTTCCGCTCGGGCGTGATGACCGGATCGTTGATCCAAATGGCGCTGTTTGTTTTCATGAGCGATCTGCCAGGCCGACGGGATTCGCCGGCGGTGCGGAGGTCGAAAACCTCCAGCAAGCTACCGGCGCCACCAGTAATTCGCGCGTTAAACCAGGAGTTTTGCGGTGAGGCCGCTGCCGCCCGTCGAGGACGAAAACTTGATGCGCAAGAATCTCGCCTGCACGCCGTTCACGGTGCGCGCTTCGCCCGCGGTGTTCGTCGTGGTGTCGATGGTCTGATACTCCGTATCGACGTCGGCCATTGCGCCCTGCAGAATCAGGCTTACGGCCGTCGGCGCCGTCCCAAAGATCGTCTGCCAACGCACGGCTGTACCCGTATCCGGCTGTCCGGCGTAGCTGGGAATCGCAAATTGGCTGCCCGCCTGGGCGCTGCCGGGGAATGTTTCGTTGTTGAAGCTAAATCCCACGTCACCGGGGAAAAGTGAGCTGGGTGGAACCGCATTTTGATAGCTCGGCATCTTGGCTCCTTTTGTGCGCGACTTAGCTCTTGCGCGAATTCGTGCGGAAATCGCTGATGCAAAGACACTTCGGCGCCTGCATCAGCGGCGCGGAAATCGTGTTCTTAGAGTGAAGCTGTGATCTTTTGGGAGTCAGGCGCTCGGAGGGAGCGCCGAAAAGCAGCCCTAAAATGCAAAACGCTCCGACTGAGTCGGAGCGCACCTTTCTACAGGAGAAAGTGTACCACATCTCTAATTTTTGTCAAGAGAAATCTTTATATTTTTTCACTTTTTCTTGACTCCCTTTGTTTTCAAGAGCATAGTCCCGTCATTCCCAGGAGAAATTCCCCGGAAATATTCCCACCGCACCTTAAGGAGGTCACCATGCCGCTCTATTGCCACCAAGTCAGCTACACCAAAGAAGCCTGGGCCCGGCTCATCGCCAATCCGCAGGACCGGATCGAGGTCGTCAGAGTTCCCATCGAGAAGCTCGGCGGAAAGCTGCAGACGGCCTATTTTGCCTTCGGCCCTTACGACGCCCTGGTCATCACTGAGATGCCCGACAATGTTTCGGCGGCGGCCATCGCCATTGCCTTCGTAGCCGGCGGTGCGGTTGCCAGCATGCAAACGACACCACTCGTGACCGCCGCAGAGATGGTGGAAGCCCTGCGCAAAGCCGGGACCTGCGGCTACAAGTCCGTTCTCGCGGACAGCTCGGCCGCCGCAGCCAGCGCCTGATCGCCCGAATGGGGCACCAGCAAAATAAGTCCAGCTCACTCAGACTGTTCAAAGTTCGTTTACTCTGACGCGAGAAGTAAATGTGTCCGTAATTGTGCCCCCTCGGCCGTTGCGGGTGCGAGGCTCTCCGCTCGGACGAACCCCTATGAGACATTCGCATGTTGCTCTTGTTCTCCTGGTGGAGGGCAGCACTGTCGCCTTCGATGCTCTGCCCTCTTCATCCGGACAAAGTGCCGCGACGCACAGATTTCCACAGAAGAACAGAATGTAATCTCCTAGACTAACAACTATTCGATAGTTTATAGTCCAGTCACTCCAACTCGCACCCATCCTGCGACGCGGAAAGGTTTTAGTAAGGAGCTACCGATGATCATCGGCGAACGCTTGCGCGTCCTGCGCGAGGAAAAGAAACTCTCCCAAGGTGATATCGAGAAACGCACTGGCCTGCTGCGCTGCTATCTTTCGCGCGTGGAAAATGGCCACACCGTCCCTGCTATCGAAACGCTGGAAAAACTGGCTCGAGCCCTCGAAATGCCGCTCTATCAACTTCTTTACGATGGAGACCAGCCACCCAAGCAGGATATTCCAGCTGCCTGGACCGAATCCGGCAGCAATGCCTGGGGCAGTTCGGGAAAAGACTTGCGGTTCATGCGAAAGCTCAGACATCTGCTGAGCAAAATGGATCCGCAAGATCGCTCTCTGTTGCTCTTCACGGTCCAACAGATGGCCAAGAAGAAGAAATCGCCCGCGGCAGCGGCCGCAGCTTCAGCCGATTAGGTTGGGCTCAAGGCTGAGGTATAGCCGCGGTCCGCGCATCATCTTTTTCATCGCCGGACTTTTTACCTTGGGCCCATTCTTTGGGCCAAATACTCGATCTGATTGGAATCATCTTCTCGAAGGAATGCGTTACCGCGTCTGCGATGAAGAAGTATCATCGAGCAACTTTGCCCGGCCGCGCTTTTTGCACGCGACGCTCTGCTAAACTCTTCCTGTGAACTCTCAGGGAACAACGCCGCGCCTTGCGAATATCCGTCTGCATCCCATCAAAGCCCTCGACCCTGTGCCGGTAAACGAAGCGCGCATCGGGCCGAATGGCGGCCTTGAGCTCGACCGCGTTTGGGCCCTCTACTCTGCCGACGGCCGCTGGGTCAATGCCAAGCGCACCGCGGCCATGCACCTCATCCGCGCGTCTTACGCTCCGGACATTAGCTCCGTGACGCTCACGGTTCCAGGAGACAGGCGCAAGATTCCTGCGATGAGCTTCGCGTTTCCCGGCGACGCCGAAAGCGCCGCGGAGTGGTTCAGCATGTACTTCGAGCAAGCTATTCAGGTGCGCTACACGCGCGAAGGCTTTCCTGATGACGGGCTGGCGCCCGGTCCAACGATTGTCTCCACCGCATCGCTCCACGCTGTGTGCGAGTGGTTTCCTGGCATGACGCTCGACGAAGCCCGCCGGCGTTTTCGCACCACGCTCGAAATCGACGCCGATCACTCGGCGATTGGAAATGAATTGGATCGTTCCTCGGGCGCAGCCGAAACTCTGCCGCCATTTTGGGAAGATCAACTCTTCGCCGAATCGGAAACCAGTGTTGTGCGTTTCAAGATTGGCGATGTCGCCTTCGAGGGCAGCAACCCCTGCGCGCGCTGCCCCGTTCCCGCCCGCGAATCACAAACCGGCATCACGAACGACGGCTTCCAAAAGCGCTTCACCGACCTGCGCGGCGCGCAACTTCCGCCATGGGCGCCCGCCGAGCGCTTCGACCACTTCTACCGCCTGGCCACCAACACCCGCGTCCCTAGCACCGAACACGGCAAACTCCTCCGCCTCGGCGACGCCCTTTCGTTTGTAAACAGACTGTCTGCCCCGCCCACTTGATCAAGCCGGGCACGTTCTTATTAGCAATGGTGTCTAATAGTTTAGGAATGATTCCGCTCGACAGCCTGAATCTGCGTCTTCTCTGGCCGAAGCTTCCGACGCTCACGCGGCTCTACGCCGTAATCCTCTGCGGCGGTTCGTTGTACGTTGTGTACGCTCTCTCACGCACCGTCGGGAAATTGTGGACGCTGAGACGGACTTCGGAGCAAGGTTCAACAAGCGACCGGCTGTCGCAAGTTTTTTCAGCGCTCTGCGCGCGGCTCGACAACGTCCGCCAAGTCATAATTCTGCTCTGGCTGCTCTTTGGCGCCTCGTTCTTGCTTGAACTAGCTTTATCACCGCAAACGGCCGATTCCTCTCGCCTGTCGCTTTTAGAGATTGTGCTCATCGGCGTTCTAGCTCAGGCCGGGTTCGGCTGTCTGGTATTTCTCGATTTGCTGTTGCTCCATGTGGCGCAATGGGTGGTGTCTGTGTGGCTTCAGTCGTTTGCGAGTAAGCATCAGCCCACTTGACGACCCGCAGAGTCCTCGGTGACGGGTCGGTTCATCTCACGGAAATACCTTCGCGGCGGAAACATCTCACGCCGCAGCAGTTCCTTGCCGCAGCGATGCCGCACCTCCTCCGTCCAATTCACCCAGCTGCGCTCACTCAAGCCCAGGAAATGCCGCGCATTCTCGTACGGCGCGAGGCCCAGGTAGTACAGCCGGAAGAGCACCATGCGCGAGGCCCAATCCGGCCCCTCGAGCGCCTTCTGCCCTGCCAGCGCGAAGTCCGCGACCCACTCGTTGAGCCGCGGGCGAAAGTCCGGCCGCCACAGAAATTTGCCGGTGTCCTTCCAGTTCAGCGCGGAAATGCCGCGCTTGGACTCCAGCACCTCGCGCGCGCCGCGGTAGACTTCCCAGCACACATCAAACGCCAGCTCCGGCTTCACGCCCATGGCTCCTCCGCCGCAGCGCACTCGTTGTGCGCCTCGCTTCCCCACCCGCTTTTCCTCAGCACAACTTTGCCGCTGCCCGGTTCAACGACTCGCCTCTTGCAGCACCATCCTTGCTTTGCGGCGGTTACGCCTCACTCTCCGAAGCGGCACGCGGCGCTCCTGCAGCACCGAGTATTCCCACACAGCGCCGAAGCCTTCCGCGCGCATGGCCTTGTTCGATGTTCTGCAGCGTTTCACCACGGTATGTGCGCCGTTCTCCGGCTTTCGCAAGTGGCGCAATTGCGCGGAGATGCTCGCCGGCGGGTAGTGCGTCAATTTCGCCAGCTCATCGAGTGTCAACCACGTCGCGCACTGCCCCGCGCTTAGCATCACGTCGCGAATCACCTCCCGCTGTCTTCGCAAAACCACCGGCCTAGCCTCTTTTTGCTTCGTCCTCCGCATCGCATCGCCTCCTTCCCTGCTGCTCATGCCTTTCTTGCAGGAAACTCCTCGCCGTTCGCGTCGACCTCGCTCTCCCCTTCGACTCCGGCCTCGTTCTGGACTTCTTCTCGCAGTCTGTCTTGCGCTTTCTCCAGAGCGAGATCGTCTTCTTCCTCATCCGGTGTCCAAGCCGTGCGGTCAGGATCTTCGTAGTCCCCTGCGCACGCGCTGCAGGCGTGCAGGGACTGCGCCAAAACGACAGGAACCCCGCAAAAGACGGCAGGAAGTGGCCTTCTGCCGTCTCCTGTAGTCATCGCAAGACCCAAACGGTTTTCCACAGATTTCCACAAGGCTATTACCTCTAAGTATTCTTGACTTGTCTTACTTATAGGTTAATATTCGCCGCGTCCCCGTTACGGAGGTTCATGTGACCACTCGTTCGACCCAGCCCCCTTGGGAGTTCCTTCTTTCGGCTTCCAAGAATTCGTTGCAGAGCTTTGAACTGTCGCGTCTTTCTCACGCCGCCGATATCCGCAAGGAGATCGCGGCTTTGCTTGATCAATGGATGGACGACCACACCAACGCAACCCTCGCGCGGCTGCTTTTGCAGGAGCGTGAACGCTCCGCGCGCGAACCGGATTTGCATTTCGATCGCGAATCTCGCCGCACCGCCGCGCATTCCGTGTCCGATAACTTTCTTGCGGATCGAGCCGTCCCGCAGACCGAAAATACCGGTCAATCCTGAGTTTTTGTATGTTATGGGGAGCTTTTTGATTGCTCCTGCAAGGAAAATGGCAAGGACGGGCCGCCCTACAACGCGCCCCACATGTGCGTTCAGCGGAGCACGCCCAAACGCACTTCCCGCTCTCGCTGCTCTCTCCAGCGCCAGGGCTTCCCGAAACCGCATCTCGCTGCCGCATCCAAGCCGCATCGCATCCTCCCGCAACCAAACCCCAGTGCAGAGTTACGTCTTGGCTGCTTTATATGAGTTATAGGGCGCACCTCGCATGGGAAGACGCGCTCCAAACAGGCGCGCAAAAACAACGCATCCATCTAAACGGAAGGATTCTCGATGATTCTAGGACGGAGGGGTATTAACGCCCCGAGGTTGGAGCGACTGGCTGATTTTCGAGAAGCTGTTCCTTGCGATATATCAAGGAATTGATGTCGTAAGTGGCGAGCTCAAAACCGTGACCGTGGGTAATTGCATCCGTGGGGCATGCTTCGACACAGTAGCCGCAAAAAATACAGCGCGAATAGTCGATGTTGTAAACGCTGGCGTAGCGTTCTCCAGCGGAGATCCGGCTGGCATCGGTATTTTCAGCGGCTTCAATGTAGATGCAATTTGCAGGGCAGGCCGCCGCGCAGAGAAAACATCCAACGCACTTCTCGAGGCCGGATTCGTCGCGGTGCAACACATGTATTCCGCGATAGCGCGGCTGAAAATGCACCGGTTCGAACGGATAATTCTCAGTGACCGTTTTCCGGAACATGTTCCGGAAAGTGACGCTAAATCCCTGCACCAGTGTGCTGAACGTCTCGCCGACTTCCCTAAAGATGGATGCCATAGGCTAGGAGTCTAACAAACGTGCTTTGCACGGGCAAATCGTTGTGCTGGGCATAATCCCTAAGCCGATCGCGCCTTCAACGCGTCAATGATTTGCTTCCCGTGAAAGCGACCGTTTTCGATGAAGATGTCGCCGGTGTGCCGTCCGCCGATGACCACACCCGCCAAATGGATCCCTGGCACATTGCTTTCAAGCGTATTGGGATCAAGTGCAGGCTTCCGCGTATCGGGATGGAGCCGCACGCCAAGGCTTTCGATAAACGCATAATCCGGATGATAGCCGGTCAGGGCGAACACTTGTTTCGCGGGCAATCGTTTCTCGCCAGCGCCATTTTGCACGACCACTTCATCTCTCGTGATCTGCTTTACGTGGGTTTCGAAAAGCGCTTTGACTTCTCCTGCCTTAATGCGGTTTTCAATGTCCGGCTTCACCCAATACTTGATTGAGGAACCGAGCGCCGAATTTCGATGCACCAGCGTAACGCGTGCGCCATTGCGATAGAGATCCAACGCAGCTTCCGCGGCGGAATTCTTCCCGCCAATCACAACAACGTCCTGATTCCAGAATTCGAAGGGTTCCGTATAGTAGTGCGAAACGTGGGGCAATTCCTCGCCCGGAATGCCCATCACGTTTGGAAGATCGTAGTAGCCTGTCGCAACACTGATTTTTTTCGACGTGTATCGCTCCTCGGTTCCCTTCTCCGTTTGCGTCACGGCGGTAAAGTTTCCGTCGTGCCCGTCCACTCGCAGCACGCGTTCAAAAAGGCGCAATTCCAAGGCGTAATGCTCCGCTGCCTTACGGTAGTACTTCAAGGCCTCAACGCGCACCGGCTTTTCCGCCGCGCTAATCAGCGGCAAGTCCCCTATTTCGAGAAGCTCCGGTGTGGTGAAAAACACCATGTTGACCGGGTAGTGGTAAATGGAGTTGCACAAGCAGCCCTTGTCAATCACCAATGGCTTCATGCCCGCGCGCTTCGCCTCAATGGCGCATGCCAGCCCCGTCGGACCCGCGCCTATGCAAATAATGTCGTAACTCGCCATGGGTTTTTTAGTGTGCCGGGAGTCTGCAAGAATTGCAAATTCGGCGGGAATTACTGGGTTGGCGGCGACTCCAAAATGTCAGTCAGTTCCCGCCGGAACAATTCCAATTCCTCCAGGCGCTCGCGTGTAGCAGCCAGTTCAGACTTCTTCCAAACAAATACTTCGCCAGCGCCCCGTTTCAGCCGCACACTCAGGTTGCCATCGACAAGATAGGACGGCGGAGCAAGGACCCTGAGTCCGCCGTTAGGAATCGGTGACAGAATACCCGCGCACTCGCCACGCCGCACGCATAGTGCACTTTCATAAGGAGGAATCGCAATGGGACGAAAGCCAGCCGCGAAAAGCCTCTCCAATACTTGCATCTGCTGAGGAGTGAATTCGATCATGCGTTGATGGGACAGACTTCAGTCTGTCTGCTTCGATGTTTTGCCGAGAGGCAATCAGGCCGCGGTAGAATCCGCCGCGTCCGAAGACGATCCCTCGAGCTGCCCAAGGATCTCACGCAGCGTCAAGATCAACTCATCGCGCGAAACATGGCTCTTCTTGAACTGGATGCGAAACCGGAAGCTCTCGTTCTCCGGCTCAAACTGAAAGATGAAAGGCTGTGGCCTCTGAGGACCGCCCTGCTCATCGCGCCGCTCACGCCGTGCTTCGTCTCGCGTCAACCCGCCTTGCATAATGCGATGCATCATCTCGATCATTTTCTTTTCAGTCGGCTGGCGCGCAATTTGCAGCAATAACGACTTCGAGATAATCCCATGCTCGACGCATTTCTTCCGCAAAGACTCCGGAATATTCCTGAGCGAGAGCGTCTCCGTAACCGAAGAACGCGCGCGCCCAATCTTCTTGGCAACATCTTCATGAGTGTATTCAAATTGGGTCGCGAGACGGTGTAACCCGTCGGCTTCTTCAAACGGTGTAAGATCTTTCCGCTGAATGTTCTCAATCAGCGCGATCTCCAGCGTTTCCGCATCGTCCGCCATCTTCTCTATGCAAGGAACCTCGCGCAGTCCCGCAGCACGCGAGGCGTGGTAGCGCCGCTCGCCAGAAATGATGTAGTAGCAGTCTTCGCGCGGCACAAACCGCACCAGGAGCGGTTCTAGAACGCCTTTCTCCCGGATCGAGTCCGAAAGATCGCGCAAATCTCCCAGCGCTTTGCGCGGCTGGTCCGGATTGGGCCGGATCTGATCCACAGGGATCATCCGTCCCACTGCCGCTCCGCTATAGCTTGTCAGTGATTCGACGTAGTGCGCGTCATGCCGCATCTTCAGCGTGACGGGTAACCCGATCCTCTTCGACACGTTGGATAACCTCCCCTGCTAATTTCTTGTACTCGATGGCGCCTGGTGATTTCGGCGCAAACGTCAAGATCGTCTCTTTGTAAGCCGGGCTCTCTTCCAACCGAACGTTCTTGCTAATTTTTGTCTTGAACAAAACCTCGCCAAACACCGTCCGAATCTGCCCATGCGTATCGCGCGAAATGTTCGTCCGCTTGTCGAACAAAGTGATGACCACACCTAGCACTTTCAGCCCGGGGTTGGGCCGCGCGCGAATTCTCTCGTAGGTCTCGAGCAGGTCGTCCGTTCCCTCGATCGCAAAATAAGCCGCCTGGATCGGTACGAGCAAATGTGTGGAAGCCACCAGAGCATTCACCGTCAGAATTCCCAGAGAAGGAGGCGTATCCAGCACAATGTAGTCGTATTCCTTCAAGATGGGCGCGAGTGCGTCCTTCAATCGGTAAGGCGCATCAAACTGGCCCGCCAGCACTTGCTCCAGTTTTGCCAGCGCCAGACGTCCAGGCCCAAGAAAAAGTATCGGATCTTTGGTCGGCTTAATAACGGACGCCATCGTCGCGCGGCTCTCGCTGAGCACGTCAAACATGGAAGTCGCAATCTCGCCGGATGAGTAAAATGCGATCGTGGAATTCGCCTGCGGATCAAGGTCGATCAAAAGCGTGCGCTTGCCGCGATGCGCCAGAGCGGCGGACAAATTAATCGCCGTCGTCGTTTTCCCGACGCCGCCTTTTTGATTCGCAACCGTGATGATGGCAGTCATATGCTTCTGCCTCCGCCTATGCGCATGGTAAATCGCGCCGACGCGATCCAGCAACCAGGTCCCTATATGTGGGTACTGCCTGCAGAAAGCCCCCTAGCTCTAGGCCACTTTACGTTCGCAACCTATTCTAGCGCAAGGGAAAAGTGGAAATTCACCGCGAGATCGGTGGAAATCTCAAAAGTTCTTTTTCGGGAAAGCCGGCAAGGCGCGGCTCAGTATCTTCAACTACATGCGTTTTGAAAAAACAAGAAATGGAAAAACTAAGGGAAGGCGGCACAAACCCATGCTTCGAATGGTCTAAAAATCCAAGCCCCAAAAATCCATTGAAGCCTCTTGAAGTTGGATTCCTAGTTCCCACCCCGCTCGCCCTTCGTGGCCTCGCCAAATTAGGACCGCTTCGCACGCATTCTTGTTTACCAGGTTGACTAGGACAAAGCGCTGTCCCACTGAAAAAGTTTGAGGGATAATGGCCAGGCACCCGGTCGTGCTGGTGTCCGCAGTGTAACCCTCCGCGCGCATCGCGAGGCCCGACTCCGCCCATTCCACAGCCACCGGCACGCGTGAATTTACGCGCACCCCAGCCCTGATATTCTGCGTTCGCGCTTCAAAGCTGGATATGTTACCGATGCCCACGGTTGTCTCCCAGGCCCGCGCGATCGCAAGCCACCACAGCAATTCCAGATCACTTCTAGAAAACAGTCTTGGATCAATCAGATCCACAGACCTGTAGCAAGGCACACAAACCCAACACTCTTCGCAGGCTACGGTGCGCCCTCGTTCCGGTCAATGGAACTTCAGGTCTAGAACGACGTCGAAGTTACCCATCCAGCTCATCCGCTAACGCGCTCCTCTTCTTCCTCGGCTCTACTTCCAATCCATCCAAATTCAAGCCTGTTTGCGCCTTTCTACAAGCCCGCTTAAACTCATTCCACTCCTCTTCCGCCGATGACTCGCTACAAAACATTCCGCGCCGAACTTGGTCCTACGCTTCGGCTGGCTCTGCCGCTCGTTCTAGCCGAAGTGGGCTGGATGAGCATGGCCATCGTAGACACCATGATGGTGGGACGTCTTCCCAATAGTGCCGTAGCCATCGCCGCCGTGAGTCTTGGCGGAATTCTCGTCAATGTCCTCGCCATGTTTGGAGGTGGCTTGCTGATCGGGTTGGACACCCTTGTTTCTCAAGCGTTCGGCTCCGGTCAGCGCGAGGACTGTCATCGTTCGCTCCTGCACGGTATCTATCTCAGCTTGGCGCTTGCGCCTCTGTTGATGGCTCCCGTCTGGTTCTTCGAGCCTATGCTTCGTGCCATGCGTATCGCGCCCGACGTGATAACCCTCGCGGTTCCCTTTTCGAAAGCCTTGGCTTGGGGAACACTGCCTCTTCTTCTCTATTTCGCTGTCCGGCGCTCCATGCAAGCCATGAATCTGGTGCGCCCCATCGCCTTCGCCCAGATCACCGCGAACATCATCAACGCTGGTGGCAACCTGATCCTCATTTACGGCAAGTTCGGGGCTCCCGCTATGGGCGCCGTGGGATCCGGTTGGTCTACTGCTTGGTCGCGAATTTACCTTTCCGGAGTCCTGGTGGGTTATCTTCTCTGGTACGATCGGCGTCACCGCACGCGCTTGCTTCACACGCCCGTCGAGCCTGACCTGCCGCGCATCCGGCGTCTGCTCGCCCTCGGCTTCCCCACAGCTATGCAGATCACTCTCGAGATCGGGGTTTTCGCTGTCGTTACGGCCCTAATCGGCCGTCTTGGGGCTGTTGCTCTTGCCAGTCACCAGATCGCCCTCAACACTGTTTCGTTTACCTATATGGTTCCCCTCGGCATCTCCTCAGCTGCGGCTGTCCGCGTTGGCCAAGCGATTGGCCGCAAGGACCCCCAAGGCGCCGGGGACGCGGGCGGCACCGCCATCTTTCTCGGCGCCGCGTTCATGGGCGCAGCGAGCATTGCTCTGCTTCTATTCCCCCGGTGGATTGCGCGCGCCTATACGCCCGATGAAGCCATCATCCACAGCACGATATTTCTCCTGGCGGCTGGCGCCGCCTTTCAACTTTTTGACGGCATTCAAACAGTCGCCACCGGCGCCCTTCGCGGCTTGGGAGACACGCGCACCCCGATGCTCTGCCATTTCACCGCGTATTGGATTATCGGCTTGCCGCTCGGCGCGTGGCTCTGTTTCCGCCGCGGCTGGGGAGCCTTCGGCCTCTGGGCCGGGCTGAGTCTTGCGCTGATTCTTATCGGGATTGTCCTGCTGCTAGTCTGGCGCAAGCGGGTACGCCATTTAACACTATCCATCTCTTGAAACTCCTCATCCGGTCAATAGTCCGGATGGACAGTTTTGCTGTTTCCATACTCCCCTTATCTGGTACATCACTCGGTAAGAGACAAACACAGTTCCACCATCCCGCAACTCTACACTGGGAGTAATTCAAATCCTCAGGTGGTCCCGGCGATCCTCTATCATCTCGCCGGCGAAAGGGTGCTAGTCATGTGTCGAGGCTCGTGGTGGAAAAGTTCGCTCTATCCGCTCCTGCTCATTCTCGCGCTGCTAGGCAGTGATGTTTGTGTGCGCGCACAATCGTCGTCGGACGATGTCGACGACGAAGAGAAGCCGGCGCCTTCCTTGAACTTGAGTATCGTATTTTCTGACGAGGGCAAGGCTCAAGTTAACTTCTTCGCATTCGGACAACCGAGCACAGCCTCTGAGATCAAGACCGTGCTCGAAGCGTCGCTTGGTTGTACCCTGCAAGACAAAACGCCCTTCCAGGCAAGCACGATGGGCTACCGAGGATCCTGCGAACCGCTTTCCCTGAGGAGTTCGGCGGTTCGCGAGTTCAAGATCGCCACGGCACCGCTGCGAAAGTTCGCGCAGACTCACCAAATCGAGCAACTGAATGTAACCGTGCGCCTCCCGGATGTAGAAATCACCGAGACTCAACCTGCTATCCAAACACAGTTGTTTTCTGTCGGAAAAATGTCCGCGACGTTGCAACGCATCTCGGAATTGAATCACCCTTATTTCTGGCACACTGATTCTGCAATCCCTGATTTCGTTACAGTCCGCTTCGGGTTCTCGTCTAAATCTGTTGCGCGCACGGAATACATCCTGCTCGGCGTTCTCTTGTTTCCCTTGCTGCTCACCTTCTGGATGGGCCGCAAGGCCCTCAACAGCGAGGCGCAGGATAAAGCAGTTGTGTGGTTCACTTACATGCGCTACCTGGGTTGGACTCTTAACCTCGCGCTGCTGAGCTGGTGGATTGCTGCGGATTCCCTGCATCTCGTTCAGCTATTGCAGTTTCTTTCCGCAAGTACACGCATCTCAGCAATTTGGGACTACGCAATTACACCAACGATCATCAGATGGTTCCCACCTGCGATCATCTGGGTCCTCTGCCTCGTCCTATCTCATCCTGTCCAGGAGAAGCTCCGCGGACTTGCCTGGACCCGCGGCGAACTAGCTATGCAAGGCTTCTACTCCTGCTGTGCTTCGCTTTTGCCCCTTGCATTGTTCCTTACGGGGCTTTCCACAATAGCGAGAGCTTCGCTGCAAATTGGAGTGCTTTGGATGGTCGCCGCGTTTGCGGTCTCTATCATTGCCAGCCGCGCGCGTCAAAAAGCTCTCGGCATGCAGCCTCACGCTCTCACTACCGGTGATCTGCGCGATCGCGCCTTCGCTATGGCTCGTCAGTTGGGCGTCAAACTTCAACAGATATACATCATCCCTTCCGGAAAAGGCCAGATGGCCAACGCCTTCGCGCGCAAAGGAAACGTGATTTCCTTCACTGACTTCCTCCTCCAGCGTATGTCGCGGCGCGAAGTGAACTACGTCCTCGGTCACGAGCTATCGCACCTGAAACTCGGTCATCCAGGAAAGCTAGCTATGGCCGCTGCTGTGTGCTACTTCGTCGCGATCACTTCTGTAGGCTTCGCGCAACCTTTTCTCCACCTCAGCGTGGTTCCGCGCTACGCGCTGATCGTCGCAATTGTGACGCTGGGACCCTATTTCTGGTCCCGCCGCTTTGAGTACGCCGCTGACGCCGGCGCCGTCGAAGTCACCGGCGACCCTGAAGCCGCCATCTCCGCGCTCTTCAAGCTCGCCCAGCTAAACATGCTGCCGATTCACTGGAGCAACTGGAGCGAAAAATGGCTCACCCACCCTTCTTCGCTGCGCCGTGCGCAAGCCATCGCTCGCAAAGCGGGCATTCCGATGGAGCGTATTTCCGACATCGCCCAAACGGCTGCTGCTGCGGATGATCACTACGTGCTTCCGGACACCGTTACGCCCGGCGTCAAGGTCCACTCCACCCACACGAAACAAGGCGGCAGTTTGCGCGTCGCTTTTACGATGCTCGCCCTGCTCATTTTCACCCCGGCGGCATCCGCTCTCCTCGCGAATTACTTCCTCCTGCACTCGCCATTCCGAGGCGCCCTATTTCTCGCTGGATTTGCGGCCACCATCGCTATGTACTATGCGTGCGCAAACTTCTTGCCGCCGATGAGACTTCCGAAGCTGGTTGCTTCGCTGAAAACCAAGCTTGCCAGGGAAGGAATCCAGGCTGAGGCCTGGGACGGTGTTTTCGTGGGCTTCTCGCCTGCCGCCGCGCCTCGCAGCTATGAACAAAATACCAACTGGGATCTGGGCTGCCTATTTGTTCGCTCCGATCGACTCTGCTATTGGGGCGAGGAAACAAAATTCTCCCTGCGTCCCGACCAGATCACCGCAATCACGGCGGCGCCAGGTTTGCCCGGCCTGCTTCCTCCTCGCCGGATTTATATGGCATGGAAGGACGATGACCTCGGTACCAGCGGCGTTTTCAACATCGGCTGCATCAATGGCGCTTCCACGCTCCGACTTCGAGAGCAGACCGCCAAGCTGGCCGAACGCCTCAAAGTGTGGTGGAAATCGACGCCTGCCGTGCGCCCTCTCCCCGGGCCGCTTACAGCTTTGCGTTCTCCTGAGCTCGGCGCAGTCACGGGCGTTGTTCCGAGATGGCGCGCCGGCAAAGTCTTCAATGAGCTTTTCTTGACCACAATCTTTGCGATTGTCGGCGCCATCCTCTGCGGTCTGCCATTTCATTTAATGGCGTTTTTCTTTGCGCAGATGATCCCAGCGGTCGGCAAAGTCACTCCCTTTCACGGGCCCGGCTCCGGGTGGTACGTCGTAGGCGTGGTTTTGGTAGTGCGCTTCCTTGCCATAATCCCGGCCTTCCGCTACAAGGATCAGGCTATCGTCACCCTCGCGCCGTCGCGGGCACAAGCCTCGCGGCTCAACGTAGCGCCCAGCGTGCCATCTGAACCGCGCAAGGTCGAAAACAACAAGGTGTTTTCGCACTAACGCACAAAGCGGGAGCAAAAAACGTCCTGTCCGAAAAATAGGACGAACCGCGGTTGGGTGAGAATTCGTTCTGGAGAGCTACATCTTGTAGCGGCCGAGGTCGTCGTCAGAGAGACCTTCGAGCCAGTTGCGCAGTTGCTCGTTAGTGCTGCGTTCCGTAATCGCGCTCGAAACTTTCGAGTTCTTCAGCACTTCTTCATCCACGAAAATCGGACAATCCACGCGCAGCGCAAGCGCCAGAGCATCGCTGGGCCGGGAATCGATGGTCATCATCTGCCCCTCGCGCTCGACCCAAATCAACGCGTAAAACGTGTCGTCCTTCAGGTCGTTCACCACAATCTTGTGAACCAGGACATCGAGCCCCAATAGGACATTTTTCAGCAGATCGTGAGTCATCGGCCGCGGCGTCTGCACCTTCTCAATCTCCAGCGCAATGGCATTGGCCTCATACACGCCAACCCAAATCGGCAAGATCGCTTGGCCCTGCACATCTTTCAGCACAACAATGGGCATGTTTGTCACGGGATCCATCATCAGGCCGCGGATTTTCATCTCCACTTCCATGTGACCTCCCGAGCAGCACAGACTTCAGTCTGTGCCGTCAAAATGTCTTTGCGCTCAAATCGACGTCGTCAGTCGCCGCTCTAGAGAGCCTGTTCCCCCGCCAAACCGTTCGGCGTAGCTCCCGTCACCCGAACCTGCACGTACTTTCCCAGAAGTGCCTGCTCTTGGGAAGCGAAATTTATGACCCGATGACAGGAAGTATGTCCCGACCACTGATTTTCGCGCCGCGATTTTCCGCTGACCAGCAGTTCAAACGTCTCCCCGACCATTGCCGAGTGCCTCGCGGTCTGAATTTCCCGCTGCTTTTCCTGCAAGACACCCAGCCGCCGGCTTTTCTCTTCCTCAGAGATAACGTCATTCATCTTCAGCGACGGGGTGTGCGGCCTCGGTGAATATTTGAACGAGAATATTGCATCGTACTTCACCTCATCCAGCAAACTCAGCGTTTCCGCAAGGTCTTCGTCCGTCTCGCCAGGAAAGCCGACAATTATGTCCGTCGTAATGCTGATGGTCCGCTTCGCCCCGCGAATCATCGCAATCTTCTCAAGATACTCTTCGCGGGTGTAGGTCCTCTGCATGGCTTGCAGGACCCTTGTCGAACCCGATTGCACAGGCAGGTGCACGTGATTGCAAAGTTTCGGCTGCGCATCGATAGCATCCACAATGTCCTGCGTAAAGTCGCGTGGATGGGATGTCGTAAAACGCACGCGTCGAATCCCCGGCTCGTCTGCCACGGCCAGAAGCAACTCCGAAAATCGCATTTTGCGCGCCGTCGGGTCCTTGTAGGAATTTACGGTCTGGCCCAGTAGCTGCACTTCCGAGTAGCCCAACTCCGCAAGCTGCCGTACTTCGCGCAAAATCGAATCGCTAGCACGGCTGCGCTCGGGCCCACGTGTATAGGGAACAACGCAGTACGAGCAAGCCTTGTCGCAACCTTCGATAATCGTCAAATACGCGCGCCAGGGATTGTCGCGTCGCGTCACGGGCGTCTCAAACGTTTCGTCCGTATCGTTATCGAGACCGGTTACGCGCTGATTCCCTGCCTCGACCTGTGCCAGCAGCTCCGGCAGTTTGCTGTAGCTCGCCGAGCCGCACACCAGGCTCACCCACGGCGCGCGTCTAAAAATCTCTTCGCCTTCCTGCTGCGCCACACAACCCAGCACGCCGATAATCCGCCCCTCATTCTGCCGTAGACCAAACTCCCCAAGTCTCGAGAAAACTTTCTGTGCCGCCTTCTCCCGGATGCTGCACGTGTTATAGAGGATCAATGAGGCCGAATCCGGCGACTCCACTTGCTGGTATCCCCGGGAAAGCAGGACGCCCGCGACCTTCTCCGAGTCGTGATCGTTCATTTGGCAGCCAAACGTTTCCAGAAAGAACGTGCCCCTCGACGCGCCCCGCATCGCCTCAAGTTCCGATGTCTCGGCCCTGGCAGCCAGACGATTTGCGCTGCCCTCATTGTTTGTAGTGTTGGAACTGCCGATGGGAAACTCGGAGCCGCCCGTCAGTCTCTCCAAACCGATGTCGAACGTTTTGCCCATGCTTAATTTGCAGTTTAACACACCTGCTTGCCCGCAAACTTCCGCTCGGCCGCACCAACATGGGGCCAATCCAGCTCTCGCGGTGCTTAATTGCTTGTATCCAAAGAGGCAGCACCATCTTTACATTGAGCATCTCATTTGTTTGACCACCCTGTAGGCGTGTGCTACGTTCCTGAAGTCAGGAAAATTTATTTCTAACTGAGGGGTTGCACCATTCTTCTGTTCGCCACGGTTTTTGTCGCTGATCTCGGAAACATTCTTGGACAAACGGGCTGGGTTGCCCGCGGCATTTTGCTCTTGCTGGGAATTTTTTCCGTCGTTTCCTGGGCCATGATCTTTCAGAAGCTCGGCCTGTTTGGCCGCGTCCGCCGTCAAAGCGACCAATTCCTCCGCATTTTTCGCGCCACCAAGGGCGTAGCCAATCCGCAAGCCCTCGCTTCCGCAGGCTCGCCTTTCGCCTCCGTTTATGCCGCCGGCTATCGCGAACTCCTGAGCCAGGTGGGCACCGGCAATCCGCAACCTACTGGAAAATTAAAGAGCCTCCAGGCCGTCACCGTAAGCATGCAACTTGCTTCCGCGGAAGAAGTACGCCGCGTCGAAAAAGGCATGTCCTGGCTAGCAACAACTGGCTCCGTGACTCCCTTCATCGGCCTATTCGGCACCGTGTGGGGGATCATTGACGCTTTTTCCGGCCTCGGAAATGCTGGCGCAGCCAGTCTCCGCGCCGTCGCACCGGGCATCGCCGAAGCGCTTATCACCACCGCTGCGGGTCTTTTCGTCGCCATCCCCGCGGTCATCTTCTACAACCAGTTTTTGCAGAACATCCGTGATCTCGCGCAGCGCCTGGACACCTTTGCGCTGGAAGTCGGAGCCCAAATCGAAAAAACTTTTACTTAGATTTTTCCGGCGGACAGCCCACAGCCGCCTTATAAGACTATGCCGCAACTCTCCAAACAAACGCAGAGCACGCTCTCCGAGATCAACATGGTCCCGTTCATCGACGTTGTTCTCGTGCTCCTCATCATTTTCATGATCACTGCCCCGATCTTGCAGTCCGGCATTGAAGTCGACGTCCCCAAAACGACCACTGTAAAAGAAATCAACGAGCAGCGCCTCGTCATCACCATCGACAAGAACCAGCGCGTCTATCTCGGCGACAGTCCCATCAACATTCACCAGCTAGGTGCTCAGGTAGCAGCCCAGCTTAAGAAACCGCAGGACTCGGTCTTTCTTCGCGCCGACGAAACAATTCCTTTTGGCACTTTCGCCAAGGTTATAGACACTTTGCGCCAATCCGGCGTCAGCAATATTAGTATTGTTACGGAGCCACTTACGGAACGCGCCCGTACGCGCTGAACCCTTATGAGTGGAAAATGAACACCGCCGTTGCCAACTCGGTTGACCGCTTCGGAGCCAGCTCGGCCGAAGACCTCGATCTCCGAAAATTCCTCGTCTATTCCGTGATTCTTCACATATTTCTCGCTCTCTGGATCGCGGTTTCCATTTATCTACAGATGCGGGGCCCCGAATGGGGTGACATTGGTGGAACGGAAGGCAGCGTCAATGTAAAACTGGTCGGGCCAGCCGCAGGAATTCCGATGCCCTCGAAACCCTCGGTCACCGAAAGCAATACGGTCGATCCGACAAAAGGCCTGTACAAAGAAGAACCCAAGCCACCAGAGCCCAAAACGCCAGCGGAAAAAATTCCCGATTTCAAGAACGAAAAACCAAAACCAATCTCGCATCCCTCCAAGGTGGACCCGCCAAAAATTCCTCCGCCGCCCAACGCCGTGGATTACGGCAAAGGCGGCTCTCCCAATCTTCCTACCAGTTATGCCACGACTCCTGGCGGTGGTTCCGGCCCTGTTTCAGTGAAAGGCCAAGGCGGCGGAGATTTTGCTTCTCGATACGGCTGGTATATCGAAGGCGTTCGGCGAAGCGTTGGACAGAATTGGCTCCAAACCACTATCGATCCACAGGTTCGCGCTGCGCGTCAGGCCCATTGCGTTATGAACTTTCGCATCAATCGGGACGGAAGCGTTTCCAACGTCCAGATGGCACAATCCAGCGGTAATCTCTCGATGGACAATTCAGCTCGCCGCGCATTAGATGGCATTCGTTTCGGGCCGCTTCCGAACGACTACGGCGGGAGCGGTGTTGACGTTACGTTCGATTTTGATCTGTCTTTGACACACTAATGCAGTTCCTTTGTTAGCGCGGTGCGTGGCAAAGAAAACCGGAGGTAAAGGTGCTAGTGAAGTTCAATCGTTTCAATTGGCTTCTCGCGGTAACCGTTCTTAGCTTCGCGGCAGGGAGCATTAACGCACAACAAGGCAAAGAGGCTTGGTTTCGCACTGGCACAGGCCTTGGCGTCGATAAAATCCGCCTGGCAGTAGCCGATTTCGGGCCACGCGCTGACAATGCGAAAATTCATTCCCAGCAATTCACCCAAATCGTCCGCGACGACCTCGCCTTCAGTGGAATTCTCGATCTCGTCAGCCCAAGTTTCTATCCTGCCCAAGCCCCCACGCAGCCCAGCGAACTGCAACGCACCGCCTGGACCGATCCCCAAGTCAACGCCCACTACGTCGCCTTCGGCAACCTCACCGAAACCACTTCCGAAGTTGCCATCCAGGCCTGGCTCTACGACGTCACCACTCCCTCTACCGAGTCCGTCGTCGGCAAAATCTATCGCGGCGCTCCCACCGACCAGCAAGTCCGCAAATTCGCCCACCAATTCGCCGACGAAATCATCTTCAAACTCTCCGGCGGCTTCCCCGGCATCGCCTCCACGCAAATCGCTTTTGTCAGCTCTCGCACCGGCTCTAAAGAACTTTGGGTGATGGACTACGATGGCGCCAACCAGCACCCGCTAACGTCCCTCCGCACCATCTCGCTCATGCCGCGCTGGTCCCCCGACGCCTCGCGCATTGCCTTCACTTGCTATCAACCGGTAAGCGGTGTCGTAAGCGCACAAATTTGTATGTATTCCGTGGACGCTGCTAAAGTTATCTCCTTCCCCCGCTTCCGCGGCACGAACAGCGCCGCCGCATGGTCCCCCGACGGCACACAGCTCATTTTCTCCTCTTCCATGGCCAGCAATCCCGAACTCTACGTCACCGACATCAACGGCAGTAAACCCAAGCGCCTCACCTTCTCCAACGGCGGCAGCACTTCTCCCGCCTGGAACCCCAAGACCGGCCAATCCGTCGTCTTCGTCAGCGATCGCGGCGGCATCCCCAAGCTCTACATGATGAACGCCGATGGCACCAACGTGAACTTGCTCGATCTCCCGGATAAGGGTTACATCATCGACCCCGCCTGGTCGCCCAACGGTCAGCTCCTAGCCTTCAGTTGGCGCCGCCCAGACGGCAACTACGATATCTACGTCATGGAGCCTACCTCGCAACACATCATCAATCTCACGCCGGACTCGGGAAGCCGCAACGAACGCCCCAGCTGGGCTCCCGACGGCCGCCATATCGTCTTCGAATCTACCCGCACTGGCCCGCGCCAAATCTGGACCATGCTCGCCGACGGCTCTCAGCCCCACCAGCTAACCGTCGACGGACACAATGAGTCGCCCAATTGGTCGCCGAAGTAAAACAACGGCCGTCTTAGATTTGTCGAAACTTTCCACGTATGGCGCGCATCAGAAGCTTGGTTGCAATATTCTCCCTGAACTACATTTTTTTACAGTTGCTTCTTGTGATGTTCTGTGGCATTTGTCTGTGTTCGATTGGTAATATATCGTGCTACGATGTATTTGCCTTTACCCAGCCCGCTAGTGATAGGATGATGGCGCTCGTGGGACAAACAAGGGATTCTTACGTTGAGGAGGATTCGAATGATTCGGGTTTCTAGCTCTCTGTACCGCGGGGCCATGCTCAGTACCATTCTTGCGCTCGCCTTTGTGGCAGGTTGCAAAAAGAAGGTTCCGCCGCCACCTCCGCCTCCGCCACCTCCAGCGCCTGCGCCTGCGCGCCCGACTGTCTCGCTGCAGGCTAACCCAACCTCCATTGCCGTTGGCGATTCGACGACTCTGAGCTGGACTTCCACCGATGCCACACAGCTCACTATTTCGCCTGGAGTGGGCGCCGTGACGGCTCAGGGCTCGACCAAAGTCAATCCGTCGGATTCCACGACGTACACCATCACTGCCAGCGGTCCCGGCGGCTCGGCTGATTCCAGCGTCCGCGTCACCGTAGCGCAGCCTCCGCCGCCTCCTCCTCCACCAGCGGCTATCGACTATGACGCCCTCTTCCTCCAGGAAGTGAAGGACGCCTACTTCGACTTCAACAAAGCCGACATCCGTCCCGATGCCCGCGAAGCTCTTGGCAAGACAGCGGACTTCCTGCGTAAGTATCCGCAGATTAAGGCCACCATCGAGGGTCACTGCGACGAACGCGGCTCCACCGAATACAACCTCGTCCTCGGCGATCGCCGCGCCGCGGCCGTCAAGGCCTACCTCGTCTCCCTCGGCATCTCCGCCGACCGTTTGAACACGACGAGCCTAGGCAAGGAGAAGCCTTTCTGCACCGAGAGCAACGAGGAGTGCTGGCAGCGTAACCGCGTCGGCCACTTCGTCAAGGCCAACTAATCCGAGGGCAACCTCGTAACTGTTCGATGACCTTCAGAGCCGCGTGACCGAGCAATCTCTTGCTCGCGCGCGGCTCTGCCGTTAAAGTGAGTAAAGAGCCGCCGGTTCCAGACACACCGGCCGCTCAGCGGTTATAAGTTAGAGCGCTCTTCCCTGGCCTGAGTATTCGTCTGAGAAGCAGTCGCATCTGAGGAGGTTTTTTTCATGAAAATCCGCACCATCGTACTCTTTGCCGCCGCTATTTTTGCCGGGGCGCTCGGCGGCAGCCTCGTCGGGCCGCGCCCGGCCGAGGCCGTCGCCCGGGAAATCATCGACTTGCAGCGCGACGTCACCACGCTTCTTCAGGGTCAGAAGGACATGTCCACGCAGATCACCACGGACCACACTGTCCTTAAAACTCTCGTCGAGCAAACCAGTGACAACGTCGGCAAGCTCAACGCCACCATGGGCAGCGTCCAGAAGTCCGTGCAGGACGTGCAAGCCAACTCCGGCGCCCGTCTGGACACCATGTCCACACAGGTCCAGGGCCTTTCCGACAATCTCGAGGAAATAAAATCCCGCCTCGGAAAACTGAATCAGCAACTCGTCGATCTTCAAAGCGCCGTCCAGAGCATCGACTCCAAAGTTTCCGGCTCCGCCCCGGCTGGCGCAGCTCCCGGCGCAAACCCGAGGCCGGCGAATGACGGAAACTCCGCCGCGCCAACCGCAGGCAATGCCTCCTCTCCCGCTCCATCCGCCGACATGCTCTATTCCAACGGCCTGCGCGACATCACCAGTGGCAAATACGATCTCGCCCGCCAGGAATTTCTCGATTATCTCAGGTACTACGGCAGCACCGATCTCGCCTGCAATGCCCAATTCTATCTCGGCGAAATTGCCTACCATCAAAAGCAGTATCAGGACGCCGTCGCGGAGTACGACAAGGTGCTCACGCTCTACCCGAAGGGCTTCAAGCTCGAACCCGCCCGCCTAAAGAAAGGTATGGCGCTCATTGAACTCGGCCAGAAAACTGCCGGCGTTCGCGAACTCCGCGAAGTTATCCGCCGCTACCCCGGCACGGAAGAAGAACGCGCGGCCCGCGCCAAACTCAAGGAACTCGGCGTAGCAGTCGCCGTCGCCAATTAGCGACAATCCCTTCCCGGCCCCCGCTCCAATCCCCCGCCCGCCGTCGCTTCGTTCGAGAGCACCACAGCCCCTCCCGTCCTAGCTCCCGTTAATCAACAACCGGTCTATCCGCCGGCTCACATCGCGCAGATACGCCTCGTCGCCGCCATCCAATTCCGCAATGGCGCTGCCCGCATATCCAATCTCCGCAAACGCCAGCCGCACCGCCGCCCAATCCACATCCCCATCGCCCAGGTTCACCCAAGCGTATCCATTCTCTTTGCGCTTGAAGTCCTTCAGATGCACTTTGTAAATGCTTTTCCCCAGCGTTCGAATCCAATCCTGCGGATACCCGTAGAGCACCACATTCCCTACGTCGAACCACGACTTGATCCACGGACTCTCAAACTCGCTGATGTACTTCGCCATCTCCAAAGGACTCAGCAAAAACTTGTTCCACACTTCCTCGAGAGCTATCACAACTTTCAGTTCCGCAGCCATCGGCATCAGTTTGCGTATCTCCGTCTGCGACCGCGTCCAGGCGTCTCGGTAAGACGTCTGCGCGTTTACCACTGCCGGAACCAGCAGCACCGCGTCCGAACCCCACAGCCTCGCGTTGTGCAAGGAAGTCCTCATCCCCTCCATGCTCTTCGCCACCACCGCGCTGTCACTCGACGACAGCGGATACTTCCAGTGGTCCATGTTCATCACCGAATCGATCCGAATGTTCGCTGCGTCCGCAGCCTTCTTGATCTCTTCCGCTTCGTGAATGTCCGGCGTCGTCGGCGCCTGCACAACTTCAAATCCCACGTCCCGCGCCAACTTAAACCGCTCCGCATAACTCAACCGCGAAGGCAGCATGTCCATCACTAGCCCCTTCTTGATCGGAAGCGCCCCCGTGGCTTGAGGCGCTGTGGCCGGCGAACTCAATGTCGCACTTCGCCCCAGCCCGGTAGCCGCGGCCAAATCTCCAACCAATGCCCCTCCGCCAATCCCCAACCCACACGCCGCCCCAACCCCAGCACGCACAAATTCCCGCCGCCCAATCCGCGTCATCAAGTCCCCTCTTCTCCGAGAACTACCCACTACTCACTGTTCACTACTCACTCTCAACTCAATTTATTCAAATCAATCTTCGATTCCCAAACCTCCTTCCACTTCATCTGTTCATCCCACGTAACTTCCCTTCCCGTGTACGCCGCCGTCCGCGCCATCATGCACGAAATCGCCGACTCCGCCCCCGTAGCCGCCTGATTATGGAATTTCCCCGAAGTAATACTCTCCACGAACGCCTTCTTCTTCTCCGCATCCGCAAATTCCAAATTCGAAGTAAATTTCCCCGTAGCCGAAAACCCCTGCGCATCTTTCTCCGGAGTCTGCGGCGTCTGCCACGGCTCATCGCCCCAAATTCCCAGCGGCCCCGAGTACGGCGACTGCGACGTCCCCTTGGTCCCAAAGAATCGCTCCGTAACGTCCCACCACCCCTTCGCAAATTGCGTCGAGCTGAACGTCACATCAATCCCTTCTGGATACGTGAATACGACGTTGTAATTCCCGTAGACATCTCCATCCGCAGGCCGCCCCAACCGCCCACCCGCCCCCGAACACTTCACCGGATGCGCCTGCAAGATCCAATTGCAAATATCGATCACGTGTATGTTCTGCTCCACGATGATGTCCCCGGACAAAACGCGGTCATACACCCAGTTCCGCAATCGCCGTTCCGTCGGCGAAGCCCCCGGCCACGCCGGCCGGTCCAAATATCCCGAAAGATAATGCGCCTCTCCGCAAACAATTTTCCCCAGCGCCCCGCCATGAATCCGCTTCACCAACTCCACAAACGGCGGACAATCGCGAATCTGAAATCCCACATCCAAGCTCAACTTCCCCTCCGCCCGCTTCCCAATCTCCACCACCTTCTTCGCCCCCGGCACGTCCACCGCCACCGGCTTCTCGCAATAAACATGCTTCCCCGCCGCCACCACCGCCTCTAAATGCGACGGGTGGTAGTAAGGCGGCGTAGCAATCACAATCGCGTCCACTTCCTTCGAAGCCGCAATCTTCTCGTAAGCCTTCGGCCCCACAAAGAGCTGCGCTCCATCAATCGCCGCATACCCCTTCGCCGTCTGCATCTTGTCAAACGCCGCCCGCGCCACATCCAACTGGTCCTGAAACATATCCGCCAAAGCCACCACGCGCGCCCCGCCAGTCTCAAACATATTGGTGGCATCTTCCGTGCCGCGCCCGCCGCACCCAAGTAACCCCACACGCACATCGGAATTAGCCGCCGAGCCCCAAACCCTAGCCGCCGGAATAAACATCACCCCACCCACCGCCGCCGCACCCCGCGCCGCCGTCCCAATAAACTCCCTCCGCCCAATCCCATTCTTCTTATCGCCAACCATTAACGCCTCCCGGTTTGTTGCTATCACCCTAAACCTGCCGCGCTGTCATCCTGAGCCCCAACTCTGTCATCCTGAGCCCCAACTCTGTCATCCTGAGCGAAGCGAAGGATCCCGGCTTGGTCGCGCCCATCCACCCAACGACGTGACCAACCACAACTCGTTGTAAGGCCGAATTGCAAGCGACCCGAACTATGCTTTATGAAAATCCTCGCTCAAATCCCGAAACGCCGGATTACTAGCCCGAATCAACGCCAGCTTCTTCTCCCTAAGCCAACCCTTGATCTGCTTCTCCCGCGCAATCGCGTTCCGCACATCCCCAAAAGGCTCAAACCACACCAATCGCTTCACATCATATTTCTGAGTAAACCCCCGGAACAATTTCTGCTTATGCTCGAGCACCCGCCGCTCCAAATTACTTGTCACCCCGACATAGAGCACCCCACTCGCCGAGCACATGATATAAGCGTGGTAAACTGCCATAGCCGCGCATTCTGCCACGCCCCGCACTCGCTGTCATCCGAATCTCCCCAAAACTGTCATCCTGAGCGAAGCGAAGGACCCTGGCAAGATCACACCGAAACCACAAACTCAATATGACGCTACAGCCCGCTCCCGGCCACACTAGCAATCAAGCCCCGATCCTTCGCTGCGCTCAGGATGACAGAACGGGCCCGTGCCACCGCAACAATCCGTCCACCCAAGCCCCGCTGTATCACATGCCCCGAACACCACGCAACCCAGCCGCAACCTACCTTCCGCGGGCGTCTTCGACGCGGCCCTTCCTAACGCTCACTTGCTTGGTCTTCTTGGTCGAATTTTGGTATGAGCTTGTTACGGGCGATGAAGTCAAAATACCTTGTCCGTTGCTCCGCGCTGTAGAGGTGGAGCAACGTAGACGCTTGGTCGATCTGGTCCAGTCGTATTCCCAACTGCTGCGCTTTTGCTGCCCTTTGCTCATAAGCGACTGCCTTAATCTCTTTAAGGTCAGAAGTCACACAGTCCGTGATCAGTCCCTCCCTGTCAGAGATGTCATTCGACGTGAGAGTGCTCATCACTTTGCGTATCTCTGGACCGTACGGCCTGGAAACATCCGTTTGAGCTGCCCAGAGATTGACTTGAGCATTGCATACTTCCAGACTCCGAGCAGACTTGGCTTCTTGCGAGGCAGTTCCGACAGCGAGCGCGAAAATTATTACGGGCAACGTGACGATTCTCTTGTTCATGTCTCTGCTCCCACTCCTCTGGTTGATCAGCTTCCGCGTCGGGGCGCTCGCCTGCTGCGCGGGGAGAGCGGTCCGAATTTGATATTGGAAGCCGTGATGTTTAATTGAGCAGAGAATATCACCGCAGCCCATACTACGAAGAGAGAAAGAGCCGGGTGCCCCAGGTTCGGTTTCAGAACCTGGGTCTTGGGCGGCTGGCCGCGCCTTAACTCTGTAATTGGATGACCGCGTCGGCTGTCCGCGGTTCCTTGCCGTCAAACGCGACCCTGTCCTAAAATCACGCGATGTCGATCGATGACTTTATACGGTACAGCAAGGTCCTCCATGCTTTGACCGTCGATTTTGTGCGCGCTGTCCCTGAGGATAAGTGGGACTTTACGCCTGACCCGCCCGGAGAGTCTGGGCGCGCACCCGCACCACATCGGATTGGCGGCGGCTTCGGGCCGTTTTGCAAGCAACTGCGGCACGTCGTCTGTGTGCGCGGTGTCTACAATGCCGCGCAGGCGACGAGAAAAGTGGATTGGACGCGAAAGCACGAGCACTATGTCGGTCCGCTGACTCGGGAGTCGCTGCTCGCCGCGCTGGATGACAAGCAGCGACACTTGCTCGCCACACTGGAAACGATCGACATCGACGCGCCGATCGATTGGGGCGGAACCCCTTTTACCTTCGCGATGTTCACGTGGGAGTTTGTGCAACACGAGGCCATCCATCACGGTCAGTGGAGCGTCTATGCCTCGCTCGCCGGGTTCCACACGCCGCCCAGCTGGCGAACGTCATGGGGCTTATGAAGATCGACAGGAACGATCCTGCGACCCATACGAAGAACAGCCTTGAGCGTCGGGTGCTTGGGGTCGATCTTTGCGTTCCTAAGTAGAAGAGCGCCTACTAGCGTATAATCTTCAAAGGCCAACAACTCATGCCCCAAAGCGAAATCATCTTCTCCGTTCAAGAGTCCCCCGAAGGAGGCTACGAAGCCCGCGCTCTCGGCTTTTCCATCTTCACGCACGCCGACTCTCTTGACGAGCTGAAAACCATGATTCGTGACGCCGTCTCCTGCCACTTCGACGCCTCCGACAAACCCAGCGTCATCCGCCTTCACATGGTTAAGGATGAGGTCATTCCAGCTTGAAACTTCCCCGCGATGTCAGCGGCGACGATCTTGTCCGATCCCTGCGTCGCTTTGGGTACGACACTACGCGCCAAACCGGCAGCCACATCCGCCTCAGCTCCAACTTATAAGGCACAGAGCACCACGTCACCATCCCAAATCACAAACAGCTCAGAATCGGCACGCTCGTGGAAATTCTCGGCGACATCGCTAACTATCTCGACCTGACGTGAGAAGAATTAACCCGCCAACTCTTCGGCTAGCTGTTCTTAAACCGATCCGCTTCTTCTCTGTGCCCTCCGCGACCTCTGTGTTAAGAAAAACCCTCCACTTCACCCCCGCTCTCGCCAATCGCCGCCGCCGCTCTTCTTCACGGATCGCGAGACACGGAACACGGCTCACTTCCCCGGGCCCTAAACTCTTCAACCCAAACCACTTATAATTCTCTTGACAATATTACCATTCTATACTATAATCCCGCATGTTGTCTCGCTGTCAGCCTACCTTCCGTTCCCATTTTGGAACTCATCCACCCTGCCGCTCCCCTCAATCCCACACTCGCAATTCCTCTTACTTCAACTTTGAGCTTTCGACCTTCAACGCCTCTCGCCTAATTCCTTTGCATGGTTGCCCTGCTTGCCCTGAGGTACGAAGGAAGCTTCGAAGCGCCACTCTTACAGGTCACTCACAACTCATTGAGAACGCAGACACTTTGAATCCCACATCCGCGAATCTTGACGCCGCGTCAAGCATAAGTCCTTTGCCTGCCACTCTTACAAAAAACACGGGGGTGGGGGGGGCATCGCTCAAATCGCGCAACTTGGACGAATCTTTTCCGCTCCGTTCTCGCCACTCGCCACCAGCCACTCGCCACTTCCCTATCATCCAATCAACTTCTCCAAATACTCCTTCGCCCCTCTCACGTCCTCCATCTGCTTCTCCCCCGAAATCTCCCGCTCAATCGTCACCGCTCCCGGATACTTCATCTCCTTCAATCGCGCAATAATCCGCGCAAAATCCACCTTCCCCTTCCCAATCGCCACTTCCTCTCCCAATTCCTTCGGGTTGGTAGGCCACAACCCGTCCTTCGCATGAATCCCCTGCACGTAAGGACCAAGTATCTCGATCGCATCCACGGGATTAGCCTTCCCATACAAAATCAAATTCGCCAAATCAAAATTCACTCCCTGATTGTCCAACCCTACATCCCGTATCGCGCGCACCAGAGTAATCGGCGTCTCCTGCCCCGTCTCATACCGGAAATTCTGCCCATTCCGCCGGCAATACCCCACCACCTCGATCAACGCCGCCACCGTCTCCCCGTACAACACGGCATTCGGATTCTCCGGAATAAACCCGCAATGCGTCTGCACCGCCGCCACGCCGCACTCCTTCGCAAAATCCGACGCCTTCTTGATATGCGCAATCCGCGCCGCCCGCGTATCCCGCGGCACCAGCCCGATCGTCAGCGGCCCCTCATAAAAATCCCAAACCTCTTTGCCTGGTCCGCCTACCACGATCGACGTCGCCTCAATCCCATATTTCCCAAGCGCCGTCGTCAACTTCCCTGCCAGCCCCGCCGGAAACTCCTCACAGTACGCCTGGCAAGTCGGCAACCCGAGCTCATGCACTTTAGCCATCGCCGCGTCCGGATCATTCCCAATCCCGATAATCAATCCCAATCTCAGCGGCTTCTTCCCTTCATTCCCAAACGCTTTCTGCGCACTTTCTCCCCCGCTGCCCCTTCGCGTCAATGCTTCGGACTTTTCTCCACCCATAAGAGCCTCACGCCCCAAGCCAAAACTCGCCGCCAAGGCTACCGCCGAACCCTGCAAAAATCTCCTGCGATCTCGTTTCTTCATTTTGTTTTTCTCGATCCCACCGGTTTCCAGCGCGTCTCTCCTCAATCGAGCGTCTATGCTCTGCAAAGACCGCCGCTCATCTTTTTGAATCGCTCGGAGACAGCGAGGAGGGAACGTCATGCCTGGTCATTTCCGTGCCGGTGATCACCGCGTTGCGGATCTGGCCAAAGAGATCCGTCAACGTGTTTGGCGTATGCGGTATCAGGACGGTGTTGGTACGATCATTCGCGGCGATGTCCTTTAAAGTGTCGAAATACTGCGTCATCAGCACAAGTTGCATCACGTCCTGCGGTGTGGAACCCGGAACGGTTTTCGCAAAGTCTTCCACCGAGTCTTTCAAGCCGGAAATGATGGCTTTGCGTTGGTTGGCGATGCCTTCGCCTTGCAGACGCTTGGATTCGGCCTCTGCTTCGGCCTGCTTTACCAGGAGCAACTTATTCGTTTCCGCTCGCGACACCGTGGCTTCGCGTTCGCGCTGCGCCGCGTTGATATCGTTCATCGCGGCTTTCACTTTTTGGTCCGGCACGATGTCGGAAATCAGCACTTTCACGATCGAGTAGCCGTATTCCTTCATCGAGCCGTCCAGGCTGTCGCGCAAATCATTGGCGATGGCTGCCTGATTCAGGAAAGTATCGTCCAGCTTCATTTTCGGAACGTGCCCCAGCACCACGTTGTAGACCATGGATTCGATCTGCTTGACCGGATCGGTCAGTTTGTAAAATGCCGCTTCCACGGAGTCGGGTATCACTTTGTATTGGATCGAGACCGGAATTTGCACGAACACGTTGTCTTGCGTCTTGGTTTCGACTTTCACGTCAAACTGCTGCACCTTCATGCTCATGCGCCGCACTACCGCCTCGATGAAGGGCGTCTTCCAATTCAGCCCCGGACCTGCAACGCGCGCGAACTTACCCAGACGCTGCACGATGGCCACCTGCGCCGTCTCCACAGTGAAGAACGAGCCGAACAACAACCCCAAAACAAAAATTACGAAGAACACTCCCAAAACCGTAAGCACCCCACCCATCGAGTCCATCCTTACCTCCTCAATCTCTCAAGACAAAACCCGAACGTCCGGTTCCTCGTTCTCTCTGCCGCGAGTTATTCGAGGATTTTGGGATCGGCAGCTGCCCGTCGTCAAAATTCCGCAACCGTTGGACGCGCCAATCTAACACGCCACAGGGCTTCCCTCTATGTTATTCCTGTACATGAGCTTCCAAGGTTTACGGGGTACGGCATAATACCGTCGGCAGGCTGTTTTGTAACGGGCCTCCTCTGCCATTGGCGGACTCTGCAGACCATTTCGTCGCGAGGTCAAATTGCGGAGTAGCCAGTTTGCTGGCTTCAAGCTTTCATGGTACGGTTTTTTGCAATAACAAGCGCCATTGCTTTCCCATTTTGGGGCTCCTCTGGCTTCGCTGACCCCAAATCAGAATGCGGCTTGGCTTAACGAGCGATTTATGTTCCTGAAAATAGAAGACCTGCTCAACATTCTCGTGTCCGAGTAACATAGCAGCGTCGTCTGCACTGACCCTAGATGGGTTGTAGACTCGCGACAGAATGCAGCCACCACCCGGCCCTGCTGCTACGGAGGTAGGCCATCGAAGCCAAACGAAATCGGCCGTCCTGGAGCACTACCAACCGGAATCCCTATCTCCGCGTCGTTCTCCAGGCATGTCTGGTGGCTGCCCTGTGTTACTTCGCGGGAAGGCTAGGCGGCGCCCTGATAGTCCAGCCGCAAATGGTCTCGCCACTTTGGCTGGGAAACGTGATTCTGGCATCCGTCTTAGTCCTGGTTAGGCGCAGGCTATGGCCAGTACTTCTGCCGGCTGGCCTGGTTGGATTTGTCCTCTTTGACCTGCAAGGGGGAGCCCCGACTCATGCCATTGTCTGGCTCTTTCTGTCGAATGCGGTAGAAATTCTCACAGCTGCTTGGTGCCTTCGCTACGCATTCGACGGCGCACCTCGGCTTAATAATGTCAAAGCCCTTGCCAAGTACTCTTTCTACGCGGTGTTCCTGGCTCCCTTCGTTGGAGCGTTCCTCGGCGCTCTTTCCAACAGCAGCAACTACTGGGCAACTTGGAAGGTCGCTTTCTTTTCGGAGGCGCTAGGATTCCTCACGCTGATGCCCGCCATTTTAGGTTGGGCTAGAGAAATTCCGCTTGGGGCAAAAAAGCCTCTCGCGCATTACATCGAGGCTGTCGTGCTGCTCGTTGCGTTGATTGCTCTCGGTCAGATCGCTTTCGCCTCTCCCTTGGGGAGCACGCTTCCCACATTGCTTTATTCTCTCGTGCCGCTTCTGCTGTGGTGTACTTTACGTTTCGGATCGACGGGAGTTAGCACCTCGATGATTGCCATTGCGTTTGTAGCGATCTGGGGGGCAATTCATGGCCGGGGTCCGTTCACCGGGCCGGGGCTGCTTATCGATATCCCGTCGCTGCAATTGTTCCTATTCTTTACAGCGGCGCCGTTCATGGCTCTGGCAGCCCTTGTTGAAGAGACCAACGATGCGGAGCAGGCTTTACAACGAAGAGACACCGAGTTGAATGAAGCTCAGCGCATGGCTCATACCGGCAGCTGGCAATGGGATCCCCGCACCGATGCCATGACCTGGTCAGCAGAGCTATATCGCATGGCTGGATGCAATCCCAAGCTGCCAGCGCCTTCCTTTAGAGACCACGAACAATTCTTCACTCCCGAGAGCTGGGATCGATTGAAACAAAGCGTCGAAACAGCCCTGCGAACTGGAACGCCCTACGAGTTGGATTTGCAGGCCGTACGTTCAGACGGCACAAAGCTTTGGCTTACAAGCCGGGGTGAAGCCGTTGTCGATGCCAGTGGTCATCCCATCTACCTTCGGGGCACGACCCAAGACATAACGCAGAGAAAGCTATCCGAAGAAGCGCTGATGGCTATGAGCGGGCGCCTGATCACCGCACAGGAAGAAGAGAGAACTCGCATTGCCCGGGAGTTGCACGATGACCTGAGTCAACGAATGGCGGTCCTCCAGATCGGCCTCGAGCAATTCAAGCAGGGCATGCCTGATATTTCGTCCAAAGCCAAACAGCAACTGCACACCATTGCGGAAACGGCCAGAGAAGTGTCATCCGACATCCATAGCTTGTCTTATCAGCTTCATCCAGCGAGGCTGGAACTTCTGGGCCTGGTTGCCTCTTTGAAAGGGTTTTGCGGAGAATTCTCTGCGCAGCATAAGATAGACATCCAGTTCCTCCACAGCAACATTCCAGGACAGATTCCGAAAGATGTGTCGCTCTGCCTCTACCGGATTGCGCAGGAGGCTTTGCAAAACGTCGTGAAGCATAGCGAGGCGGCGGAAGCTGAAGTTGAACTGTCTGGCCAGTCTGAAGAAATTGAGCTTTGCATTTCCGACTCGGGCCGGGGGTTCGACGTGGAGTCGGCAAAGAGAGTAGCTGGACTGGGGATAGTCAGCATGCGAGAGCGGCTGCGGCTAGTTGGGGGGCGTCTCTCTATTGAATCGGAACCGTCCCGCGGGACGCGAATATGTGTTCGTATCCCGCAAGCCGCAACCGCTGCAGCTGTCGCCATCAGAACCTAACCTGGCCTAAATTGACCCAAGCCCTGATGGACGCAAAGAGGGATCACTCTCAGCAACCGCCAGTCAACTGCCACGGCTCAGTTCCCATCATTATTCCATCAACTTCGGGGTTCCGGCCTATTTCTTGCCGCTAGCCTTTTCGGATTTCTCGTGCGCTTCTTGTGAGTGCTCGAACGTTTTGGCAGAGTACTCCAGTGCTTGTCTGGGAAGTTCGTGCCCGGTCAAGTGATCCTCTTTACCGTGATTCGTCAGTTCTTTCCTTCGGACCGCGCATCTAGTTACAACTGGAATCCAACGCTTCCTTGACCAGCGCCATCCACTGAAGTCCTCCGGCAACACCTCATACGCCCCACTCCTAGTCTGTGGAGCTGGCCTTCTGATCCTTCACTTCCAATTCATTCACCACCTGTTTTACGTTCGGCACGCCCGCCGCCAGGTGCTCTACCGAGTCGCGCCTCGCTTGCGAATTTACATTCCCCGTCAGTGTGATCACGCCGTTCTTCACGGCGTATTTTACGTCGCTGTCCAGCTTATGTTGTATCAGCACAGCATCAAAGTTTTTCTCAATGCCTCCGTCGAGGTCGGAGTCCACTCTCTTCGCGAGGCTCTCACCACCCGGAGGACGCACCGCAATCTGATCAGAGATTACCTGCCCCGCGCCGATGGACCTGGCAATCGATTCGGCTTGCGACTTGTCTCCCTCCGATGTGGTCGTACCCGTCAGGGTCACCACTCCCTTGTCTCGGTCCTGGCTGACGCTAACATCCTTGAGCCCCGCCTGATCCAATGACTGACGGATGGGTCCCTCAACATCCGCCGATTTCGTGGGCGTACTCGAGCATCCCGAAATACTTCCAACCGCAATGATCGTGAGCAGCGCACCAGACAATATGTTCGATCTCATGTTTCTCCTTTTCTTAACTACACGCTTTTAACCAAGTGCTTGGAGTGGTTTCAGGCAGCCCCGTTTGTCATGCAAAAATCCGAATGGGCCAAGTATCCGAGAGCTTCCACTCTGGAATCCTAATGAAGCAACGGTAGATGAGTTCTCAAATCGTGTCTGTATAAAATGTGACGGATTGCGTAGCGGACTGGATGCGGCTAGTGCTTCTCTCTTACTTCGCGGCGGCCTTTTCGGATTTCTGGTGTGCTTCTTGCGAAGACTTGAAAGCCTTTGCGGCGTGTTCCATCGCTTGTTTGGAGAGTTCGTGCCCGGTCAGGTGATCTTCTTTGCCGTGATGGACTGCGGCCGAACGGTGCGCGTGCGCCGCGAGTTCGTGAAGCTCCGCGGCTCTCTGATGGAAACTCTGTGGCATGGCCTTCCCTTTCGCAACATTCGGATTCGTCGACCGCGGCGCTCAGGCCACGAAATTAGTTACAACTTGAATCCAGCGCTTCCTTGGCCAGCACCAGCCAGGCAAGTTCTTCCGCAACGACTTTCACGCCGCCCTGTAAGTCAGGCTCCACTTCGCAACAAACCGCGCAGCCGGGCCTACCTTCAGAAGCATCTAGCGATGAGAATGCCAGCGCCTCGCACACTTCGTTCCAAGTTGACCGGTGATCCAACTGCATCGAACTTCTCATAACTTCCCTCACTGATTTCTTTTCCCCAGTGATCACGGCACGCCAAACTGTCTCTTGTTCGCTCTATATTCGAATTCCTCCGAGCAGGTAAACGACCACAACAATAATGATCACCACCCCGACGATCCCGATTCCGCCGCGATTTCCCCATCTCGAATATCCGTAATAACCGCCTCCACCGCCGAACAATAGCAACAGCACAATAATTAGCAGTAACATTTGAATCTCCCCTCAATTTGCAAAACGCATCCGTCTCTTCTTACGCTCTTGCTGCGTAGAAGGTCAGCACATATCCAAGCGCAGCCGGCAAACTTCCTTTTCACGCCACCCGCAACCCGTCCTACTTCCCGAGAACTTTCTTCACCTGCCCGACTTTCTCCTGCACCTTCCCAGCGATTTCTTCTGCTTCACCTTCGTCCTCGAGGTCCGGGTCGTTCGTTAGTTCCCCTGCCTTTTCCTTCACTTTTCCCTTCAAATTATGCAGCTTGCCCTCGACTTCGTCCTGTATTCCTGGCTTCATTGGCTCTCTCCCTCGCGCATGTCTTGAAATTCTTCCGCAGCTTTCACAGAATCCACGCTACTTGCCGTTTCTAGCCGATTTTCCCTTTACAGACAGGATGGCCGCATTTGCATTCAATGTCCGGCATTTTTTCCATCGTTTCACACTGCACGCTACAGTACTTGCCTGCCTGCGCGGTGCACGAACAATTCGGATGAGCGCACTTTTTTGTATTCTCAGCTGCCATTTGTCTCTCCTTCGCCCAATATTCCCACCCAGAGTCGCCTAGTACTAGGCCGCTTAGTCGAACAACTTGAGGCTGAAACCCCAAGCGCGCCTAACATAGGAGCATTCCTCGCCGTTGTCTGTTCAAAATCGCTCACTCTACCCCCCGCGGCTGCCAGCCTGCTCCACACACCTACCTCGTAGCCCAGCGCCAATCGCAAGAAACTATTCGCCGTGGCATCACTCAATCAAATCCCTCTCGCACGCATCCGCAACACAATTCCTGTATCGAACTGAACAGACTTCCCTATTCCCTCCTCCTAAAATTCCCTCGATTGATGATTTTCTGGAAGCGGCTATCCGCACTTCGCGAGGCATAGAACTTCCTGAATTCCTCGCCGAGACTTTAGGAGACAAAAACATGCTTGGACTTATCGCCTTAGTTTTGATTGTTCTCTGGTTGCTCGGCTTTCTCGCTTTTCACGTCAGCTCGGGCCTTATCCACATTCTGTTGGTCATTGGCCTGATCATGCTCGTCTTCCACTTCTTGCGGGGTAGTCCAAGAACTGCCTGAGATGCCTTTTCCATTGTTCTTTTCGAAATTCCATGCCCAACAAAAAACAGAGCACGGGACCGTAGTCCCGTGCTCTCTCGATTCTTTCCTCGACCGGTCGCCCAGTCGATAATTAGGCTTACTGAAGTGGCGGGCTGGCAACCGTCGGCGCAGCGCCGTTCGTGGTGTAACGGATCACACCGGACTGATCAGAGTAGAAACCACGCTGACCAGAGCTGCCTACCACAACCGGCAGACCAGTAACCGAATAGTTGACTGAC
>Ga0210384_10000169_pt1 | contig 100721 bp, 88 predicted proteins | sample IncBWH2MmetaG_FD_160574 | JGI IMG/M metagenome (GOLD analysis project Ga0210384, IMG submission 160574) | Forest soil microbial communities from Barre Woods Harvard Forest LTER site, Petersham, Massachusetts, United States - Inc-BW-H-2-M | ecosystem: Environmental > Terrestrial > Soil >... | reverse complement strand
GTGGTCAGCGAAGTGCGCGTGCAGCCGGACATGCGGCACGCGCGGGTGTTCATTAACGTGAGCGGCACCGAGAAAGAGCAGGAAGCGGCGATCAAGGCGCTGCACCACGCCGCGGGCTACATCCGGCGCGAGTTGATCGAACGGCTGCAGTTGCGCCGCACTCCGGAGCTGCATTTCACGTTGGACCTTTCGCACGAATATACTTTGCGCATCGAGCAGTTGTTGAAAGAAGTGAAGAAGGACAAGCCGGCGGCTTCCTAGGATTCGGCGGCCGGGTAGTGTGGGATTTTCTTCCGAGTGAGGATGGCCCCGAGCGGATCGGGGAGCTACGAACCTCGTAGCGGCGGCCTTTAAGCCGGCATCTTCGTTTTTTCTGTTTCGAGGGTTCCAATAGAATGCCACGCCAGCCGCAACCGGCGCCGTTTGACGGCGCTTTGGTGATCGACAAGCCGCAGGGCAAGACGTCGCACGACGTCGTCGATGCCGTGCGGCATCTCGCGGGCTTCCGGCAAATTGGCCATCTCGGAACACTCGATCCGCTGGCTACCGGCGTGTTGGTATTGCTTCTGGGGCGCGCTACCCGGCTGGTGCAGTTCTACAACGGCCGACGCAAACGCTATTCCGCGGGATTTCGTTTTGGCTTTGCCACGGATACGTATGATTCCGACGGCGAAGCGCAAGGCCCCGATGCGCCGCCTGTTCTCGATAAAGAGATGCTCGAGAAATTGGCCGCCGAGCGCGTTGGGCGCTTCGAGCAGATGCCTCCGGCTTTTTCTGCGAAAAAAGTGCATGGCCGCCCGGCTTACGAACTGGCGCGAAAGAAACAGGTGGTGGAGCTAAAGCCCGTCGAGGTCGAGCTTTTCGAGTATCGGCTTACGGAGATCGAAGGCAACATCGCGCGCTTCGTGATCGAATGCTCTTCCGGCACGTATATCCGCGCGCTAGCTCACGAAATGGGTCAGAAGCTCGGTTGCGGAGCGCACCTGGCGGAGATCACCCGCACCGCCGTAGGGGAGTTTTCTCTGGAGCAAGCCGTCAAATTGGAGGAGCTGGCCGAAGCCGCGCGAGGGGGAAAGTTTGAGAACTATCTCATCCGGCTGGAAAATCTGCTGCCCAATTTTCCGAAGGTGAATGTACTTCCCATCATCGAGCGGCGCGTGCGTCACGGAACCAAGTTCAACATTACCATCGCGCAAATCCAGCCGGGCCATGTGGAAACCGCTCCGGGAGCGACCAAGGAACTCGACGGCGGCGAGCCGCGTGCCCCGCGCTTGCGCGTGTTCAGCCAGCAAGACAAACTCATCGCCATCGCCGAGGCGGTGGTCCCTCGCACCTATCAACCCATTGTGGTCTTCGAGCCGCTGGCCTGATGACTTCAGGGCGTCGGCGGAGACTCGGCGGGGGGCGGACCCTGCTGCACCGGGACGCCCGCCCCGATGGAACCCCGGCCGCTGACGTCGCCGCGCCCCGCGAACGTGCTGGGGGCGTTGCGAACGGGGGAACGCAGCCTGCGCGGCGTGACCAGGATCAGGAACTCGGTGTCCGTCTGCGAATTGTTTCTGGTGCCGAACGCATACCCGGCCAAAGGAATGTTGGCAAATCCGGGAAGCCCGGTGATAGCGCGGGTTTCTTCGCTGTCCAGCAGGCCGCCGATCAGAGTGGTCTCGTCTTCTTTCACGCGAATGGTTTGGCTCAAGGTGCGATTGGAAATGATGGGGATGCCGTTGATGTTGTTCCCGGAAAGTGCGCGAATCTCGAACTCCAACTGCAGGGTCACCTGGCGGTTCGGATGCAATGTGGGAGTAGCTTTCACTTTTACGCCGAGGTCGATGAATTCCGAACCCGGATAGGGAGTTTGCGTTGGCGTTGTGCCGTTCGCGAAGCTCGAGGAATCCTGAATCACGGTGACCACGCCCTGATTGGCGGTGGTCCCCAGCGCGGTCAGCGCGACGTCCGGCAGTCCGCTGCTGGTCAAAACGGAGCTGATGATTGCGGAAGGGCTAGCGGGCGTGGCGATTTCCAAGCGATTGGAAAATGTTCCGAAGCCCAGCCCGATATAGATGCCGAGTGTGCTCTGACCTTGATTGGTCACCGCAAGATCCGGGGTATTGCCGCCCGCAAAATTGGCAATGACGATGCCCGCCGGCGTCGTGGCTGTGGGCAGGGGCGAACCGGTCGCGGCGGTGAAGGTGCCGTCGGCGTTGGTGCTGCCCAAAAGAATCGAGACGGTATTGTCGGTTTGATTGACCACCGCGAGGTCCGCAACTCCGTCGGTGTTTAGATCTCCGGTCGCGATGGCCACCGGCGATTGGCCCACAGCGATGGGCGAGTTGGTCGCTTCGGTAAAAAGAAGGTTGCCGTTAGTGTCAATCGATCCCAGCAAGATGGCAACGTTGTTGGTGGTTTGATTGACTACCGCAAGGTCCACTTCGGAAGCGCTGGTGTTGATCAGCGTCTTATTCTGGAAGTTCGCGGTGACCATGGCCACGGGCCCTTTTTCAGAAACAGTGGCGGTATTTTGCAGCGCAAAGGGAGAAGTGGAAAACTGGGTGAATCCGCCCTTGCCATCGCCTTTGAACACGGAAACCGTGTTGTCCCCTTTATTGGTCACGGCAAAATCGGGGTTGCCGTCCCCGTTGAAGTCGGCGACGACGATCGCGCTGGGGTCGGTGCCTACAGGGTAAGGCGAGCCAGACGCCTCGGTGAAGGTGCCGTCGCCGTTGCCCAACAGCACGGTCACGTTGTTTGATGTGGAATTGGCGATGACCAGATCGACCGGCGTAACGGTCACGCCCGAAGAATTGACGATGGTGTTGCCGAAGGTGCCAGCGGCGATGGCCACCGGCGCGGTCTCGTTCTTAGCGAGGACGAACGGCGACTTGGCTTGGGCGACAAAATTACCATTGTCATCATTCAGCAGGATGCTGACGGTGTTGTCGTTCTCGTTCACCACCGCCAGTTCCGGCAAGGTGCCACCCGTGAAGCTGCCGGCCACCAGCGCTACGGGATTGTTGCCGACGGCGGCGGTGGTTTCCGGAAACGTGGTGGAAGTGGGCAGCGCCGTAAGTGAGGCGGGGGCGCCGGTGCCCGTGCCGGTACCCAGGCTGCCCGACAGCAGCGAGAGCGTCACCGGAAAATGGTCGCCTACAAAAAAGGTGGCCGGCTTGCCGTCCTGGGCGCGCAGCAACACTTGCCTGCCGCTTCGCACCAGCGTGAGCGCATCGGAAAAATTCGCCACAATCCCGGCGGGCAGGGTCAGCAGAAATCTCGAATTGCCTCCGCCGAAGACGGTGAACGGCGGAATGCTGGAAAAACCCTTGGCACTGAAAATTTGGCCCACGATGGTGAGTAAGTTTGCGGCGTCCGCGGCCGCGGCGAGGGCCCGTACGTCGTTCGGGCTGATCAGAAAGCCTTGCACCGAGGCGGGCGGCGTGATGCCCAACTGCCGCGCCTTGTTGCGGTCCACTTCCAGCAACTCGATCTCCAGCATCACTTCGCCGCGGGCTTTTTCGAGCTGGTGGATAACCTCGCCGGCCAGCGCCAATCTTTCTGGCGCGTCGCGCATACTGATCGAGCGGCTATGGGTATCCAGCTCAATGTGCGTTGCGCCGGTGATCTCGCGCAAGACGCGCAGGAGTTCGGTCATCTCTTCGGGGGCTACTGACGCGGGCAGCAGGAAGGTCTGTTCGGCTTGCACGCCATATTGCCGCCGCTTCTCCGCCGTGTCTGCCGCCACGAAGATCAGCGTGGAGTCCAATGGCCGCCAGAATGTTCCGGTTTGCTCGCCAAGCACAGACAGCGCCGTATTGAAGTCGACGTCAGCCATGTGCAGGCGCACGCTGCGGGACGGCAGGTCTGGGTCGAAAGCCGATTTGATGCCAAAGGCTTCGGTCACTTGCCCGTAGGCGCTCTTGGTGTCGCCGCGAAGGTCAAAGGTGTGCTTGCCCTCTTGCGCCCGCAAGCGTGGCAGGCCGGAAATTTGCGCGGGTTTCGGAGCAGGCTCGTCGTCGTCCTTCATCGCTTCCATTTGCGCGATCCGCTCGGCTACCACCGTGTTGGTGGGATCGATGCGCATCGCCGCGTGCAACTCTTCGGCGGCTTGCGCGGCGTTGCCTGCCAGGGCCAGCCGCTCGGCGGCATCGACGTGATTGCGCACGAGTTGCGAGCGTAGCGCCGCACCTCGGCCGACGATGGACATGTCCTGGGGAGCGTAGCGCGCCGCTTCGTCGTAGGCGAGCAGAGCCGCATCCATGCGGCCGGCCGCTTCGGCCTTGTCGCCCTGCTCGGCGGCTTTCTGCGCCCGCTTTGGGTCGGGCCGTACGGAACCTTGCACCGGGAAACCCGCCGGGGACTGTGCCGGGGTCTGCGCCTGCGTCGGAGCTTGGGCGCAAAACAGCAGCAAGGAAAGCAGCAGGGCAGCGCCTCGTCGGCTGGATTGTGTCAAAAACATAGGTCAGGGTATTCTAGCGTGAAGATATACGACCAGTATGGTCCGGTTGACGGAAGTAGCTAATAAGGGTAAGCTTAGTTTGCAGTTGCAACTGACTTACAACTGGAGTTTTCGTGCTCTCGGCTTTTCTCATCGCTCTCCGTGAAGGCGTCGAGGCCTCTCTCGTGGTGGGCATCATCCTGGTCTATCTCTCCCGTACCGGCCGTAGCCATTTGGCCCGGTTTGCCTGGTACGGCGTCGCAGCGGCTACAGCGCTGAGTCTTGCCGTGGCCATCGCGCTGGAGCGCTGGCGCATCAGCGAAGACGGCTTCGAGGGCGTGCTGCTGCTGGTCGCGGCCTTCTTTGTCATTACGATGATCGTATGGATGAATCGCGTTGCGCGCCACCTCAAAAAAGACATTGAGGAGAAAGTCGAGCAATATGCCGTCCGCGCGGGTAGCGCCGCGGGTTGGGGCATCTTCCTTTTCGTGTTTCTCATGGTGGTGCGCGAGGGCGCGGAGCTGGCGCTGATCCTGCGCGCCGTGGAGCTTTCCACCGAGGGGCTGCAGACCTGGATCGGGACCTTGGCCGGCATTGGCGTGGCCGTTGCAGTGGGATTTTTCTTCTTCAAAGGTACGCTGCGCGTGCCGTTACACCGCTTTTTCGCCGCCACCAGCGTCATCTTGATGCTCGTGGCGTTCCAGCTTGCGCTTACCGGCTTGCACGAACTGAGCGAGGCGCAATGGCTGCCCTCCAGCAAGACCGAGATGGCCGTCATCGGTCCGATCGTGCGTAACGAGCTGTTTTTCTTCGTGTTTATTTTTGGCGCCGCCGCGCTGCTGGTCTTACGCGAGTGGCAATCAGCCTCGCATGCGAAGTCGGCGCAGCAGATCCCCAGCGACGCAGAGAAGCGCCTGCTCGAATCGCAGAACCGCCGCCAGCGCCGCTGGATGGTGGCAGCCGCGTCCGCGTGCCTCGTCGTGATCCTTGTTCTGACCGCCGACTTTATCTACGCGCGCGCGAACTCCGCGCCGCCGGCTTCGCGCCCCGTCACGGCTGTGGGCAATGACGTGCGCATCCCGCTCAGTGAAGTCCAGGATGGCAACCTTCATCTCTTCACGATCAATGTTGGAGGCCAATCGCTGCGCTTCCTGATCATCAAGAAGCCGAACGGCTACGGCACCGCGTTGGACGCCTGCCGTATCTGCGGCGCCGAAGGTTATCGCCAGGACGGCCAGAACGTCATCTGCCGCCACTGCGGTTCCGCCATTTACGTGCCTTCCGTCGGAGACCAAGGCGGCTGCAACCCTATCGGCGTCCCCGCCCATATCGACGGCAGCGACCTGGTGCTGGAAGTAGGCTCGCTGGCGAAAGCCGCGCAAGAGGTCCCTAAGTAGCACAGACAGCACCCGTGAAATAAAATGTTCGTACGCCTAGTCACCGACTCCTTCCGCCGCCGCCCGCGCCACAAGCTCCTCACCGGCGCGGCGCTGGCTCTCGGCATGGCCGTCGCCACCGCGGCGCTGAGCGTTTCGCTCGATGTCGGTGACCGCCTGGCCCGCGAATTCCGTGCCCTGGGCGCAAATCTTTTGGTCACCCCGCAAGCCGATTCGCTCCGGCTCGAAATCGGCGGCGTGGACTATCGCCCGGTGAACGCCGGCGCCTACCTCTACGAATCCAACCTCTCCAAGCTGAAAACCATTTTCTGGCACAACAACATCATCGGTTTCGCGCCCATTCTTGAGGTTCCCGTCCACGCGTGGACTAAATCGTCTCAGACCTTGATAACGCCCATCGTGGACGCCCCCACGAACCTGATCGGCACGTGGGCGTCGCAGTCCGTCGCGCTTTCCGACGGCGGCACGTTTTCGACCGGCATTGAGAAAACAAACCCATGGTGGCATCTGGAGCAGGGCCGCTGGTTTATCGATGGATCTGCGGAATGCGTTGTTGGCAAGTCGTTCGCCAGGCGCGATGGTGCCAAGCTGGGCGATATTTTGAATATCGAAGGGCCACATCAGAATATTCCGCTTAGGGTCACGGGCATTCTGACGACGGGCGGCGCGGAAGATGACGCTGTTGTCGTTCCGCTGGCGATCGCCCAACAACTCGCCGGCAAGCCGGGCCAATACCGTCAGCTCTACGTGAGCGCCCTCACTAAACCCGAAGACGACTTCGGCCGCCGCGATCCCAGTTCGCTCTCGCCGGAGGACTACGAGCGCTGGTATTGCACACCGTATATTTCCTCGATCGCTTTGCAGATTCAGCAGGTCTTGCGGGTAGCAGATGTTCGCGTCATTCGGCGAGTCGCCGACGGCGAAGGCCGCGTCCTCACGCGGGTGCGCACGCTGCTCTGGTTGGTGACGTTTGCCGCGCTGCTCGCCGCCGCGCTTGCGGTTGGCGCCTCCTCCGCCGCTTCCGTCATCGAGCGGCGAACGGAGATCGGCTTGATGAAAGCCCTCGGCGCAGGTTCCGGCATGGTCGGCTTCCTGCTCGCGGCAGAACAGCTCCTTCTCGCAGTTGTGGGTGGTGGCGTCGGCTATGCGGTAGGCATCCTTCTCGCGCGCGTGGTCGGTGAAAAAATCTTCGGCGCCGCGCCGCAACCCTCGCTGTTCGTTCTTCTTCTCATTGTCGGCTTGGCCGCCGTGGTTACGCTGCTCGGCAGCGCCCTTCCCCTGCGCCGCGCCTCGCGCTATGAGCCCGCGCCCATCCTGCGAGGTGAATGATGCCGGACCGCCGCATGTTCTGGCGCATCATCCGCCGCCTTCTGGGCGCCAACCGCGGCCGCCTCTTTGTCATCCTTCTTGCGCTCGGAGCCGGCGCCGCGGTCACCGCCGCGCTCCTCAATCTCCAGGTTGACGCCAAGCGCCGCCTCACCACCGAATTCCGCTCCCTCGGTGCGAACGTCATCATCGCCGCACGCAACGCCAACCCGGGCGAACCTTCCACGCTGAGCGACGAGCTCCTTCAAGAAATACCATCCACCGTCGAGGGTCAGCGTGTCTCGGCCACAGCTTTCCTATACTTCCTCGGTGGGATGAGTCACTCCTCGGGTCCCAAGGATTCCACCACGGTGGTCGTCGCTGGCAAGTCTCCGGCCACTTGCACCGTCGGCGCGAGGCTCGCCGCCCAAATGGGCTTTCGCCTCCAGGACGAACTATGGGTCGAGAATCGGAATCGCCAAGAGTCGTGCCACGTTACGGCCATCGACTCCACCGGCGGAGCCGAAGATGATCAAGTCAGCATTCCGTTGGACGCCGGTCAGCGCCTCGCTAATCAGCCCGGTCGCATCAGCTTGATCCAGCTCAGCGTCCCGGGGACGCCCACGGCCATCAACAACTACATCTCCGTTCTCCAGCAAAAACTTCCTGACGCCGACGTCCGCCCCATCCGCCAATTCACGGAAGCGGAAGCCCAAATCTACAACCGCATCAGCGGCCTGCTTAGCGCCACGGTCGCGGTGGTCCTAATCCTCACGGCTCTCTGCGTCATGGCCGCCATGACCAACGTCGCCATGGAACGCAAGAACGACGTCGGCTTAATGAAAGCGATTGGTGGCGCCACTCGCCGTGTGCTGCGTCTTTTCCTCGTCGAATCCGCGTTGCTTGGCCTCGCCGGTGGAATCCTCGGAGCCACTGCAGGCATCTTGCTCTCCATCTGGCTGGGCAAAGCCGTCTTCGGCGTAGCGGCGCGCCCGCGCTTGATTGTGTATCCTGTATCTGTGGCGCTGACCATCCTCGTCGCAATCGCCGGCGCGTATCCGCTCAAGCGGCTAGCCAGCATCCGCCCAGCCTCGGTGTTTCGAGGCGAATGATAATGATCATGTTCCCATTCGCGCCAATTGCGATCTTCAACGAAGCGTACTCCGATGGTGCGTCCGCTCGTAGGGGCACGGCACGCCGTGCCCGCTCTTGGTCGCGAGGTGCCGCGTGACCTCGCAAGTCATCATCGAATCGCTGATCAAGCAATACGGCGCACTCCGCGCCGTCGACGCTCTTAGCTTCAGCATCGAGCCCGGCGAGTGGGTCGCGCTGATGGGCCCCTCGGGCTCCGGCAAGACCACGCTCATCAATATTCTTGGCGGCTTGGACACGCTGACCTCCGGCCGCGTCATCGTCGATGGCGTCGATCTCGCGAAACTCAGCGAAAGCCAAATGGTTCGCTATCGAGCCGAAAAAATCGGCTTCGTATTCCAGCAGTTCCATCTGGTCCCGTATCTCACCGCCGTCGAAAATGTCATGCTCGCGCAATACTTCCACAGCGTCACCGACGAGAAGCAAGCCGAAGAAGCCCTGCGCCGCGTGGGTCTCGGGGATCGCCTGACGCATCTACCCGCCCAGCTGTCCGGCGGCGAGCAGCAGCGAGTAGCCATAGCCCGAGCGCTCATCAACCAACCAAAATTAATCCTCGCCGACGAGCCCACCGGCAATCTCGACGAGGCCAACGAAGCCATCGTCCTGCAACTTTTCCGCGAACTGCACAGCGCCGGCCACACCGTCTTGATGGTCACTCACGACCCGGACATCGCGCGCCAAGCCGACCGCCGCATCGAACTAGCTCACGGCCGCCTGCACTTTGACACCGCGGTGCAGGGAGAACATCCGATCAATTGCCCGCTGGCCGTTTCCTCCGCCGATTGCTGCGCCGGCGTTTCCCCCGATGACGAAATCCGCTTCGATCATCTCCTCGAGCAAATCTGGATCTGCGGCGAAGAAGGCAAGCCCGCGCAAGTGACTAGCCTGCACGCCACCGGCCCAGCCGGGCGCCTCCCGGTCGTGTCCGACGAGCCCGCCACCAGGGTTCTCGCGCGCATGTCCGATTTGCGTTTAGTAGAAATGCACAATGGCGACGTGCAACTCACCTCCGCAGGCAGCAGCCGCGCCCGCGACGTAGTCCGCCGCCATCGCCTGGCCGAGCGCCTGTTCAAAGACACCTTCGCCATCGACGACACCGAAGCCCGCAACCAAGCTTGCAAGTTCGAGCACATCATCAGCCCCGAGCTGGACCACCGCATCTGCACTTTTCTAGGCCATCCCAAGACCTGCCCGCACGGCAATCCCATCCCCCCGGGCGACTGCTGCGACCCCCGCGACCCCCGCCCCAAATCCTGACCCGTCTCCCTCTCTCTTCTCTGTGAACTCTGCGCCCTCTGTGGTTAATTCTTCCTTCTTTTTCTCCGCGAACCTCCGCGCCCTCAGCGTCTCTGCGTTATCCTTTTCTCTTTCACGGCTGTAAACTGTTATAGGTACACCGCGCCAATGCCCATCCCAATCGATCAACGCAAGAAACCAGCCAGTGTAAAGGTCCACGTTACCAGCGGCGCCGGCGTCGACATCACCTGGGCCGACGGCCACCTCAGCCACTACGACTTTCCCTATCTGCGCGAAGAATGCCCCTGCGCCACCTGCAACGACGAGCGCATCAAAAAACAAGAATTCGCCTCCGCGGGTCCCGCGTCGGCCGCGGCTCTCCCGATGTTCAAGCCCAAGCCGCGCGCCACGGCCGCCACCATCGTCGGCAACTACGCCATCCAACTCAGCTTCAACGACGGCCATTCCAGCGGTATTTACAGCTACGATCACCTCCGCAACATCTGCCCGTGCGCCGATTGCTCCAAGGCCTTCCGCGCTGCAGGCAACTGATTCGACTTGGGCAGGCTTGTAGGCGACAGCAGGGAAGTTCTAGTCACCTGTGAGGGTGCAAACTTAACTTCGCGCACTCGGAACGCGGGATTTACCGCGCTTCCGTACTACGATCCTACGACTTCGGCCGATTCCTCCACCGTAAGTGCAGCCACAGGCTTCTTCGCCGGCGTCAGGGTGATCACCACCACGCTGATCAGCACAAACAGCGTCCCTAGAATCGTGCGCGGGCCCAGCGCCTCGCCGCCCAGGAAATATCCAACCAGCACAGCCACGATCGGATTCACGTACGCGTAGGTGCCGACTTTGGTCGGCGATTCATGATGGATCAGCCAGACGTAGGCGGTAAAACCGATGATGGAGCCCGCAACAATCAGGTACAGCAGCGCCAGCCACGCTCCGCGCGACACGTTCCACGGGTGAAAATTACGAAATTCGCCCAGCGCCCCGGCCGCGATCGCCAGAAACACTCCGCCGGCCAGCATTTGCGCTCCCGAACTCATGATCTTGGAAGGCGGCAGCGGCAGCTTGCGTGTAATCGCCGACGCCACCGACCAGCTCATGGAGGCGAAGATCAGCGCCACCGCGCCGACGCTGTCGATCGGCGCCCCGCCGAGACTTAGCGAGCGGCTCATCAGCACGGCTACTCCGCCAATTCCGATCAATAACGCCAGGACCAATCGGACGGTAAGCCGCTGCGTTCGCAGAAACATAATTTCCGACAGCGCCATAAACACCGGGATGGTGGCCAGCATGACCGCGGCGATCCCGGAGGGCACGCGTTGCTCGGCCCAGAACAACAGTCCGTAGTCGAAAACGAAGATGATAATCCCCAGTAAAGATGCCGACCTCCATTGGCGCGCGCTTGGGGAACGCTCGCCCCGCGCGATCATAAAGCCATAAAGAACCACTCCCGCGACAAAGAAGCGCATCGCCGCCAGAATCAACGGCGGAACTTCGCGTACGCCCACCCGAATCGCGAGAAATGTGGATCCCCAAACGAAATAGATAATCCCGAAAGCCAGCAGCGTCTTCCAAGTCGAGGGATGGTTTTTGGTTCCCATGGCATATCCGGCACGGCGAAGCCCAGCCGCCGCGCAGCAATTAGCGTAACAGCAATCTCTTGTGCATTGATTCCATGCTGAACCCTGAAGCGGCACGGCAAGCCATCCAATGTGGCCGCACCTACCCTACGGATCGAAAATATCCAAGCAGACAAATGACCCTTCCTCCTTACCACGACTGAGCTTCTTTTAGCGTGCAAGAAATTTCACCTCGTACGTTCTTCTATCATGCGAGGCAAATACTTATGCAAACCTCAAAACGCCCTCAGCGGTCGCCGAACCGTCTCTCTCCAGTCTTGTTCGTCGTTTGTCTGAGTCTGAGCTTGCTTTCGCTCAGTAACGCTGTTCTTGCCCAAGAATCCGCGCATTCGCCCGGCTGGGTAGTCATCTCCGTTCCCGACTACCGCACCCTCCGTGTCAAAGCCTTCCCCGCCGAGCGCGAACCGGAACCTCCGCCCGTCGACGCCACGCTGACCCGCGTCGACTATGACCTTCGTGTAGATGGCGATGTCGCCTCCGGCGACGCCACCCTCACCGTCGACGTCCTGAAGAACGGCTGGGTACGCGTCCCCATCCCTCCCGGCCTCTTCGTTCGCGAAGCCAAGCTCGACGGCAAATCTCTCTCGCTTTCCTCGTTTTCCCCATCGAAGGACCCTAACCAACTCGCCGCACTCCTCTCTCATACCGGCCGAGCCGTGATTACGATAGACATCGCCCTCCCCGTCACCGCCTCCGCCGGCGAAGAACAGGTCTCGCTCCCGTCCACATTTTCCGGCGTAACCCGCGTCAACCTCGAAATCTCCCGCTCGGGCGTTGATCTTTCCCTCTCCGGCGGGCTTGTTTCGGAAGCCCACAAACTCGCCACCGGCGCGAGGTGGATCGTCTACGGCAACGGCGCGGAACCCATCGTCTTCTCCTGGCGCCACAAAACCGAAGAGCACCACACGACTCTGCCTCTTCGCATGCACGGCGCGCTCACGCAATTCGTGGGCCTCGGCGAAGACTCCACATCGCTCAGCGCCAACGTGACTCTGGAGGTCACCCAGGGCGGCGCCAAGGAAGCGCATATTCAACTTCCCGAAAACGTCACCATCAATCAGGTGCAGGGCGCGCTGGTAGCCGATTGGGAGAAGAAACCAGGCGAACTGCTCATCACTTTCCTCGAACCCGTGGAACAATCCGCCAGCTTCGTCATCACTGGCGAGGCCAATCTCCCCCGCGAAGGCCAGATCGACATTCCGCTCCTCCACCTCGCCAACGTGGAGCGAGAAACCGGCGGCGTTGGCGTGGATGTGCTCGGCGCCGGAGAGATCAAGGAAGATTCGGTCAAGACGCAGGGTCTTCAGCGCGCCGACGCCAGCGATCTCGGCGAACCCGTCTCCAGCCGCCAGTCTCCCGCGCTGCTTGCCTTTCGCTCCCGCTCCGGAGACGTTAAATCGCCGCGCTCCATTCACATCGCCGTCGCGCGCTATATCCAACAGGCCGTCCTCCTGGCCAACGTCGAGGAAGCCCGCTATCGCGTACTCCTGACCAAGGACGGCAAATCTCTGGTGGAGGCGCGCTACGCGGTGCGCAATAGTCAGCGCACTTTTGTCAAAATTACGCTTCCGCCCGGCGCCATGCTCTGGAGCGCTTCGCTCGCCGGGAAGCCGGTGCGTCCCGGTTCAGGTCCTGACGCCAGCCTCCTTCTGCCTCTTTCCAAAGCGCGTTCTGGAGAGGAAGCGCCCGCGTGTGCCGTCGAACTCGTTTATTTCGCGCCCGGCAGCCCTTGGAACGACAAAGGCCGCCTGAAACTCTCTCTCCCAGCGCTCGACCTGCCGATTTCCCGCACCGCCCTGCAAGTCTTCTATCCGCCGCTCTTCCGTCTTTCCGCCGACGCCGGATCTTTTCATGTCGAAAATTACGCCAATCCGCTCTCCGCCGTCCTTACTGCCGCCATCGAGGAACCCGCGGTGGACAGCATCGTGCCGCAGTCCCTTCCTGTCCTAGGGCGCAGCGCTACCTTTCTTGCGCCGCCTCCCGCTAACGCTCTCGCCGATCAGAGGAGCGACGCCGCCAAACAGTCCGCACAAACGCTAGTCGATAAATTTCATGCCGACGAACGAGGTTCTCGCGCTTCGGGCATCCTGCCCCTGCGCGTCAACCTTCCGTCCTTCGGACCTTCGATCTATCTCGTCTCTCAACTCACCAGTGAAAATCAAGCACCGTCCGCTGAGTTCACGTATCAGCAGGACAAAAAGGCAGGTGGCAAGTGAATCGTCATCTTTTACTGTTCGTGATGGCAATCGGCCTAGCGTCGCCCGCATTCTCGCAACAAAAATCCGACGCGCCTCAGCCTGGCGCGGGCAACGTCACGCTCTCCCTTGACGAATACAATCGTCTGCTGGCTTTGGCCAATCGCCCCGGGAAAAAATCGGAAGCTCCGCCCGCACCGTACGTTCTGAAACACGCGGACCTCAAACTCAGCGTGGTCAACGATGATGTTCTGGGGTCCATTCAATTTGAAGGGGAAACCCTCGGCGCGAACTCCACCAAAGTGCCGCTCGCGTCCGGCATGACTGTCCTCGACGCGCGGCACGGCGTTAAGCCTCTTCCGCTTCTCCTCGAAAACGGCACGCACATCGCCATTCTTCCCGGCGAATCGGAATTCACCGTCAGCCTCGATGCCGGCCTGCCTCTCGCCATCGAAACCGGCCGCGCCTCTTTCTCTCTTCCTGTCCCATCGGCGGGCAGCGTCCGCCTTTCCCTGACCGTTCCCGGCGAACGCACCAACATACAGCTCAATCACGGCATTATCACCCATCGCGCCTCGGCCGCCGGCAACACGCAAATCGAAGCCACGCTGGTTCCCGGCCAAACCGCCAGCGTGTGGTGGAACACCCGCGAAGTGATTGCTCCGGTCGCCCTCCGCGAAGTTCGTTTTCTCTCCGACGTGAAATCCCTGATCTCTGTCACCGAATCCGATTTGCAGATTGCCGCTCTCGCCGATCTCAACGTCGTCCAGGGCGAGCCCAACCAATTCTCCGTCGCCGTTCCCGAAGGTTTTGAGGTCGCCGCCGTCAATGGCCCGTCTCTCGAATCCAGCGAAGTCCAGAACGGCGTTCTCCTTCTCCACGTCGCGGCCCACGGCCCGGGGATGCACCAATTCCTAATCTCTCTCGAACGCCCCCTCAGCGACGCCCGAGCCGCCGCGCCCATCCTGGCTTTCAAGGACGCCCAACGCGAAACCGGAGAAGTCCTGGTCGAAGGCCAAGGCACGCTGGAACTCACCGCCAAAGAATCCGGCGGTCTCAAGCGCCTGGACATTAAGGAGGTCAACCCGTATCTTCGCGCCCTCTCGCGCTACTCCCTGCAAGCCGCGTTTCGCTATCATCGCCAGCCCAACGAATCTCCCGCACTCGCCCTGGATTGGACGCGTTTCCCCGATTCCAGCGTGCTCGCGGCCATCGCCGAACGCGCCACAGTCACCACGCTAGTCACTTCCGAGGGCAAGTCGCTCACCGAGGTCAAGCTGACCGTCAAAAATCAGGCCCAGCCTTTTCTGAAAGTCGCTCTGCCGAAGGGCGCCAGTATTCTTACCGCCGAAGTGTCAGGTGAAAAAGTGAAGCCGGTCCAGGGCGCGGACGGCGATCGCGTTCCCCTGCTGCGCGCGGGATTCCGCCCGGCGGGCGCCTACACCGTCTCCTTCGTGTTCCTGCATTCGGGCGCGCCGTTCGCCAAAAAAGGTGATTCGGACATTTCACTGCCAATGATGGACGTCCCCATCAGCATCCTCGAATGGGAACTCTTCCTGCCCGAGCAATTCAAAGTGAAAGGCTTCTCCGGAGACGCCATCTCCGCGTCGCTGGTTCCAACCGCTTATGACCCGTACTCCAGGTTTCAAAGTCCTGCCGAACCGGTCGGCAGCGCGACGCCTTACGCGGGCGGCATTGCTGGCGGTGCCGCTAACCTGCCGATGAACAGCCGCAATTTCATGTCCCACGTCACCCTCGCTCCGGACATCACGCTGGGCCCCGGCCAGCTCGGCGGCTACATCCTCGATCCCTCCGGCGCGGTAATCGTCAACGCCAGCGTGCAAGTGCGCAACACCGCCACCGGCGCCACCTGGAACGCCTCCACCTCAGCCGAAGGCTACTGGCTCGTTCTCGGCCTCCCGTCCGCCTCCTACCAGATCACCGTCTCGGCTTCCGGCTTCAAATCGACGCAACTATTCACCTCCTACGACCTGTCCCACCCAACCGCCTATCGCATTATTCTGGACCTAAGCGCAGTCGCAGAGACCGTAACCGTTGAGGCCTCAACAGTTCAACTCAACACGGAAACCGCGGTGATCGGCTCGAAAGACAAAAAACATAGAGTCGCCTCCCCGCCTCCGCCGCCCGCAGCCTCCGCCAACGTCTTCAATCTCCAGCAGCGCGTAGCGGGCGTCCTCCCCGTAGCCGTCGACGTCCCGCGCGCCGGCACCTCCTATCGCTTCCTCCGCCCCCTCGTCGTCAACGAGGAGACCAAACTCGCCTTCACCTACAAATCAAAATAATCCCCGTCACTTGGCCGTCGCGGGTCATGTAGGCGCTGGGCTTCTGTTTATCCACAGGAACGAAAGGCCCGGTGCCCGCACTCTGCAAAGCGACTTCATCTCGCCATCTTCTGCTCACCTCCGCCGTAGCCCACTCTTCGACCGGCGCTCCGCGCCTCGGTAGCCGCGGCCTTTCAAGGCCGGCCGCTTTTCTTCGCCCTCTTCCGTAGGCGCCTTTGTCTGGCCCTGACCAGGGACTGCTCGCCCTGAATCGGCGGGTCCTCTACGCACCAAGGAGTGATCTAGCGTGTGATCGTCGCGAAGTGTTTGGTGACGTCAGCCCGGCATCTAGGCGCACCCTCCAACGGTGCAGTCCCTATTCGTAGCGAAGAGCGATGAGCGGATCGACCTTCGCGGCGCGGCGAGCAGCGAGGAGGCACGCAGCCAGACCGACCGACACAACCAACGTCACGACCGTACCGCACTCGAAGACTTCCCGATTACTAAAAGGCCGCTCCGCTAGACTTCGCTCCTCAAAAATGCGAGCATTTCAGCCTACAGGTCGAGGTCACGTTACCCATACATGAGCAGCACCCCCAGTAGCCCTGCTGCCGCAGGCAGCCGCGGCAACGGCATCCCGCGCGTCATCATTGCCACCACAGCGCTCCTCAGCTTCATTTCCTTCTGGCGCGCCTCGGCGATCGTTCTGAACGATCTCGCTTCCTCCGCGTATTACGCCGGCGGTGAAGCCGAAGGCTACATCGGCAAGGCCGCGCCGTGGTTCATCCTCGGCATCATGCTGTTTTCCTACGCCGTGCGCGCCGTTTACGTCGAGAGCTGCAGCATGTTCGTCCGCGGCGGCGTCTATCGCGTGGTCAAAGAGGCCATGGGCGGCACACTCGCCAAATTCAGCGTGTCCGCGCTGATGTTTGACTACATTCTCACCGGCCCGATCAGCGGCGTTTCCGCCGGTCAGTATCTCGTCGGTTTGTTTAACGAGACCTTCGAGTACATCCATCTTCCGCTGCATCTTGCGCCCGGCCTGGGAGCGGCCATTTTCGCCATCGCGGTCACCCTGTATTTCTGGTGGTACAACATCAAGGGCGTTCCCGAATCCAGCCAAAAGGCCATGCGCATCATGCAGGTCACCACGGTGATGGTCGTGATCTTGGTGGCCTGGTGCATTTATACCGTGCTGCTGCGCCACCCGGCGCTTCCTCCGATTCCGCACCCGCGTAATTTGAAGCTGGAACCCAACGCCATGGGCTGGCTCTACGGCGTTCACTTCGCTCACCTCGCTGGCCTGCTCGCGGTCTTCATCGGCCTGGGCCATTCCGTCCTGGCCATGAGCGGAGAAGAATCGCTCGCGCAGGTGTACCGCGAAATCGAGCATCCCAAACTTCCGAACCTGAAGAAAGCCGGGCTGGTCATCTTCGTCTACAGCCTGGTGTTCACCTCGCTGGTGTCGTTTTTCGCGGTGATGATTATTCCGGATGACGTTCGCCAGAACTATTTGGAGAACCTCATCGGCGGCCTGGCCATGAATCTGCAAGGGCCGTTCTTGATGCGGCTCATCTTCCACGGTTTTGTGGTCGTAGTTGGAACGATGATTCTTGCCGGCGCGGTGAACACCGCCATCGTCGGCTCCAACGGCGTCCTGAACCGCGTGTCCGAAGATGGCGTGCTGGCCGATTGGTTTCGGCAGCCGCATCGCCGCTTCGGCACCTCCCACCGCATCATCAATATCATCGCTGCGCTGCAGATCATCACCATCATCATCAGCCGCGGCGATGTGACCTTTTTGGCGAACCTCTACGCCTTCGGCGTCATTTGGAGTTTCGCGATGAAAGGTGCAGCGGTATTGGTGCTGCGCTACACGCATCCGGGCGACCGCGAATATCGCGTGCCGCTCAACTTCACGATTTTTGGCGTGGAGGTCCCGCTGGGCCTCGGCTTGATTACTGTCGTCCTCTTCGGCATCGCGGTGGTCAACCTGTTCACCAAGAAGGACGCTACCATCGCCGGCGTCACCTTCTCGATCGTGCTGTTCGTGATTTTTACGCTGTCTGAGAAATACACGCATCACCGCCGCGGCAACACCAAGCACGTCGAGATGGATCAATTCCACCTGGAAGCGGAAGGGGAACTAACTCCCGAAGCGGTGGGCGCGCGTCCCGGCAACGTGCTGGTGCCGGTCAGCAACATTCACGCGCTGTATCACCTTGGCAACGTGCTGGACCGCGTCAAGCCCGGCCGCCGCGACATCATCGTTCTGCACGTGCGCTTGCTGCGGCGTTCCGCTTCCGGCGAGTATGACCTGGAGGCCGCGCAGCTTTTCGGGAGCATCGAGCAGCAGCTTTTTTCGCAAACGCTGGCGCTAGCCGAAAAGCGCGGCAAGTCCGTGCGCCTCGCGGTCGTCGCGGCCAACGATCTTTGGGATGGCATTCTGCGCGCGGCGACTTCGCTGCAATCGAGCACCATCGTTCTGGGGCACTCCGCGAAGGAAACGACCGAAGAGCAAGCGCGGATGATCGGCGATGCTTGGGAAAAGCTCGGCGATCAGAAACCGCAGTTCAATCTCGAGATTCACTTGCCCAACGGGGACAAGATCTACAAAGTGCTGGGCCCGCACGCGCCCAACTTGACGGCCAACGAAGTTCATCTCTTGCACCGCTTATGGCTGCGCTTCAGTGACGTGCTCGCGCCCGAAGAGTTGCACCATCACGACGTGGTGCACTTCGCGCTGGAAGAAGTGCAAAAAGAAATCGACGAGGGGCAAGAAGACGCGGTCGTCGGACGGCTGCGCGCGCATCTTGAAGCCAACCAGAGCAAGCGCAAGCCGCAGTCGTAACGCGCTGCGGGAAAAAAACAGGTAAGAGTGCTTCCTCAGGGGGCTAAGAGCCCGTAGGGTCAGATGTTTTATGTTGGAGCTAAAGCTCCGACCCCCTGAGATCCGGTCCTTCGCAAGCTGCTGCCCCCTGCGCATCCGTCTTTCTACCTTCCGTTTTTCCAACCTTCCCCAGCGACCCTAAGCGGCGAGCTGCGAAGTGCAGTGGCCGCAGCGCTTGGCCTGTATCGGAATGGTCATGGCGCACTGCGGGCACTCTTTTGTCGTGGGCGCTTCGGGCGCGGCGGGCTTCTTGGTCCAGTGATTCACCAACTGGATGATGACGAAAACGCAGAACGCGACGATCAGAAAATCGATCACGCTGTTTAGAAACAGGCCGTAGTTCAGTGTGGGCTTGTTCGCAGCTTTGGCATCCGTTAGGTTGGCAAAGTGCGTGTCGCTCAGGTTGATAAACAAGCCGGAAAAATCAACGCCCCCTAGAACCTTTCCGATGGGCGGCATGAGCACATCCTGAACCAGCGAGGATACGATCTTGCCGAAGGCGCCGCCGATGATCACACCGACCGCGAGGTCCAACACATTTCCACGCATCACAAATTCTTTGAATTCTTTGAGCATGAGCCTCTCCTTGGTGCTTCGATCTGGGCTAGGCGGTCGCCCCGCGCGGTGATTCGCGGCGGGAAGGGTCGTCCGTGGCGCGGATTATATCCGACACGCGGAGAGAATCCAGCTGGAACCCTTACAACACAAAATAGCGGCGGCCTAACGCGGCCGCAAAACCAAAAACGATCCGATCAAACCCCGCAGGACTAGGAGCAGGCCGGCGACGGCGAACAGGCGTCCTACCCAAAGAAACGGGACGCGCGAGATGGCCAGCATAACCACGCCGAGAAGCGTCAGCGAGAGGCCGCGGGTCCAGTGCTCCCAGCGGGACCACCATTGGCCGGGTTTGAAGAGAGCACGCAGGCCCCAGACGATCAGCGCGGCGCTCAGGATGAGCCAGGGAAGCTTGCGGCGGTCGAAATAGATCTGGCCGGTTACGCCTAGCCACACGATGAGCGCGCCGAGGAGCACGAAGATCATTTCGATGACGATGCGAAGAAGGCGCTCAGGCTTGAGCATGGCAAGTCACCAAACCGTGACTGAACAGACTGCGGAAAAATGCTAAGAGTGTTTCCTCAGGGGCTGAAGCCCGTTGGAAGCCTGTGCATGATGTCGGAGCTAAAGCTCCGACCCCCATGTTAGAGGGACACACAGCCAGGAATGGCTGCGCCACCATGCTGCGATCGTTTGTTGTGCGTCTGCGTATCATCTAAACCCCGCGGTCTGAAGACCGCGGCCTATCCCAGGCCGCCTGGATCAGGCGACGCGCTCGATGCGGACTTTTTGCAGCGTTACCGGGGTGCGCGGGCGGTCGCTGGCGTCGCGGGGGAGCTTGGAGATCTTGTCCGCGACGTCCTGGCCTTCGACGACTTCGCCGAAAATGGTGTGCTTGTCGTCCAACCACGGGGTGGCGGCTACCGTGATGAAAAACTGGCTGCCGTTGGTGCCCGGTCCGGCGTTGGCCATGGAGAGCTTGCCGGCCTTGGAATGTTTCAGCGAGGGATGAAACTCGTCGGCGAAGGTGTAGCCGGGGCCGCCGCGGCCATCGCCGCGGGGACAGCCGCCCTGGATCATGAAATTGGGAATCACGCGGTGAAAGCCCAGGCCGTCGTAGTAGTTTTTCTTGGTCTTGGCGCCCGTTTTTTCGTCTTTGAATTCCTTGGTGCCTTCGGCCAAGCCGATGAAGTTCTCGACGGTCTTGGGTGCTTCCTTTTCGAGCAAGCGGATGATGATGTCGCCCTGCGACGTTTCAAAAACAGCGTAGGTTCCAGCGGGTCTAGCCATGAAATCTCCTCAGTGGGATGCGATTTATCCTACACGAGGCTCGGCGGACGCGCCAGTTTGCGGAGCTGCGACGGAGGAAGCGGCGAGGGCGCCGCCAGGAGAGACGACGGAAGAAGCGGAAGCCTCGGGCAGGGGATCGGGCGGAAGGGGATCGACGATATCGCGAACCATGTTCTCGTAGCCCTCGTCGCCGAAGGCGAGCTCGGTTTCGTACTTCACGCCATCGAGAGTTTGCAGGAGCAATTGGGAGATATAAGCGAGAGCCATGGCATCGCGGGCTTGCATGCGGCCTTGGGCGAGCATATTGAAGGCCCGGCCGAGGGCCTGATTCACGTCCGTGGAGGTCTGGAAGGTGCCGCAGCGGGTGAAGAACTTACTGCGGCGGAGGTCGGAGTCGCGCACGAGGCGCTCGGCATGTGCGTGAAGGTAGCAGAAGGCCGGGTGGGTATCGATGCGGGGGATGCGGCAGCGGCGACCGGATTGATCATGATGCTGACAGCGGGATGAGTCTTGGACTGGTTTGGACATGGGTTTTCCTCACGAAGGAGATGTTTGAAGCAGGGAAACGGCGAAGTAACGAAGCAAGGAAGCAACGAAGTAAAGACGGAGGTGCCAGGAACTCGCCGCCCGCGCCAGAGCCCCTCTCTTTTTTTGTAAGAGTGTGATTCTGCGAGAGTTGCAAAGGCCGGTTTTCGTAAGAGTGAGCTTTAAAGGACTTACGGGTGGATTTCTCGTAAGAGTGAGCTCTAAAGGACTTAGCGAAGTCACATTTGATTCGGGAGCGCTTACCGGCGATGGACGAGGACCTTAATGAGCGGGTCGAAGCGATTGCGGAGCGTGGGCCGAGAGCAATCATAGGGCCATTGTATCAAAAATTATTGTGCATGTCAACAATTATTATTTATAGTACTAGATTCGAATGGGAATGATAGTACTTGCGGCGGATGTTGTTAGGAACAAGCCAGTTAGTGAGAGATCGTTTCGAAGGATGAAGGGTTTTTGCGTTCCATCCTGAACAAGACCTACGTCTGCTTGAGGGCCTTCATGACTTGCCCGGCGGCGAACGAAGGTGTGCGTGGAATGAAGGAAAGGGACCCGTTGGCAGCCGTGAGGCTAACAATCCAGGCTCGATGGCGGTCGTCGATGTGGGTTATTTCCACGCCGATTTGCGCTTCCGCCGGGGCGATCCAGCGAATGATGCCCTGCCCGGTTACCTTGCGGTGGTCATCCTTAAAATCTAAGAGCAGCTCGACGGGACCTTCCCGGAGGTTGCGAGGGGAGTGAATGCGAAAGCCGCCGCGGCCGAAGGCGAGGTCCCCCTGGCTTAGCGCTGCCGCGAGGCTTCCAAAGACCGCATCAAGGAGGGCCGCCGGTTTGTCGCTAAAAGCCAGCCGCCAAAGGTCGTCGCGCGCGGCCAGGACCCGCGTTACGGCTGCGATCAGATGCTTGCGCTCCACCGGTTTGGCCATCAAAGCCTCGACACCCAAATCGTAGGCTTCCCCCGGCTCAATGTCGCTAAAGCCGCTCATGAACATGACGCTGGGCTTGTAGCCGTCCTCGGCTTTGATGTTTTTTAACAGAGTGATCCCGTCCATGACCGGCATGCGGACGTCCGATACGACTACATCCACATGATTGGCGCGAACCAGTTTGAGAGCTTCGGCCCCATTCTCGGCAAGCAGCACCTGGCTCCCTTCGCGCGTAAACCATTCCGACATGATGGAGCGCCAATCAGGCTCGTCGTCGACTACCAGTATGGTGGCGTTGTTCAGTTGCATTTTGCGGCTCCTTGGGGAAGAGAAAAGGAAAAACAGGTGTGATTTTCCATTTCGGAGAGTGTGAGGGCTCCTCCGTGTTCTTCGACGATGGATTTCGACAGACTGAGCCCCAGGCCAGTGCCTTTACCCACCGGCTTGGTGGTAAAAAATGGATCCATGATGCGGGCCCTTAGATCGAGAGGCACGCCGGGACCGCTATCCACCACCGCGAAAACGACGGAGTCCTCGCGGCTGCTGACTTCCAGCCGGATCCATTTGTCTCCGGCACATTCGACAACGGCGTCAAAGGCGTTCTGCAGCAGGTTAACCAGGACCTGGGCGATCTGCACCTCACGACAAAAGACATGCAAGCTGGTATCTATCGTAGGGACGTCGAGCCGCACGGAATGCTCCCGGAAGCGCTCCCGGCATAACTCCAGGGACTGCTCGGCGATTTCGGCGGCGGAAGAACGCTGGAGGGGGTCGGCGCTGCCTTCGCGGGAAATCTGGCGCAAGCTCTTGACAATCTTGCTGATGCGATCGGCGGTGCGGCGGATGCGAGCGGTGATCAGCTGCAAGGCAGGCATGGGCACGGAGCCGGTCTCGACCATGTCCATCAGGTCGCTGGCGGAAGCATGGATGACGCCAATGGGGTTGTTGATCTCATGGGCGATGCTGCCGGCCATCATGCCCAGCGCGGAGAGGCGGGCGGAAGACACGGCTTGGGCTCTGCTGACTTCCAACTCGGTCTCCATACGCCGGCGCTCGGTGATATCGCGGGCCACCTTTGACGCGCCTATCAGTTTGCCCAGGGGGTCGAATATGGGCGAAATACTCACGGAAACCTCGATGCTTTGCCCATCCTTCCGGCAGCGCACGGTGTCGCAGTTGCTGATGGTTTCCCCGCGCTCCAGACGCCCCCGAATCTCCAATTCTTCCTCTTCTCTGCCGCCGGTGTGCAGCATGCAGATGGGCTTTCCGATGGCGTCTTGTGCGGAGTAACCGAAGATGCGTTCGGCGCTCTTATTCCAACTAGTGATGATGCCGTCCAGGGTCCTGCCGATAATGGCGTCGCCCGAGGAGTCTACGAGAGCTGCCAGATGAAAGCGGAGGGCTTCACCGGGCTCGCGCTCGGAGAGGTCGCGAATGAGGCTTAGAACCAGGGTGCCGTGTTGGGTCTCCAGGGGACTGCGGATGACGTCAATCAGAAACTCTCGGCCTTCTTTGTGTCTGCCGCAGAGTTCCAGCCCGGCATCCGCGGCGCGGCGTCGTGGGGGCTGGTGGTAGTGGTGGCCGTATCCCAGGTGGATTTGACGGAATCGCTGAGGAAACAGCGTCTCAATGGGCCGGCCGTATAGTTCGTCGCGGTCGTACCCAAACAGGGTTTCCACTTCCGCATTGACCCGAACGATGGACCCTTGCTCATTGGAAACCACAACGGCGGCGGGAACCGACTCGAACAGACTGGCCAGCATCTCGGGGGTCTGAAGGTAAGAGTCGGCGGTTTGTTTTTGCGTAACTAGGTTGAGAGTCATGGATTTTAGGCAGTGCTCACCAGCATGGCTAGAAATTGACGTGTTGCAGCTAGAGTTGCGAAGCGAAAGAAAGAAGGGGGTAAAGCGGCTTCATTGGAAATGTAGACCTAGGTAGGAATGCCGTCAAGCTTAACTGCTGGGCCGACGCACGCTAGTACCTAGCCCGAACGATGCAAGCCGCAGGGAAAAGTCCAACGCACCCGCCACCCTTCGGTGCTCAGGATAAACGGTCGGCGACCGCCGAGATCTGGCGCACTTCGGGTTGCGATCGCCGACCGTCTGAGAGGGAATGAAAGCCAAGACCTTACGGCACGGCTAAACAGTTTGCGGAGAAATGCGAACGCGGTCCTTGCTCCAAGGCAGGTAGGCTGCCAGCGTGGATTCCGGACGGGGCCTGTGCAAGCGATGAAGAGCCTGAAAAGGCGGCTCCCGATGATCGAGAGCCGCCTTTTTGTCATTCGTGCAAAACGCAGTTGGTCAGGGTGAGGTGCGGCTACCGCGCGCTAGTTCATTTTCATTTTTTCCATGGCTTTGGCGGAAACCGGTAGCGGACTAGCCGAGTTGGTTGAGACATTTGTTTTGGTTGGGCTGCCAGGTTTAGTGGAGGCGGTGGATGGGACGACCTGGATGATGTTCATCATGCCCAAGTCTTCGTGGCCGAGGATGTGGCAGTGAAACACGAAAATGCCAATGTCGGGGCCGCGAAAATCGATGCGCAGGGTGACGCTGGGAAATGGATGGGCGGGGTTGCCGTCCCAGTTGGGGACTTCGACCATGTCCAGGTATTGGCCGGTGATTCCGGGCGCCTGCACGTCATGGTTGATCTCGAAGTTGTTTTGTGATTTCAGCAGGAAATGAACCTGGTGAAAGTGGAATTCGTGGTTTTCCAGGGTGTGGTTCTCGACGGTCCACTCCTCGACGGTGCCTTGGGTGGCGGTGATGGCCGGAGCGGCATTGGGATCAAACTGTTTTTCCGGTTGGCCTTGCACGTCCATGAAGAATTGGCTCGGCTGGTTTTCGTTGAAAAACACCAGACGGGTTGCGGCGATAGGAGCAGTGGCGAGGCCCGCGAAACGCTTCTGGTTGGGGTTCAAAGCGGTGAAGTGGCCGACACGGTCATCGGCGCGAGGTTCGTCGCCATCTTCGGGGAGCAACTGAATGTTGAAGATGGGGCGGTTGGGGGCGTCGTCGCCATTCTGCCCGGAAGGGATATTCAGGGTGACGAGTTGCGCCAAGTTCACGTGCGAAGAGGGCGCGTTGACGATGAATTCCACGCGGGACGCGGGCGGCATGCGGAAGTGATTTTGGGAGATCAGACCGCCCGGCTGAGGGTTGTCCTGGGAGTTCACGGACACACCGTCCTCGGCGACGATTTGAATGTTCTGGGGCACGCCGTCGAATTGGACTTGCAGATCGAGAATGGTGTCCGAGGTGGAGTTGGAGACGCGCCAGAACTGTTTTTCTCCCGGCTCCATGTGAAGGACGGCGGGAGTGTAGGTGGTGACTGGGGGAGTCTGCGTAGTGTCGGTGGTGGCGTTGCCGGGAATGTTGTTTACGGTGAGGTCTTGGAAAGGAATGCCGTTGGGATCGCCGCCGGCGCCTTCCATGAGGTTGTTGTTGGTGAATTGAATGGTGTTTTGGTCGCGAATCACCAGGATGCGATGACGGAGATCGGAGACGGCGGGCTGTATGTCTTCGATTCCGTCGACAACTAGAGCTCCGGAGGCGCCGCCGAGAAGGGCGTGTTCGGCAATTCCGTGGACGTGGGGGTGATACCAGTAAAGCCCTGGGGGCTCGTTTTCTGGAAAGGCCACGTTGTACTGAAAGGTCTGTCCGGAATTGATGAGGGTCTTGATGACCTCATCGGAGTGGCACGTGGGGGAAGTGTTGGTGCCGTGATAGTGGATGTTGAGGGAGGACATCGTCATTTGATTGCCGCCCGGGCCGCAGTTGGGAGGATCGATCATCATCATGAACGCGCCGGCGGGAGTGTTGTTGGTGACGGTGATGATCAGATGATCTCCCGGCTTCACGTGGAGCGTGGGGTTTTCCAGACCGCTGGGGGTCATGAAGCAGAAGAGAGTTCGGTTGGCGAAGTCGGTGGTGGTTTGATAGGAAAATTGGACGGACAGCACGCCGTTCTGACTGAACAGCGCCGCCGGCTGGTGTACCACGCTGCCCGCAGCGAAGCGCGGGCACGGATTCGCTACGGGTGGGATGGATGCAGGTGTGCTGCTGCCGGAAGCAGTTGTTTGCGCGAAGGCGCCCAAGGGCGCCATCACGAAGAATGCAACTCCAAACAACCGTCTCCAATTCAGATGGGAGGTGTTTCTATTGCTCATGGGTTCTCCTTTGGGCTTGGCTCTTGGCTGGAAGGGGAGCAAGGTAAGTGACCGGATGGTATTTATACATAGCGCTGGAGTCAAATTAAAATTAGCTTACAGGACGAATTCATGGAGCGCCCGAACGCTGGGACGTGGCGGGCCGAGACCCAGTTGGGCCGCGTGCCCTGAAATCCAAGCCGAGCTGGGTTGGGAGATTACGAGGGCATTGTGTTTGAGTCACCTGGACGGAGGGACAGTTTTCGGACACTGTCCGCACTGGGCGTTAGAAGCTTTTCTGAGGGAGACGCTGCAGGAGGCAGTAAGGTCAATCTTGTTTTTTGGCGGAGAAGCGGAGGCGGACGTAGTCGGCGGTCCAGTGGCCTTGGGCGTCGCAGAGGTGGGGGCGCAGGGATTCCTGGACTTCGGCCAGGTAGGCGGGGCGGTCGGCCGGGGGCAGGGAATTAGTAAAACTCTCGGCGAAGGTTTCGAGCCAGGCGGTTACGTTTCCTGGGAGCGCGGTGGGGCGGGGGATCAGGGCGATGTAGTTTGTGGCGAAGCCGCCCTGCGCCAGGCGCTGCGAGTAGTCTTCGACGGTCGGAAAGAACCATGGGATGGCGGCTTCGCCGTTGATGTTGCGGCGATTGAGGGCTTCGACCAGGGCTTTTTTTATTGTGGCTACGCAGCCGTGGCCGCCGAATTCGGCTACGAAGCGGCCTTTTGGGCGGAGGGCACGGTACACTCCACCGATTACTTTGTCGGGATGACGCATCCAGTGTAGAGCGGCGTTGCTGAAGACCGCGTCGAATTCATTGTCGAAGGCGAGATTTTCGCCATCCATCACACGGGCGTCTACCCCCAGTTTTCGGGCCGCTTCGATCTGGGGGCGGCTGGTATCCACGCCGACTACGTCGCAGCCCATGGCGGCGAGTTTGGCGGTGAGCACGCCGTCGCCGCAGCCGAGGTCCAGGATGCGCTCGCCTGCCTGGGGCGCGAGCAATTCGACCACCGGGGCGCCGAGGTCGGCGACGAAGCGGGCGTTGCGGGCGTAGCGTTCGGGATCCCAGGTTTGCGAGTGAGTTTGTGGATGGGCCATGGCAGTAGCACTTATCTCACAAATCTCTGAAACGGTAACGTCTTGCGCCCTTCAGGGGCTAAAGCCCAGTTGCTGTTGGCGTCAATGTCGCGGCTGAAGCCGCGACCCACAATGCCTATTTATGAGACGGCTTGTAGCCTGTCGAGACGCTGTGTTTACCAGCCTTTTTGCTTGCGGAGTTCTGTGATGTGGGCGGTGTGGTGCTTACCGTGCCACTCGTAGAGGAAGAGCAGCCAATCGACGGTGCGCTCGCCATGTTCGGGGTGGACGAGGGCCCGGGCGAAGTGTTCGGGTTTCAGCGAGCGCCACAAGCGGTCCCAGCGATCGTGCAGGGAATCGAGAAGGGTTTGCGAAACCGCGATGGGAGCGGATTTGGCGTCGAGGAGATCAGCCCAGCGGGCCTCTTCGTAGGGGCGGATGGTGGGCTTGTCTTCAGTGAGCGCCAGGCGCAGGCGGATGTAGGCGTTCATGTGGCTGTCCGGGACGTGGTGGATGACTTGCCGGACGGTCCAGCCGCCGTCGCGATAGGGCGTGTCGAGCTGCGCATCGCTCAGGCCTTTTACGGCGGCGCGTAGTTTTGCGGGCGCGGCTGCGATTTCGTCGATGGCCTGCTGGCGGCGCGCGGGCGTGACTTGGCTGGGCATTTCGAGTTTCCCGATGGGGTAGCGCGGGTCCATTCTTGGTTCTCCTCCGGCCGCGACGGCCAACTTCGTTACGCGATTATGGCTACGGCACCCCACAAGGTCAACGCAGGGTAAGTGCAACTGCTTCTCCAATTTGGACGCTTGCCGTTCCGGAAACGGCGAACACGAGGATGCTACAATAGCGGGTTGGCTGTACCGATGGACCGCGGCCGCGAATCCAATATGTGGGAGCAATCAAATGCATGAAGTTGTAATCATCGGGAGTGGCTGCGCCGGCCTTACCGCCGCGATCTACGCCGCGCGGGCGAATCTGAAGCCGGTGGTGATCGAGGGTCACGAGCCCGGGGGGCAGCTTTCGCTGACCACCCACGTGGAGAATTTCCCAGGCTTTCCGGACGGCATCATGGGACCGGAACTGATCGAGAATATGCGCAAGCAGGCGGAGAAATTTGGAGCGGAGTTCAAGACCGGGGTGGTGACCGAAGTGGACGTGCGGCAGCGGCCGTTCCAGATCGTGGCGGGCAAGGATACGTATGAAGCGAAGGCGCTGATTGTGGCTGCGGGGGCGTCGGCCCGCATGCTGGGCTTGAAGAACGAGCGAGAGCTGATTGGACACGGGGTGTCCACCTGCGCGACCTGCGACGGATATTTTTTCCGCGGCCAGCCCATCGCGGTGGTCGGCGGAGGCGATTCGGCGATGGAAGAAGCGAATTTCTTGTCGCGGTACGCCAGCAGGGTGTATCTGATTCACCGGCGGAATGACTTTCGCGCGTCGAAGATCATGATCGACCGCGCCAGGGCCAACGAGAAGATCGAGTTCGTTACTCCCGCGGTGGTGGAAGAGATTGTGGCAACGCAAGGATCGGTGGAAGGCGTGCGACTGCGCGACACCAACGGCGGCTCGGCGAGAGAAATTCCGCTGCACGGCGTGTTTGTGGCCATCGGGCACAATCCCAACTCCACCGCGTTCAAAGGCAAACTCGAAATGGATGCGAACGGCTACCTGATCGCCACCCACGGCAGCCTGACGAAGGTCCCCGGCGTTTTTGTTGCCGGCGACGTGCAGGATCATCGTTACCGCCAGGCGGTGACCGCGGCGGGTTCCGGGTGCATGGCGGCGATCGACGCGGAAAAGTTCCTGGAAGGGCACAATCACTCGTAGGCGCCTAGTCGCCAACCTCAAGCACAGTCATAATCAAGTGCCATGCTCCGTTCGACGCTGCTCAAGCTTTCCGAAAGCCCTGGATTCGCGCACTGGGTAACCTCCAACGGACCTACACGCCGGATGGCACGGCGTTTCGTGGCCGGCGAAACGCTGGACGAAGCCCTCGAGGCCGCTCGCTATTGCAACGATCGCGGGATGCTGGCGAGTCTCGATTATCTCGGCGAAAACGTGGCTACTACCGCCGACGCGCAGCGGGCGCGCGACGCCTATCTGGAAATCTTCGAACGCATCGCCAAAGAAAAACTGCAGGCCAACGTTTCGTGCAAGCTGACGCAACTGGGCATGGACCTGAGCGCGGAATTCTGCGAAGGGCTGGTGCTGTCCATCGTGGAGCGGGCCGCGGCTTACGATAATTTCCTGCGCGTGGATATGGAAGGCTCGATGTACACGCAACGCACCGTGGAGCTGGTGAAGTGCATTCGCAGCCGCAATCCCGCCTTGGGAACGGTGATCCAGTCGTATCTCTACCGCAGCGAAGGAGACATTCGAGACTTGCTGGGGTACGGCTGCCGGGTGCGGCTCTGCAAGGGCGCGTACAAGGAGTCGGCGGAGGTGGCGTTCGAACGGAAAGCGGACGTCGACGGAAACTTTGTGCGCCTGATGCAGGCGCTGCTCTCCAGCGGCTTTTACCATGCGATCGCCACGCACGATCCGCGCATGATCGCCGAAACCATTCGCTGGGCGGCGGCCCAGAAAATTTCGAAGGATGATTTTGAGTTTCAAATGCTGTACGGGGTGCGCACGGATTTGCAGCGGCGGCTGGTGCGGGACGGCTACCGGATTCGCATTTACATCCCCTACGGGCGCGACTGGTTTCCGTATTTCATGCGGCGGCTGGCGGAACGTCCCGCGAATGTGGGATTTTTGCTGCGAAATTTCTTCCACAAGTGACGGCGCTGATGGTGCGCGCGCTACTTTTTGCGGCAAACGGTGACGCCGTCGCGGAGCGGGATCAGCACCGGGAAAAGATCTTTCGAAGAGTAGACCAGCCGATTCAACTCTTGCACCCCGCGCGTGTCTTCGTCTCCTTGCGCGGCCGGGCGTGCGGCTTTCCCCGACCATAGCGTGTTGTCCGTGAGGAACAGGCCGCCGCGCCGGAGCTTCGGCAAGGCGGCGCGCAATGCAGCAGGGTATTGGTGTTTGTTGACGTCGTTGAAGATAAAATCAAATTTGCCGGGAGTTTTTTTCAGCAAGGCCATGGCATCACCGACCTGGACGTGCACTCGCCTGGCGATGCCCGCGCGCCGGAAATAGTCTTGGGCGCGGCGTGCGTTCTCTGGGTTGCCATCGGTGTAGAAAACTTCGGCCTGCGGTCCGGCGGCGCGCGCTAGCCAGATTGTCGAATAGCCGATCGCCGATCCCATCTCAAAGATTCGCTTAGCGCCGGAAATTTGCACCAGCAGAGTCAGCAGCCGCGCCACGGCCGGCCCGATGATTGGCACATCATTTTTCGAGGCGTACTCTTCCATCTCGTTGACGACCGCATCCCGCTTCGGAAGCAGCTCGTAGAGATAGTCCTCGACATCTTCCTGAATGTAGCCACCGCGTAAATTCTTGCTGAGGTTCACAGAGTTTCTCCCGCCTTGAGTGTACGGATTTTCAGTGCGGCGGTTCTGGAGCGTTATTTGCTTCGCGGCGCGGCTGCTGCAGTTCCATCGGCTGCAAGCAGCGAGCGAATCGCCGCTTCGTAAGTTTCCCGGTTGTTGGCGCCGAGCAGGTGCCCGATTTGCCGGCCGTCTTTGGCATAGAAGAACGACGCGGGAATTGCGCCGCCCCATCCCGGCAGGACCGCCTGCACAAATTCGGACTCGCCGCCGGCTTTCTTTCGGTAGTTGGGAAATACCGGCTTGTATCGGGCGATAAAGCGCCGGGTCAAAATCAGGTCGCCGTCGTCATCAAGATTGACGCCCACCACACGCAATCCCTGTGACGCGTATTGCTTGGCGAGTTCGTTGAGCATGGGGTATTCGTCGCGGCACGGTTCGCACCAGGTAGCCCAAAAGGTGATCAGCACCGGCTTCCCGTGATATTGGGCGAGCACTTTCTGGTAGCCCTGCGCGTCGATCAAGTCAGGATCGTGCGGCGCGGTAGCCTGCGGTGCGGCCAGCACCGTGCTGGCGGCAAGAAGAAGTGCGACGAAAATGGTCCGGGTTCTCATGAATATTCCTTCCCCAACCATTCTATCCGCATGCCTCGAAGTTGAGAAACCCATTCGCGCCACGTACAATGCAGTCAAGCGCTTGTTGGTTCCGGTGGGCCGTGGTATAAGGAAATTTCCGCGGGTCGCGTCGTTTAACGAAGAGGGCCACGGGTCCGAGGTACGAACAAAGGAGATTCTGAATGGCTTACGTAATTGCCGAGCCGTGCATCGGCACAAAAGACAGCGCCTGCGTGGACGTCTGCCCGGTAGACTGCATCCACCCGCGCAAAGACGAACCGGAGCACGACGCGGAAAAGCAGCTATATATCAATCCGACGGAATGCATCGATTGCGGCGCTTGCGTGCCGGTGTGCCCGGTGACGGCGATTTTTGCGCTTGAGGACCTGCCCGAGAAATGGAATAGCTACACCCCGATCAATGCCGACTGGTACGCCAAGAAGTAGCTGGAGCGGACCGCGGCGGACGTAGGCATAATCCTGGCGATATCGTGCGGCACGCTTCGGCGTGCCGCTTTTTTGTGGCGCCACCGTCGGCTGGCGCAATTCCGCATCTTCCAATACTCCCTTTCCACGTCCAACGTTCTAACCGTCGCAAACATCTACAGTTCTAGTCCCGTAACCGGAGATGCTCCGTGAAGCAGCGATTTTTCCTTTGCGCGGCGACCGCGCTCTTTTGGGGTCTGACTATGCCCGCCGCTCCTTGGCCGCAGGCTCCGTCGCCCGCGCCACCCAGCGCGGCTGCGCGCCCGCAGTCGCTCGAAGGCACGTGGACGGGAGAACTGCAAGCGGGCGAGGCGGTGCTCCATCTGGTCTTGCACATCTCGAAAGCGGACGACGGCTCGCTCAAGGCCGCACTCGACAGTCTCGACCAAGGCGTCTACGGCATCGAGGTTTCCACCATCACGCGAACGGCGTCCGCGTTCAAATTTGAGGTCGTTTCCGTGAACGCCTCCTACGAAGGCAAATTCTCCACCGACCGCCACAGCATCGATGGCGTCTGGTCGCAAGGGGCAGCCAGCCTGCCGCTGATCTTTCATCGTCAGGCACCGGGCACGAGTGCCAAGAAAGCGCCCGAAGCGATAGCCACGGCCGAAGGAGTCTGGCAGGGCGCCCTGGAAACCGACGGCATGCGCTTTCGCCTGCAGTTGCACATATCGCACGACGCGAAAGGCCAGTTAGTAGCGGGCATGGACAGCATCGATCAAGGAATCAACGGGTTTCCCGCGACGAATGTCGTGCAGAAGGAATCCACTATTAGCTTCGATCTGCCCGCCATTGGCGCTGCGTACGATGGCACGTTGAACGCCGCAAAAAACACGATCTCGGGACACTGGCAACAAGGCGACAATTTCAGCGTTCTGAATTTCAAGCGCTCCGATCAAGTCCTGGAATTGCGCCGCCCGCAGACTCCCGCGAAGCCGTATCCCTATGCGGAAGAAGAGGTGGTCTTCCCGAATGCCAAAGCCGGCACTTCTCTCGCCGGGACCCTGACCCTTCCACGCGGTCAAGGACCATTTGCCGCAGCGATTCTCCTGGCAGGCTCGGGTCCGCTGGACCGCGATGAAGCGGACTCCGGCCATCGCCCTTTCCTGATCCTGGCGGATCACCTGACTCGCAAGGGCCTGGCGGTGTTCCGCTACGACAAACGCGGCATCGGCAAGTCCACGGGCAACTACGACAGCGCGACCACTGCGGATTTCGCCAGCGATGCCGAGGCCGCCTTGGCGTTTCTGAAGAGCCGCCCGCAGATCGACGCGCGAAAAATCGGCATCATCGGCCACAGCGAAGGAGCCCTGATTGCACCCATGCTCGCGTCGCGGTCCAGCGATGTCGCCTGGATTGTGATGCTCGCGGGGCCGGCGACCAACGGCGAGCAGACCATGCTCTTGCAGTCAGACCTCATCACCAGGGCCGGCGGGATGACCGACGACCAAGTAGCCAAAAGCCTGGAATTCGACAAGCAGTCTTATCGGCTGGTCCGTCAAGAGCCAGATCGCAGCTCTCTGGAAAACAAGCTGGGGGAATTGGTTAAGGCCAGCGACCTGGGCCCGGAGATGCCACCCGCGTTCCTGCAACGGCAAATTCACTGGACCAGCTCGCCGTGGTTTCGCTACTTTCTCGACTACGATCCCATGCCCGCGCTGCAAAAAACAAAGTGCCCGGTCCTGGCGTTGAGCGGAGAGAAAGATTTGCAGGTTCCTCCCAAAGAAAACCTGCCGCTAATCAAGAAGGCGCTCGAAAACGGCGGGAACAAAGATTTCGAGACCGTGGAGTTGCCGGGTTTGAATCACCTCTTCCAGCATTGCCAAACGGGCTTGCCCACCGAGTCCCGCGCCATCGAGGAGACCTTCGCACCGGAAGCGCTGGCGGCGATTTCTGCCTGGGTTCTAAAACATACCGCTCCCTAGTGGATGCAAACTTTCGTGTCCGCAGGCGGGTTCGACGCATCCGACGGAGGTACGCGATTCGCGCACCTCCTCCCGGCCCAGCAGCTCAAAAGTTTGCACGGCAGGTTATTCTGTCTGCGAGGAGACAACCCCGGCCCCGTGCCTCCAAAGCTCCATCTGGTCCCGATCGTCCACGCGCATCAACCCTGCGGCAATTTCGGCCATGTCTTCGAGCAATCGTACGCGCGTTGCTACCTGCCATTCGTCAAGGCGCTCGAAAAACATCCCAGCATCCACATGGGCCTGCACTATTCCGGCCCGCTGCTCACCTGGATCGAAGAACACCATCCCGAATACTTTGAGCGGCTGAAAACGCTGGTGAAGCAAGGCCAGGTAGAAATGCTGGGCGGCGGCTTTTACGAACCGATCCTGATTGCCATTCCGCCCGCGGACCAGCGCGAGCAAATCGTGCGCCTCTCGGATTACCTCGAACGCCATTTCGGGCAGCGCCCGTCCGGCGCCTGGCTGGCCGAGCGCGTTTGGGAGCCGCAACTCGCCTCCGTGCTGGCGGAAGCCCAGGTCGAATACACGCTGTTGGACGACATCCACTTTCTTTCCGCGGGGTTTGAACAAGAGGAACTCTTCGCCGACTACCTTGCCGAGGACCAGGGGAAAAAGATCCGCATCATCCCCGGCCAGAAGTCACTGCGCTATCTCATCCCCTGGGAGCTGGTAGAGAAGGGCATCGCGAGCCTGCGAGGCACTGCCAGTGCCCATCCTGATGGCGTCGCCGCCATGGGCGACGACATGGAAAAGTTTGGCGGATGGCCCGGCACGTTTGAGCTTTGTTACAAAAAAGGCTGGCTCGAGGAGTTTTTCGCAGCTCTCGAAGAAAGCGCCGCCTGGCTAAACGTTTCCACGCCCAGCGAATATCTCGCCGCGCACAACCCGGCCGGGCGTGCCGACCTCGCGGCGGCCTCCTACACCGAGATGATGGAATGGGTGCTGCCCACGCGCGTCCGCCAGCGCTATCACGCCGTGGTGAAAGAATTCGATGCGCGCCCCGAAGTGCTGTCGTTTCTCCGCGGCGGCCCGTGGCGAGGTTTTTTCCGCAAGTATTCCGAATCGAATCTGCTGCACAAAAAAATGCTGCGCGTCGCGGGACGCATCGCCGCCGCACCCAGCCGCCGCAGCGGCTCGAAAGCCACGGAAGAACTCAAGAAAGCGCACGATTTGCTCCTCCGCGCGCAATGCAACGACGCCTATTGGCACGGCATCTTTGGCGGACTGTACGCTCCGCATCTGCGCACCGACCTGTGGCGCAATCTAATTCGCGCGGAAGTCATCGTGGACCAGCAAACGCCGGGTGCGCTCGCGCCTCATGTGGAGACGCTGGACTATGATTGCGACGATGCCAACGAGCTGCTGTTCACCGCACTGGAATACCAGGCGCTGGTAAAACCCTCCGACGGCGGCACGCTCGCGGCCCTGGATTTTCGCCCCACCGATTCGACGCTCATCAATTCCATTCTGCGGCGCCCCGAGGCCTACCATGAGCGACTGCGCGATCCGTCTTATCGCCCAGCGACGTCCACGGCCTCCGCTTACGAACAAACCTTGGTCAAGGAACCCGGCCTGGAGAAGTTTCTGCACTACGACCGCTGGCCGCGCCACACCTTCCGCCTGTTTTTCTTTGACCCGGCGCGCACCCACGCCGACTATGAAACCCTGGCGCTCTTTGAGGACCCCGGATTCGCGGGCGGCGAATTTTCTGCGGACGATTGGTCGGCGCACCACGCTGAACTAGCACGCGAAGGTTCACTGGCGTTGCAAGGACAGCACGAGGCCTCCGGCGCTCAGCTCTCCGTTACGAAGTTATTGTCTTTTGGTCCGGCACCGCGAGGATGTGAAGTCGCCTGCGAAATCAGGATCACCCTGGATGCCCCGTTGGAGAAACCCATCGCCGTCGGCATCGAATCGGTAGTCAATCTGCTGGCGCCCACGGAACCCGATCGATTCTTCGAGACATCCGCCGGTCCGCACAATCTGCGCTTCAGCGGCTCGCTGCCCGCACCCATCCTGCGCATGGAAGACGGCTGGCAGCGCTTGCGCATCGCTTTGCATGCCCAGGGTGCGGAGCATTTTTGGATTGCACCGATCGAAACGGTTTCGGAGTCGGAGGAAGGTTTCGAGCGCGTCTACCAGGGCTCGCAGATACTGGCGGTGTGGTATCCGGATTTGTCTGCCGCGAAAACCTGGACTGGCCGCTTAGTCTGGCGCGTCGAAAGTATCTGATCCGGGAGCAAGCAGCGCAAACGCCTCAGCAATCCCCGCCAGACGTCCAACAATGCTCGCCTCACCGCGCGATCAACAGATTTTGCGCGAACGGCCACTCTTCATCGATCCACTGGCCGTCGCAGCGAAATCCAGTACGCTCCGCCATGGCCACCACTTCGCTGGTCCGATATTTGTGAGAGCTTTCCGTCCAGATGGTTTCCCCCGCTTCCATCATCACGCCGAGCCCCGCCGCCGGAATCTCCACCAGTTGCCGCCGCGCAGAACGCAAATGCATTTCGATTCGCCGCTCCACGGTGTTCCATCGAGCTTCGTGACAAAAACTGGAAAGATCGAAGTTCGCCCCCAACTCCCTATTGATGCGCACCAGTAGATTCAAATTAAATGCCGCGGTCACGCCAGCCGGATCGTCGTAAGCCAAGAGCTGCTCCGCAACGTCTTTTTCGAGGTCGGTTCCAAGCAACAAGGCGTCACCCGGCTGCAGGGCCGACCGAACCTCGCGCAGAAACCCCTCGCCCGCTTCGCGGTCGAAATTGCCGATGGTGCTTCCCAAAAACAAAACCAGCAAATGATCGTCTTCTGCGCGCCGTTCCGCGACCGCCCGCAATCCTTCCAAATAAGGCCGTTCGTAGCCCACGATGCTGACCAGATCGATCTGCCCGAGTTCTTTTTCACACGCCGCCAGCGCCGATGGCGAAATCTCAATGGGGTAGTAGTAGGTTCTCTGCCTGCGCGAAAGCGCCTCTAAAATCCAGCGCGTTTTCTTTCCGCTGCCGCTTCCCAGCTCCGCCACCTGGATCGGTGACGGCAACCGAGAAACGATCGGCCGCGAATATTTTTCCAGCAAGCGCGCGTCGGCCCGCGTCAAGCCATATTCCGGCAAAACGCAAATGGTCTCAAACAAAGCCGAGCCCACCTCGTCGTATAAATATTTTGAGGGAAGTTCTTTTTGCCCGGTCTTGGTCAAGCTCTCGCGGACAGCATCCGCGAATTCAGACACATGTCTAGCAAGCGGAAACGAATAGGTCAGCATTGCGGCTCCCAAGCCTTAGTTTTCAGTCCTCAACGCAGCGGAACGTCGCATACACGTACGGATAATTGGGCTGGAACCAATTGCGAAACGATCGCCGCAACATGCAGGCAGCTGTGCGGGGAGAGCCGCCTTTCATTACGTAGTGCTTACCGTCGAAAAAATTCGCCGAGTATCCGGGATAAAAGGGCATAGGCGAAAATCCAGGAAACGGCGCGAATTCCGTGCGTGTCCATTCCCAGCCGTTGCCTACGATGTCGTGAACGCCGAAAGCGCTCGCTCCCCGGGGGTACGAACCCACGGGACTCGGATCCCAATACGCGAAGTCAAAATTTCCGTAGCGCGCGCTGGGCGCCTCTTCTCCCCAAGGATAGCTGCGCTCCACGCTGTCGTCCGACGTGCCATATGCCGCGCGATGAAACTGCTCCTCGGTCGGCAATTTGCGTCCGAGCCACTTGGCATACGCGGTCGCCTCCGCGTGGCTCACGTACACCGGCCAGTCCTGCGGCAGCTGAATATCGCCAAACATGGTGCGATACATCCACAGGTTGCCCTCCCGCCGCCAAAACGCGGGATGCCGCACGTTCTCTTTTTTCTTCCAGGACCAGCCGTCCTCCGTCCACACCGACCGGTCCTCGTACCCGCCGGCTTGCAGGAACAGCATGAAGTCGCGATTCTTTACGTTGTAGTTGTCGATGGCGAAGTCCGGCACGCGCAGTTCGTGCGCGTCCAGCTCGTTGTCCCATCCGAAGTCGTCCGGATGCACTCGCAGTAGTCCCAAGGTCGCCTGCCCCGCGGGAACGTCCACCAGATGCGACTTCGCGCGCGGCGTTTTCCACACGGCCTCTTGCGGCGCCGGCACTTTTCTGTCCGCGGGAAGCTGATGAAACATGTACGCCAACGTTTCCGCGTGCATCAGTCGGTGTTCCACCGCCACTTCCAGCATGGGTATCAGCAGCGGGTGCCCTTCGGCAGGCGTCGCCAGTGCGCGGGCAATGGCCCGGTCCAGCTGCTCGCGGAGCCGCACGTTGTACTTCTCGATTTCTTCGCGCGCTGGCCAGTCCTGGGGCTGGTCCGTGGGCAGACCGCCATCCACCGGATCGATGCCAAACGCAAAAAGCTTGTCAAAGGACTCGTGGGAGGACGACAGGCCGAAAGCGCGCTGCGCCAGCAGGTTCCAATCAAAAGCTTCCACGTGCCCAAGGTAGAAAATGATGCGATGGCGTTCGGATATCGGCCGGTCATACATGGCCTCTTCACGCACGATGCCGAACAGGGCGTCGGTTTGCTTGCGGGAATCGATTAGGCGGGTATGAAGGTCGTGCCGGATGCGGGTGGCGCTGCTGGTGGCTCCCATTCGGTATTCCCCTTCCGTTGGATGCTGCGTCCGTTCGAAGGATGCGCCAAAATTCGGCGGAGAGAGGCTGACCGACGTATGATGGTCTCTCTCGCAGGTGGGGGTGTCAACCAAAATGAATACGAAACCCGCTCCACTGGCGGAAAGTACCATCGAATTTCGCGACGTAACATACAGTATTGGCGGTATTAGCGACGATTCTCCCCACGCTTTGGTGTCCAATATCTCCCAGGTCATTTCTTCCGGTGAAACCCTGGTCCTTCTCGGCCGCAGCGGCAGCGGCAAGACCACATTGTTAAGATTAATTAACCGTCTGCTGCTGCCCACCGGTGGGCAGGTGGTGGTTCAGGGCCTGGCTACCTCCGACTGGGACGCCATCCGCCTTCGCCGCGGCATCGGCTACGTGATTCAGGATGCCGGCCTTTTTCCTCATTTTACGGTCGCCGAAAATGTCGCCCTAGTTCCCACGCTCGAAAAATGGGATGCCGATCGCATCGCCGCTCGCGTCCAGGAACTCCTCACTCTCGTCGGGCTGGATCCTCAGGACTTCGCGGCTCGCCGCCCGCACGAACTCTCCGGCGGGCAGCGTCAACGCGTTGGCGTCGCGCGCGCGCTTGCGGCAGATCCGCCGGTGCTCCTGATGGATGAACCCTTCGGCGCCCTCGATCCCGTTACCCGCGCCGAACTCCAACGCGAATTCAGCGCGCTGGCTCGCCGTCTCGGCAAGACCATCGTTTTCGTCACCCACGATTTGCGCGAAGCGCTGCTCCTCGCCACCCGCATCGTTCTGCTCCAAGCCGGTCGCATCATCGCCTCCGCCGCGCCGCAGGAATTCCTGCGCATCAATCATCCGGAAGTCCAAGCGTTCGCAGCTTCCCTGGGCGCCCTTCCCGGAGCCCCCGCATGACGCCCTGGACATTTTTCCTGGAGCATCGCTCCGAAATCCTGGAAGCCACGCTCGCTCACCTTCTGCTGGTTATAACCGCCATGGCCATCGCCATCGCCATCGGCCTGCCGCTGGGGTTGCTCATCGTCCACCGCCCCGCCTTGCGCAACATTTCGCTGGGCATCGCCAGCGTTTTCCAAACCATCCCCAGTCTCGCGCTCTTCGGCTTTCTGATCCCCATTCCGTTCATCGGCGGCATCGGCCGCCGCACCGCCATCGTGGCCCTGGTCCTCTATGCCCTCCTACCCATCCTGCGAAACACCTATGTCGGCCTGACCGGCATCGACCCCGCGGTCCTCGAATCCGCCGAAGCCATGGGCATGACCGAAGCGCAAATCGTCTGGCGCGTACGCTTCCCGCTCGCACTGCCCGTGATCCTCGCCGGCATCCGCACCGCCACCATCCTGACCATCGGCATCGCCACCATAGCCGCCGCCATAGGCGCAGGCGGCCTAGGCACCTTCATCTTCCGCGGCGTAGCCATGGTCAGCGATGCGGTCATCCTAGCCGGTGCCATCCCCGCCGCCCTCCTGGCCATCCTCGCCGACATCCTCCTAAGCTGGATCGAGCGCCGCCTCAGCGTAGCCTAGCTCGACTCTCCGCAGTCCAGTTCCAGTCTTCTCTCTGTGCTCTCTGAGTCCTCCGTGAACTCTGTGTTAAGTTTTTTCCTTCTTTTCTGTCGTTCCTTCTGTTTTTCTCTTCTCCGCGAAACCTCTGCGTCTCTGCGCCTCTGCGTTATCTTCCATCTTTTTCTTTTCCCCCCGCCGTGAGACATTCCCCAAGGTGCGCCGCCCCATCTTTTGCTTTCTCTCCTTCCTAAGCGTCCTTTCTTTATCCGGCTGCGGCTCCTCCGAACCCAAAATCACCATCGGCTCCAAATTCTTCACCGAGCAAGTCATCCTCGCCGAACTCCTCGCTCAGCACATAGAAGCCCGCACCGGCATCCATGTCGATCGCAAGACCAACCTCGGCGGTACGCTCCTCTGCCAAAAAGCCCTGCAAGCCGGCCAGCTCGACCTCTACGTCGAGTACACCGGCACAGCCCTGACCGCCATCCTTAACCAGACGCCAACCGGCGACTCCAATTCGGTCTACCAGCGCGTAAAGCAAGCCTACGCCGAGCGTTTCAACTTCGAGGTGACCGAGCCGCTAGGCTTCGAGAACACCTTCGCTATGGTCGTCCGCGGCGACGACGCCCGGAAATTCCATCTACAGAAAATCTCAGATATCGTCCCGCTAGCCCCCCACTGGCGCGCAGGTGTCGGTTACGAATTCCTCGAGCGCCCCGACGGCTTCCATGGCTGGAGCGCAAGCTACGCCCTCCATTTCTCGGCCCAACCCAGCGTCATGGACCTCGGCCTGATCTACCGCGCCCTAGTCGACAAAAAGGTGGACATCGTAGCCGGCAATTCCACGGACGGCCTGATCGACGCCCTCCATCTCGTCGCCTTAGCCGACGACCACCACTACTTCCCACCCTACGACGCCGTCCCGATAGTCCGCCGTGACGCTCTAACCAAGTTTCCCCAACTCCGCTCCGCCCTGGCCGATCTAGCCGGCAAAGTCACCGCCGAAGAAATGCGCCACCTCAATTCCGAAGTAGACGCCTCCCAACACGACGTCCCCGCAGTCGTCCGCGCCTTCCGCGCCTCCAAGGGCCTCTAAGCCCAGACGCCGTGCGCCCGGCCGCCGCACCTTGGCGCCTAGTCGAGTCGCTGGAACCGCCCCGCCGAATCACCAATCTACGCAGTCACCGATTTTACTTGACAACCTAATTACTACGTGGTACCATACCTCCATCAGAAAGTGTACTTCGCCTCCGGTGAGCAAAGCCCGGAAACTGGTCCGTGCAAAACGCCCCTTTATTTTCAATAGCTTGCAAACTGCTATTTTCGTAAGTCCTTTATTGTGAGTCGTATACGAACTGCCCCAGGGGGTGGGGGGGGTAATATTGCGGCCGGAAATGCTATCTGTTTGCAAACTCGCCAACGAAAGCAACGTCTAAGTCCCTTTAGAATCAACACTTGCAAAAGTGTATCAAAACAAAAGACTTTAACCTGCTTTAGAGTCAACACTTACGAAAAACAGGGGCCCTGTAGCGGCCGACTTCTGAGGCGGGCGCCGTTGGCTACGTCACCGCCGCCCCAGAACGCAGGCCCTCAGTCACGGTAGGCTTCTAGAACGAAATCCTCGCGCTCAACTGAATCTCCCGTCCAGGCGTCATGGCCATGGTGATGGTTCCAAACTGCGGCTCATTCACATACCGGTTCGGCGTGCCCAGGTTGGTTTTATTCAAAGCATTGAAGGCTTCCGCCCGGAACTGAAAGCTGGCCTTCTCCGTAAGCCGGAAAGCGCGTGCCAACGCCACATCCAGTGTTTGCATTCCCGGACCATACACCGAGTTGCGCCCGACATTGCCAAACGTAAAGGCGGCAGGCGCCGAGAACGCCGCAGGGTTAAACCACTGATCCGCCGTATGCGTTCCAGGTCCGAAGGTAGGTTGGCCGGTAGCGTTGGCCCGAATGGGATTCTCGCCCAAAACCGTCCCGGAATTCGCGGTATCCCCGAAAACAGAAATCGTAAACGGCATACCCGACTGAATCTGGTAGATGGTCGAGAAATGCCAGTTCTGTGTCACCAATGTCATCCACTCCGCGCGCCGGTACGCCGGAATATCGTAAACGCTGCTCAACGCGAAGCGGTGGCGCACGTCGCACCCCGGCCCTTTTTCGGCGTTGAGATCATTGTTGTTTTGCGGAATGGCCGATTCGTCCATCGGCGAGCGGAAGTCCGGCGCATTCGTCAGGTCCTTCGCAAACGTATAGTTCGCCAGCAAGCTCAGCCCGTGGGAATACCGCCTCCGCACGTTGACGTAGCCCGCGTCGTACCAGCTTTGCGCGCTGTTCTCCAAACGATTGATAGTGCTGACCGGGAAGGTTTCGCTTTGTATGACAGCGGCGGTGCTGCTAGGTGTCAACACCGTGCCAGGCACAAAGCTCAGCGTCTTGAACGGGCGTCGTGGCCCCAGCGGACCAGGTCCCGGAAGCGTGTTGTTGATCAAATGCGCCCGCTGCAAGTGAAATCCCCGCGAGCCGAGGTACCCGACTTCGATCGACGTATCGCGCCCGAGGCTCTTTTGCACCGAAGCGTTCCATTGCTGGACGTATTGTGCCGCCGCGTGCGGATCGAACGCCGTAAAGCTCACCGTCGTGGGCGTCAACGTCCCCGTCCCAAGCACCGGAGTGCCGAAATTCAGTCCCTTGGCGAACAGCGTGGCTGGCGGCGTGAAGTTGTCAGCCTGCTGCGTCTCCGGGAAAACATAGGGAACGTTGTGCCGCTGGTTGCACCACGTGTTCAGGTCGACCGGCGTGAAAAAGATTCCATAGGAGCCGTGGAACACCAGGCCGCGTCCAGGCAGGTTCTTGGCGATTCCGATCCGCGGCGCGAAATTGTGCTTGTTCGCGTACATCAGCCCCTTCGGATAACCCAGCTCGCCGCCGATGAAAACGGAGGGCACCCCGTTTTGGAAAATCAGGTTGGTGTTGGTGCTCTGCTCGTCGTAAAGAGGATCGGCGTATTCGTAGCGGACCCCCAAGTTGAGCGTCGTCGTCGGCGTCACCTGCCAGCTATCTTCGGCAAACGCATCCGCTCCCCAAGCCCGCAAATCCATCTGCGGAACTCCTGCCTGCCGCTGTTTTACCGCGGGCAAGCTCAGCAACATGCTTGCCAGCCCGGAGCCGGTGCCATCGTTGAATCCCATATCCGTTGTGTAGCCGTTCGTGGACTGGTAGTAGCCGCGATTCTGGAAGAATCCCCACATCGGCCAGATGTAACGATGGAAATCGCCGCCGAACTTGATTCCGTGGCGCCCGTGCTGCCACGCATAAGTGTCCCGGACTTCGACCATGGTGTCCCAAGCATGCATGGGCGTAGCGGCAAACGTGTCTCCGATTCCGGTATAGCCTTGAATGGCAAACCACGGCGCGCCGGACGCCGCCGAACCCCCGAACCCGATTCCCTGGATTCCCAGTTGCCCAACGATGTCGTTCACTCCGTCGTTTTGCGAGGTACGATCCATCGATAGCCGCGACACCGCCGCGGTCACGGTGTTGACCTTGTTGCTGGCAAAAATGTGGTTCCAGGAAATCGCCGCCTGCTGCGAAAGATTGTCGAAGTTGGCTCCGAAACCCGGCAAGTTTTCCGTCGTGGAAGTCACCCCGCTGCTCGGCGAGAATCCGTTTTCGGCTCCGGCCGAGTAGCGCCCAAACAGCGTGTCTCCGTTGGAGAAATTGTGGTCCACGCGAACCGTGCCCTGATGCTGTATGTGCGATTCGTTGCGCACGTCAAGGTAGTTGTTGGAGTCGACCTGCCCGCCGGTGGCCGTGCTCATTCCCATGCCCATCATTCCTGGCGCCATGTTGGGCATCGGCACGAACGCCATCAGAAACGCCTCCAACTGCGGAGTGATCCGGTTTGTGGGAATGACGTTTCCTGGAAACTGCGCCCGCGTGTACGGGAAATTGTTGGGGCCGGTCGGAAGTTTCGGATTGTACTTGGGATTCGCCACCGCGGTCGTCGGGTCGTAGATGTTGACCCCGCTCATGCTGAAATCGCCCTGGATTTCCGCCATGGTGGGCACCGTCAGGATCTGCGCATCGGCTTGAGCTAGCCGCAGCCCTTCATAGTTCACGAAGAGAAAAGTTTTCTTTCCCCACAGCGGCCCGCCGAAGGAAGCGCCAAAGTTGTTTTGCACCAGGTGATTGTTGCCCATGGAGTCGAAGGTGCTGGCATCCATGGCGCCATTGCGCAAGAACTCGTACATCGTCCCGTGATACTGGCTCGAGCCCGAATGCGTGACGATGTTGATCTGGCCTCCGCCCGCCCCGCCCATGTCCGCCGTGTAGCTGCTGGTCTCCACCTGGAATTCCTTCACCGCGTCGGGCGACGGGCTCAAATTCTGTGTATTGAACGTCGGATCGGTGTTCGTGGCCCCGTCCAGCAAAAAGTAATTGGCATTCGGGCGATTGCCGCCAATCACCACCGCCGACCGTTGCCCCGGGCGCCAGTAAAGAGGATTCGTCGACCCGGTTTGCGCGCCAAAACCCACGTGAGTGCCAGGCACGGTGAGCACCAAGTCAATGAGCATCCGCCCGTTTAGCGGCAATTCGCGAATCGATTGCGGCTCGACCACTTCTCCAACGCTGGCGTCGGTCGTACGCAACGCCTCGCTCCCTGCCGTGACTTTCACTCCCTCTTTGATCTCGCCGACCTTCAAGTTGATTTCCACGGCTAATTTCTGGCCAACCTCCAGCCGCACGGACAGCGTTGTCGCGGCAAATCCGGCCGCTTCGGTCTTCAGCTCGTAGTCATCCGGCAAGAGCGCCGGAGCATCGAAGAGTCCCTGCTGATTGGTGACCACGCGGCGGACCGCCCCGGTGCTCGCCGCGGTAAGCTGGACCGCGGCTCCCGCCACAGGCAGATGCTGCGGGTCAGTAACTGTGCCCGTCACCACCCCATAATTGCTCTGGCCCAGCGCAGGCAGCGTCAACACAAGGAGAATCAGCAATACCATTAGTTTTTGCATGGACTCGTCTCTCCAGGAAAGTGCGTTTTCAATCGGCGGCCGCGACTTCCGGGGTGTGGGGAATGGTCGTTCGGGCGCCGTGCGACAAACTTGCAGCCAAATTTGTCCGCCACTGTAGCCGCCAAGCTACAAATCATCAATAATCGGAAAGTACTAGAAGTTACCTCTCTTGTCCCTCGCCGAGGCCGCCGTCGCTCGCGCCAAGTCGCGCCAACGGGCAGGAACTTCATGTGACCAAATTCGTTCCTCCAGGCCCTAGCGCCACTCTTTGCTTGTAAAATTTAGCTAAATTTAGATTTGGCTATTGACACCTGTGGCGCATCCGGCCAGAATCCCGGCCACCAATTGGTTGCCCGGACGCCTTAGCGCTCTGAGCGCCAATGTCCATCGATCCGTTATTCCAATCATTGAAAACGAACCCACGTCCTCGGGGTCGCGTTAGGAGGCTACACATGTCTGTTGAAAAGCTCACAAGGAGCAGCCGGCCGAAGCCCGCTCTAACGAGAGTCGGCATTGTGGCCCTGCTCCTGCTCGCAGTTGCATTGGTCCTGGCCCAGAAACACGCCGCGGCCGCCGGAGGGTCGGCCACAACAACGCAGGTGATTCAAAACTTGGTGCTTGTGGGTACATCGACCATCCACGCCACGCCACTCGGCAGCGGCGCCGTTCAACAACCGGAGATCGACAACATCGACCAGGGAGATGCGGGCTTCAAAGGTAACGCCGTCGCAAGCTCGGCAACGCCGCGAACCGCCGCGCGGCACCGCACCAACTTGCCGATTCCTAGCAAAGAAGCGGCCCGCCTTCATTCGGGGCTAAATACGGCCGCCCGGGCAAGTGCGGCATTTCCACCCCCCGAGCCTACCGTTCCGGGCGACTCAGTCGTTCCGTTTCAGGCTCCGGGCTTCCATGGCTTCAATGGCTTGAGTCACGTGGATCAACGCACGGCCAATAGCGGCAACCAGTTCAGTCTTGAACCTCCCGACCAGGGTCTCTGCGCGGGAAACGGCTACGTGGTGGAGACGGTCAACGATGTCATCCGCGTCTTCGACACCCAGGGCAATCCCCTTACCGGCGTGGAAGACTTGAACTCCTTCTTTGGGTTCGCTCCCCAAGTCATCCGCAGCACGCCCAGTGTGATCGGGCCGTTCCTCAGTGATCCGCGATGCTTTTTTGACCACCAGGCCCGTCGTTGGTTCGTCACTTCGTTGGTCCAAGACAACGGAAACAACGCTGGCGCATCGGGTCGCAACTTCAATCTCATTGCCGTCAGCCAGACCGACCATCCGACCGGCGCTTTCACCGTTTTCATTTATGACGTCACCGACGACGGGCAGAACGGAACGCCCAACCATGCCGGCTGCCCTTGCTTTGGCGACCAACCGTTATTTGGCGCCGACCAGTTCGGCGTCTATCAAACGACCAATGAGTTTGGAACTACTTTTAATGGAGCGCAGATTTATGCGATTTCCAAACCTGAACTAGTCGCAGCGGCTGCTTCACCCAGCGCGCCCCTGCCCGTGATAGTCCATATTGACGCTTCTCAGCAACTCGTGCCATTCGGGGGCCTCTCTTATTCCATCCAACCTGCCACCTCGCCTAGCGGCGACGAATCGGACGGTGACCCGGGCGACGCCCTCAAGAATGGCGCCGAGTATTTTCTCAGCGCTCTCCAGTTCATCGATACTTTCGACAACCGCATCGCGGTTTGGGCGATCACCAACACAAAATCACTCAGCAAGAGTTCTCCCACGCTCACGCTGTCGTTTAGCGTAATTTCTTCGGAAACCTATGGACAGCCGAATCCTGCCGTTCAAAAAGCAGGCGAAACCCCGCTCGGCGCCCTGGTCGGAGAGGCCGAGGAACTCATAAACACTAACGACGACCGCATGAACCAGGTCGTTTTTGCCGATGGTGTTTTGTATGGCGGCGTGAACTCACTGCTCAGCGTGGGAGGTGCGGACCATCAAGGAATTGCATGGTTCGGCGTCAAGCCCGATTTCGACGGGCCCACGCTTAAGGGTCGCGTCGTCACGCAAGGGTATGTGGCCGTCGCCGGAGCCGACGTTTACTTTCCTTCGCTGGGTCTCAGCGACAGTGGAAACGGCGTCATCGCCTTCTCCTTGTCTGGCGCCAAGTATTTCCCCAGCGCTGCCTACGTAGACGTCATCGACGGCCACGCTCTTCCCTTTGTCCATATCGCGGGCGCAGGGCAAGATCCCGACGATGGTTTTAGCGGCTATGTAGCGTTCGGCGCCAACGGAGTGGGCCGTTGGGGCGACTATTCGGCGGCCGTAGCGGATGGCGATCGCATCTGGTTTGCTTCGGAATATATTCCTAAGGCTTGCCCGTCGCTTACTCCCACTACCCCCCTCTGCCGCACTACGCTCGCAAACTGGGGCACTTCGTTCGCGTCGGTACGCCCCTTCTAACCAAAGCCGAGCTTGCCCCTTGTGGGCGCTGCTCAGCCGCGGGCAACGATTCCAGTTATCGTTGCCCGCGGTTTCTTTTTATTTTGTCCTAACTATTCAATTTGTCGCAGTGTGAACGTCAAGGAACGCCGTCACCGCCGACAAAAATTCCGCAGTCTTCTCCAATGGCGGCACGTGTCCGCACTTGTCGAGGCTCACCAGCCTCGCTCCGGGAATTTCCTTGGAGTAGCGCTCGCCGGATTCGATGGGCAGCAACGCATCCTGCTTGCCCCACACCACCAGTGTGGGCACGTGTATGTTTCCCAGCTTCCCGTCCAGGCGTTCCGAGGGCAGCACCGGATTGCTCAGGATGCTGTGCACCGTATAGCTGATATTGGCCGCGATCCGCTGCGCTAGATCCCTCTTCACCAACTCGTCGGTCACCCAACTGGAATCGTAAAACACCACCTGGAGCAAATTGCGTTGGGCGGCCAGCGTGCTCGGATTCAAATCCGGTATGGGCTTGTCCTGTTGTAGCCCCGCCGCATCGACTAGCACCAATTTGTCGACGGGCACCATGTGCGCGTCGCTCGCGACCTCCAGCGAATATAGCGCTGAAATCCATCCGCCGAGCGATTCGCCCACCAGACTGGCCTTCTCGATTTTCAGCTGGTGCAGAAACTCGTTCAAAAAATCCACATAGGTCTGAATGCTGTAGTCGATCACCGGTTTGTCCGACTGCCCGAACCCGATCTGATCCAGCGCCACCACGCGGTATTTCTGCGAAAGCGGCGCCACCACGCGCCCCCAGTCGCCCTCTTTGCGGCTCCCCAGCCCGTGCACCAATACCACCACCGGCCCCGACCCCAAGTCCCAATAGTGGATCGTCTGCCCGAACACCGCGACCGTCTTCTCCTCCGGCCGCCCCGCCGCGCTCTGGCCAAACGCAGGTGTAGCAAACACCGCCAATAGCACGACGCAAACAATTTTCACTTTTCCGCTCATAAGCCCTCCCTGTGTCGCTGCCTATTTAGCACAGGCTCAGCCCGTTTCGCCATGCGCTTGCTGAAAACTTCTCTCACTTGACTATCTGCTACTCCCCGCACCGCTTTGCTGCTCGCGCGCGAACTCGATGGTACGATGCCACCTGCCCGAAGTAATGCCCAGGAGGAAATGGGGGTTTCTCATGATTCACACCGGTCGCCACTTTCTGCAAATTCCAGGCCCTACCAACGTTCCGGATCGCGTTCTGCGCGCCATGGACCATCCGGTCATCGACCACCGCGGCCCTGAATTCGCGACGTTGGGTAAAGAAGTTCTGGAAGGCATGCGCACCATCTTCCAAACAAAGGGTCCGGTCGTTATCTATCCGTCTTCCGGCACCGGAGCTTGCGAAGCGGCTCTCGTCAATACGCTTTCTCCAGGCGACCGCGTGCTGATCTTTGAGACCGGCCACTTTTCGGGTACCTGGCGGCAGATCGCCGACCGCCTCGGCCTTAACGTCGAATACGCTGCCGGCAATTGGCGACGCGGCGCTTCTCCAGCGGATCTGGAAGCGCGGCTGGCCTCCGACTCGCAACATACTTTCAAAGCTGTCGTCGTGGTTCACAACGAAACCTCGAACGGCGCCACCAGCCGCCTGGCCGAGCTGCGCCGCATCCTCAATCGTCTCCATCATCCGGCGCTGCTCATCGTTGACGCCATCTCTTCTCTGGCTTGCATCGACTATCGCCACGACGAATGGGAAGTCGACGTCACCGTCTGCGGCTCGCAAAAAGGCTTGATGGTGCCACCGGGCCTGGGTTTCAACGCCATTTCTGAAAAAGCTCTCGCCGCCAACAAGGGTGCGAAACTTCCGAGGTCTTACTGGGATTGGCAGGAAATGTTGAAGCAAAACAGCGCGGGCTTTTTCCCGTATACGCCGGCCACCAATCTCCTCTACGGTTTGCGCGAAGCCCTAAAGATGATGCACGAAGAAGGGTTGCCCAACGTTTTCCAGCGGCACTTGCGCCACTCGGAAGCTACGCGCGCCGCGGTGCGCGCCTGGGGACTCGAAATCGTTTGCGAAGAGCCTCTGGAGTACTCCAGCTCGATGACCGCGGTCTTCACGCCCGAAGGACACAGCGCGGATCGCTTGCGCGAAATCGTCCTCGAGAATTTTGATATGTCGTTGGGAGCCGGGCTCGGCAAGCTGGCGGGCAAGGCTTTTCGTATCGGACACCTCGGCAGCTTCAACGACCTGATGCTCGCCGGAACCCTCAGTGGAGTGGAAATGGGTCTCCGCCTCGCCGGCGTACCGCACAAACATGGCGGCGTCATGGCCGCCCTCGATCGCCTGGCCCCGGCTGGCGCCAAGCCGACGCCCGCTGCTGTGGCCCGATGACTGCGGAACCGTCGAGCAGTCCGTCAACGTCGCAGCAGGGTCCCGCAGGGTCGCACTCGCCGGCGTCTTCGCACCAACGCTGGATGGTGCTGCTTCTTTTGTGCTTGATGTACTTCATCACCTATCTGGACCGCGTCAGCATTTCCAACGCTGCGCCGCTCATCAGCCGCGAGTTCGGATTCAGCAAAGCCACCATGGGCGTGATCTTCAGTGCCTTCGTCTGGGCTTACGCCTTTTGTCAAGTGCCCGGCGGCTGGCTCGGCGACCGCTTCGGCCCGCGCAAAGTGCTTACCGTCATCATGGTGTATCGCACGCTGATCGCCGCGCTCACCACGCGCGCCATGGGCTTCTCTTCGTTTTGGGCGGTGCGCTTCATGCTCGGCGTCGGCGAAGCCGGCGCGTTTCCCACCGCGACGCGCGCCATGCAGATGTGGTTCCCACGTCAAGAGCGCGGCTTTGTGCAGGGCATCAGCCATGCGGCCAGCCGGTTCGGCGCGGCCGTCGGCCCTCCTTTGGCCGTTGCACTGATGATCCACTACGGTTGGCGGGTGGTCTTCTACGTCATTGGAATTATCAGCGCGTTGTGGGCGTTGTTGTTCGCGCTCCTCTATCGCAACACGCCGGAAGAACACCAGCACGTGAGCCGCAGCGAACTTGCCAAAATTCGCGGCGTGGATGAAAGCGGCGCGATCAAGCAAGTTGGCGTCCAAAAGCGCCCAACCGTGCCGTGGAAAATCCTGCTGAGGCACCCCAACATGTGGGCGCTGATGTGCGGTTATTTTACGTACTTGTATTGCCTGTGGATTTTTCTCTCTTGGCTGCCGTCGTACCTGGTGTCCTACCGCGGTTTCACTTTGCTCAAGATGGGTTCTTTCGCGTCGATGCCGCTGGCGGCCGGCGTGCTAGGCGACGCCGTGGGCGGTTGGCTCACCGACTTTCTGCTGATCAAAACGGGCAACGTGAAATTTGCCCGCCGCTCCGTCGCGATCATGGGCATGCTCGGCTGCGGCAGCTGCATTCTCCCTGCGGCGTTCACCGCCAATCCTTACACAGCGGTCTATTGTCTCACCGGCGCCATGTTTTTTCTGGAAACCATCATCGGACCCTCGTGGGCCGTCCCGATGGATATCGGAGGCGAATACTCGGGCACCGTCTCTGGCATGATGAACATGGGCGGCCAGATCGGCGGCGCGTTGTCACCCACCATTTTTGGCATTTTGGTCTCCCGCGGTTCTTGGATCGCTCCGTTCGTGGTCGCCGCCTGCCTCTTATTCCTCGGCGCCGCCATCTGGGCTTTCTGGATCGATCCGGAAGTCTCCGTTATCGACAGACTCGGGCCACGTACGGCCCGCACCTGAACCGTGCAACATCGCCAGTTCTCAGGCGGATGCCCGCCCGCACCTCTTTTTTGGCGACAAACAGTTAAACATGTATAGTGATGACCCCAATGTTAGCCATTAAGTGCATATATGTTTCCAAGGGACCTTTTTCCTTGCCGGACTCGGGCTCCTGGTTTAGAATCCCGCCCAATTACGGCCAGCCTCTCGGTAGCCGGGGGCTGGAGCGCGCTTGCGGCGCTATTACATTGCGACCCAACTAAGGGACATCGTTGAAGCTTACCGCGACTGGGAGGGACGCGTTCCCATGAAAACGGAAAAGTATCTGAGCCTTTTCCTGTTTGTTGTTTTTCTAGCGGCGGGAATTTATTTCTTGCAGGACGCCACCAGCAACTCCGGGCGGTACGCGGAAGGCAGCGCCTTTGCGGGGGCCGTGCTCTCGGCCCTGGCACTAGCGGCAGTCGGCTGGTCGATCCGCCTGCACCTGCACCGCAAAGCCCTGCACCGCCACCTGCGCCTGCGCAGCCGCTGAGCCGCCGCAGGCTCGAGGGTCGCTTCCCGGTACGGGGGTAGGCAATCTCTCGCGCTTAAATTCAATTGCCGCTGGTACCGATAGCCGCACCGGATACCACCAACTCCACGCGGCGATTCAACTGCCGCCCCGCCGCATTATCGTTCGAGGCCACCGGCTGCGTCTTGCCAAACCCGTGGGCCGTGATGGAGTCGGACGGCAAGCCCTGTGCTACCAGGTAGCTGCGCACCACGTCAGCGCGTTGCTCAGACAGCTTTTGATTGAATTCGTCGCTTCCAACGCTGTCGGTATGCCCTTCGATTTCCAGCTTCAGCCCAGGATGCCCGAGCACGATCCCCGAGATCTTCGCGAGTTTCTCTTTTGCTCCCGGCTTGAGCGTATATTTGCCGGTATCAAACAAGACGTCGGACATGTTGACGATCAACCCGCGCGCAGTCTCGCGAGTCTCCAGGATGGCGTTCAACTGCTGGCGGAGTTGTTCGCGGAGCTGGGCCTTCTCTTGCTCCGCCTGGGCCACCGCTTGACGGGCACGTTCCGCTTCCGCGGCGCTGGCCGCTTCCGCTTCGCTCTTTTCCTTCAGAGCCCGCTCCGTCGAGGCGTCCGCCTCGCTCTTGGCACGTTCCGCTTCGCGCCTGGCTGCTTCCGCCTCCTGCTTAGCGCGCTCCGCAGCCGCCCTTTCGGATTCCGCCTGCGAGGCCTGCGCCGTCGCGTCCGCTTCTCGTTGCGCCCCGGCGGCCCGCTCGTTGGCCAGCTGTTCGTCTTCGATCCGCCGTACGGTGATTAAGCGCGCATCCTCAGCCGTTTGCGCTGCGTCGCGGGAATTTTGCGCTACGGTTTTTTTGCCGATCTTGCCAATCAACTCGTCTTCCGCATTTTGCAGGCTGACCTCGGCCTTGTGCAGGGTGTCCGCGGCGTACCTCTCCGCGCCAGTCCACCGCGCGATGCGCACGGCATTGCGCGCTTCATAGAGCTCCAGCGGAGTTTTCTTGTCGAGCGCGTAAGCCCGGCGGTCACCCTCGCTGACGTTCATAACGTATTGCCCGCGCTGCAACAATTCGTAGTGGGCGTCGATAGACTCGATGGTCCCGCTGGTCTGATCGCTGACCACATTTTCCATAACCACCACGTCGCTGGGCTGTGTCACCGCGAAATAGGGCTCGGCGGTAACGATCAGCCCGAATGTTTGCAAATCCGTGGTCACTTCGATTTTGCTGTTGTCGCCGTTCAACAGCACTTCCCCTAAATTCTTCGGCCGCCCCTCGGGAGTCACCGCCCACAACACGTAGGTAAGAAACTCCGGACCGAACTGCCCAGCGGGCGTCAACTTTTCCATCCGCGCTTTGATCTCAATCCGCCCTTGCTTGCTGCTGACGTTGAGCTGGCCCTTGGCCTGCGGCATCAGGTCGGTTCCGCGAAAATCCACCTCCGTGGGTCCGCTGCGGTGCCGGTAGTTGATGGCCTTGGTGGTCCTCTCCACCACGGTCACCCGAAAGATGGGAGTCTTCCCGGAAGTGTCGAGCTTGACCCCGGATTGGCTCTGCGTGGGAGAGTGGGCCCCCACAGCGATCGGAAACAGTAGCGCGAGTGTTAGGGAAAATCTTGCTGTGTGGTTCATTGGTTGATCCTCTCCGTTAATTCCGTTAATTCTATCGGTCGAAATCCCGGTTGACCCGGCCCGAAAAAGTACCTATTCGGCGCTTGTCTCGGTTTCAAAAACTTGCGCCGGCAGACCATCCCGGATCGAGCGGCGCAGGCACCGGACCAGGCAGCGGATCAGGATCGGGCGGCGGTAGCCGCGGCTCCTCGGGCCCAACCGGCGGCATTTCCGGCTTCGGAGGCTTAGGAGTGGGTTCCTCCGGCCCCGGCGGCCGCGGTTCGGGCTGCTCCGGTCGTGGATCGTTTGGCCCTGGATGAAGTGGGTTGCCGATGGGAATCTCCCGCTTGGCTGCAACGTGACTGCACCAGCGAGTGTCGCGTGCCGCCGGCGCCCCGGCCATCGGGTGAAAGCCGTAAAGCTCCATCGCTTTGCCATCAGAAAGGGGGAACGCGGGCTAAACCGGGTTGCGAGTTGTGCCCCAAGATGCGCGAGCTACGCTTTTTCCAGAAGGGGCCGGCTCTGCTACAATCATCCCCCCAGCCACTTTGGCCAGCCACTCGCTTCGGAAGGAAAGAGATGACCGATAAACCGAGCACCACCAAGGCTGGGACGGTCCAGAAAATTATCAAGTCTCCCGACCCCAGCGAACCGGAAAAGGCAGAAATCGCCGTGCAGGGTGCCGACGACCTGTATAAAGAGATCCGCATCGAAAATACCCTCACCGACGAAAAGGGCAATGAAGTGCAGCTGAAAGTCGGCGCCCGAGTGGAGGTAACCGTCGAAGCGCCGCCCGAAGCCACCATCCCTAAGAAAGACAACAAACTAGAAGAGAAGAGCCAGTCGCAGCGATAACTTAGAATCCAGTCCCCGGTGAATGCTGCAGCTATGATGGCCACGCGAACTCTCGCTCCTGCTGATGCGGCCTCCGTAGCAACGCGAAATTCCGATCAAAAGTGGAATCGGCTCGACGGCGTGGACGTGCTACGCGGGCTGGCCATACTTTTTGTGGTGCTGAACCACGTGCACATGCGGCTGTTGCTCGCGGACATCCCCTACGCCGCCGATTCTTTCAAGCCGTTCGTTGCCGCTCTGGTCTGGAACGGGCAATTTGGCGTTCAGATATTTTTTGCGGTGTCTGGCTTTCTTATCACGTCCACGGCGCTGCGGCGCTGGGGCCCGCTCTCGAATGTCAGCCTGCGGGATTTTTACCTGCTGCGGGTGGCGCGCATCGTGCCGATGCTTTTGGCGCTGCTGGCTGTGCTTGTCGCCTTGCACTACGCCGGTATCTCGTCATTCGTCGTTTCTGAAAAAACGGGCGGCCTAGGCCGCGCGCTGCTGGCCGCGCTGACACTGCACGTTAACGTGTTGCAGGCGCACCGCGGATGGCTTCCCGCGAATTGGGGCGTCCTTTGGTCATTGTCCGTGGAAGAAATGTTTTACCTCTTTTTTCCCCTGGTGGCGCGGTTCTCCAGCCGGAGCAATTTTTTTCCGGCCATTCTTCTTTGTTTCGTCGCGTTGGGGCCGTTCGCCCGGACAATCTTTGCGCGTGGGAATGACGTATGGTCGGAGCAATCCTATCTGGGCGGCATGGATGCCATCGCTCTCGGCTGTCTGACCGCGCTGCTGGTCTCCCGCGTGCAGTTTTCGCGCACCGTGCTGCGGGCCTTTGCCGTGGCAGGGGCAACGCTGATCTTATCCATCCTTGTTGGCCTGCGGCTGATGCACGTGCCGCCGATTGCAGACTCCGGCCTAGATATGACCATCATCGCGCTGGGAACTTGCCTGGTTATCGTTGCCGCGGCGCAAACGCGATGGAAGGGTCCTCGCTTGCTGGCGCCGCTGCTGCGTCTCGGCCAGTACAGCTACGAGGTGTATTTGACGCACATGTTCGTGGTGTTCGCATTTTTCGCGATCTTTATGAAATGCGGAAGCCCGATCTGGTCGGTTCCGCTGCTTTTCGTCGCCACCGTTGTTGTTGCTGCCGCAGCCGGAGACCTCGTCGCGCGCTTCTTCTCGGAACCCGTCAACCGGACGCTCCGGGAGCGCTGGAGCGATGGCCGACGCCAACTCGGCAGCGTGAGTGACTCCTAGGCTCCGGTCCGCGGAACGCCGAACCTCACAGCCTGCTTGCACTCCACACATCCTATGAGCAAGTTTTGTCAGGCACGTGACTCATCAATCCGCTGCGCCTCGTGGGGATTGGGTTTGCGGGCTGAGGCGACGAGAGAGTCCGTAGCGGCAATACAAGCCTCTTTGATGGCGGAGGCTGTTTCGGGCGAAACGCCTTCGTCCAGGAGCATCATGGACGCACCGTGGTAAAGCGTCGCCAGGGCCAGCGCCAGTTGTAAATGGTCGTTGGGAGAGCCGCCGACTTGCTCGGCAAGGCGTGCCTTGATGAGATCCAACGAAGGGGTGGGCCCTTTGCGGGAGAAATGGGTGGCCCAATCTTTGGCGACGAGCTCGTATTCGTGGCCGTGCAAGACGGTGAAGTCGAGAGCAATGCGACAGGCCTCCGCGATGGAGTGTGCGGGCTTGATGGCGTCGAACAGGCTCTGCTGGGCGCGGGTACGCAGGGCGGATAAGAGTTCGCTCTTGTCTTTGAAGCGTTCATACAGGGTGGGAGTCGTTGTGCGGGCGGCTTTTGCAACGGCGCGCATGGTAAGGGCAGGCTCACCTCCATCGACCCATAACTTATAGGCAGCATTAATGATACGGTCTTCGAGCTGGGAATCAGGTTTCCGGGGCATAGGCCCTTTCACGGGCGAAAGAATATCATTTACAACGTTATAGAAACGTTGTATAACTAACAGCGATAAAGTATAGCCTTTGTGCGAGGCAAATTCAAGTGGAAGGGATGAGGTCAGAACGACGCTATGGTTCGTTTTCACTACGACATTACGACCAAGGCCAGCCCACAGTTGGCGTGGCTAATATTTTCGGACTGGCGGAGGTGGAATCACTTTGCCAACGTGTACGGCGAGATTAGATGGCGAGAGGGAAAGCCCTGGGAGCCGGGGAGTCGCATGGACATCCAACTGTTGCACCCTGTGAATGCGGTGGTGGAGCACGTGATAACCAGTTGCACGCCAGGAAAGCGAGTGGGTTGGATTGACCATGCGGTGGGGGTGGTGCTGGGCCAGTGGGTGACGTTTGAGCGCGGGCCGAAGGGCACCAAGGTGCATACGTGGGGCGATATCGTGCATTCCGGTGTGACCATCGGGGGACGCAAAGTGGAACACCTGGTGACGGCGTTTACGGAGATGTGGTACGAAAACTTCCGGTTGGTGTGCGATCAATTGGCGGAGGGATTGGCGGACGCAGGGGATTAGGCTTCATCGGTTTGCCAACCTTAGCCCGCGGCGATGTCTTCGTTTTAAATGGCGTTATTGCCCAGGGATGAGGGTTAACCAGCAGCATCGTGTCGGGACAACGCGGCCGTCTTCGCTCTGTAGCCCCGTAGAGCTTCCCTCTTTCGCTGTTAACCCTTCCCCTATTGCCCTCTTACCCCTAAACTCTCTTGTGCCAACTCACGATCACCACGGAGCCAACCATGCCGATTCCGCAAGAGCTGCTTGATATCCTCGTTTGCCCGGTGTGCAAGGCGCCGGTCAAGCCGACACCCGACAACTCTGGGTTGAAATGCCAATCCTGCCGCCGCGTCTACCCGGTGCGCGACGAAATCCCCGTTATGCTGCCCGAAGAGGCTACTATTGCCGCGGAATGACCGGCGTACGACGCGAGAACTCCGTCATGCCCACCAAACCTGCTGATTCCGCACCGCGTTTGCAGCGCCTTATCCCGCGCATGCGGGGCAAGCGCATCGGCGTCCTGGGCGACCTGATGCTGGACCGCTACCTCTGGGGCACGGCTTCGCGCCTTTCCCCGGAGGCCGCCGTGCCGGTCGTTGATTTCGTCGAGCAGAGCGAATGCCTTGGCGGAGCCGGCAACGTGGCCGCCAACCTCGCCGCCCTCGGCGCGCGTGTGGAGGCCTTTGGCGTCCTTGGCAACGACGAGCCCGGCAACGCGTTCCGCAACTGTTTGCGCGCGGCCAGCATTCTCGACAAAGGGGTGCTCGCCGATCCCAAGCGGGTCACCACCGTCAAGACCCGCATCATCGCCCGCCACCAGCAAGTCGTCCGCGTCGACCACGAGCGCCGCGAGCCGCTGCTTCCCAAGACCGAAGAGCGACTCTTGCACGTTCTTTTCGCAGCGCTCAAGCAGCTCGACGCGCTGGTCCTCTCCGACTATGACAAAGGACTGATCACCGACTCCTTCGCCGATCGCGTGCTCAGCGCCTGCCACAGCTTGCACGTGCCCGTTTTCGTGAAGCCCAAGACTTCGCGGCTCTACGCTTATCGCGGTGCCCGGGCCATCGTCTGCAACGCAAAGGAGGCCGGATTCTTCGTCACCCGTTCCCTTGGCGACGAAAAATCGGTGGAGGAAGCCGGCCGCGCGCTGCTGGCGCACTTCGGCTGCGAAGCGGTGCTTATCACCCGCGGGGAAAAAGGCATGAGCCTCTTTGAGGAATCGTCGCCCCGGCACCTGAACATTCCTGCTACCAGTTTTGAAGTGACTTACGCGCGCGTGGGGCAGCCCGGCGTCGATCGCGCCGCTACCGGACGCCAAGTTTTCGACGTTACCGGCGCCGGCGACACCGTTCTGAGCGTGCTGGCGCTGGCCGCGGCCGCGGGCGCGTCCTTGCCGGACGCCGCCATGCTCGCCAACACTGCCGCAGGCGTGGTCGTCGGCAAGCTCGGCACCGCCAGCGTCACGCCGGAAGAACTGCAGCACGCCATAGACGACACGCGTCGGTGACCCGCTTTTCGTATCGGAAAGAAATGCTGGCTACGGCGGGAAGCTGAGGGCTTTGTCGTGGATGATGACCCACACCGCAACCACCCGTGTCTTGCGGCTCTTCTCGGCGTCCGAGGGATAGGGAATCGGCGAAAACGGGCTGATCGCCACCGTCACTTCCACGGCATTGGAGCCCAGCGGAGAGGCCTCGCGAATGACGCGATAGCTCTTCACCGGTCCGTAGTAGCCGTTGGGTCCCCAGTCGGCCAGGAAGTCTTGCATCTTGTAGCTGGGCCCGGCCTTCCAGAGCTTGTACGCGGTGTCCATGTCGCCGGCGATCACCGCGTCGAAGAAATGTTCGGCGGCGCGCTTTTCGGGATAAAAGCGAAAGGTCCACCAGGTGATGACCGTGACGATCAGCACGATGGCTACGGCGGCGAAAACGATGGGTCTAGATTTGCTTGTTGTGTCCGGAGGTGGTTCGAGCAATGACATCCAGTATTCTCCTGCCCCGCGAGCGCGAGAGCAGCCGCTGGAGCAACGCAATGAAGGCGCCGTTCTGCGGCACTACGAACGTAACAAAATTCGCGCTCTCTAGGAAATGATTTCAAGCTCGGAGGCGGAAAAGGTTTAGAAGAATCGGCGAAGAACCCGAAGCAAATGAGTTCGAACCAGCGAATCGAGACGAAAGTCTAGGGTCGCGAACCGCTCAACCTTCCAGCGCGCCGCCCGCGCCTTCCGGCAGCTCGATCTGATATTTGGTGCGGGCTTTTTCGCGGTGCTGTTCCAGGGCAAGTTCGATGAGCCGGTCAATCAGTTGGCGGAAGGGAATCCCGCTGGCTTCCCAGAGCTTGGGATACATGCTAATGGACGTGAAGCCCGGGATGGTGTTCACTTCGTTGAGGAAGAGTTTTCCGCCGCGCTTTTCGAGGAAAAAATCCACGCGGGCCATGCCGCTCAATTCCAGCGCGCGAAACGCCGCCACTGCCAGCGCCTGGACTTTTTTCACCTGCGCAGGCTTGAGCTTCGCGGGAATCAAAAGCTGCGTGCCTTCTTCCAGATATTTCGCCGCGTAATCGTAGAATTCGCGGTGCGGCACGATCTCGCCGGGGATGGAAGCCTTGGGGTCGCTGTTGCCCAGCACGGACACTTCGATTTCTCGCGCCACCATGGCCTTCTCGACGAGAATCTTCAGCGCAAATTCCGACGCCAGATTCAGCGCTGGGGCTAACTCGGCCCGCGAATGCACCTTGGTCATGCCGACCGAAGACCCGAGCGTCGCCGGCTTGACGAACACCGGGTACTTGAACTTTTTCTCGATGGCCTTCTGAATTTCTTTCGGACCGCGTTCCCACTCGTGGCGGTGCACGGTGATCCACGGCACGACGGGAATCTTGGCCACCTGCAGTAATCTCTTCGCCACGTCTTTGTCCATGCCGATGGCGGAGCCGAGGACGCCCGCGCCGACGAACGGCAAACCCGCAAGGTCCAGCAGGCCCTGAATCGTGCCGTCTTCCCCAAAGGTTCCGTGCATCACGGGAAACACCACGTCCAAGCGTTGCCCAACGCCGCCGCTGCGCCCGCTGCCGTCGAGCGGAACCAAGGACGCATCCGTGGGGTCGGCGGTCATCATCACGCGCTGCCCGCCACGCAATACTTCCGGCAGCATCTTTTGCGCGCCCGCGCCGATGAGCCAGTGGCCTTCCTTGGTGATGCCGATGGGGATGGCTTCGTATTTGCCGGGATCCAGTCCGCGAATCACCGAAGCGGCGGAGGCCAGGGACACTTCGTGTTCTCCGGAGCGCCCGCCAAACAGGACGCCGATGCGGAGACGTTTGTTAGGAGTGGTCATGTGTAAAGGTGACCCGTGTTCCGCGGCGTTTGTCTCGTGGGCGGAGGTTCGGAGTCGACCGTTCACAGTTTACCGTCGAGAGCGGTCGGCGCCACAAATTCCGGGTGCGCTTGCTGTCAATTGTGAACGGCGGGATTGGGAAGCGTGGCGCGCGGGCCACGGATATTTTCACGAGGTCTTCGTGACCGTGGGGCATTTCTCATCTCTGGTCTATGCTGGAATTACGAGGGTAGTGGTATCGTCGCGAGTGGCGGAACGAGATGCGCATCGGAGAGCTGGCGAGCAAGGCCGGCGTGAACGTCCAGACCATACGGTTTTACGAGCGGCGCAGGCTGTTGCGCGAACCGCGGCGGACACCTTCGGGGTATCGCGACTACACGAAATCGGATTTAGAGACGGTGGTGTTCATCAAGTGGTGCCAGCCACTGGGATTCACTCTGAAAGAGGTGCGGCAGTTGCTGCTATTGCACTCGGCGCTCGCGGGTTTACCATCCGCGCGGATCGGGCGCAAATCCCGGGAGCTGGGTTCGATGATTCACATGGCCGAGGAAAAACTGGCGAGCATCCGGCTGAAAATCGGCGCACTGCAAGCTATGCAGAAGCAAGTCATGTCGACCATCAAAGAACTGCAGGGGCGGCAAGGCCCGGTTTGCCCGGCATCGAAAGGCCCCGCGTCCTAGCCGACCCTCCCAAATTTGCCGAGTGCGCCTTCCGAACTTCTTGACCTTATACCTAGGTATAGGCCTCAGACTGCCGGCAGTGCATAGCGATTGCGGGAGTTGAGATGCACTTTCCGCGGGGAGGAGTCGAGCATGGAAGCGAATAGCGCGCTGGAGGCGAAGCGAGCACGGCGAGTCTGGATTGCATTGGTTGCGCTAGTGGTCCTGGTGGCCGCGCTGGCGGTGTGGATGTCCGCACGGATGTCGGGAAAAATGTCTGCGGCCGGGGCGTCCGACGAACAGGCGTTCGCCAAGGCCACAGCTGGAAGCACGGGCAAAGTCGTGCTGGAGGTCGCAGAGATCGCGCCGAGTGGGACGTTCCGAGGGAAGCTGCTGGTGAAGAAAACGGAAGAGGTCTACGTTCAAACCGGCACGCTGGTGGCGGTGCAGTTTAGCGCGCAGACCAAAATGGTGATGGGCCGGCCCGAGGACATACGTCCGGGGGCAATCGTGCATGTGACGGGCACGGTCCGGAAGGATCACGGCCTGGATGCCGGACAGATCGTGATTCTGACCGGATACGTGCATGTCGAGTAGCGGATGAATTCCTTCTTCTACGCCAGTGCGAGCGGGTGGATCGCGTCGATTCTGATTGGAGCTCCCGTACTTGTTGCGGAGGACGCGGTTGAGCGAGTTATTAGGGACCGTCTCGCGTGACGGCAAGCCTTATTTGCATCGCATGCGGCCGCACTATTGGGCGGGATACGTTCTAATTGTTCTTTCGACCGCGCATGCGTGGGTTCCCATGCAGACGGGACACATGGGGCGGGCGAACATGACCGGGTTGTGGTTTGCCACGGCGGCCTTGCTGCTACTGTTGTTTCAGGCCGCACTGGGCCTCGCGTTGCAGGACGCGAAATTGCCGGACCGGGCGCGATTCCGAAGCTGGCATTACTGGACGATGATGGCGCTGATGTTGTGCGTGGCGGCGCACGTTTGGCTGAATGCGTAAGGCAACAATTGTCGGCGCTCCCCTTGAACGGAGAAGATGCGACCGGCGATTCGTGGCTGCTGACTAGTAACTTGTTCGCGTGGTGTTGAGGAGCCGCATGATGATCGGCGTGTCCCGCGAGGCCTATTTTCTGAAAAGCGCGCGGCTTGGATTTCGATGCTGGACAAAAGAGGACCTGCCGTTGGCGCATGAGCTTTGGGGCGACATTGAGGTGACACGGTTCTTCGGCGGGCCTTTTTCCGAGCAGGAAGTCCGCGAGAGATTGGAGCGCGAGATCGCGCGAATGGACGCCCACCAGTTTCAGTATTGGCCGATCCATTTGCTGGCGGACGACGACTATGTGGGCTGCTGCGGCCTGCGGCCTTACGGGTCGCAGGTCGAGATACCTGAGTTAGGGTTCCATTTGCGGCCGAAGTTTTGGGGGCGAGGGCTGGCGGTGGAGGCTGCCCGGGGGGTGATCGAGTTCGCGTTCGAGACCATTGGCGCGAAGGGTTTGTCCGCGGGGCATCATCCTGAAAACGTGAACTCCAAGAAGGTGCTCGACAAGCTCGGGTTTCGATACACGCACGACGAATACTTTGCCGCGCTGGGCATCGACATCCCGTACTATTTGTTAGCGCGAACCGGATGAGACGAAGAAGGAGCGGACTTGCGCACACAACAGTATTTTCGCAAGCGGGCTAGCCGAGCGGACCGACGGGAGACCCTGCGTATTCTTGCGCGGGCTGGAAAAGGGAATCCGCCGATGCCGAGTGAACTTCCAGCAGCGCCGAAGAAGAAGCAACAAAAACGAGCGTCCCACAAATCGAGCCAACGAAAGTAGCGGTTGAGAGTTGAGCGCCGACCAAGAATGCGAGCGAGTGACTCTCGTGAAAGAGTTCTTCACCCATGGGCTTCCGCAATATAGTTTGCGTGATTTTGCTTGTGACTTTTGGCTGTTTACCGCAACAGGCGAGCGGTGCAGAACCAAAGCATTTGCCTCCGGGTGTTATTAAGGCCCTTGCTGCAGATGAAAAGGAGTATTGCGATCAATTCCTGGGCCACTCCAGGAAGGGTTGCCGTCAAACGTTCCGAGCAAACCTGTTGTCCCGTCAGCTGCTGATAACGCCTTCAGGGCAGGCCGCAATCTTGGTTGAGAACAGTAATATGGGATTCTGCGGATCAGCTGGATGCTGCCTATATCTTTTCGTCCAGCAAGCGAACGCGACATTTGTTCAGGTTCTCTCCCAGCACGGGGACACTGGCGTCCTCGAAAGAGTCGCGGTCCTGAAAACCGTTACGAACGGTCACTACGACATCCAGAAGACTTGGGCTGACCGAAAGACACAGACGATCTACCGATGGGATGGCGCGCGGTATAGGATCGACGACAAGGTCGCGACATAGCTGATGCGGTGCTCTAACATTTTCACGATCAAAGGATTTTCTTGCCTAGGCCGGAGAGGACAAGCTCTACGCCTAGCAACGCGGTGCGGTTGTGTTCGTCGATGATCGGGTTGATTTCGACGATTTCCATGGAGACCATGGCTTCGCTGTCGGCGATCATTTCCATGGCCAGGTGGGCTTCGCGGTAGGTGACGCCGCCGCGCACCGGGGTGCCTACGCCGGGAGCGTCGGCGGGATCGACGAAATCCATATCCAGGCTGACGCCGAGGCCGGCGGTGTCGTCCATGGCGTACTTGAGGGCGTCGGCCATGACCTCGCGCATGCCGCGCTCATCGATGTCGCGCATGGTGAACACGTGGATGCCGGATTTTTTGACGATCTTGCGCTCCTGGGCGTCGAGGTCGCGGGCGCCGACGATGACGATGTTTTGCGGCTCGACTTTAGGGCTGAAGCCGAGAAGATCGACGAGTTCCGTGGCGCCGTAGCCCATGATGGCGGCGAGCGGCATGCCATGGACGTTGCCGGAGGGCGAAGACTCGGGAGTGTTCATGTCGCCGTGGGCGTCCAGCCAGAGGTAGCCGATCTGCTTCTTTTCTTTGCGATAGAAAGAGGAAACGCCGGCGGCCACGCCAGCCGCGATGGAATGGTCGCCGCCCAGAACTAGAGGCAGAAAGCCCTCCCCAATGGATTTTTCCACGGTGGCGGCGATGTCCTGGCAGGTTTCCGCGATTTCCTGCAAATACTTGGCGCGCTTTTCGCCCACGGGCATTTCTTCCGGCTGCTTGACGGAGAGGTTGCCGATGTCTTCGACTTGCACGCCAAGATGCTTAATACGGGCCTGCAGGCCTGCGCCGCGTAGGGCGGAGGGGCCCATGTCCACGCCGCGGCGGCTTTGGCCGAGGTCCATGGGTACGCCGATGATGCGAACTTTTTGAGGCATAATTTTTCGTGTCCTATGAGTCGGGCTCCGCGGTCCATGAGGGCGCAGGAGCGTTTTGTGCCGCCCCGCGTTGCGGGCGGACTGGCGCCTTGGAAATGCGTCGCCGGGCTAAAGCCCAGCACCTGCATAGGTACTGCTCGATTGCACAAATCTTGGTAGGGCCACAGCCGGGCGGGGCCAGCCCCGCCCCTACAAAGTTCGAACCGCTCTCCCCCAGAATGCCTTGCCTAATCCCTAACTAAGGATACACGCGGTAGATCATGCGCGGAAAGGGGATGGCTCCGCGGATGTGCTCGGCTCCGCAAATCCAGGCTACGGTGCGCTCCAGGCCCATGCCGAAGCCGGAGTGCGGGACGCTGCCGTAGCGCCGCAGGTCCAGGTACCACTGAAACGCTTCTTCCGGCAGATTGTGTTCGCGCAGGCGCTTGACCAGCAAGTCGTAGTCGTGGATGCGCTGGCTGCCGCCGATGATTTCGCCGTAGCCCTCGGGGGCTAGCATGTCGAAAGCCAGCGCCAGGTCCGGCCGATCGGCGTCGGGCTGCATGTAGAAAGCCTTAATCGCCGCAGGATAGCGGTGCACCATTACAGGGCGGTCAAATTCATTGGAAATGATGGTTTCTTCGTCGCCGCCAATGTCGTCGCCGAATTTCGCGGGATTGCCGTGCTTCTGCAGCACTTTGATGGCGTCCTCATAGCTCACGCGCGGAAACGGCGGCTTCACATTTTCGAGCTTTTTGGTGTCGCGCTTCAGGGTTTCCAGTTCGCGCGATTTATTGTTTAGCGCCGATTGCACGATGGCGCTGACCAGCCCCTCGCCGAGCGCCATCATGTCGTTCAGGTCGGCGTAGGCGGCTTCCGGCTCCAGCATCCAGAACTCCGTTAAGTGGCGCCGGGTCTTGGATTTCTCCGCGCGGAACGTCGGCCCAAAGGTGTACACCTTGCCCAGGGCCATGGCCGTGGCCTCGATGTACAGCTGTCCGCTTTGCGTGAGGTACGCCTTCTGGTCGTCGATGTAATTCACTTCGAAAAGCGTCGAGGTACCTTCGCAGGCCGCCGGAGTGAACATCGGCGCGTCGGTCAGCGTATAGCCCTGGCTATCCATGTAGTTGCGCGCGGCGCGCTCGGCTTCCGCGCGGATGCGCAGGATGGCGGCCTGCCGGGGGGTACGCATCCACAGATGCCGATGATCGAGCAGAAAATCGACGCCATGCTCTTTCAGCTGGATGGGATAGGGCTGGTTCTCCGGCACTTTTTGGACGACAACAATCTTTGTGACGCCCATCTCGAATCCGCCGGGCGCCCGCTGCTCCGCGCGGATCTTGCCGGTCACGATGACGCTAGACTCCTGGGTCAGCCCCTTCAGCGCCTCAAAAGCTTCCGGATTTTCCTTTAGAGACACGACGCCCTGGATGACCCCGGTTCCGTCGCGAAAAATGGGAAAAAGCAGTTTGCCGGATTCGCGCAGGTTATACAGCCAGCCCTGGATGGTGACTTCCTGTCCGTCGTGTTTACCGGCATTCTCGATCGTGATTATAGTCATCGCACCTTTCGCATCATGGCTTCGTACGTGGTGTCGCACGGGCTACGTCTCGGGAGCCTGCACGTTTTAGAGCCCGCCATTATTCGAGTCCTCGGCGAATGGCGTCAACCGGCCCAGGTGAAGACCAAATAGAATATCGCGGTTGGCGGCCCAGAGGCGAACCCGCCAGGCCCAATCTTCTAATGTGAACCGCCCCCCTGCCGATACATAAAGAGGGGGGGTGTGCGCCTCCCCGAGGTGTCTTCGTGAATGCCATCGATCCACAATTGGGGAGAATGAGCAATCTGCGCCGGAGTCAACGACTCTACGTAGGCGTAGATGTCGAGGTCAGCTTCCATAGGGCCAAGGAGCCGCTGCCTCCGGAGCAAACCAAAACCGTGGTCATCAACGCGCATGGCGCTCTAATACTCGTTCGCACCGCCGTCACCATGGGGGAACTGGTGACGGTAAGGAACGTAAAAACGCAAGAGCAACTCTCTTGCCGCGTGGTAGATCTCAGTTCGATCAGCGAATCGGGCATCGCGGAAGTCGGGATGGAATTTGTCGAGCCTGCTCCACAATTCTGGCACGTCGCGTTTCCCCCGGCCAATTGGACCCCTCGTTGTGCCGAAGCCAAGGGGCACAGTCCGCAAACTGCGCAGCCGGTCACAGCCAAGCAGAAGTAAGCGGCGGCTTTGCGCTCTAAGCAAGTGCGTGGTGCGGGCCGGCGAATTCCTGCTGGTAAATTCCCATTCCAGTCGAACAGGATAGCTGGTGCGAAAGCGCGTCTCGAATGTTAGTTTAGGTACATTCTCGTTCAACCGGCGCGGTGCGTCCGACGATGAAAGCTTGTGTGCTCTGCGATATCGCTCGTATCGAGGTGCGCGACGTGCCGCGCCCCTTGGTGCCTCAGGGTCATGTCTTGCTGCGCGTTTGCGCCGTGGGTATCTGCGGCACGGACGCGCACATCTTCGCCGGTCACGCCAACTACCACACGGATGAGCGCGGCCGGAGCATTCCGTTCACGACACATCCGCAAATACTGGGGCATGAGATCAGCGGCCAGATCGAGCAAGTGGGCAACGAGGTCCGCGGGCTGAATCCTGGCGACCGCGTGGTGGTCGATCAAGGATTGAATTGCGTCAGCGCGCGGCGTGAGAAACTCTGCGAATATTGCCGCAGCGGAGACTCGCACCAGTGCGATTTTTACGGTGAGCACGGCATTACCGGTCTGCAGGGTGGCTTGGCGGAGTTCATTGCCGTCCCGGCGAGCAACGTGGTGCGGCTCACCGCCGCCTTGGACATGGCGGAAGCGGCCCTGGCCGAGCCGCTGGGCTGTGTGGTGCATTCTTCGGAAGCGGTGGCTCGCGCGCACGCGCGTTACGCCATCCATGGGGCGGCGGCGGAGGAGCGGCGCGTGCGCCACGTCCTGATTTGCGGCGCCGGGCCGGCGGGACTTCTCTTCTTGCAATATCTGCGGCGGGTGCTCGGCTACGACGGCTTGTTGCTGGTTAGCGAACCCAACGAAATAAAACGCAAGCTGGCCCTGCATTTCGGGGCGGACCAGGTGCTGGATCCCAGCGGCGGCGACCTGGGCCAGGCCGTCCGAGAGCGTACCGGCGGCAAAGGAGTGGAATATCTGATCGAAGCCTCCGGGCAGGGCCGGGTCTTCGCTTCGATTCCCACACTGATCCGTAAACAGGCCACCGTACTCGTCTATGGACATGGCCACGCCGGCGTGGATCTTAGTGTGCTGAATGGCGTGATGTTTAAGGAGCCGGCGCTGGTCACCCCGGTCGGCGCGTCCGGCGGATTCGAACCGGACGGGCGGCCGTCGGTATACACCCGGGCGCTGCGGTTGATCGAGAATGGCGAAATCGAAGTCGCGAGCTTCATCACCCATCGCTACACCTCGCTCGATGCCGTGCAGGGCGCTTTAGCCGGCGACATGCACGCGACCGGCTACGTCAAGGGCGTCGTAGTGCTTCAGCGGCGTTGAACCCGCCCGCAGGCACACGCGCTTGCCTTGGCTATAGCAATAGACCGCGGATGAGCGCACACTTCATGTAGAGGATAGTCCGATGCTGCCGAGTACGGGAACTTGGAAGAAGAAGCGGGAAGAGCTGAAAAGCAAGCGAACTCCTCTGTTCGAGACCTATAAGCAGAACCCCAATGATCTTCTGCTTGCTTTGAAGATCAAAGTGATTGACGACGAAATTGCCGAATGCACGGAACACATGCAGCGAGAGCAGATCACCAGCACCACTTCCAAACGTTAAACTGGCGCTAGACGCTGCGCCGGAACCTTTTCCTTCTGTTAACCCCACGACTTAACTGCTGTCATTCTTATTGTTTAATAAGGCACAGTATCCTGCGAATATCTAAGATGGCTGTGCCCTCCCCATGCTATAAAGTCGAGTAATGGGTCCACCTACGATGGACTGGCGACACACCACCATTAGCAACGGTCCCCTGTATGACGAAACCGGCGACGCCCTGGGCTTGTGCCCGAAGTCCGTTTCGATCGGAGACGCGGACGCCTTCCTTGGGACCGAGGGTGCGGTCGTCAAGTCTTTTATCGTCGCCAGTCGCCGGGTCTCCTCCGACGGCCGGGAGTTTGACCGCCTCGTGGAGGTTACCGTCCCCGCAGCAGGCCAGAAGGTGCGCACCGTGCACGGCCAAAATCTCGCCACGGTCACCGAGGCGCGCGTTCAAACAAATGGCGTTCCGTATGTCATTGCGGACGGCCTCACACTCGAGCTTTACCAGATCGTGGGCATCACGAAGAGAACGGACTTGACGCGTCCCCGTACGAAAGCACCCGTATGAAGTCTTCGAGAAGATCCGCCATGCCGATCCGTTGACTTCCGAAACCTCATGGACATCAACACCTCTGGTTGACGACCGGACCGAATCGGCCATTTCTAATCGGGAACGTAGACGTACGGATTCTCCGCTGCCTCTCCAGTATTCAGCACAAAGCAGTGACTTCCGCCCGGGTGAGACCATTGGTTCGGGCGCGACGTCGCGTCGTTACTGCTCTCCAGCGAAAATGTCGCGCACAGTTCGTACTGGCCTGCGTCCTTGACGCGATACCCGTACGGCAAGCGCGTAACTGGGTCCGCCGACGGTACATTCGGAAGTTCAGCGAGACTCGCGGGAAGTTTGTGGCCGTTGGTATTCCAGCGCGCATGGATTTGCGTGCTGATTTGGTACAAATCCTGCACGCGCTTGTTGTCGGCCCGCAACGTCCGCTGAGTTCGCGGCGTTCCGATATTCAGAAATCCTGAAATGACCAGCGCCGCTACGGTCACCGCGCTCAGCATCGCCATCCGTGCGTCGCGGGTCAACCCGCCACCCCTCTTGGCCTCTTCCGTTTTTCGGACGCCCCCGAAGTAGTAGAAAAAGACTCCGCCAGAAATCACGAAAACTACAAAGGCTTTGGCAAGAAATCGCGAGGTGATCTCGCCGCGCAAAAGATATGTCAGCGCGGTAATCAGATCGCCAATGAAAACGCACGCGGCGATCACCAGCGCCATGTACGTCAGCCACTTGCGAACCGGCGAATCCAGTTTCTCGGGGTGGCTGCTCTCGTCCCGCAGGACTGTTCGCGATACGAGGAGGTAAATCGGAAAAGCCACGAGTATCGACGCCAGAGCCGAAGCGATTTCGGTCGTCTCAAAGGTTTGACGGTAGCCGCCCGAAAACAGCGAATCGGACAGCCAACGGTCGATGAGCGTGAACGCGAGCCAACCGAGGCCGACGGTCCACGTTGCGAGAGTCGAAAAGATCAGCAGGTAGAAAAAAGCGTCCTTGGCGGCCGTTCCCGTGCTTCCACGGCGCGGAATCTCAATTCCGGTCACCCCTTCATAGTGGGCGGCGAGCGCTTCGTAGATTTCCTTCTCCGGCCATCCTCGGGCCGTCAGGATTCCCACGATGGATTGTTCCGATGCACCCACGGTCTTTGCGCGCGCGATGAACTCGGAAATCTTTGGGCTGGGGCTCACGGCCGCGATTGTACAACAGTCCAATTCGCCAGATGCGTCGAGATTAAAGGTACAGAGTCATCGCTATTTTGCGCGAAGCTCGAATGAGTCCTTCGCTTGCCATGTCGGCGGGGCGGCGTCCAGATGGAGTCGGTACATGGTGCCCTTCAGCGCGTCGCCCTCGAGGACAAACTTCACATAGTGAAAATTGGGGAAGCCGTTGTCCTGGTACAGGTCGCTGGGCGTGCGCTCGACGGGATAGGGGTGGGCTCCTCCGCCGCCGGCTACGAGGTAGACCACCTCGTCTTGGATGGCCCGCTCGTAATTGTGGATGTGGCCGGCGCTGACGAGAAACTTTGCCTTGCCCGTGCTCGCGGCAGTCTTGAGGTAGTCCGCCAAGGAAATCTCGTTGGGCCGCGGATTGTGGTCGACGTTGAAATTTTTCTGGATGTCGGCCACCGGCGGATGGTGCATGGTGATCAGCACAAAGCGGACGCTCGCCGGCAACGAAGAAATCTGGGCTTCGAGCCATTGGCGCTGATCGCTGCCGGGCAAGAGCGAGGTGTCGCTGTCCAGCGCGATGGCATAGAGCTGGCGACCGAGCGCGACGGAATACCAGCGGCGGTCGCGGAGTTCTGGAAAGGTGGTCCACCAATTTTCCAGGCACTGGGCCACCTCGCAGCGGCTGAACTCGTGATTCCCTAACGCCGGATAAACGCGCAGGTGGCCGGCTCGCCAGACTTCCGTCTCAGTCTGAAAAACGGCGTAATCGCCCTTTTCTCCGCCGTGCCAAGGCACATCGCCATTCAAGAGGATGGCGTCGGGCTGTTCCTGGGCAATGCGCGCTACCAGGGCCTGCCGCGCTGCGGGATTGGTGGCATCCTGGTTTGCCGGGTCGGTGAAGCGCATGTCGCCATAGGCGATCAGCGTAACGGGTTTACGGAGAGTGCCTTCGTCGACGGTGAAAGTAGCGCCAGTTTGGCCGGGCGGCGTGACACTTTTCTTCTCGTTTGCCGGCGCTTTGGGGAAGCTCCTGCGGGCAACAACATCCCCTGCACCGAGCAAGCTTAGAGCGATCGTGGACGATAAGAGGTATTTGTAAATGCCTGGCATCAGCTTTCTCCCCTCGACGAAACGTAGATAATCTCACGCGCGGCTCCGCGATCCACGCTGTTCTTCGAATGTTGCGAGAAATTTACAGACTCCGTCGAGCGGTCTTTTAGAGGTGCGCTCGAGGTTCTCAGCCGCGGATCAATGGAGGCCTATTGGAGAGGCGACATTTGCATGCTGGGAGTGGTCCTGGTTAGAAGCGCGACTTGCCGGTTTAGCGGCTTTGCGGCTCCACTTTGCGGGTGACGGGCTTACTGCCGGAAGACCTATTCCCACTCCTCTTCGAAACGGTCCATGGCTTTGCGCGCGGCTTCCAGTTGCTCCAGAACGCTGGGCGCTTCCGGGCCGGTCTTTTCTTTTAGCTCCACGATTAACGGCAAATTCGCGTCCGGCGCGGTCTTCAGGATTTTCGTCGCCGCCGGCCAGTCGATGCTGCCGTCGTAGGGCGGCAGGTGTTCGTCCTTTTCGCCGTGGTTGTCATGGAGGTGCACACCCGCGACCAACTCGCGCAGCGGTGCGAAGCCCTTCTCGATGCGTTCCACGTCCGGGCCGTCGGCCAGGTGCGCGTGGCCGATATCGAAGTTGAAGCGCAGCCCGGTAAGCCGCGTTTCGTCCACGAAGGCCCGCAGATAGGCGGGATTGCCCATTTCGCTGGTGGTGTTCTCGACGCAGATGGTCACGCCGGTATGCCGTGCGTGCAGGATCAAGTGCTCCAGCGAACTGAACGCCGCGTCGCGCTTCCGCGGATCGGACGTTTCGCGTGAACCGCCCATGTGGAAAATCATTCGGGGGAACGGGAGCTCGTCGGCGACATCGATGGCGCGCTTCAGCTCGTCCATGGCCTCGATGCGCCGAACCCGCTCGACTTCGCAGATGGACAGCGGCTGGCCGCCCTCGCGGGTGGCGCTAAGATCGCGGCTGGTGGGCGCGTGCAGCGACGACAGCGACAAACGATGGTCGCTCAGCGCCATGGCCATTTCGCGCACTTCGGTCTTGCTGGCGTAGTCGAAGTGGCTGCGCGAGCAAAAAATCTCGACGCCTTGAAAACCCGCCGCGGAAATTTGCCCCAGCACCTCGCGGGTGAGCTTGCGGGAGATGAACAGATAGGTGGACAGGAGTCGTTGCATAGCCGGGTGACTAGCTCCTTCTATGGAGTGCGGCGGCTAGCCGCCGCTTTGCGGCCTGTGGCGTCATCGATCGCGCGACGGCCTTGGCGGAACATTCGAGTGTCGGACTCTTCCACCGAAAAAGCGGAGCCAGCTCCCGCACTCCAAAAAACTCAATGACCAACCGCCGCGCCGTTGTCGCGGGGATCGGCCGCCCCGAGGCGCTCTCCCGTTTGGGATCGATCCCGATCGCATTCACCAAGCCGATGTGCCCGCGGCGTTTCGGAAGCCGCGCGCTGCAGTGCCTGCTCCATGTTTTCGGGGAAACTTTCTTCCATGAGGATCTGGTCCGGGAGCCATTGACGATGAAATCTAGGGGCATTGATGGCCGCCTGTGCCTCCATGCCCAACCGCATCCAGTTAATCACGGTGAGCAGCGTCTCGGAAATAATTGTTGGACCGCCGGACGAACCGGTTACGAAGCTAAAGCTTGCTCTCACGGCACAGAATCGGCGGCGTCATAGAACCCAGCCGGCCTGCGAGCCGAGTCGTCGCCAACATGCCGGGAGCCGCCCGCACCGACTGCTGCGGCTAGCTTCCTTAGTTCACCGAATGAGCGCGATGCTCCGCGGCCGCTTGCCCGCGCGCGCCGGGAGCCATCGCCAGTGGCCAAGCCCAGGCCAGGTTCAGCGCCAGGTTCCGCGATGCGGCAGGCCGCATCATCGCAAGCAAAAGACACTAAGTGATTAGGCCGGCATCGTCAAGGCGAGGCTCATGGAACCCTAAGAGCCCTGTGGCAATTCCTGTTTTCGTCAGGGCATGGCTTTCAGTCGTGCCGCAGTGATTACGTGTCAACCGGCTTTACAGGCTGCGGGAAAAGTAGCTTCTTTTGGGGGACGGAGCTTTAGCTCCGACATGACATAAAGTGCTTGCTTTCAGTGGGCTTTAGCCCCTGAGGAAACACTCTTAGCGTTTTTCTGCAGTCTGTTTAGCCGCTGCGTGAAGCGCGCGGGGGCGCGCTTTAGTACGAGTCTACGTAGATTGATCTCGAATCTACATGATGGTTTTTCGAGTCACTGCACACGCTTAACGATAGGCGGGAGGAAAAGTCTCCCGAGGTGCCCGCTCTGGCACACCTCGGGTCGGGCTGGGCCGGCGGCCCCCGCGGTGCGATCGCGCACCCCGCGCGGTTGCCGCCCTGATTTGCGCGCGACTGATTTCCGCCTGGGGGCGGATTGGCGTTGGCTCCCTCCACAAATGCGCGCACATGAACCGTGTTCTATCTATTGCCGGCCAGGCTCTATTGCACTTCCTGTCCCCGCAGCCGGTGCGGTGGCCGCGTTGCTGCCCGGAACGCTGGCACCGGCCGTCGCAGCGGTGTTGCTTGGCGCCGGCCGAGCTGCTTGCGGAGTTCCCTGTGGGGTCGCCTGCGGAACCGCCGGCGAAGCTGACTGCTGTGCCAGCGCTTGCAGTTGGAAGGCCAGATTTGCAAATCGGGTCGGTTCAAAATCGTCGATCAAGCCCGCGATGCTATCTATCTTTTGGATGTCCGTGCTGTTCAATCCCAGTGCCGCCAGCGCGTTATTCAGTAGTTGCAACTGGTGTTGGATGTTCGCCGATGTCGTAGCGGGAGCGCTCGCCGCCGCTCTGGCGGCAGCGGCATTTGCCGCCGTTGCGCTACGCGGCGCAGCGAAGTTTGCCGCCGTATCTGCCGCATTCACCGGATTTGCTTGCGGGTCGGGCGTTTGCGCCAACAGGAACTCTGCCGCCGGAGAGAACAGCGTAATTTGGCTTACCGTGAACAACCCCGCCGCTTGCGCCGCGTTTGGGGCGGAAGGCGTGAACTGGTCCTCAGTGGCCGCAAAAGCGCCATTGTTCGCACTCGTTCGGTTCGGTGCAGCAGCCTGAGGTTCCTGGGCTTGTCCGGCCGTCTGATTCAGAAGGCGTTCGGTAAGACTGACCAGACCGATGGTCGCCATGTTGCACCTCTGCTCCCGGCGCGGCTTGAGACGCAGCGCAGGGACGAAATGCCGGAACGGCAACGGAAGACGGAGGAGAAACGACCGTCACGCGGTGGCCGCTCGATGCGCGGCATTCGGCAGTGACTTTATCGGCAGATCGCCGGGAAACTTTAGAGAGTTTGGCAAGAAAATTTTTTCAGGGCCGCTAAAACTAAACTCCAGGGAATTCAACGGAGAAATCTTGGCGGGCAGCGGTGCAAACTTCGGCGTTGCGAAATAATCCAGGGCCGGCGAGGTAAATTTTTGAGGATGTTCCCCGGGAAAGCGAAAGGCCGGCCAGGAAATATTGCCGGCGGTCCGCGGAAAAAATCCCGCGATTGCGGCCGGCTACTCTTCGCTGAGAAACTCGACCGTGGCGGGTTCCGGCAGCAGGCCGGCTTGCGTGCCGCGTTCGATCAGTTCGGTGACCGCGCGTTTGCCGCGCTCGCCGTAGCCCAGGGTCCACTTGTTGACGTACATGCCGACGAATTTGTCGGCCACCTCGGTTTCCATGTCGCGCGCAAACTGCATGGCGTAGTTCAGCGCTTCCTCGCGGTGCTCCAGGCCGTACTGCACGCTGTCGCGAATGGTTTTGGCAATGTGGCGTCCCAGTTCGGGACCCAGCGCGCGCCGCACGGCGTTTCCTCCCAGCGGCAACGGTAGCTTGGTCTTCTCGTGCCACCAGATGCCCAGGTCCAGCACGCGGTGCAGCCCGAGCTGCGGAAACAGCAGCTGGCCCTCGTGAATCAGCAGGCCGGCGTCCACCACTTCTTTCTGCACGGCGTCGAGAATCTTGTCGAAAGGCATGACCACCGGCTCGAAGTTGGGCTCGAAAAGCTTGAGGGTGAGATACGCGGTGGTGGCCAGGCCGGGCACAGCGATGCGCTTGCCGGCCAGTTCGCTTTGCCGCATCGGCTTTGCGGAAACCACGATGGGGCCGTAGCCCTCGCCGAAACTCGCGCCGCAATCGAGCAAAATGTATTTGTCGCGCAGGGTGGGATAAGCGGCGAAGCTGACCGCGGTGACGTCGTAGGTTTCCGTAAGCGCGGCTTCGTTCAAGGTTTGAATGTCGGATAGTACGTGAGTGTACTTGTAACCGGGCGTGGCGATCTTGTGGGTGGCCAGCGCGTAGAACATGAAAGCGTCGTCGGAATCGGGGGAGTGCGCCAACTTGATTTCCAGCGTTTGCGGGGCGGTTTTGGAAGTGGCTGTCGTACCCATGAGCGTAGTCCCGTCCTGTCTGCGAGCGGCCGGAAAGCAGCCGGCTTCTGTGGGGCCGTCCAACGGCTAAACGAAAAGCGCGCGCCAAGCGGCGGCTGACTGGGCCCGAGCCTTGGCCGTTTCCGGTGAGACGCTCCCGCTGCGGGAGGCGCTGGAGGGAAACCAGGGGGACAGATCGTCCGTGCGCGGAGTTAAAAACGGAGTCGGACGCGGCCGGGCTTGCTTTCCGCACCGAGAGCCTAGCATAGTGCCACCCTCGGGGACAAACTTGTGGCTGGCGGAAGAGATTGCCGAGTGACGAGCGATTTCCGTGACTGGCGATTTGTGACTGCGATTCTGGCATCCGGCCGATCAGAAATGTCGCCAGATCGACTTCGCCACCAAAATAACTAGCCACCAACCACCAAGGACAACCGCTACAAAAATTGTAAATACGAAAGCTCCACTCAAGAAGCCAAGGAAACCCCCAAGTTCCTTTTGAGGTGTGCTCGCGGGGGCGGAGATGACAACATCTAACTGACGCCCGCACGAAGGGCAGGACACGTCAGTATCCGAAACAGTCTTTCCGCACTGGTGACAAGTCACGCGCAGGCCCACGTTGATCCCTCTCGTAAGTCGGGGTACACACGAGCGAATGACCGGAGAATCGGCCTGTTCCGCTCCGAATGATAATGATTGCAGAGTAGATGGCAAAGTCAAAATCCGCACCCCTAAAACCGAAGGGTGCGGCACGCGCAAAGTCAAGAGCCCCGCCCTTCGACACCAAGGGAGGGCAGTTGGGAAACGAACGAACACAGCCAGGAATAGATGTCACGAGACTGCACACAGGAATGGCTGTGCTACAAGCGCTAGGAAAAGCAAAAGCCGGCTCGCGGGGAGCCGGCTTTTGCGCGGTGCGGTTGGCGCTTACTTCGGGGACGAAAGGGAAGCGAGAGGTTGGGCGTTAGGGATGATGGCGATGATCTGGGTGCCGATCACTTCGCCGGAGACCACCAATTCCACGCGGCGGTTTTGTTGACGGCCGGCGGCGGTGTCGTTGGAGGCGATGGGCTGGCCTTTGCCGAAGCCTGCGGAGGTGGTTGAGGATTCCGGCACACCTTGCTGAGTCAGGAAGCTCCGGACGCCTTGGGCGCGCTGTTCAGACAGAGTCTGGTTGAAGGCTTCGGAGCCGACGCTGTCGGTGTTGCCTTCGATGGCCAGCTTCAGGCTGGGATAGGCCAGCACGATGCCGGATATTTTGGCGAGCTTCTCGCGGGCCAGCGGACGCAGGGTGAACTTGCCGCTGTCGAAGAGCACATCGGACATGTTGACAACCAAGCCGCGTGCGGTGTCATGAGTGACCAGGATAGCGTTGAACTGTTGCAGCAGACGGGCGCGAAGTTCTTCGCGATCATGGACGGCTTGCTTCAGCTGTTGGTCGGAGGAATCCGCGGCGGCCTTGTTGCGATCGGATTCAGCTTGAGCGGCTTGCTGCTGCTGTTCTGCCGTGGCGCGACCCTTTTCTGCTTCGGCCTGGGCGTTGGCCGATCTTTGGGCGCCAGCTTGGGCGTCGCTGGTGGCGAGTTCGGCGGTGATGCGGCGCTGTGATTCCTGATCCGCACGAGTGCGGGCGTCCTGCTCGCGGCTCACTGACGCCAGGCGGTCAGCTTCGGTCTGTTGTAGTTGCTGATCCGACGCGGCTGCGGCGGCTCGGTCGCGATCGGCGGCTGCCTGGGCGTCGAGGCTCCTGCGGTCGGCCTCTTTGCGCTGGTGAACCGCGTCTTTCGTGGCCAGTTCGGCATCCATCCGGCGTTGTGATTCGCGATCGGCGTTGGCGTTGGCGTCGGCTTCACGGCCGGCGGAGGCGCCGCGTTCGGCGTCCAAGCGGGCGGCGTCGATGTTCTTCATGGCGATTTCTCGGGCGTCTTCGGCGGTTTGCACGGTCTGACGCGAGGTCGAAATTAGAGTTTTCTTGTCGGAATGCTTCGTTATGGCGAGGTCATCGGCGTGCTTCATTTGCTGAGTAGCCTTCTCGTAGCTTGGGGCAGCGTAATTCGCCGCTCCTGCCGACTCGGCGATGCGCATCGCATTGCGCGCTTCGAAGAATTCGAGCGGCAATTTCACGTTGAGAATCACGGGGTCGAATTTATAGCCGGTGGGGATGTAGCCGCCGCGATCGATCAGCTCGTACTTGGCTTCCACGGCTTCGGTGGTGCCGACGGTGTCGGAGCGGACTTCATTTTCGAGGACCACCAGATTGCTGGGACGGCGCACCGCGTAATATGGTTCGGCGGTCACGATGAGCGCGAAGGCTTGCAGCTGCGTGGTAGTGTCCAGCTTGCTGCGGTGATTGCCACCGACGAGAACTTCGCCAAGATTCACGGGCCGGCCTTCCGGCGAAATGGCCCACAGAACGTAGGTGAGATATTCGTTGCCGAAAGTTGTGGGTTTCTGCAAGCCTTGGAGTTCCATCACGATTTTGGTGTCGCCCCGCTTGCTCTGTACGGTGGCGTCGCCGAGTGCAGCGGGCATTAGGTCCGTGCCCCTAAAATTGATTTTTGTAGAGCCGCCGCGATGGCCATAGTTCACGGCGCGAGCGGTGCGGCTGACGACGTTGATGCGGAATTCAGGCGTGGGATTCCCGGGCTCCGCGGGCGAATGCGCTTGGGCCTGGGCAAACGCGGGTGCAACCAGTGCGAATGCAACTGCTAGGGTAGCGTGTGAAATCTTTAGCATGAAGTCTCCTTCTAGAAGCTCCGAGACCGTACTATGCGTTTTTGCCATTCGGAATACTGTCCGTTAACGGACGTTGTGAAGGGAAAGACCGGCGGGCTACCAGGCAGCTTGGAGAGGTTTACCGCAAAGCTCTGCTGAAGATTGTACAGGAAATCGCGGACGCCGACTGTGCTGTAACGGACAGTTTCCCATGGACCGGCTTGCTACCGTGGGATTCGTAGTGGAGCACGACCGGAAGCCCCTGCCTTCCCCGGAAGACACCAGCCGCATCGCATCATGACGATACTTGCTGAAATCTACCGGCATGCCGAAAGGTGAATTATCGGATGTCACAGCTAGAGCCAATGCCGGCGACGGAGATCTTGCCCTACATCAAAGACGCTTCCGACCGCGGCGTTATCCAACTGGATTCCCTGCTGGTCGAAGAGACCTCCCAGAAGCGGGTCCCTGCGGCGCTGCGCACGGTGCTGCCGAGCAGAGTGGCGGTCCTTGGGAATTACTTGCCGAGGCAATGTGGAATCGCGACTTTTACCACCGACTTGTGCGACGCCATCAGTGCCGAATACGGTGCGACGGAGCTGTTGGCACTGCCCGTGAACGACACCGAAGAGGGATATCGGTATCCCGAGCGGGTGCGCTTCGAATTGTCCGAAGGCAATGTGTCTTCGTACCGGCAGGCCGCGGATTTCCTGAATTTCAGCAACATCGATCTGGTGTGCCTGCAGCACGAGTACGGAATATTCGGGGGAGCGGCCGGCAGCCATATTCTGGAGCTGCTGCGGCGTCTGCGTATGCCCATCGTGACGACGCTGCATACCGTCCTGCGCCAGCCCAACCCCGATCAGCGCGTGGTACTGAGCGAGATCGCGAGTTTGTCCGACCGCATCATCGTGATGAGCCAAAACTCCGCGGAGATTCTGCAGGAAGTTTTCCACGTGCCGGAGCACAAAATCGACTTGATCCCGCACGGGGTTCCCGATGTGCCGTTCATCGACCCCAACTTTTACAAGGATTGTTTCGGCACGCAAGGAAAGATCGTGATGCTCACCTTTGGCCTGCTGTCGCCGAACAAAGGCATCGAAAACGTGATTCAAGCGCTGCCGCGCATCCTGTCGCAGCATGGCAATGTGGTGTACCTGGTTGCCGGCGTCACGCATCCGCACATCCGGCGGCGCGAGGGCGATCAATACCGGCTGCACTTGCAGAACATGGCGCGGGATCTGGGAGTCGCGGCGAATGTCATTTTTCACAATAAGTTCGTGAGTCCCCAGGAACTGATGGAATTGATCGGCGCGGCGGACATCTACATCACGCCGTACAAGCACAAGGAACAAGTCGTATCCGGAACGCTGGCGCGGGCGCTAAGCGCGGGCAAGGCGATCATTTCGACGCCGTATCTGCACGCCGTGGAGCTGCTGGCGGAGGATCGCGGCGTGCTGGTGCCTTTCGATGATCCGCAAGCCATTGCCGACAGGACCTTGGAGCTCTTGCACAATGATACGGAACGACACGCCATGCGCAAACGCGCCTACCTGCATGCGAGAAGCATGGTGTGGAACCGCGTAGCACAGGAATATATGGGCAGCTTCGAACGAGTTTATAACGAGCGGTTGCGGAATCCACGGGCGACATTTTCCGCGCAGAACACGGAGAAAGTTCTAGACCGGCTTCCCGCGATAAAGCTGGATCACCTGTACCGGATGACCGACGCCACGGGAATCGTGGAGCATGCCGTCTTTGTGGTTCCGAATTATCCGGAGGGCTACACCACCGATGACAACGCACGCGCACTGATCGTAGCGATTCTGCTGGAACAGCTGGGAGTCGCCGCGCCGCCGGGATCGGCCGATCTGGCTTCGCGCTACTTGGCCTTTTTGTGGCTGGCCTTCGATCCCGCGACCAGGAGATTCAGAAATTGTCTGAGCTACGAACGCCAGTGGCAGGAGCCGGAAGGTTCCGAAGACAGTCATGGACGCGCCGTGTGGGGATTGGGAACGGTGCTGGGCCGGTCCAAGGAGGAAGGGCTGCGCGGGGCCGCGGGACGTCTGTTTGAACTTGCTCTTCCCGCGGCGCTGGACTTCAAGAGTCCTCGCGCTTGTGCCTTCACGCTCTTGGGTCTGCACGAATATCTCGATGCATTTCCGGGGGACCGAGCGGCGTCAAGCGCGGCGGAGGACCTCGCCAATCGCTTGCTTACCTGCTACCGCGCGCACCATTCCCCAGGATGGGAGTGGTTCGAGAACAGTCTGGCGTACTCCAATGGCAGATTGCCGCAAGCTCTCTTGCGATCGGGGGTACGCAGCGCCAACAGCGAAATGGAAGCAGCCGGTCTGCAAGCCCTGGATTGGTTGGTAACGATTCAGCGCAGCGAAGAAAAGGGCCACTTCGTGCCCATTGGATCGCAAGGCTTCTATTCCAAGAAAACCGAGAAGGCCCGCTTCGACCAACAGCCCGTCGAAGCATGTGCGGTGGTTTCCGCATGCTTGCAAGCGTACCGGGTCACCGGAAAGGGCCGCTGGCGCAAAGAGGCGTGGTCCGCGTTCAACTGGTTCTTGGGCGACAATGATTTGCAAGTTGCCCTTTACGATCCCTTCACCGGCGGCTGTCGAGACGGATTGCATCCGGATCGCGCCAATGAGAACCAGGGAGCGGAGTCAACACTCTCCTTCCTCATGGCATTGCTGGAAATGCGCCGGTTGGAACAGGCAGATGGCACGGAGAACCAATCACTATGAGCATTTTAGTTGAGAAATCTTCCGAAAAAGCAGCCGCAAATAAGTACGAGGTCCTATTTCACCGGCACCCTGGCAATCCCATCCTCACCGGAAAAGATTGGCCCTATTCCATGAATAGCGTTTTCAACGCCGGCGCGACGCTGCTTCCGGATGGGTCGACGCTGCTGCTGTGCCGCGTGGAAGACCGCCGGGGCCTTTCGCACCTATGCGCGGCACGGTCCTCGAATGGCGTAGACGCATGGCAGATCGACCGCGAGCCCACCTTGCTGCCAGACCCGGAACATCCCGAGGAAATTTGGGGTATCGAGGATCCGCGGATTACCTACGTCCCGGAAATGCAAAAATACGCGGTGGCCTATACGTCCTATTCCCGCGGCGGTCCAGGGGTGTCACTGGCGCTGACGAAAGACTTCCGGAGCTTCGAACGACTTGGTGTGATTATGTCCCCGGACGACAAGGACGCGGCGCTCCTTCCGCGCAAGATCAATGGGCTGTGGGCGCTTATTCATCGGCCCATGACGCCGCTCGGAGCCCACGTGTGGATCTCCTCCTCCCCGGACCTTCGTCATTGGGGAAACCACAAACTGATGTTGGAGGCCCGCCGCGGAGCCTGGTGGGACGCCAACAAGATCGGCATCTCACCACCGCCCATCGAGACGCTACGAGGCTGGTTGATGATTTATCACGGGGTACGCAGGACACCATCGAGTTCGATCTACCGGTTGGGGTTGGCGCTTTTTGATCTGCAGCAGCCGGAAAAATGCCTGCTCCGGGGGGATTCCTGGATATTCGCTCCCGAAACGGAATACGAACATCAGGGAGATGTTCAGGACGTGGTGTTCCCCTGCGGGTATACGATCGCACCCGACGGCGATACGATCAATCTGTACTACGGAGCAGCCGACTCCAGCATTGCCTTGGCGCACGGCAGCGTGCGGTCGCTGCTCAATTGGCTGGACGTCAACGGCCATTCCGACGAGCACCAAAATCGCCGTCAGAGACAATCGGAACTCTAGGAGCGGCAAATTCCGATGCCGGGCCCATCCACTTATCCGGAATCGATCTAGTGCTCAGGGCCCATGACACGGGCCGATGATGGCTGTTGTTGGCTGAGAGTTTTGGGCAACCCGCCAAGATTCGTCTAGGGACTGTTGAACCTTGGCGAGTAGCCCCCGAGGGACAACCGGTGTGGAACTTCGCTGCAGGCCTTCTTTGAAGACTGCCACCCTGCCGGGACCAGAAAGAAGTCCCGGCGGGCTGGTCAGGCCACCAACTACTGGTTCGAAGCCCGCTCGGATTCGTTGCGGGGGGCGCTCTTCTGCAAGACGTTGACGAGATGACGGCCTGTACTAGGCACGCCTGTGTGTGCGCTTCTCACGATGTCCTTAGCCTTGATGGGACGGCCATAGACGTCTGCGCTGGCGTCATCGTCGGGGCGAATCGTGGAGCCCTCGAGGGAAACTCCGGCAAACACACCGCGGGAGCGCGAGTAGCTGAGAATCTCGGCGCGCATCCAAGCGTCGGTATCCGCGGAAGCGTCACGTCCTTTGGGTCCTCCGGCAATCGAAGCATCGGCGCCTAGCTTAACCTTACTGCTGAGGATGGATTCCATGCCGCGGCCATTCATGACCAGCAGGACCAAATCCGTGGCCTCTCCGCCGATTTGGAAGCCGACACTGGCGCCTTCTAGCGCGTACATCGCTGGGGCTCCCCAGGCTCCACGGAAGTGTTCGCCGGTCCGGCAAACCATGGCTCCGCGTCCGTAGTCCGCGCCGATTCCAAACGCCAGCTTTCTGACGGAAGGAATTACGATCACGCACTCGGCCTTTTCCAAAAGATCATGGGGAATGTTGTCTGGGACGTTAAGCACTTCCTGCATGACCACGCCGCACTCTTCGAGGCGGTTTTGCTCCTTGTTGAGTTTCCTGGCATACAAAGCACCTGCTGCGAGCGTGAGACATGCTGCGGTAACCAGATATCGTTTCATTGTTGACCTCCATAGTCAGAACTGCCCTTGCTGAACGCAAACTCTGTCAAACCTCTTCGAATCGGGTGCCCTTTGTGTGGGGTCGCACCCAGAAAACTCCTCCTTGCACAACTCTTAAAATCGCGCTGCCCGCCGGTTTGAGAGACTTAGGAACTGCGCTTGGCTCCGACGATCAGCAAAGCCACTCCGCCCACCAACGCAAGCCCTCCCAGAAGCGGAGGGATGGAAACTCGCTCGTGTCTTTCCGCGGTGGCATGAATAGGGCCCACATCCAGAACCTTTTCTTGACGGGTGTACGTGAAGCCCTGATAGGCGAGTGCGAGCGCACCCAGAACCACCAACAGAATTCCGAATAGTGTGACTGGTTTCATTTGCGTTTCCTTCCGGGACCGCGCAGAACTAAGCCGGGCAACGGGATCAAGACTGACGGGGTGACCGGAACGAAAGTCTCCTCTTCTACAACCTCATCTTAGAGATGACCAGGAGACGAGTCTGTCCCGAAGAACACACATTCCTACCGCGCCTTCGCCGCGATTCAAATGCGCCCGAGAAGCACGAGAATGACGACCACGAGAATCACCAAACCTACTCCTCCGGTCGGAGCGTAACCCCAGTCTCTACTGTGCGACCATCGCGGCAGAGCTCCCAAGAGCGCCAAAACCAGAATTACGATGAGCACGGTTCCAAGCATTGCGTCCTCCTTTTTCAGTGAATCAGTCCTAGATATTTGAAGATTCTGCCCGGCGTTGTTCTTGCTTCTTTGGCAGATTCCTGCGCTGGGCGGGGCGTGTTCAATCCGCCCCGCGGGATTTTTGGCGCTAGATCACGACGCTGATGGCGAAACGCGTGCCGGGGTAGTACGGGTCATACATGTAATAGCCGCCATCTTCGTAATCGATGTAGACGTCGTCGGTGTAGTACCATTCGGACGGCCACGGTTCGACGAATCCAAACCAATAGCCGCCGTACTGGAAGCGGGAATATCCGCCCACCAAAACTGGGCTGCCGATTTGGAACGCGTGCTCGCGGCCAAAATTAGAATGGAACCGCTCGTCTGGAATGCGACCGCTACCCCTGGCGCTGAGCCGGAGCGCCGGCTGTGACCGCTGCCGGGCCTCGGCCTCTGGCGTGCGCTGCGGACGTTGTGAAACCTGCTGCTGACGCGGCTGTTCTTGCTGCGTGTTGGCCTGTTCTTTTCGTTCCTGTTTCCCAGACTTGTCTTGCTGCTGACGCTGTTCTTGCTGCCCCTTGGCTTGCTCTTTTTCTCCCTGTTTCGCGGACCTGTCTTGCTGTTGCTGGGGCTTTTGTTGTTGTTCTTGCTGTTTCTTGCTCTGCTGCTGTTCCTGCTTTGCGGATTTGTCTTGCTGCTGCCTTTGCCGCTCGGCCTGACCCTGGTCTTGCTCTTGCCGTTTTTCGGGCTTGGCCTGCTCTTCTTGTTTCGGGGGCTTAGCCCTCTCCTCCTGCTTGGGAGGCTTGGCTGGTTGTTCCTTCTCGTGTTTTTCCTGCTCCTGTTCCTGCTGCGCGTCAGCGGGAGCAGCCGTTCCCAAAAGCAAGAACAGGCTCATGATGCTCATCATGCCGAATAGTTTCATGGGTACTTCCTCTTTTCTTACCGCAATTCCGCGTGCCTGGCGCTGGCCGCGTCCAGCTCGATTGTGGTTTTTGTCGCGGACGGCTGGTCCGGGCCTACACCCGTTCCATCAAGCATTGGATCCGCTGTTCTTGGCCGACACGTATCCGTGACATGGAATGAAACAGCCCAAACACATTGAGGAGCCAGAACACCACCACGATAACCACGACGCCGTTCAAGATGGACTTGATGCTTCCGGCCATGGGGATGAAGCGATTCACCAGCCATAGCAAGACACCGACTACGACCAGGACTTCTACCAGCTGAATTAAAGGCATAATCTTCGATTCCTTCCTCGCATGCAGACACCCGCCCTCGCCTGTTGTTGACGCGTATTCCTGCGTGAGTTCGGGGCTTGCGCGACAATGTGGAGCGGAGTGGAACCTGGAATTTCCGGCGGTTCAGGCCGAAGCCTGGGGATCTACTGGCTTCAGTCTTTCTTCCCCCACGAACGGCATATTAGAAGAGTCCGAGGTGGATATCTGTCCATTTGTGGACACATTTGCATTTTGTTGGCGTACGTTCTCCAGGGTGTTAAGATGAATGCCGCAAATCATGGCAAAGCCTGCGTTAACGCGAAGATCCGGGGCGGCCTCGCCGGGGGCTTTTGACGCCCAGAGCTTCCTGGACTCGGCCGGCGTGGCGAGAAAAGTTGTCGACTTCCCCAAAAAAACTACGATTTTTGCGCAGGGTGACGCTGCCAGGCACGTAATGTACATTCAACAGGGCACCGTGAAGCTTTCGGTCGTTAATTCCACCGGCAAAGAAGCCGTGGTGGCGGTGCTTAAATCAGGGGATTTTTTCGGCGAAGGATGCCTGGCGGGCCAGTCGATTCGTATGGGCTCGGCCACCAGTACGGCGCCGGCCACGGTGCTGGTGATCGATAAAGACGAAATGATTCGCGTGCTCCATGCCGAACACGAATTCTCCGACCGGTTTATCGCATACATGCTGTCCAGGAACATCCGGGTCGAAGAGGATTTGATCGATCAGCTTTTCAACTCCACCGAAAAACGCCTGGCTCGCGCGCTGCTTCTGCTGGCCCGCTACGGCAAGAAAGATGAGCCGCAAAGAGTGCTCCCCAAGGTATCGCAAGAAACCTTGGCGGAAATGATCGGCACCACGCGCTCGCGGGTCAATCTGTTCATGAACAAATTCAAGAAAATGGGCTTCATCGACGATCAGAACGGCCTGGAAATCAACAGCTCGCTGCTCAGCGTGGTTCTGCACGACTGACTTCCGCAACGCCACAAAAGGCGGCGGTCCCAAACACCTCCACAGTTACCGCAACAACCCTTTCACTCCGCCAGCGATCGCACCTCGGTCGGTCTCGTTTTTGGAGCGATGCTTCTCAACATGCCGAGATCCACGTCGATGGTCAGATAGCGAGCCGTGACCTCGACCGTGCCCGTCGGGCGTGCTCACCGAGCCCATTTTCGTTTGAGGGAGGAGTTTCAAGGTGGAGCCCTGCCCGTTGCGCTGTTCTACGGTAAACGGCGCCGGCAAGACTCCTACGCCTTGAAACATTTGGTCGAAGGAACAATCGACGGACTGGATCACGTGTTCTTTGGAACGGCCGTGGGAGATACTGATCCGCACGTTTCCTATCCCGAGGCTGCTTAGGTTTCGGCGGCCTGCCGGTCACAGAGAACCGGAGTGGCGCGCTGGCTTAGGCTGTGCGACCGACGAAGGCGTGGTACACGAACAAAATAACCACGGCGCCCACGACGGCCACCAGCAGGCTGTAGAGATTAAGACCGCTCACTCCGGCCGCTCCGAAGGTGTTGAAGAGCCATCCGCCCACTACGGCCCCGACGATTCCAAGGATGATGTCGAGGAAAACGCCCTCTCCGGTTTTGTTGACGATTTTGCTTCCGAGGAAACCTGCGAGCAATCCCAAAACGATCCAAGCTAGAAAAGACATTCTTGTTCTCCTTTTGCTGGCGCCCTTGGGCGGCAGGTGTTACTTGCAAGACTCGCTGACCATTTTCATCGAAGTGATGGTGAGGTGGCCGTGTTCGGTGTCAGACTTCTTCACGCCGCTGTCCTTGGCGGCGTCTTTGGCGTCTTCCTTCAAGTTGTGGAGCTTGGCGTTGGAGACGACGCCGGTGGCGGCGATGGTGTGGCCGACGTGATCGGCCAGAGTCACTTTGTCGCTGCGTACTTCCCAGGTGCTGCCGCTACTTCCGGCGAGGAGAAATTCGTCGGCGCTGTCTCCCTTGGAGAGGCAGCCGGTGATAGTCCTGACATGGGCCTTGGGTTTGGGCGTGCTGCCGGTGTCCTGGGCGAGAGCTGCTGAGGTGCTCAGAGCCAGAAACAAGCTCAACCACAAGGCATTTCTCGTGATTTTCATTTCTTCCCTCCTGATGCTGCGGTTGCGTCAAACGCCGACGCCAAGAACACTGGCGAGTGACTTGCGATGATCGCAATGCCGCGAACGTTAATCGCAAAGGTCGGACGGCACCATACCCGGATGCGTGTAGGCGATTTGGGAGATTGCCGTAGCTGGCGGCGCGGGCATTCGAACACGCGGAGCGGCCCATGCGCTGACGCTGCGTTTACCCGAAACTAGCTTTTACAGCGCGGAGACCATGTGGGCGATAGCGTCGTCGAAGGTGACGCGGCCGTCGAGGTAGGGTTGCCAGAAACGGGTGAGCAGCTTGAGGTAGTCGTCCCAGTCGCGCTGGTACAGTCGTTCGCGGATGGCGTAGGGAGTGTATTCGGGGTCGGGGCCGCCGACGGTTTGTCCGGAAAGCACGGGCTTGATGACTTCGCCGGTGGTGTAGAAGAGCAGGGCGTGCCAGAGGTCGCGGGGGATGGCTTTTTCGCGCTGGCGGCATTCGCGGACGATGGCTTGCTGCACGCGTTCGGCGATGCCGTGAGAAGCTTCGTGAAAGAGAATTTCCAGGGCGGCGCTGCCCTGGTTGCGCGGATCGATGCTGGAGATGACCACGCGCAGGGGGCCGAGCGTGGTGTAAGCGCCCTGAGAATTTGCGTAGGCGGAAACGTCGACGCGAATTTTTTCCTTGGGCCAGCGGGTTTGAAAAATGTCAGCGAGACGCTCCGACAAGCCCAGGCCCTGCTCGCGTACGAGCGGGGCGACTTGGGCGATCCATTTGCGGTTGGCGCGATCGTGGTCCGGCCACTCGTGGGCGCGATAGACGGGAGCGGCGGCTTCGAGGACCTGCGTGAGTTTGCCGGGCAGGCCGGCGTCGCAGGTTTTCAGCTTGACGCCGGAGAGCTCGTCGCAGCCCTCGAAATCACCCAGCTGATTTTTCAGCAGGAGCATCTCGGTGTTGAAGAGCAGATCCTTGTCGGCGTAGTTGTCGGCATAGTAGGAGACCGCGGCGTCCCAGGCGAGTTGTTCGGACTTGTTGCGCCGGGTCGGCGGGGCCGCGAAGGCCGAGGCTGGAACGGCAGCAGCGGCTTTGGGGTCGCGGCGCTGCTTGGCTTGCTGGTACAGGGTGTGATGGAGATTGATCCAGAAGCCGCTGTGGAGTTCAAAGACCGGGAGCGGGCCATATTGCGTGTCGATTTGTGGGGGCTGCGCCGCAGCGGATCCCGACGGCAGGCACAGCAAAATCGCGTGCAGCAGAAGAAGCGCGAGTGGAGTGAGGGTCAGGCGGCGCATGGGCGAAGTGCCCGATGGTATCGCCAAGTCGGTCCAGGCACAAATGATGTTGGCACTGGAATTGCGAAAAAGAGAGCTCCCGAGGCTTGGCGCCGGGGGTTGCCACTGGCGCGCTTCCGGCGGGAAATTAGCGTTGACCCACCATGGTGGTTGTCGCCAGCCAGCGCTCCAGAACTGCGAACTGCTCCGGCGATGTGTCCTTGTCGAACATCACGCCCATGCCCAGCCCGGGGCAAACGTACATCACGCGCGCGGCGGCTTCGAAGACTTGGTCGCCTTGGCGCAGGCGGACGCGGGTCATGGAGGCCACCGGCATGGGATTGAGGGTGTCAATGTAGCAGCCGGAGCGGCTGACGTCGGAAGTACGGCCGTGCAAGGAATCGGATCCGTTCTGTTTGGTTACTTCGGCGGCCAAGATTAGCGAGTAACGGGCGGCGTTGCGTCGATCGGCCATCGAATCGGGCATTCCAGCTCTCCTTGTGCCTGCGGGACCCAGTGGCGCGAGCGCTCCAAGCGGGCGGAATGGTCGCGGGAGGAGAGGTGGCCCCAAAACTATTGTGGTAGGGGGCGTGACGTGGGGCAAGTACCAATCGAGTCCCGCCGCGCCAATGCGTTAATCGCGGCGGCGCCTCAGGCCTTGCGCTTAGTCGATTTTGGGGTCGGCTTCGCTGCCCACCGCTCCCTGGCGGTCCGCGGCGTGGAATCCGCCGCCGGCATCGCGGAAGAACGAGCGTCGGCCGGTGCGTCCGTAAGTTTGCGGAGTGGCGGCCAGCTCGAATTTTGCGGGCGCGCCCAGGGTGTTGGCGCTGGCCAGGACGTAGCGGAACCTGTAGCCGTTCTTTGTGCCGGAGGCCGTTTCCGCATCGAGCAGGCCGGCGGAGTCGGGGGTGGTAGCGCCCCGCGCAGGCGGCACGAGTTTTTCCAGCGAATCGGGCAGGCGCGAATACTTGCGGCGATAGAGTTCGACGGCCTCGCCGATTTTCTTCAGGCTGTCGAGGGCCGCGCGCTCGGTGGATTCCATCTCGGCGGCGTCCCACTCCATGGCCAGAGAAGGCAGGTCCAGCAGCACCAGGCCGACCGAGAGCAGCTTCCACCCGCCATTTTCGCGGACCAGGCCCATCTTGATGTGCATGACGTTGGCGCCGACGGAGTCGGTGGCGTCGCGAATTTCCACGGGAAGGAAGGCCAGGTTGTCGGTCACTTCGGCACCGCCGACTTGCATTTCCGCGGCGCCGGCGGGAGTTTCGCAGCGGATCAGTGGCCGCCCGGAGGGGCTGGCCAACTGGGAAGCTTTGCCGGGCTCGGCTAGCAGCACGAACCTTTTCATCAGGGCCACGCGCGCCGTGGGAGTCAGCCCGGCGAATGTTTCCGCGTTTCGCGCGGTGAGAAACTTGGTAAAATCTTTTTCACTTTGCGAGCAAGCGGCGATCAGCGCGTCGCGCATCGAGGCGATCGGCCCGCTCACCGGGATCGCTGGAGCGTCCGCGGCGTTGGCGGGCGGCTGGGAGCTGGACTCTTGGGCGCGAACTGCGCCGCCGCCGGCTGCGGACAGCGTCAAGGCCGCGAACAGAAGCATCCGCAGGCTGGTCGATTGGTTATCCGCCGCCATGCTAGTCCTTCGCCGCGCCCAAAATCGCCGCCAGGTTCGCGGTGAAACTCGATCGCGGCATTACTTCGTCGCAGCCCGCGGTGCGCGCCTGCGCGGCAAGTTCAGTCTGCACATGGGAGAGAAAGGCCACTACTCGCACGGGGTTTTGTCCGGCGCGGATGCGCTCGATCGCGCGTAGCGGCTGGCTGCGCGCATTCAAGTCCACGATGACCAGCTTCGGCGGGGGCTCCAGCAGCGTCAGCAATGCGTCGCCGTTGGTGGCTACCTTCAGTTCGACGCCCAGGTGCTTGGCGGTTTCAGCCACCTTCATTTGAAAAAACAAATCATCCATCAGGGCCACCACTCTTCCCATGCACTCCGCCTTTCTTGCCGATGTTCACTTGCATTATGCGCGGGTTCTTCCTTTTGCGCCTCCTCGCACATACAATATCCTTCCTCGGTCGGAGGTATTTCGTGCAAACCGCTCGCGCCAGCGATCTTCAGCCCGCCATATCCATGCTAGAAAAGACGCCGGGTCTGCTGGAAACGCTGCTTGGCGATGCGCCGGCAGAACTGTCGCAGTGGAAGCCGGCGGCGGACCGCTGGTCGATTTCAGAGATCCTCGCGCATCTCGCCGACCTCGAGCAGCTTTATTCGGAGCGGGTGCGCCGCATGCTCGCCGAAGACGCACCGGCGCTGCGGCCCTACGACCAGAACGTTGCTTCGGCCGCCGGCGTCTACTCTGGAGGCTCCGCCGCGGAACATCTGGCGAGTTTTACCGCGCTGCGGCGGGCCACGGTGGCGCTGCTAAAAAGCGCGGGAAGTTCCGTAGGTGAGCGCACCGGCGAGCATGCGGAGCTGGGCATCGTCACGCTTTCGCAAATGCTCCATGAATTGGCTTCGCATGATTTAGGACATCTAAGGCAGATCGCCGAACTGTACCGCGCGCATGCTTTCCATCCTTACGCCGGGCCTTTCCAGAAATACTCGAAGCCCCAGCCGTGAGCGCGCATGCCGAAGACGCGCGGCTCGCCGCGGCAGGCCCGCGCGACATCACTCTGTACACCCGGCCAGGCTGCCATCTTTGCAAAGAGGCCAAGGCGGCGATTGCGCCGCTGCTCTCCGAGTTAGGCGCCACGCTGCGCGAAGTGAACATCGACGGGGATGCCGTGTTGGAAGACCGCTATGGATGGGACATCCCCGTGATTTTCATTGGCGCCCGTAAAGCCGCCAAGCATCGCGTAGAGGTGGCCCAATTTCGCCGCCAGATGAGCGAGGCGGAGCAAGTTTTCCGCGCCAAATAGAAAACGCCGCCCCAAAAGGCGGCGCCATGCATTTCAAGAAAAGCGATCTCCTAGTGGCCGTTTCCGGGGCTGTGCGCACCGACGGTTTCGTCCGGCACGGCGCCCTTGCGGCCTTTCACGCGGTCGTACACCGAGACTTGGCTCACCGAACCGAGCCCTTCGTTGTAGAACGTCGGCACGCCCAGCGCGGTGCGCAGCTCTTCATTGAACTTGCGCAAATTGGCCAGGTGGGTGGCCAGCGCCGGGAGCTTCAGGCCGTCATCGGTCAGCAGGAATTTCTGGTAGCCCGCGTCCCACAGGCGCGTGAACTGCCCCTTCACCATAATCGTAGGCACCACCGTCATTTGATAGAGCTCGTCGGTGCCTTTGCGGAACTCCGACCCGCTGCCGTATTTTTCCACACGCACGACGCCGCGCGTGCTGCCCACTTTGAATCCCAGCGCCGCCAGGCTTTCGATGGCTTTTGGTGAAAACCGCTCTTCGACATTCCACATGGCCTGAGTAGGGTAATGAAAGCGGGCGCGTCTGTAAAGCGCCGCCATGGTCGATGAATTCTTTGCATCCGGCGGCGCTGGATTTTGTAAAAGTTTTGTCAGCCGGGATTCACGTAACTGTAACAATTGGTTGTACTTCTGTTCATCAGCTTGCTTTATCAAGGTGCGGGGTGATCGAGCCGGGCATGTCGATATCCACAGGCCGCGCTCGCTTTGCGTTCCACTTGTGTTATATAAACCCGTAAAAATGTCGGGGAAAAAAAAAGGGGTGTAAGTGATGTTCAGATTGGTTCGTTCCATCGCTGTATTTGTGAGTGCAGCGCTCCTCGTCGCGTTACCAATTCGCGCACAGCAAACTCTCGGCTCCGTTACCGGCACAATCACGGATGCCTCCGGCGCGGTCGTCCAGAACGCGGTCGTTAAGATTCACAACTTGGCCACTGGTTTGGAGCAAACCGTAACAACCAAGGCGGATGGCTCTTTCAATGTGTCCGATCTACCCATCGGCACGTACAGCGTCACGTTCTCTCGCGATGGATTCAAAAACGAGATCCATTCGGAAATCGTCGTCCAGGGCAATCGCACCACAACGGTGAATGGTTCGTTGCAGCCCGGTGAAGTGACCGCGACGGTCACGGTGACTGGAACGCCGCTGATGAACCAGACCGACACCACCAATGGCTACGTGGTGGATAGCCTCACGATTCAAGAGACACCGCTCGGCACCGGCAGCTTTACCCAACTAGCGATTCTGAGTCCTGGCGTTCATGCGGATTTCCTGGGCGGGGCTGGCACGAACGCCGGGCTGGGCAATCAGGCGATTTTTGCCAACGGAAACCGGGACACCAGCAATAGCTTTTCGTTGAATGGCACCAGCACGAACAATCTGTTCAACGGCAACTCTACCAGCCAGGTGGGCGAGAACCGCTTCGTTCTAAACACCGGTGAGAATTTCGGAGCCGGTGGCGCCATCCAGACCAGCACTTCGGTTTATGGAGCGATTGGCCAAGCCTTGCCAACGCCTCCTCCGGACGCCATCCAGGAAATCTCCGTCAATGCCTCGATGTACGACGCCACGCAGGGTAACAACAGCGGCGCACACATCAGCGTGATCACCAAATCAGGTACCAACAAACTCCACGGCTCGGTCTGGGAACAGTTCCAGAACAGCGCCATGAATGCTACGCCGTTCTTCTACAATGCGGCCGGAACGCCCAAACCCTTTCTCAATCGCAACCAGTTTGGCGCGACCGTTGGCGGGGCCATCAAGAAGGACAAGCTGTTCTACTTCCTCTCCTACCAGGGAGTTCGCATCGCCGATGCGGAGCCCGCGACGAAAGACACCACCGTGCCATTTCATCTTACGGATGATCGCAGCGCACAAGGCATCACCAACACGCTCAATGCAGATTTTTTCCCGAATTGCGGTCCGGGGCAGACCCCCCCTAACCCCTGCTTTGCGGGCCCGCTCAACGCCGCGGCAATGAACCTCTTGAACGCCAAACTTCCGAACGGGAAGTTTCTGATTCCGAGTGTGAACGCAGCGACCTTTGCCAAGGGTGTAGCCGCCGCCACGACGCTGGGTTTTGACGCCGTGGTACAAGGGCCCAACTCGCAGTCACACGTCGATCAGGGAATCGCCAGCGTAGACTATGTGCTAAGCGACAAGGATCGTTTCTCGGTGAAGTATTACACCCAGAGCGATCCCACCACCAATCCGTTTGGCGCGGTGGGATCCCTGCTGGGCTTCTCGCAGCAGCTTTCGGCGGGCAGCCAAGTCATCTCCCTCGCCAACACTTTCGTCCTGTCTCCCAGTCTTACCTGGGAGCAGCATGGGGGCTTCACTCGGTTGCGCGCTTTTGCCAACACGCAGCAGGACTTCAGTCCGGGTGCCGAGGGTATTAGCCTCCTCGGCTCGGCAACCTTCCCGCAGTTCGGGATCACTACTTCGGATCCGACCATCCAGCAAGGCCTGGAGTTCGGTCCCAGCACCAGTTTTGGGAATGCCGGTATGTTCCAGAATCAATGGGGCGGAGGATCGTCGCTGAACTGGATCTTTAGAAAGCACACTATTAGCTTCGGCGGGCAATTCGACCATACCCAGCTGAACGTCATCAACGACAACACCAACACCGATACGGTGGACTTCACGTCCTTCCTTACTTTCGTGGAAGGGCAGGTGCACAACGGAACCGCGTTCGCGGGTTCGGCGAATCGCTATTACAGGTCGGATACCGCCAGCCTGTACGTGAACGACAATTACAAGGTCCGCAGCAACCTCACGGTGACCGGCGGCTTGCGTTGGGATATCGATGGGCCACTCTCGGAAAAATATGGGCGGCTGACCGGGTTCGATCCGTCCAAGTATAGCTACGTGCAGTGCGCGGTGAACGGACAGCCAGCGGATCCGACAGCGAGTACCTGTGACGCCGGCACAGATGTCATCACCAGCTCGGGACTCGAGATCGCTGGAAATAACAAAGGCGGCGGCACGCCGGGAGCCGGCGATACTTTGATGAAAAACCACCAGTGGGGCTTTGCTCCCCGCATTGGCGTCGCGTGGTCACCGTTTACGAAAATCACGGTGCGCGCGGGTTACGGCATCTACTATGACCGCGGCGAATTGTTCAGCTATCTCTCGCCCAGCGCCGGTTCTGGTTTCAATGGTCCGTTTGGCGTGACGTTGGCACCACCCTTCGTCCAACCGATTGCTGCTGGTAAGAATTCCAACCTATCGGTGCCTTTTGGAACGGTTCCGGCGACCCCACCAACGGCCACTGGCGCCGCCTTTCTGGCCTCCTTGCCCAACCTGTCACAAACCGCCTGCGGTTTTGCGGGATGCTTCCCGGCCGGCAATTTGTTCGGCCCCTTCTTGTTTGGCGGCTACGACATCCACAACAAATTACCGTACACGCAGAACTGGACGATCGATCTTCAATATCAGCTGTTCAACAACTGGCTATTCGAGATCGGGTATGTAGGCAATCATGGCACCCACGAAGTGCTGCCTATTCCTTTCAATCAGCCTTCCATCGCCACGGCTTCGCATCCTGTGAACGGTCAGACCACCTCGTACGGGGGGACTAGCCCGCTGTTTCTCGATACCGAGCCGGTGTTCACCAGCGAGTTTTCCGGCAATGCGCCGATCCGCGTGCCCTTCCCCGGCTACGATATGAATTCCGTGCTCTACCAGGCGGAGGGCGTCTCCAACTACAATGCGTTGCAGATTCAGGTGCACAAGCGCCTGTCCAAGGGGTTCCAATTCACGGCGTCCTACACTTGGTCGCACGCGCTGGATGAGCAAAGCGGGCTAGGCCTGTTCTTCACGGGCAATAATCCACTGGTGCCCAAGGCCAGCTACGCTTCCTCGGACTTCGATCAAACGCACGTTTTTCTCGTCAACTATAGCTACACGATTCCGAGCCTGGCGAAGGGTCGTGCTCTGGGCTATGCGATCAACGGCTGGGTCATTGGCGGCCAGACCGTGGCGCAGAGCGGCCAACCGTACAGCGTCTATGACTTTTCGGGTTCGGTGGGCAGCTTGTTTTTCGGCACGAGTGACTTCATCGGGAACCCCATCGTTCCCCTCTTGCCAGGTGTAACCCCTAAGCAAGCGCAACTGCAGGGCACCACCGGCATCAATGCAGGAAACCCTGTGCTCAATGCCGCTGACTTCGCGCCGCAGTTTGTCGCACCGGGCACCAACGGAGTGCCTGCCTGCGACGCATCCGGGTGCGATCTGTTCGAGTCCACCTATGGCACCGCGGGCCGCAACGTGTTCCGCGGTCCTTTCCAGGTGCGCTTTGATATGAGCCTGGCTAAGGAATTCCCGGTCAAGGAGCGTTTCCGTCTGCGCTTTGAAGCCGACGCGTTCAACATGTTCAACCATCCCGATTTCGACGCGCCGAACAACAACGTCACCTTTTTCCCCAACTTCGTCGGTCCCCCCTCGATCCCACCGCAGGGCAGCCTGGGCGTGATCCAGCATACGATCGGGAGTCCGCGGTTCCTGCAGTTGGGCTTGCACCTCACGTTCTGAAGACTGTTCATCCGTTTCCGAAGGCCGGAGCCACCCCTGTGGCTCCGGCTTTTTATTTGCCCAAGGGGGCGTCCAGCGGTCTCGGCGCCTCTGGCCGTGTAAATCGCCTGCTGGCTCGTGCATCCAATATGAGGTTAGAATAGGCTCCCTTTTTGGACCGTCGGCTCTGCCATGCGACGCTGCTTGTCAGCGCCTCGGGTCAACGATAAGTGCTTGACAAATGGTTACTTATGCGTTATAATGTTTACGTGGGTTACAGTCAGGTCTCTTGGGCAGCTCTTTCCATGGAACCGCCCCAGCCCGGCCACGGTGCAAACTCTCTTAACCCTTTTAGAATCCGCACTTCCACAAAATGCGTCCGTAACTCCTTTAGAATCCCCACTCCCAAATCTAAAGGACTTAAACCTCTTTATAATCAACACTTACAGAAAACCCTGGGGGGTGGGGCCCTCCCGTTAACCAGCGGTTCGGAAAGTGGGCAGCAGGTCTAGCCATGTCCGTCGCCAAGCATGTTGCGCCTGCTGGGTCGGTCGCCTCGGGCCGGGCGGGCCAGTCTGTCCTCGATTGCATCGGGAATACCCCCCTGCTGCGGTTGGAGCGTGTCGGGCGGGAATTTCCCCATGTGGAATTCAGCGCCAAGGCCGAATGGTTCAATCCGGGCGGCTCCGTTAAGGATCGTCCCGGGTTGAGCATGATTCAGGCGGGCCTGGCCAACGGCGCTTTGCGAGCCGGTAAGACCATCGTCGACGCCACCAGCGGCAACACCGGGATCGCCTATGCCATGATTGGCGCGGCGCTGGGGTATCCGGTCAAGCTGTGCTTGCCGGATAGCGCTTCGCACGAGCGCAAGCGCATCCTGAATGCATTTGGGGCCGAGTTGATCATTACTCCCGGGGATGAAGGCACCGACGGGGCCATTCGCCGGGTACAAGAGATCGTCGCGGCCGACCCAGAGAAATATTTTTATCCCGATCAATACAGCAACCCGGCCAACTGGCAGGCGCATTACCGCACCACCGCAAATGAGATTTGGGAGCAGACCGGCGGACGCATCACGCATTTCGTCGCCGGCCTGGGCACCAGCGGCACGTTTATGGGCACTACCCGGCGCCTCAAGGAGCTCAATCCCGCGATTCGCTACATCAGCCTGCAGCCCAACGCGCCTTTCCATGGGCTGGAAGGCTGGAAGCACATGGAGACCGCCATTCGCCCCAAGATTTACGACGACAAGCTGGCGGATGAAAATCTCGAGGTTGACACCGAAGATGCGTATCGCCTGGTGAAGCGCATGGCTCGCGAAGAGGGCTTGCTGGTCAGCCCCAGCGCGGCAGGGGCGCTACTCGGCTGCTTCCAAGTTGCAAAAAGTATCCCGCAGGACCAGCACGTGGTGATCGTTACGGTTTTCCCGGATTCCGGTGCCAAGTATCTCAGCGAACGCTTCTGGGAAGAGTTCTAACGATGGCCACGGTGACCCTTCTCCGGCTCGGCCCAGCAATTGCCGAAAGAATCCGCAAGCACGGCGCGGAAACCTACCCGCACGAATGCTGCGGCGCGCTGCTCGGGCGAGATGCCGACGCTTCCGGGATAGGCGAGGAAACGCCGTCGCGCGACGTTCTGGACCTGTTCCCGCTAGTGAATCGGCGCGACGATTCGCCGCGCAATCGTTTTTCCGTCACTTCGGAAGATGTGCTGGCGGCGGAAAAGGCTGCGCGGGCCCTCGGCATTGACGTGGTGGGCTGGTATCATTCGCATCCGGATCATCCGGCGGAGCCGAGCCAGTACGACCGCGACCACGCCTGGCCCTGGTACAGTTACATCATCGTGAGCGTGGCCAACGGTCAGCCGCAGCGCATGACGTCGTGGCGCCTGAACGACGACCGCGCCGGGTTCACGTCTGAGGATCTAGAGATTGGCCAGCGCGCCAACGTCTAACGTTATGTAGCGGTGGGTCTTTAGACCTGCCAACCGCGCCGCGCGTTAGATTGCATGGTTCAGGAGAACCGACATGGCAGTGAAAGTCATGATTCCAACGCCGCTTCGCGTATACGCCGGCAAACGTGATTCCGCGGAGTTCAACGCCGCCACTGTCGGGGAAGCCCTTGGCCACCTGACGTCGCAATTTGCCGAGTTGCGCAAACATCTGTTCACCGACGACGGCAAACTGCGCAGCTTTGTAAACGTCTACGTCAACGACGAGGACATTCGCTATTTGGCGAAAGAGAACACCCCGACCAAGGACGGCGACACCATCAGTATCGTCCCGTCGATCGCCGGTGGTTCTGCTTTGTTCCACTGTTGTTGCGGCTGATCTTACGGGCCACGGCGAAGAGGAAGTCCCTGCCATGCTGCTGGTTCGAGCAAAGAATCCCCGTTCAAGGTATTTCATCTAATATTCGGTTAGACTCCTGAGGGAGTAAAGGAAATCGCAATGGCCACCAAAGTACAGCCGCAGACCGGGCAGCCGGGCGCGGCACCAGACTCCGGCAACGTAGCCACCAGCCTGACGAACGAAGAGATCCTGCGTTACAGCCGCCACCTGATCATGCCGGAAGTCGGCATGGAGGGGCAGCTCAAGCTCAAGAACTCCAAAGTGCTGCTGATCGGCACTGGCGGATTGGGCGCGCCGCTGGGGCTTTACTTAGCGGCTGCGGGAGTCGGCCGGCTCGGGTTGGTGGATTTCGACGTTGTGGACTTCACCAATCTTCAACGGCAGGTGGCGTTCGGCTCAGACGACGTAGGTAAGCCCAAAGCCGCGGCGGCACAGGCGCGGCTGTCGAACCTCAATCCCGACATCAAGGTCGAGATGTATGAGACCAAGCTGACCAGCGACAATGCGCTCGATCTTTTCCGGGACTTCGACGTAATCGTCGACGGCACCGACAATTTTCCGACGCGCTATCTCGTGAACGATGCTTGCATTCTTCTCGGCAAGCCCAACGTGTACGGTTCGATCTTCCGCTTCGAGGGGCAGGCTACTGTCTTTGGCATGCCGGACGGACCCTGCTACCGCTGCCTGTATCCCGAACCGCCTCCGCCGGGTTTGGTGCCGTCATGCGCCGAAGGAGGTGTCTTGGGTGTTCTTCCGGGAATCGTTGGCTCCATTCAAGCCATGGAGACGATCAAGCTGATCCTCGGCCGAGGCGACAGCCTCGTCGGGCGGTTATTGCTGTTCGATGCCCTGGCCATGAAGTTCCGCGAGCTGAAGCTTCGTAAGAACCCCAACTGCCCCGTTTGCGGCGAGCACCCTACGGTCACCAAGCTGATCGACTACTATGAGTTCTGCGGCGTTCGCGGCGAAGAGGCGCCGGTGCCAGACCTGAAAGTTCCGGAGATCACACCGCGGGAGCTGAAGGCGCGGCTCGATCGCGGCGACGATCTGTACATTCTGGACGTGCGCGAGCCGCACGAATATCAGATCTGCAATCTCAAGGGGCACCTGCTGCCGCTCGGGGAACTCCCCCGGCGCGTCCATGAGCTGGATTCTTCGCAGGAAATCGTGGCGCATTGCCGCAGCGGCAAGCGTTCCGCAGAAGCCGTCGATTTTCTGCGCAAGGCCGGCTTCCGCAAGATTTTGAATCTGAAGGGGGGCATCCTGGCCTGGTCCGACGAGGTCGATCCCTCCGTTCCCAAGTACTGACCCTGCGCACCCCTAGAGTAGAGAGCCGGTCGACCCTGCCGACCGGTTCTTTCTTTTGTTCGCGATGGGGTATGATCGGGACCCAGTTTTGCAGAGGACTTCAGGAGAGCAAATGGCGGCAACCAAGATCATCGTGAACCACAATGGGTCGATTCGAGTCGAGGGCGATTTCGAGATCGTCGATCCCGAAGGGAAAGCCTTCGGGCTGGCGGGCCGTACCGCCATCGGCCTATGCCGCTGCGGCCACTCCGCCAACAAGCCGTTCTGCGACGGGTCGCACAAAGTGTGTAACTTCACCGACAGCGTTGCGGCGCGGGAACTGGCTCCGCCGAAGCCCAAAATGTAATTTCGCGATTCCCGCAATGGGATGAGACAGTCTCATCGTGAGACTCGCGCCAATCTCGCCTTTTCTTTGCACTATTCCGTCCCTAAGTGTCTAAAAATGAATTAGATAGCTGGGCATATCTGAGGATTTTCTCAGGTTTGCTCGCGTCTCGCCCGTTCCCATCCTTTTCCGGTGTTCCGTTGTGGTTCCAATAAACCCCTAAAGTTCAATAGCTTACAGACCGATATTTTCCGGTAGGAACGGACTTGAAGTTGCAATCCACCGGAGTTGTCAGTCTTTCGTTGGCATTTGGGGGGTTTCGTGGGCGGTTGGGGCAAGATCATAGGGTTTCTCGGGGTGGACCGCTCTGCGGGTCCCGATAGCCAGCCCAAGTCTGCTCCTGCCTCTGGTGTAGCCGGTTTGGCCGCCACCTTCAAGCCGGACGGTTCGCGGGCCTTTGTTACCTCCTGCGCCGTTCTCACCGTACTGTTCGCCGGGGTCATTTTCTATCTTCGCTATACGGGCATTTCCGGCTCTCCACAAACCTATCTCTATCTTGAGGTTGGCGGGACACTGATCAGTTTCTGCTACGCGGCCAACGCGTTGGTGCGTTTCCGCGGAACGCACGACCGCACGGCTTTGATCCTTGCGTTTGGCTTTGTGCTTTCGGGAATTATCGAGACGGTGGGCTATTTCCGCTTGGACGATCAGATCCAGGCCGGCAACGCCGCCCTAACCAGCATACCCATGGGCTGGATGGTCAGCCGCACGCTGCTTGCGGTCATGCTGCTGGCCGCCATCGGCGTCGATCGGTACATGCCTACGGCCCGGCAGCCCAGCCGCGAGACCGCTGGCGCCTTGCTGGTCGTTTTGATTGCGGCGTATTTGACCAGCGCTGCGTTTCTAGCCGCACCGGCCGCGCCTGTCGCCCATGCCGCTAAGATTCTGTCGCGTCCCTGGGAGCTGCTTCCAGGGTTGCTGTTCCTGTTTGCCGCCATCAGTTTTCGCAAGCACTTGATCAATGACAAGAGCCGGAAGACCGCCGCGAGCCTGTACGACTATTCGCTGTTTGGCGTGGCCTCGCTGAACTTCGTTTGCCACGCCGCCGCTGCTTTTTCGCAGCAACTCTTCGATGGCCCATTCTTCGTCGCCGAGCTGTGCAAGACGGCGGGCTACGTGGTCATTCTGACCGGCGCGCTGTTGGAACAAGCGCGGCTGTTCGAGCAGGTGCGCTCGATGGCCGCCAGCGACTCGCTGACCGGCCTGGCCAACTACCGGCGCCTGCTGAGCGTTTTGGAAACCGAACTGGAGCGCTCGCACCGCACCCAGAGACCCTTCAGCGTGGTGCTTCTGGACATGGATGGTCTCAAGGGCATCAACGATCAATTTGGGCACCTGACCGGGAGCCGCGCGCTGGTGCGGCTGGGCAAGATTCTGGCGAACCATTCTCGATCGATCGATACGCCGGCGCGTTATGGCGGAGATGAATTCGCGCTGGTGCTGCCGGAGGCGGGGCGCGAAGTGGCCGCGCGGGTGGTTTCGCGCATCCGCGAGCGGTTGGCTGCGGAAAGCGAAGCGCCGACGCTGTCGGTGAGCGCCGGAGTGGCGGCCTTTCCGGAAGACGGGGACACCGCAGAAAAGCTTCTTGGCGCCGCCGACCGCGCGCTGTACGGGATGAAGAACCGCGGCGGCAGCATTCAAAATCTCACGCGCATTGCCGCGTGCCTGTGAGGATGGACGACGATCATGGCTCTCAGGACTCCCACCTTCACCTTTCATCGCGCCGAAAAGCGCATCCCGATGGAAATTCCCGTGGTGCTCGACGGGCATCGGCAGACGCCCGGCGTTGAATCGACCTTTACGGAAAATGTCAGTGCCCGTGGTGCTCGCGTGGTGAGTGTCCGCCGGTGGGACAAAGGCGAGCCCCTGACGTTCGTGTCGCGCACTGGAGAGTTTCGCTCCCTGGCTCGAGTGGCTTACTGCCAACCGCTGCATGGCGACGGCTATGCGGTGGGGGTGGAGTTCCTCGATCCAACAGGGCGATGGGTTGTTCAATCATAGAAAA
>Ga0210384_10000168_pt1 | contig 100790 bp, 95 predicted proteins | sample IncBWH2MmetaG_FD_160574 | JGI IMG/M metagenome (GOLD analysis project Ga0210384, IMG submission 160574) | Forest soil microbial communities from Barre Woods Harvard Forest LTER site, Petersham, Massachusetts, United States - Inc-BW-H-2-M | ecosystem: Environmental > Terrestrial > Soil >... | reverse complement strand
TGAATTTCGCTGGAGGGGTCCGGTACGTCCGGGCCACATTCTTCTTGTGAGGAGAAGCGATGACCACGACATTTCAGAAGCGGCAAAAAGAGATGAAGCGAATCGAAAAGCGGAAAATGAAGGAAGAGAAGCGCGTGCAGCGGAAAGTCGAGAAGATCGCGCTGAAGGAATCCGGACAGAACGGTCCCGAAATCGGACTCAGGCCGGAGGAGGAATTTCCCGAGGAGTAGGCCCCGGAGTTCCGGAAAGATCGCGTGGCCGCACACTGGGAGCGTGAGACTTCCTGACCTGCCGGCGGCGCAAGACCTTCCCTTGGCCAATCGAGGCAGGGCATCCCTAACACTCGTTCAGAGATGCCACCCTGTCCGCGATTCTTAGTCGGCCAGTTTTAATTTTTCAATATAAGCGTTATAAGCGGCCCTCACTTTGGCGGCATCGGGCGCTGAGTTCGGGTGTTCCACCAACAGGGTGATAAACACGTCCATGGCCTTGTCGACTTGTTCGAAGAGGTCATGATTAGTTTTTGATAGCGCGGTATCGCCGCCGTAGTCTTCCGCTTTATCCCAGGTCCTCTCCAGAATGCGAGCCATCTCGGCGGCTGAGGCATTGTCGCCTTTTTGAGAGGCCGCAAAAGCGAGCTGTGCCAGGGCGCGGTAGGGTCCCATCTTGTTGTTATCGACGCCCGCGGTTTGCGGAACGCGCTTTTCCTGAGCCCTGGATGACGAAATCGCGGCTACACCCAAGAACAAACAGAGGCCGATGATCAGGATCCTTTTTGACCAAACGTGAAGAGCGTGTGTCATGGCTCCTCCTTCCATTTTTATTGAGCACGCCAGTATCAGAAACGACACTACGAATTGCCGGGGAACACTGCCTATCGTAATGCTTGAATCGATGGTACCGCCGGGTAGCCGGTGGGTAAGCGCTTATTTAGAGACAGGTTTCTAATCTGGAAATGCTGAGTTGAGGTCAGCATGGCGGAACTGGGCCCAGCGAAGCTTGAGGAAAGGGCGCTGTGCGCGCCATCGCCGAGACCAGCGAGCTGCTTCTGAGGTTGGCGCGCGCAGGAAGGGAGTGACGGCAATGCGAAGGCTGACGTTTGCAAGCGTACTCTGTTTCGCGATGTCTCTCTGGGTGATTGCGCAGGAGCAGGTGAAGACCGGCCAAGAAGAGGGCAGGATTCTCGCTCTGGAAACCGCCTGGAACCACGCCGAAGAAAGCAAGGACGCCGCGGCACTCAACCAACTTCTCGCTCCCTCGCTAGCCTACGTCGACTACGACGGGTCGATCATGAACAAGGCGGAGTTTCTGGCGAGTATCCAGCAGGAGTCGCTGCATCCGGCCCAGATCACCAACGAGGAAATGACCGCCAAGATGTACGGAGAAGCCGCGGTGGTTACGGGGGTGTATCGGGAAAAAGGGACCCTCAAAGGAAAACCCTATCAACGGCGGGGCAGGTTTACGGACACCTGGGTAAAGCAAGGAGGGACCTGGCAATGCGTCGCGAGTCAGTCGACGCTCATTCAGCCGCTTGCGAAATAATCCAGCTCGGGAGCCTCAGCGCACCGGAGCGATCTCGAGCCGGTCGCCGACCTGGGTACCGGAGCGATAGATGGTGTGCGGGGGAAGTTCCAGCACGCTAGTCGCTTTCAGGGACACCTTGGAGATACGGAAAGGACGGACGTGCTCTTCGACATGGACGACCTCTTTTTCCTTGCTGAGAAAGATGAGGTCGATCGGGAACAGCATTCCGATGGTATGCACGCCGCGAGACGGCACAATCCAAAGACCACGGCCCAGCTGTGCCCAGCGGCGCGTCTTGCCCAGCAGGCCTACCAGCCGACGGAGATAACTGTCGGCGAGCATCGCCTCGGTGGCCACAAAGGTTTCTCTCGTCTTGTTGTAAACGTACAATAGATGATTCTGACCGTTGTTGGCCATTGCTCTACCGACCCTGTTCAGGTTCTACCCGAAATGTGTTGCTCGTTCCCGCCAGCAGCGACGTCCTATTCGAGAGATTTTCGCTTGCGACGCCAGATGATGATGAATAGAACCAACACCGCAAGCGCGCCAGCCACGACTCGAATTAGCGTTACGTTGTCCATTTTCCCTTCTCCTTTGTGCAATTGCCCGGCCTCACCCGCTTTTGTGAGGTCGCGAGTGCTGCGATCACTTCTGCATTGCCGGAACTAACTGGCGCATCAGGGTGAGCACAGCGGGACCCAAAATCACCACCATTAAAGCCGGAAAGATGAAAAATACCAGCGGCGGCACCATCTTGACGCTGGTTTTCGCGCTCATTTCTTCCGCGCGTTGCCGCCGCTTGATCCGCAAGTCATCGGAATAAACCCGCAGCGACTGGGCCACGCTGGTGCCGAAGCGATCCGTTTGGATCAGCATGGCCACCAGAGATTTTATGTCCTCGAGACCGGTGCGGCGAGCCAGTTCGCGCAGCGCTTCCAGGCGAGTTTTCCCAATCCGCATTTCCAGATTTACCAGCTGCAGCTCTTCGCTCAGCTCCGGGTGGGTGATGCGCAGTTCCTGGGTCACTTTCATGAGCGCTTGATCCAGGCCCAGCCCCGCTTCCACGCAAATCACCAGGAGATCCAGGCCGTCGGGGAGGCCGCGGCGCAGGTGATGCTGCCGCGCACTGACTCTCCAGACCAGCCAGGTTTCCGGAAGAAGGTAGCCGAGAACCGCGGCGATGATAGGGAACATGATGGGATTCCAGCGATACACTCCCGTCGAAAAAACCAAACCGACCAGCACGATGGGCGTCAGAATCTTCAGGCCGCTCATCGCGGAAAGGGCCTGCGGGCTGCGATAGCCGGCCCGCATCATCAAAAGCTGAGTACGCGGCGTCTGATTGCTGGTGCCGGGCACCAGTTTTCCCAGGCTCGCGAGAGTGTCCCGCACCCGGTCTCTCTGTTTTTCCGAGAAGCTCGGTGCCTGAACCGGCGGCGCAGTAGTATCCATTAAACGCGAGAGACGTCCGGCGATTCCGGCTCCCCCGGGCGCAAAGGCGTAGAACAAAGCGGCCAAGATGCCAAAGGTGGCCAGAAAAGTTATCGCGGTTACGCTCCAAACCATTTTGTCGGTCTCCTTTGGTCGCTACACTTCAATGTGAATGATTTTCCAGAGAACTATCGAGCCTATTACTTGCAGGCACGCCGCCACCGTCAGAATCGTCGCGCCTTTCGGATCTTCAAAAAGGATCCGCATGTAGCTGGGGTTCATCACCGACAGCATGATCATCATGAAAACAGGAAGAGCAATCAGGATTCCAGCCGTCAGCCTGCCCTGTGCCGTGCGAACTTTTACTTCGCGATAGATGCGGAAGCGATCGCGGATCACGCGGGCCAGCCCGTCGAGGATTTCCGCCAGGTTTCCGCCGGTTTCCTTCTGGATGAGCAGCGCGGTGACAAAAAAGCGGACGTCGATCGAGGGCATCCGCTCGGTCATGTTGAGCAGCGCATCGCGCAGCGGAAGGCCGAAATTTTGTTCTTCAAAAGTGGTGCGAAATTCGCTGGCGATCGGCTCGGGCGATTCCTTGGCAATCATTTCCAAACCGGTGGTAAAGGCATGGCCGGCACGCACCGCGCGGCCCAGGAGATCCAGGGCCTCGGGAAAACGTTCTTCAAATTCGCGTAAGCGCTTGGTGCGCCGCCATCCGACATAGGCAAAGGGCAGACCGGTGGCCGCCAGTCCAAGGGCCGCGGCGATAGGGAATTGCGAATAGAAGCGCCCAACAATCACGTAGACGCCCAAGCCGGTGACGGCGCTGAACAAAACCAGTTTGCCAACCTTAATTCTGATTCCCGCTTGCGCGATGTAGTCCTGCAGCCGGATGGACCAAGCCCAGTGTTGCATCAGCCGATTAAGGGTGGGAACGCTGCTGAGCATTTCGTCGCGCGCCAGCGTCAGCCCGAGCGAAGGATCGCCACGGCGCTCGGCCTGCCGCACCGCATCCATGCGGCGGCGGATCATGTCCTGCTGGGTGTCACTGGTGGCGAGCATCCAGATAACCAGGAAGAGCCCGGTCACCACCACGAAAGTGAGAATGGATATCAGTAGCCCCATAGCAAATCCTTTGCAGCGGCCAGCCTTTCCGTAAAGCGAATCGATGCGACCACAAGAGCTCCTAATACGGACGCGGGCCCTCGAACAGGGACGCCGGGAGTTGAATGCCGGCAACTTGCAACTTCTCGGCGAATTTTGGCCGGACGCCGGTCGGCACAAAATCGCCCAGCACTTCTCCGTTCTCGCGAATGCCACGCTTCCGGAAGACAAAAATGTCCTGCATGCTGACGACCTCGCCCTCCATACCGGTGATCTCCGCCAGGCTGATGACTTTCCGAGTTCCGTCACTCAGGCGGCTTACTTGAACCACCACGTCGATGGCCGAGGCCATCTGCCGGCGAATGGCGCTGTCGGGAATATTCAAGCTGGCCATGGCCACCATGGTCTCCAGGCGGCCGAGGGCATCGCGAGGAGTGTTGGCGTGGATGGTGGTCAAAGATCCATCGTGGCCGGTGTTCATGGCCTGCAACATATCCAACGCTTCTTCGCCGCGTACCTCACCGACGATGATGCGGTCGGGCCGCATACGCAAAGAGTTGATCACCAGATGGCGTTGCTGGATGGCGCCCTTGCCTTCAATGTTGGCGGGGCGCGTCTCCAGGCGAACGACGTGTTCTTGATGCAGCTGCAATTCGGCCGCGTCTTCGATGGTCACAATTCGTTCGCGGTTGGAAATATAGGACGAGAGGACGTTGAGAAAAGTCGTCTTACCGGCGCCGGTGCCGCCCGAAATCAGGATGTTCAGCCGGGCTTTTACGCAGCCACGCAGCAGCTCCAGCATGGGGCCGGTCAACGTGTTGTTGTGCAGCAGGTCGTCCGCGGTCAGGGGATCGCGGCCGAACCGGCGTATCGAAAGGCACGGGCCGTCCACGGCCAGCGGCGGAATGATGGCATTCACGCGCGAGCCGTCAGCCAGGCGGGCGTCAACCATCGGCGAGGACTCGTCCACGCGGCGGCCGATGGCGGAAACGATGCGGTCGATAATGCCCATCAAGTGAACGTCGTCGCGAAACTGCACCGAGGTCATCTCCAAGATGCCTTTGCGCTCTACGTACACCCGCTTATGAGTATTGACCAGGATGTCGGAGATGGTGGGATCGGCCAACAGAGGCTCGAGGGGGCCGAGACCAAACACTTCATCCAATACTTCGGTCGCCAGCCGCTCCCGCTCCTGCAAATTCATCGGCGTGGATTCCCCGATGACCAGGGCCTCCAGGATCTGGGTAACCTCGCGGCGCACATCCTCGCGGTTGACTTCGGTCAAGCGGTCGAGGTTCAGCTTTTGGATCAGCTTGCGGTGTATCGCGGATTTCACACTGCCGAAATCCGTGCGGGTAACCCCGGTGGTGATGGGAGCCATAATTTAGATCACTTCTTTGGCGGGAAAGAAAACAGCCCGCCAAGAGCGCCTTTCTTAGCCACCGGAGCAACGTCCAGCCCGGCCAGTTGTGCTGCGATCTGTCGATAACGGCTGCTGAGCACGTTGTTGTGATTCTCCTGGAAGGGTGCTCCGAGATTGACCGAAGCACTGGCCATTCGGAAATCGTTGGGCAGGCAGGCAAAAACGGGGCGGTGAATATCCTTCTGAATGCTTTTCAGGACATCTTCGTCGCCTTTATGCCAGCGATTGATGATGACCCGCGCCCGATCCGTCTCGATGCCGAACCCCTTCAAGGCCAGGAGCCGGCGTTCCAGCGTCCACAGCGCCGGCACGTTGGCCTCCGCCACCACCAGAATCATGCGGGCCATGCGCAACACCGCGCTCCATTCCGACGAGAATTGTGAACCCATGTCCAGCAAGACGATGTCGAAATTATTCTGTGCCACGTTTACGACGCGCTCGAGGGGCGGGATGGAGATGGTCTGCCATTCTTCGGGCTGCGTGGCCCCGCCGAGAATCTCCAGCTTGGTTTTGTGGCGCGTCAACAATCCCGCAAAAAAGTGACTGTCGAGACGGTCCATGTTGTCCACGGCGTCCCGCACACTGAACTTGGGATGGAGATCGAGCAACAGGTGCGCATTTCCGAGGGGCTGCGCAAAGTCCAAGAGCGCCACGCGCTTGCGCGCAAAGGTAGAAAGTTGCACCCCCAAATTGACGGCGACCGTGGTGGCCCCCACGCCGCCCTTCGAGCCCATCACCACGATCAATTTTTCGAGCGATGAGTGGTCCCGGCTCTCTACCTCTTCCAGGAACCGCGAGAGCATTTCTTTCAACGTGTCCGACTCTACGGGCTTGGGCAGAAAATCCTGAACTCCGCAGCGCATGGCTTCCAGCAAGAGCTGATGGTTAGGCGGAACCGCCGAGGAACAGGCGATCAGCTTCACCGCCGGACGAATCCGCCGAAGGTGCGCGCCGAAGGCAAAATAAGGTTCCGGATCACGCGAGAGGTCCAGGAAGACCACGTCCGGCAGCAGCTCCGCGGAATCCGGAAGTTTGTCAGCGGGAATAGCCCACTGCTTCACGGACTTCACCATGCCAGTTTGCTGCAGGCTAGCCAATAGCTGCGCCGAACTGGTGGCGTCACCGCTCGCGATTGCTACCGTTAACATTTACCTCTTTCCTGGTCCCTAACCTTTACTGAAACTGCGATCGAATATTCCCGAGATTTTACTTCGGAGCCCCGGGCTTTGCTTGGGCTGGAGCCGTCTGATCTATAAACGGCTTCGGAAACTGGAGATTCGGAGCCGGCTGATCCGCCGCCAAGGGATGCACAACGTGCGCAGTCACCACCACCATCAACTCGTTTTTGCTTTTGTTGTAGGTGTGGCTTTGGAACAGCTTCCCAAGAATCGGAATGTTTCCGATGCCGGGGATTTTTTCCATTTGCTCCGTGACGCGATTATCCAGCAATCCGGCGATGGCAAAACTTTGCCCATCGCTCAGATCCATTTCCGACTCCACACGATTGGTGGCCAGCGCCGGAATCACAAACCCTTGCAGTGTAAGGGCATTGGTGAAATCCAGGGAACTAACCTCCGGCTTCACTTTCAGGTGGATCAAGCCGTCGGGCGTCAGTGTCGGGGTGAAGTTCAGGCGCACGCCAAATTCCTTGAATTGAATGGTGATCCCGGCAAACCCCCCCGTGCCGCCGGTCGACTGCAAAATCGGAAAGGGAAATTCGCCGCCGGCCAGGAAGCTGGCTTCTTTGCCCGACTCCGTAATCAAGTTCGGCTCCGCCAGGATTTCCAGGGTGTTGTTTTCCTGCAAGGCCTTGATGGTGGCTGCCAGGTTGATGTCCGGCCGGAAGATGAATAGGTTGAGCAAGTCGCTCAATCCGATTTGCGTAATCCCACTGCTTGAGTTGACCAACTGCGGGGGAGCAAATTGTTGGGTGGAAACAGTCCCGACATTCTTGGCGCCCGGAAGGCTGATGAAATTGAAGCCCAGTTGGTCGATCTTCGACCGGTTTACTTCGGCAAAGCGCACTTGCAACATGATTTGCCCGTTCGGCGTGGGTGGAACCTGCATCAAGCTGGTCACTTTGGGCGTGGTGTTCTTCACTACTTCCAGAATCTTGTCCGCCACCAGCGCGGACGAGATCTTTCCGGACAACATGACCACGTCTCTCGATGTTTCTATGTGCACGTCCTCCGTCGGGAAGACTTCATGGATCTTCTGGCTCAGGCCCAGAACATCGATATCCACGGAGACCTCGAATACCTGGCTCTGGTCCGTTTCATCCCAGATGATCAGGGAAACCCCACCCGGCGTCTTGCCATTTACAAGAACTTGGGTCGGGCTAACCACGATGGCTTCGGCGATATTGGGATCGGCGAGTGAAACCCTCTTGATGCGTGCCGGTGAGGAGATCACGATCGAACGTCCGACCAGCAGGTGCAGGCCTTGCGGCGCCTCTGCTTCCGCTGCCTGTCCGGCCGGAACTTGCGTGGGAGCTTCCGCCGGGGCGGCAGATGGTGTGGGGGCCGCTACCGGCGGCTGCTGACCTCGCAACCCAGGTGCGCCGAAGCAAAGAATCGCGAGAAGGCTGAGACCAAGCTTCACTGTTCGATTTGGCTCTGCACCGTGCTGGAGCATGCGTTTTCCTTGTGGGTTGCTCATTGGTTTGGAAAGCTCTTGTTTTCCCGCTTGTTCCCGGTAATTACTTCAATCGTGTAAGGTGCGGGCGGTAGCACGGGCGCGGGCTTTACTGCGGCAGTGCGCTTCGGTGCGGGCGCCGCGACCGCCCCAGTGCCGGAGAAAAGCGCGGCTTCGAAGACCGAAGGGGGATCCACCTTCTTCGAGTCCACGGTGTTCCGCAAGGCCAGCTGAATCTTTCCTTCGGTACTGGCCATCGCCAACTTACCCGCGTCCTCCGGGGAAACCAGTAAGGTGATGACCGGAACCGTCTGCGGCTTGCCTTCGCGATCTTGTTCAATCTTTTGCCCGGCCGCCAGCACGCGAACATTTTCCAGGATTGTGCGGGTGATGTTTTCCTCGCCGCCGTGGGCGGTCCCTCCGCTGACCCTTCCGGTCACCAGCACATCGACCATGGTTCCGGGCATGACGAATCCGGCCACGGCCACCACATCGTTCACCGCGACGGACAGTGCGCGCATACCCTCAGGGATCGTGGCCGACAAACCGGCGCCCGATGCCTTCGAGGCCAGCTTGCTGTCGAGGATGGGCTCGTTTGCAGCAACCGGTGTAATCAACGCGCGGTTCGCGCAATCTTCGATCCGCGTGAACATCCCGACGACCGGCTGGTCGGCGGGCCAGGGAATCAGCCGGAGATTGCTGGCATCCACCCGCGTGCCCAGTTGCAGCGGCGCAGCGGCCACCACGATGTGCTGGGTGACGATTGGCTTGACGCTGCTGGCCTGCTTGAACTGGCGATAGACGAAGCTGCTGAGCAGAAAGGCCAGGACGACGGCCACTGCCAACCCCAGGAGCATCCGGTTCTGGTTCATAAAGTCAATCTCCTCGCCTCAGTCATGTGCGAATGCGAAGCCGCTCCGGTCACAGGCCCCACCGGGCCGCACAGAAGCACGCCACCGTGGAGATCGCCACAGCCACGCCGAAGGGCAGCTTCAGAAGTCTCGGGTTGTCTAGTGAGATTTCAGGGTTGGTCCGCAATCCGAAGGAAATGAAACCTCGTACGAGCACAAACAAATTCTGGAAGGTTTCTTTGACTCGCCGGGTTCGCATCATTTCGACAATGGCCATCAATCCCGATACAAAAATGCTGCCTACAAGAACGAACAAGAACAGCACCGGCCCCAGGAAAGCTCCCACCGCGCCCATCAATTTCCAGTCCCCTGCTCCCAAGGCCCGCATCAAAACCAGCGGCAGCAGCAGGACCAGTGCTAGCCCGGCTCCTTCAAGCGCAGTCAGCGCTCCGGGCCAGCCGCCCAGCGCCGCGCGCAGGCTAACGCCTGCACATAATGCCGGGACTGTGAGCCAGTTCGGAATCCGGTGTGTGCGAAAGTCCACGCAACCGGCAAGCAGCGTAAGGCCGATGGTTAGCACCCAGATGGTCTGTTGCGCTTTCATGGAAAGAGGGACATCCCTGAACATCTAGAAACGTCGACTGGACTACGTCCGCGTTCGAGCACCATGCTCTCCGGTCGTACCCGTCCACTCGATCGCCGCCACTTACGTGGGCGTGGTCAAGTTCGTCGTAACGTTGGCAAACACACCGTTGATCGCTGAGGCCAAGCCATTCAGCGTCGTCACTGCCGCCAGCGTGAGTAACACCAGCAGTAGCGCGTACTCGGTGAGGTCTTGCCCTTCTTCTTCCTGCCATAGTCTCTTGAGCAGTTGTTTCATGTTCGTTTCTCCAGAATTACGCAGTTGGGGGACGTAAAATGCCCGAGCTAGGACCCACCACCCGTGGGACCCTGGAAGGCTGGGTTCCAGTTGCGCCACGGTAGTTCAAGAACACCGCATACTTGCTCGCCAGAGTTCTGAGAAACGTCCTCAGGTGGTCAGGTTCGTTGTTGCGTTTTTAAACACGCCGTTGATTGCCGTCGCGAGTCCCCCTAGCGTAGTGACCGCAGCTAAGGTGAGCAGCACCAGCAGCAAGGCGTATTCAGTAAGGTCCTGGCCTTCTTCTTCGCGCCAGAGGCGGATTAGTAGAGTCTTCATGAGCGTTCATCCTCTCGAACCGATCAAAGTCGGGGCAGGGACACAGTACCCCGCACACGTCCTTGGGTCTGCTACTGCATGTCGTGCACCAATTGGGAACCGTAGGCACTGTAGTGTATGGTGCTGTATATAAAGAGGTTGTTGGGATTCCCGGGCACCTCCTCATCAGCGCTTGCCAGGGATGAGGAATAGCGTTCACCTTTGTTGACATTTCGTCGGGTTGCATCCAGCGATTTGGTGACGCCTGACCTGCGTTCGGGTAATACCGACGAGGTCGGCTCGCGCCCTTTCGAGACACCACCAACCACTAGAATCGACAAGGCCGCCACGGCCACCCCGCCCAGCATATCGACGACGTAGTGCCATTCCAGCAAGACCACCGCAATCGCGATGATCAAGTCGATCGCCAGCAAGAAGCCCAGGATCTTTTTCCAGCGGCGCAAGAACCAAGCCACGATCAACGGCGCAGCAATGTGCATGGACGGGAAGGCAATGTAGTAGTCCAGGCTGACTCCTCCAAATCCCTTTCCGGCCCAAAGCCAGCTAGCCTGGGACAACAAGCGACTTTGGATCGCGTAGGTGCGCAGGCTGTCTGGAAACTGAGCAAAATGCTCGCGGCAGAGGAAAAAAGGGCCTTGGCTGGGCCACATCCAGAAAAGCGCGATCGTGAGGTAGTAGGCAGTGAGCAGCGTGCCTACGAATCGGAACGTCTCCTTGCGCCCGTCGTGGAATGCGATCAACAGTAGCGCCGCGCCCATTTGCGGGAACATGCAGTAGTAGTAGATGAATTCCAGAAAGATATAGGCCTTCAGCGGCAAGGAGTGCACGGCATAGTGCGCAATCCCCCGCACCGTGGCCCCCGCCAAAATTCGGGAATCGAGGCGTTCGAAGAACGCGTCGTAACTCACGTACGGTCGGGACGCAACCGCCACGTCGTTGTAGGCCGAAACGAGCACGAGTCCCACAAAGAGATACAGCGCGGGAATCAGCGCTGCGGAAAGCCTCTCGGAAAGAAACCCTGCGCGACCCTGGGTGCGGTCGAAGAGCTCCAGAAGTCCGACGGCCACGACGACCATGAACGGTAGAACGGCGAGTGAGGAGAAGTGGGTGTATAGCAAGAGCAAGAAAAGCAAAAACGGTGCTAGGAGCAAGAGGCGGCGCCTGTCCTGGTTGTAACGCAACCACAAAGGAGCAAGCGTCTCTGCGATGGGAAAACCAACGACGTACAGCGCGATCGCTGCGAAGATCGATTGGAAAGCAAACGCTACCCAATATGTTTTCAGCAGAGAGAGCCAGTCAAACTTGATGGGCAGCCGCGAGAAATGCAGGGCCGGAATGATCGCGGCGGCCAAGAGAAAGGTCAAGGCAAAATGTAGACGCTCGCCCGTGGATTTGAGAGTTGGGAGGTTCACACGCTATGACTAGCTCTTCTTGGTTTTCTGGGGCGCTCTGCGGCGCTGCAAAGCAAACAGGGGGCCGCGCGCACTTAGCGAGCCCTGCTGCCGACGACAACGTACTGAGCTCCAAGGGGACACCAGGCAAGGGAGGGTTCCAGAGGTCGAAACCGTCCGAGCCACCGCGGGAAGAACACGATGTAGTCGCGCCACAACAGCCGCAGGCCATTGGGACGAAAGTAGGCTTGGGTCTCGCGACTCGGCAATAGAATCGCGTCTTGATCAAAGGAGCACTGAGATACAACCCAGCGTGTCAGAGGATTGATCGGGTTGTGCTCGAAAATGACCAGCTTGCCACCGTCCGCTAGACGCGAAGCCGCCTCGCGAATCACTCCACGGCGGCCGGCGGGCTTCACGTGGTGCAGCACGTTGCATAGCACCACAACGTCATAAGCTTGGCCAAGCTCACTTAGGCTCGTGCTGAAGGTTCCTTGTCGACGCAGGTCAGCGTCGACGCGACTCACGCTGTCCTTCGAAACATCAAACCCGTCGATGCGCAGCGCTCCTAGGCGGTCCTTGAGATGCCTCGAAAGCAGGCCGACCCCGCAGCCATAGTCGAGCAGTCTGCCTTCAGCCCGCGGCGCGATTTTGCGCGCGACATACTCCGCTTTGTACGCGGCAAAATAGTCGGAAGACTCGCCGGTGACGCGGACGTTGTGGTCTACCAATTCTCGGTAATTCGCGGCGACGCCATCAAACTCTGTCAAAACGTTCTCCGATGGTTGAGGCAGCAACCAGCCCTTTTTTACCGGCTGGCTGCGATCCTGGGCCGAAGGTTTCGAGCGGCTGGCTGATTTTGCGCTTCAAACCCCATTCTTTCCCGCACCACGTACAGCGGACGACGCTTCGCTTCTCCGTAAATCCGTCCGACATACTCGCCAATGATGCCCAGCGAGATCAGCTGAACGCCGCCGATAAACAGCACTGCGATCACCGTGCTGGTCCAGCCCTTTACCATGCCGGGCACGGCTAGAAATTTATCGAGCAAAACCACAAAGATGCCAAAGATGGCCAGCGCCGAAGCCGCGAATCCGGTCCAGGTAGCCAGCCGCAAAGGCAGAATCGAAAAGGAAAATATTCCATCCAGCGCAAAGCGAAGCATTTTGAACAGGGAAAACTTGGTGCTGCCGGCGGCCCGCGGCGCGCGCCGGTAGGGAACTCCGGTTTGCGAAAACCCCAGCCAGCTGACCATGCCGCGCACGAAGCGGTCCCGCTCGGGCATGGACAGCAGGGAATTGACCACCCGGCGATCCATTAGCCGAAAATCCCCGGTATCGATGGGGATGGCGGTGTCCGAAAGGCGGCTGATAAATCGATAAAAGATTTTCGCCGTCCACAATTTGAAAGCAGTCTCTCCGGCTCGGTCGGTGCGCACTCCATACACCACGTCGTAGCCGTCCAGCCACTTTGCCAGAAATTCCAGGATCACTTCCGGCGGGTCCTGCAAATCGGCGTCGATGATTACCACCGCGTCGCCGGAGGCATGCTCCAGACCGGCGGTGATGGCCACCTGGTGGCCGAAATTGCGGGAAAATCTCACCACGCGAACGCGAGAATCTTGCGTCTGCAGTTCTCGCAGCAATTCCGGGGTGCTATCCGAGCTTCCGTCATCGACGTAGACGACCTCGAAGCCCATCGGCGCTTTTTGCAGTGCGGCGACCACGCATCGATTCGTCTCTCGCAATACCGCTTCTTCGTTGAAGCAGGGAACCACGACGGAAAGCAGCAGCGGGCGCTCACCGGTGTTGCCAGAGCCGAATTGTAGCGGCGCTCGGAAGCGCTCGGAGAATGGCTCGGTCATGTTCACTCCTTCTCGCTGAGCGGAGGTTCTCGGTGTCCGGTCTCCGGCGACGCGGCAGCGCTCTTCCGAACAAACAACGCGGCTACCTCATCGGAAGCGACCCGCTCCCATTCCGGCGATGCGGCCAGGAACGTAGCCAGCGGTTCGTCGGGTTCCAGAAGACAGGCCTGAATTCCATAGGCTTTAAGGACGTTCATTGTGCCAGGCTTCAGCCGGGTGACGTACAGATAATCGGACAGCGCGCCACCCCGTTCGTAGGGGTCGCTGCGTCCATCGACAAACACCCTTTGACCGGCCCAGACCAAATATCCGCCGAAGCGATAGTTGTTCAGCAGCGGCCCGCCAATGTGATGCTGCCGAAGGTATTTCACGGTTCCGGTCGGAAACTGTTGCGAGACGTGCCGCTCGATGTTCTGCCGCGACGGGTAATAGTAGACCATCGCGAAAGCCACCCCGGACATCAAAATTGCATTCAGAACGAAATGGTCCTTCTTCCGGTCGTACGGCGGCATCCAGCCGGCCATCATCGCGGCAAACAGCCCGGCGGAAAACGGAACGAAAAGGAGCAGAAACCGCATGTGAAGACAAGCCATCATCGTGCCAAACAGGAAGAGCGCCAGCTCCTCCAGCCGCCACGTGAAGCGGAAAATCACCTGCAGCACGATGAACCCCAGAAGCAGGCCCAGAAACAGCCTGCCATCCACCAGGTTGAACGGCATGGATTGCCATTCGGCAACGTTGGAGACCCCGATGGGCAGCTGCGAAGCTACTTCAAATGGATACGCCGCTGGCCGCGTTCCGTAGGGCGTGAGCGGCAGCACGGCGAGACACAGCAGAAAGACCAACGAGATGCTCTTGCGCTCCGTCGCGGTCCACGGCTTGATTTCCAGGCTCCCCAAGCGGAAAGCCATTAAGCCGCTCATCCAATACATAAAGATGGTGCCGAGCCCGATGACCCACGATCCGTGCGCGTTGATCCAAACTAGAAACAGCGCGGGAAGGAACCATGCCGCCCGATACTGGCCCCGGCGAAAACGCTCCAGCGCGATCAAGGTCAGAATAAGGAAGAGATATCCCAGCATCTGCGGACGAAGTGTGAACGAAGCGAAGGCCAGGGAACACAACACCGCGGAAGACGCGAATCCCGCCTTCGAATTTCCCGAGCGCAGCGTAGCAAAGGCGTAGAGCGCCAGCACCACCACGCTGCTCAAAACAATCAGCAGCGCTTGCAGGCCAACCACCCCGCTAAAACGCGCCGCCGTAGCCAGCAGCACATCTCCGAGCCACTCCGTAGCGATCCAAGGCTGGCCGGCGACGGTGAAGGAATAAGGATCCGTCGTGGGCCAGTGATGGGTCGCGAGGATATTTTCCCCGGTCTTGATATGCCACCACAGATCGGGATCGACGAAGAAGGTTCGCGCCTCGTAAAAGACTCTTCCGACCAGGAAGGTTCCCAGCATCGCGGGGAATGAAAACATCAGGCGCAACACGGAATAGAGCCGGGCGGTCGAGGGAACGACACTAGGAGCGGCGGCGCTAGCCTGAGGGGTGTAGGCTTCCGGCACGCCGGGAACCGGCATGCCCGCTGCCCCATCGTTGGTCCGAACAGAGATGTCTGCTTCGCTCATCGCTGGATTCTTGGGGCGCACACAACTCGGCATCAATTTCAGGTTCTTCCCGCCAGCGACACGCTGCGATCAGGGGGCGGGTACCGGGCGGGTGTCCTCGTTTGGAGACACCTTCCCCAGTTTCTCGGTCTGCTCTCATCCTATTGAGGCAGTTGCTATTCCAAACTGCGCTGTCATTCCGCGATCCGCCGAAAGGCCTCGAGAACTGCAAAAGGAGTGCGAACATCGGCGATATTTTCGCCAAGTTGTTGAATCTTATCGACTTTAAGGTGACCCAACAGTGTACCGGCCCTGGACAGATGCTTGAGCCGCTCAGGCATCAGCCCCATGACCCGGCAGCAAGTGGCGTCCACCGCGACCGGATCATTTCCCAAAACCAGCACTCCACAGGACTTCGGCGTCCCCTGGACCGGCCCGTTGCCCTCCATCCCTAAAATGCCGTCCACGATGGCGAAATCCGGTCGCGCGGCCGCGTTGATGTCCAGGATGGCTCGGTCGATGCCGGCCCAGTGGAGCACGTTCTTGGGCCAGCCGTAGCAACTCCCCGGAACGATCCCGAACATGTTCTTCAGCGACAGGGTAACGCCCGCCCAATGGTGAGTCTTGAGCTTGGGCATGGAGACCAGGAAATCGACCCCCAAAGCTGTCTTGGGCAAGTACAGCTCTTTGAGTCGCGATGCGTGGGTTTTCAGGGTCACGTGCTCGACGTCGTCCACGTTCAGATCGACAAACGTGCCGGTCCGCGGGCCGGTATAGTCCCTCAGGCGTACCGACTCGAGGATCCCCTCGGTATCCCGATCCATGGCGGGACCATCCCCGATGAAAACTTGCGAGGCGCCGAGACGCAAGAAGCATTCCCGAGCGGCGGCCACTACAGCCGGGTGCGTGTTGGTTACCCCGAGAGGATCAAGGCCGACGAGATTGGGCTTCAGCAGGACAGTCTTGTCCTTCATGGGAAGGTTGAATTCGCGCAAGCTTTCGTAGATCAGTGCAGCTAAGTCCTGCTGGTAGTTCGCCGCGCGGCGGATAACCACGCGCGAGGCAGGGCGCTGGAACGAAGGGATAAGGGTACGATCGCGCATCGCTAGGACCGCCCCCCAGCCGCCGGCGTCAGCCAATTACCCCGCCCGCTCGACGCCAAACATGCCCAGGCTGCGACTTGGACGCTCTGAAGAAATTCATTCTTTCCGTAGAAATCGCGCAGTTCTGGAGCGCCCGCCGGCCAAGCACGGCCGTACGTTTCCAGGCAGATCCGCGCCAGCGCGAGTGACCCGGCACCCTGAATGCTCCCGACGCTATTCTCCAGCCACGCCAGGCTCATCAGGTTCTCTGGCCGCTCTGGATGATCGCGCAGGGCCAGCAGCGCCCAAACGGTCGGCAGCACCAGCGGTTCACCTGCAACGCCATAAACGCGAGGATTGCCGCAATTCCATCCGCCTCCCGGACACATACGGTCATACAGCATGCCTTCCGCGAGTCTGCGGCGCCGAGCCGCCGCCGGAGGCAGCAAATCCTGGGGACATTGTCCGAAAACAAGAAGCGCAAACGACGTGGGCTCCACCCAGCTGCTCGTTCCAGGCGTCCATCCCCAACCGCGAAGGGAATCGTTGATCGGAGCTACATGACGTTGCGAGGAAAATCTCGCCAGGAATCGCCGCCAAGGCGTGCTATCGCTCGGCCAGTCCTGGCAAAGCCAATTCAGGCCCGCAGCGACGGCTTTCCCAGACTCTTTGTCGACCAGGAGCACCGAACAAGCGAGCGAGGTAACCCAACACCCAACTCTTTCTTCCGGCGTCGAAGGCCAAGAGCCGTCCGGCAATTGCGCGGCACGCAGAAACTGAAGGCCGCGCGCAACCTGTTCCGGTGCCTTGGGCCCGTTCCAGTCCATCGAGGCCAAAAGCGCCCAGCACGTGGGCTCGACGCGGCTCTGCCCGCCGGGATGAAAGCCCCATCCGCCATCCGCATTCTGCGCGCTTCGCACAAAGGGGAGGCAAACGCTGTCGATGAAAGAATTCCCTAGACCAGCTTCCATTGGGTCAGAAGCTAATCGGAGAGCGAGGCCAAGTCCATAGCAATCTGAAGTATTTGTAAGGGGTTACATCACCGGGCCAAGAGGAGGAAATTCTTCGCGGCGATCCGCAGCCGGATCGCCTTCCCCTTCATGAATGGCCAGCTGATTGATCAAGCGATGGAGGTAGCCGCGGGCAACGCCCAGGCTTCGCGCGCATTCCGCTTTGCGCCACCCGCACTCGCGCAGAGCGCGCAATACCAGGCTTCTCTTGAACCGCTTTACTTCGTCCTCGTACGAACGGCTTAGTTGCGAGCCAGTCGCTCTCTCGGTGATGGCGACGCCGGTGCGGCTGCCGCGTAATGCCGCGGGCAGTTGGTTGAGGTCCACTGTGAGATCTTCCGAGAGCACCGTGGCGCGCTGCACTACGTTTTCCAGTTCGCGCACGTTGCCGGGCCAATTGTGTTCTTCCAGGGCATGCAAAGCCTGCTGCGAAAAGCGCCTGGCCTTTTTCTTAAACTGCTGCGCAAACTTGCTCAGAAACTGCTGTGCCAGCAGCGGGATATCGTCGCGGCGCTCGCGCAGCGGAGGCAAATGCATCTGCACCACATTCAGCCGGTAGAAAAGATCCTCGCGGAACTTGGCCTGCTGCACCATTTCCGCCAGATTGCGATTGGTCGCGCAAATCAGCCGGATATCCACGCTGACCGTTTTGTTGCTGCCCAGGCGCTCGAAATTCCTCTCCTGAATCACGCGCAACAGCTTGGGTTGCAGGCCCAGCCCGAGATCCCCAATTTCATCGAGGAACAGCGTTCCGTGATCGGCTGCTTCCACTCGCCCGCGCCGCCCGATCAACGCCCCGGTAAATGCGCCCTTCTCGTGGCCGAAAAGCTCGTCCTCGACCAATGTCTCCGGCAGGTTCGCGCAGGAGAACGCCACCAACGGGCCGGTGTTCCGGCCGCTCAACTGATGAATCGCCCGGGCCAACAGTTCCTTGCCGGTGCCGGTCTCACCGGTAATCAATACATTCACATCGCACGGCGCAATCTTGCGGGCCAGCCCAAACAGCTCCTGCATCGGCGCCGAGGTACCCAGCAACTCATGCAATCTGCCGGTGGGCCGTTCGCTGGCGCGCAGCCGCTGCAGCTCTCTTTCAGCGGCATGAAATCTGTGCGCCCGGCTCAGAATCAGGCGTAACTCCATCATGTTGGGCGGGTTAGTAACGCTGTCGTCGGCGCCGTGCTCGATGGCCCTAAAAATCAGCGCGCGATTTTCTTCTTCGCAGAGCACTACCAGCGGTGGGTGGGAAGGAACTTTGGCGATTGCCTCCATCAGCCCCAGGATGGTTTCATCGTCACCTTGAGTGTTCGCCGAGCGCAGATCCAGCAGGATTACGTCGGACCACTCGCGGACCTCGGTCAGCCGATCAAACTGTTGCTCGCTGACTGTGCGCGTTGCGAAGCCTTCACCGAGGGCCCGGGCGATAGCCTCGCCCAACCCCGAATCGTGGGTCAAGAAGCTAACTCGGATGGCTTGCTGTTCCAATGTTCCAAACTCCTGACAATCGGCCAAGCTCAAGCGGCACGAGGCGGGACGAGTCTCTACCTCGGAGCCGCGATGGTTCCCAATGGGTCTAGGATTTCGTGTGACAAAGGGGTCTCTTCGTCCCCCGCCCGTTCCGGGCAGGGCGAGCGCACTCCTGGGACTTTAGAGCAGCACTCGAAGTCAGCTTTATACCGGGTTGCACCTGGAGTGCCAAGAGTTTTCCACAGGCTGAGCGAAGCGGGCCAGTTCAACCCACAATGAATCAATCAAATCGCGTTTCCTCAAAACCAGGCGGGCTTACGCAAGGGACATTTTGTAGCCATTGTGTGAAAATTTCTTCCTACAGTGCGACATTTCAATGACGCCTTTTGCGCGTTCAGCGCACTCGCGTTCGCTATTGAGGACGGTTGGGAGGTGGTTCTGTAGGTACTCCTACTAGGATATCGATTGCCACCGCTTTACCTTCCCGCAGCGCGGGTTTGAACTTCCACCGGCTGAAGGCCGCCCGAGCAGCCTCATCCATCTCGGGTACGATGCTCTGATAGATCTGCAGACCATCCACCGTACCGTCTTCTTTGATCGACCCCTTCAAGACGATCATCTTGTTCTTCTTCTCAAAGGGTACTGGCAAGCGCCGGAAGTCAAACCTCGACTCGGCATCGGGAGGAACCAGGCCGCTTTCCAGATGCACGACCCCGGAGCGGTTCTGCACCGCCGGCTTTGCGGCGGAATTGCCCGACTGGCAAAACTGCAGCGTCCAGCCCTTTCCTGGCATCGCTAGAAAAACCGTGTAGATCTTTCCGCAGTGCAAGGCCCCGTAGGCGTCCAGACCTCCACCGCCCATGGGGCCGGCGGAAACGATCAGGGCATTCCGCCGCAAGACAAGTGACGCGGGCACAGGGTAAACCATATCTCGCACGATACTGCTGGGATCCAGCGCACCGGCCTTACCTCCGGTATTGCCGCTGATGCTCAAAGTCCCTGGCGGGCTTGCCTTTCCGCCGCCACCGCCCGATTCTCCCGGTCCGACTCCTGTGCTGCGATCACCGCCGGGACCACTGCCGCCACTGCCAGCGCTTGCCGATCCGGCCGTGGCCCCGCCCGGAGAACCCGGCTGGCCGCCGCCAGGGGCGATCGAGAAGTCTCCCAAGCGATTGCCGGGCGGAAGATTGAGCAAAGCCGCGGCCTGGGAAGGATCGACACTGATAACCACCACGCCGGTGCCGTCACCCGCCGCCGGCGCGCCGCTGTTCGAGGGCGGCACGATCTTGCCATCGCCGGAGATTTCGCCCACGGCGATCACTTCGGCTGGGCGAGCCGGCGAATTGGCCTGCGACAGGGAGGAATCGCCCAAGTTCATCGCTGACGTAGAGCTGGGCGAAGCCAGTGTGGGGGCCGCAGCCGCGGTCCTCACGCCTTGCCACTGAGCGGGTCTGGAGCTGTTCGCATTTATGGGCACTGCCAGATGCGGCTGAGCAACGGTAGGCTCGGGAAGGCTGCTAGGCGTGGCGGCATTGGGCAGCGCCGGCGCCGTGGCTTGCGCGAGCACTTTGCGAGCTTGCGTCGGCTTTGAGTCTTTCGGATTGAAGTGGACTTGGGGTTTCGCGATGGTTGCCGACGTTCCGCCAACTACGTTCGGAAGCTTCAGGTCCATGGTGATCTTCAAATCGGGCGGCGTGGCCGGCTGATAAATCGTCTGGCGGTGGTTGTCGGGACGCACGGGTTTCGAGACGATGACGATTCTTTGGCGGGCCGCAGTGCTTCCAAGGACTGGGAGACTCAACGGTGAGGTTCCAGCGCCAGGGTGCCCGCCCGAGCCAGCGGGAGCGATACGCGGCAGCTTCTCAAACGGATCGTGGGTCGAGAGGCGGTAGAAGATTTTTTCCGGCTCCGAATACGCCGCGACCGAGGCGATGTCTCTGCCCGGAGGCAGCGCCAGCAGGAAGGGAAGTACGAGCAATGCAACGCCGTGCAATAGCACGGAGAGGGTGACTGATCCACCAGGGAAGCGAAACGGCGCCACCGGAGTGTCGCAGAAAAGCACGATCGATTCTTTCCGCCCAGACCAATGCGCTCTCGTGAACAGCGCCCGGAGCGAACCCCACCAGCCCGAGCCCTTTCCTCCCCATAGCACGAGGAATTGGGGAGACCGCGCACCCGGGGCGGAGCGAAGCGCGGCCTGCCCCGCCGGTCTGGCAGGTAACAGTGGGCGTGCCCGCAAAATAGTCATCGCGGAATCTTGATCTTGGAACATTACGAGACCATCCAGCCACAGCGGCACGGTTCGCAAGGTGCTCGCTCAATGGCCGCGCCTTGGGGTCTCATATCCGTAAGGTGAAGTCGCAATTCGCCTCTTCTTGGTCGGCTGGAGGGTTGCACGCGGCGTTCCAATGGTCGGACGCTCGGAAGCCGCACAAGTTTGCCTACTATCTACGGCGAGCGACCACCTAAGTCACCATTTGAGTACATCTAGGGCCGCCCGATCACAAAAAGCTAGGCTCGTGCCTCCCACCTGTTTTCCGCTTTGTTCCGCTGATCTGCCCTTCGGCTAGAAGTACTAGCGCTTGCCGACTGGAAGAAAATGCGAGCGACAGGCTTGGCCGATGGTGTGCCGCGTCAGGCGGGGTTCCACCCCAGCGTAACGCGCGGACCAGAAGATCTGATTGATCAGGTCGCGCGGATGGCACTGGGAAAGCGGCTGCTTCATTTCCCTGGTGATGCAATCCACCAAGTACTCGGGTACGCCTTCATCGCAGGCTACCAGGCGCACCTGGCATTCTCGACGAAAAATCTCGATAAACTCTTCGGGTGTCGCGTAATCCACGCTGATCTTGTTGGGGATCCTGCGCAGGAAGGCCTCGTCCGCCAGTTGCAGCGGATCGATATTGGTGGAAAACACCACGAATAAGTCGAAGGGCACGTCGAACTTCCGCCCTCCGGGCAAAGTGAGAAAATCAACGCGGCGATCCAGGGGCGTCATCCAGCGGTTCAGAAGCTCGTCGGGACGCATCCGTTGGCGTCCGAAGTCATCCAGGATCAAAACCCCGTTGTTGGCTTTCATCTGCAGCGGCGCGGTATAAAACCGGCTTACGGAATTAAATTGCAAGTCCAACATTTCCGCGGAAAGCTCGCCACCCGCGAGAACGCAGGGGCGATGGCAGAGCACCCACCGTTTGTCGGATTCCGGCGGGGTCACCTCGGAATTTGGATGATGCACGCCGGGATCGAATACCGAAATAATCTGATTGTCGACCTCGATGGCGTGAGGTATCCAGACGGCGTCCTCATACACCGCGGGAATGGTGTTGGCGATGCTGGTTTTGCCCGTTCCCGAAGGGCCGTACAGGAACATGGAGGTTCCCGAAGTCAGTGCCGTGCCCAGCCGCGAGAGCATCTCTTGGTTCAGAACCAGCTGGTAAAATGCGCGGCTGACGTCGGCGGGCTTCACCGGAATTTGCTGCACGCTCTGCATGCTGACGCGCATACGGTAGTCCGCCAGGGACACCGGTGCGGGTCCGGTGTACTGGTTCAGCGAGAGCAGCTCGATGGCCCGCTGTTTGCCTTGCGCGCTGGCCACGATCACGTGGCTGCCGGCGGCCATGCGCTTCACTTCGCACAGCTGTTCTTTGCGCAGGAACTGAAAAATTTCGTCGATGACGCCCAGGCTGAGGCAGGTGCGGTCGCTCATCTCCACCAGCGACATTTCGCCCTGAAGGTATAGGACCTTCAAGGCCAGGTCTTCCAGCAATCCTCTGCGCACCCCGGTCCGTTGGACCTGGTGCGGAACCATCAACGTGGTTACTTCCATTTTCACCGTTCCGTAGCGAAAGGCTGCAGCTACTGGGTGATGACCATCTCGGACGTGCTCGACATCGTGAAAGCCGCGGAGGGCAGAAAGGGCACAATGAACTGGAACGCGTAGTCCACCTCAACCTGCACCACGCAGCCGGGACGGTTGGCAGGAGGAGTACACGCGGGAATGGCTCTGGGAGGCGCGATCCAATTGGTGTTTGCCGTGATTTTAGTGGAGTCGAGCCCCATTCCGGAAACGTTCGCAACAAACGTTTGAACATTGCCGCCCGAGCCATTGGTGGCTGGGCCGCTCGGAAGGAGAGTAGTCGTGCTTCGTACGCTGGCCCAACGGGTCGCTTCGCGCGCGGCTTCCGAGACGAAGTGATAGGTGTATAGAGCACGGCCAAAGTCGATGATGCCGAACATCACGGTGAGGAGAATGGTCAGAACCAAGGCTTGCTCGACCAGACCGCTTCCGCGCTGGCGAAAAGTTGCAGGCGCCTTTTGGCGGGATGGTCGACGGAAAATGCGCGGAATCCGGCCAGTCATTGAGCTACCCGCATTTTCTCGGTGCTCGTCAGGGTAACCGATGCCGGAAGCCCCGGGTAGCTGAACAGCGAGGTGAAGGTGCCGGTGGCGGTAACCTGGACATAGACCAGGGGATGTTCTGGCAGGGCACAAGTGGGCACGATCGTGGAACAGGCGTTCAGCGCAGCGCCGTTGCAGCCGCAGGATTGTGAAGGAGTAACCGTGAGGCTGGGAAGTCCGTCATTGCGGGCCGCAGCCCGGATGGCGCCAGCATCCGCGGCAGTGGCCAGATTCTGGGCTCCATACTGGGCTCCAGCGCGCGCCGCGTTCGCAACGAGAATGCTGTAGTAAGAAAATCGCCCGATCTCGATGATGCCGATCATGAGAAGCAGGAGGATCGGAAGGACTAATGCCAGTTCTACCAGGCTTTGGCCGCCCTGCGGGCCATTGGCAACCCTTGGTTTGCGTCTCCCAGAGCCAGGTGGACGTTCGGCGTTGCGCGTGCCTTCAATGATCTTCATAAGATGCGTTCCGACGAAAAATCGGGTCTAGTCAAGGAACTCAAATGGCTAAGCAATATTTCTTCCACTTTTGCCGGAAGCAGTTCCCATGAGTTAAGTCCAGGCCCGAACGACCACGAATAGTAACAGCTGGTGCACGGGGAGTGTACACAGTTGAGGACACGTCTGACTATCCAGGCGATCTGCGAACAGCAAGTCTCGCCGCGATCTGGGGACAAAGATACTTATTTGCCGCAATTTTGCAAGGGCCTTCTCTTTCAAGCTGTCTTGCGACGCCGCGCAGAAGGCCGTCGGTGCGCAACGTCGGACTTGCCCGGACTAACGTGCAATTCCCGTTCCAAGGTCTACAATCTGAGTGCATCGCTGGCCTCGCCAGCGCCGGGGGGCTTATGGTCCAAGTCTTGCATATCTATCCCAGGGTTACTCACTGCTCTCCCGCGGCGGACGTTGCAGGACCGTTGACAGCGGGAGCGAAAACGAGTATCCCAAGAATGTCCTCCCTAGGTTTTCCGCGGAACGGATGGTTCGTGAGACAGTGGCATCGGAGAAGGCCAATATGTTGAGAAAGACGCGGCAGTCGGGCCAAGCCCTCATCGCTGTGGCGTTCGGGCTGGTGGTGCTGTTGGGCGCGGCTGGGCTCGCCGTCGATATGGGGTACCTGCGCTACCAGAAACGTCTGGAACAGTCGGCGGCAGACAGCGCGGCGCTGGCGGGAGCGACGGAGAGGGCGTTCGGAGGAAACTTCGACCAGGCGGCGAAGACGGACTCCGGTTCGAACGGCTTCACCGACGGAGTCAACAACGTCACCGTGACAGTGACAGCGACCACTTACAACGGAAACCCCAACGCAGTTCAGGTGCAGGTCGCTGCGGTGCAGCCGATTTTTTTTATGAAAGTGTTCGGCCTGGCGAATCCAACGGTGACGGCTAATGCTACGGCGGTATTCCAGGGCGGAAAAAACTGCATTTACTCTTTGAACGGCGACCTTCATAACTCGCACACGCTGGATGTGCCCAATTGCGGGATCGTCAGTAACGATGAGGTGATGAATACCGGAGGACACCAAATCACGGCGGAGTCGGTTGGAGCGGTCAATGGTCCGGCGCCCGCACGGACTACGCCCAACGCCGTGACCGGCATCGCGCCGGCCGCGGATCCCTTGGCTTACCTGCAGCCGCCGGCGGCCGGGGGCTGCCAGTCGGGGATAGTCAGCAACACTGTGCCCCCGCCGACTACGATGAATCCGGTACCGCTCGGTCCAGGTACATACTGCAGCATTTCAGTGAGCGGCGGTCGGGATGTGACCTTTAGTGCGGGCACCTACGTTGTCACGGGGACCGGGCCCGGGAACGGGGTATCTTTCAGCGGAACGGGAACGGTGAGCGGCAACGGAGTGACCTTTTACCTTAGCGGTGCCGCAACAGGGGGAGTCACGCTGAACGCCAGTCAGAAATCCGACCTTGTGGCCTCTACGGGCGGCGCCTACGCCGGAATTTTGTTCTATCAAGACAAGACCAACCCGGCGCCCGCCACCATTAATGGGACGGGCGGCAGCAAATTTCAAGGAGCTTTCTACTTTCCGGGTGCTTCGTTGACGATCGATCGCGGTGGCTCGGGCGCTGCCTATATGATCTTCGTCGCAAATTCGCTAACGTTGGCATCGCCGATGAGTTTTCCGAGCAACTACTCTTCGCTGGCGAACGGCTCGCCGATCAAGAACGCGGTGCTAGTGGAATAGCCTGTTGTCATTGGCGGGCGAGAAAGTTTGTTAGCGCAAAAGTATTTGATCGGTCTGTGACCGCAGTGCTGTTTCTATTGGACCTTCCCCTTCAGCGACCTAGATTAGATATCGTTTCCGAGTATCGCCGTGTCAGTGCACACGTTCGCGTGTGCAACTGGCGACCGGGGACAGTCTTTGCTCGTGGTGTGCATGCGAACACGAAGCGAGAGGATTTCTGGGCGTTACTGAAACGAGGAGAAGGCGAACCGGGTGACGGGAGAAGAGTGGCTCCGGGGCATGGACTCGAACCATGATAGCCAGCTCCAAAGGCTGGTGTCCTACCAATTAGACGACCCCGGAGTCGATGCACAGAATTGTAGCAGAGGCCTGCAAGCGTGGACAGATGGAGCGGGAAGAAATGACGTTACAGCCGTCAAGAAATCAAGAGGCAAAGACTCAGATCGCCGTCCACAAAGCCTGAAAACTTGTTCGCAGCCGAGCCAACGCCCACCCGGTTCGCGCGAATCTCCCCTTTCTGCTAAATTGCTAAAGTACGTTATCCGCGGGAGAGGTGTCCGAGCGGTTTAAGGAGCACGCTTGGAAAGCGTGTGTAGGAGAAATCCTACCGTGGGTTCAAATCCCACCCTCTCCGCCATACCTTCATTTCGTCAATAAATCCGATAGTTCTTGACATTGTGCTACTAGTGTGCTACACTTTTTGAGTGATTTGATTCAGAAGGAGTAGCAAAGATGAACGCCATTTACACGCGAATGAAGGCAATCAAGATCGGGCGGGGCAAGTGGCAGGCAGACCCTAACGGGACCTGGCGCTATGTTGCGGTCAACCTTGGCCGTGGAAGGCGTCCCGATAATCTTCAAGGGCCGTTCTATACCCGCATCCTTGGACCGGGCAAAAAGGACCCTTTGAAAAAGGTTCAGTCGTGGCAACTGTTGGACGGTGACACTCTGGACGCGGCTATTAAGTCGGCGGGCACGATAGAGTCGGCTCTGGACGCCAAGGCGAAGGGTCTGACTGTTGAGGAAGCAGACAACGTTGACGGGACTAACCGCCTGTCCACTAAGATTGCCGAATTTTGCGCGGAGATTGAGGCGATTAAGGCAAAGAGGACTTTGCAGGCATACTCCAACAGCCTCGCCTATTTCGCGGAATCCTGCAAGCGGGTCAACGTTCAGGACATTACCCGCAAAGACTTGCTGAGTTTTCAAACCTACCTTCGCGGTCAGGAAATGAGCGAGCGTTCTGTCTATAACAATTTTCTGAACACGGCGGTTTTTCTTAAATGGTGCGGCGTTAGCCCAAAGTCCCTTGGCGTCAAGAAAGGCGACTGGCCGGAAAAATCGGAGCGTGAACCGGAAGCGTACACCGAGGAAGAAATTAGCACTATGTTGAACGCGGCCAACCCCGAAGAACGCCTGCTCTTGAATTGCTTCCTGTGCTCTGGCTTGCGGGCGGGCGAGCTGGCTAACCTGACCTACGGAGATATTGATTTCAAACATTCCATTTGGACCGTTCAACCAAAAGACGGCTGGAACACCAAGACAAGAGAGTCTCAACGCGACGTTCCCGTTGCCGGGTGGCTCACAAAGAAACTTCATGCCCGAATGAAGACCAACGGACGGAAGGAATCTGACTTGATTTTCTTCAATGGCAACGGCGGTCCTAATCTGCACATGCTGCGCATTGTGAAGCGGGTAGCGAAGCGGGCGAAGCTGGCGGGCCGCGTTGACGATCATAAGTTTCGCTCGACTGCAATTACCGTGTGGCTTCGCAGCGGAAATACCGTACCTGACGTGATGAAATGGGTAGGTCATGCCAAACCCGAGACAATTCTTCGCTATGCCGCGAAGGTCAATCTGCGCGACGCGGAAACCCGCAAGCGAGCGGAGAGCGGCTTTGCCCAGTTTGCCAATGTCGGAGATTAGTCCTATTGCGGTGAAAGACTATCCCCGAGGCTCTTTTTCGCTTTTTCAAACGCAAGATCGGGCCAACTCATAACAGTGCCTTCCTCAAAGGTCCTTCGCTTGGACACTATCAGCAACAACCCCCGGCAAGTGCTTTACAGCGGTTGCAGCTTCTATTGCATCTCGGGAGGCAATCAAAGCTAGTCCGTTTTTCTTGGGAAGTCCCTTTTGAAAGCGTAACATAGAGTTAACAAGACACGACCTAATGTCTGTCGTCTCGCGGTCTGACGAGATTGCGGTAGTCGTTGTTCTTCGGTTTGTCCGGCCAACGGTCATCTATAGCTTGTAGGATTCGTTCCGCAATGCGGATTGAGTCAGAAACAGCGGCGACGAACTTCGGCGACGCAGGACCGCCGTCCCAGTCCGCAAGTCTCCGGGCGGCCAAGATCGAGGCTGCAATTAGAACCACCCTCTTCCGTCCCTCGTCCATGAACGGAGGATAGCATATTCGCTTTATCTTCGCCTATGTGTTTGGCGGTTTCGAATCGAACGGATATGGCAGACCCGGTACTTTGGATGTGTTGACTCGGCAGTGACGTAAGCGTAGTTTCTTTTAGCGGGACGCCCCGGTGTTTGAGCACCGAGACGCCCCTGACCAGTGACTCGCGTTACCGAGGCCACATGGCTAGAACGTATCGTACAACACGCCGAAGGCGTCCCGCGCATATCCACGTGCGAGGATGCCCTTAATGGACCAATCCCCATTGCCATCATTTGAGCAACTGCTAATAGAGTCCCTCGACCAGAGGGCGTTGAGGAAGAAGTTCGGCCTGCCTCACCCGTTACACAAGTTCGCGGCCAACGGCGGGGTCAAAGACAACGCCTACGCGGATGCGATTCTAGAATTTCTGAACGACCACGCATGGGCGGAGCCGGAGTCGCCAAGGCATAGAGGGGCAATGTGGTTTCTGTTCGAGAGTGAGAAAGCATTTTTCGTAGCGTGCGAGCAGGCGGGAATTGACGCTGACCGATTCCGGGAACATCTCCGCAAATGCCAAGCCGGGGAAGTTGGCTGCTGACTAGTTAAATTTTCTGCTATTCCGGGAGTTTGACCGCCTTCTGAAAGATTGGAAGTTTCACGTCCTTGCCCGCATCGTCAAGAATGTGCGCATTCATCTCTTCAGTTGCAATTTTCGTTTGACCATGAAGTGTGATATTGAGCGGCTTCCCATTCTTGCAAAAGATACCAAAGATACAATTCTATAGGCCCGTTTCTCAATTCGGAGTCACAAAGGCAATCACGGTGCATCTCGCTCCACTTGGAAATAGAATTGACAACGTAGGTTCGGTGTCCAGGAAACTATCCGGGTCTCCCGTAACATTCGGAAACAAGAAACGGCATTGATTGACTGAAATCTGAAGATTCGTTTGATTCCCGCCGTGTGAGCCGATAACAACTAAGTCCTGCTCCACTACGGCAACGAAGCCGTCAAACTGTCCGTGAAAGGCGGCTGGTACGTGAAAGCCAGTCAATAGACGGGCAGAGTTGGCTTTCCATTTTCGAAAGAGTTCGAGCACTTCCGCTTGAGAGATTTCTTTTGACATCGCGGGTTAGCGACTAAGCCGCACTGCCCCAACGTCGAGCTGTCTGCCCGTTTAGAATCTGCTTCTGTGTTCGATCTCCAAGACTCCACTCGCCGTTCTTAACCTCGTGAACTTTCCCCAACGCTTCCAGCCGTCGGAGCGATTTATAGGCTGACTTCACGGACCATCTCAGTTCTTTATCCTTAGCCAAGTCTTCAATCCGATAGGGTAAGAGAGCGAGATTGATGGTCGGATTGGACAGCCTTGCATTGCGGTTCCCTTCTTCCATCATCCGTAAAATCCGGCTGTCTTTTCTGTCTAGCAACCACTTCCAGAATTTGTTGATGCCTCTGGCGAATTTAGGAACCGCTTGGACAACTCCCCATGCTACGGTAAGAGCAAACCCGAGAACGACTGGCTGCGCCCAACCCGGAACTGTCGCCCACCAATGAGAGAGCACCATTTTTCACCGCTTTCCAAGCGTCGCAAAATTGGCGTCGCTTTATCGAAGACTAGTTAAGGTTGTGGCGTCTTCGGCGTCAAGGGTTTTGGTGTGACACTCGCAGACTACGCATTAGAGTACGCAAGGAATACTCGGCCATACGCACGACTCAGCCGAAATATTTGTCAAGTTTCCTTGAGTCCACAAAGACATCGAACAACCTTTGTTCCTGCATTATCGAGAGTAGCGTTTTGCGTAGCAGGATTTCGGTACACTCCGCAAGTTGGTAGGCATACCCTTCATAGATTGGTTGGCCGGGAGGCGTCAACCAAGCCTCGGGTATCGTCAGCCCGTGAGCGACAGCGTTTCTCAGTTTGAAAATATCTTCCGCAACCGCCCATAACTTATGGTCGGGTCTCCGTTGATGGATTGGAACCGACACGAACCTGTACGGCTCGAATTCGGCTCCGTGAAGGGTCCGAAGTCTAGGCACAATCGTGTAAGAGCCTCGCTTTCGTTTGTCGATCTTCGAAGAAAAAAGAGAGTCAAGGGCCATCGCCCACAGGAACTGCCCCAACTCGCCAAATTTTTCCGTCAGGTACCCTTGCGCAAACATAATGAGTGCCCGGTGTACGGAACCGGATGGGTGTCCCCACGAACCTGACGGAGCCGGATGGAGAGCATGAAGCAGTCTAGGCAGGCACTCTTTCACTGATTCAACATCGTCCAAAGTCACCGTGTGGTGTTGCTGATACTCAAGGTAGGGACCAGGGTGAGAGATATGAATCATACCCACATCGTGCGATGACAATTCGATCTGGCCGGAATCGTCGGTCCGAAACCAGTATTTTTCGAACCATCTAGTAGGCTTGACCAACTGGAAAGCAACGAGCGTATTGATGAGCGTCGATTTGACTTGTTCCTCTTGAGTTGAAGCGGGGTCATAAGTGTATTCAACTGCGACTTCGAGCCGAACGGCGTCCAGGACTGCCTTCACCTGATTGGGATTGAACATCGTTTCGAGAAAACTACTACTTGTCGCGGTTGGAACGACGATTGCGAGCGGAGGCGAAGCCGATAGCGCAACCGGGCCGTTTATCCGAACTGCGTGTCTTAGTTCCTTCGACGCATCGCCGAGTAGAATGAACTGCTTTTTCATCATGCGGACCAGTCCATTTGATGACTCCTCCCTCGGTTGAGATAGTAACCGGGAATATAGCCAAACGGTACGGTCCTAATAAGGCACCTTCGCAGCGGAATTTCAGCCAAAGGCGACCCGCCGGAAGGACACTAAGGCACGGAGGAAATTAACGTGCCCAAAAGTCTGCTCCTAGCTCTTTTCCTCGTATGCCCACTCTCGCTGTCGGCACAGAGCACTCCAGAGTTTCCGACCGCAAACGAGATAAGCACTTTAATACAGCAAGCGAGTCTCGCAATGAAGCAATACCAAGTGACCATGCTCGATGAGACAGACACACTTGGTAAGGATGCCGACGCCCAAGAGAATGAGAAAAAGGCGCTGGACAATTGGCAGTTTATTGCGTCGGTCGTGAAAACAAAGCCTGACAACTTCAATAGCGGAGTGGGTTTTATGGTCTTAGATCAACTGAATACTGCATACGAAACTGCGCTCGCATGTGAAGTAAACGCTTTGACCAACCTAAGTGCCGCAATCCTATTGAAAGATGAGAGCCGCCAAAGTTCAGCGAAAGACGTATCCAACGCATGCATCAACGCAGCACAGTTATTGGCTGTTGTTAAAATGTCGGCGACGAATCTGTATACGAAGTATCTTCAAGCCCACAAGGTTGTGTATGAGAGTAGCTTCAGCGCAGCCGTCAGTTGCGGAGAAGCCCTGAAGAGAGTCACGGCAAACAAACCGTAAGGTCCGCTGCGAAAGCTTTGGGAGATTCGACCAACCGAGAGCTAAAGGGCATTAAGAAGCGCGTCATGTCCGCTGCTGCGAGAGCAAAGATTGGCAAGGCTGCCAAGAAGCGGTGGGCGAAGTTTAGGTCGCAAGCGAAGAAAGCAGTAAGGTAGGTCGTGGCTCCGTGGGCAGGCCGACAGCTTCAAGGGCGGAGGAGCGGCTAAAGTCTCTTCCATCCAAAAAAACTTCATTCGTTGAGCCAATGGAATGTCTGTCGGTATCCACACTACCGGACGGCCCGCAATGGCTCTGGGAAATAAAACTCGACGGATATCGAGCCCTCGCAATGAAGTCGGGCAAGAACGTGACGCTCTACTCCCGTAATGGAAAATCTCTCAACAAGAACTTTCCATACATCGCAGAACCCTTGAAGGGACTTCCAGACGGAACCGTTGTTGACGGCGAGCTGGTAGCTTTGGACGATAACGGGCGTCCTACCTTCAATTTGCTTCAGAACTTCACAAGCGGAGCCTCGCGCATCCGATATTTTCTGTTCGATCTCCTCTGTTACAAAGGCCGTGATCTTACCGGCCTACCGCTTATCAAACGGCGAGAACTTTTGAAGTCGCTAGTGCCCCGAGATGCGCGAATCAAGATTTCTGACTATATCGAGGCGGGGGCGAACGAACTTCTAGCAGCCGCGCGGGAACAGCGGCTAGAGGGCATAGTTGGAAAGCGGAAAGACAGTCTCTACGAACCCGGCCAACGGAGCGGAGCTTGGATAAAGTACCGCTTGAATGTCGGGCAAGAGTTTGTGATCGGCGGCTACACTCCCGGGCCGCACGGCTTGGACGCAATTATCGTTGGGTTCTACCGAGGAAAGGAACTGATTTACGTCGCTCGGGTGCGAAACGGCTTTGTACCAGCATCAAGGCGAAGCTTGTTTGGAAAGCTACGCCCTCTTGTCACGCCAGATTGCCCCTTTGCGAACCTGCCAGAGACGAGAAAACCAAGGTGGGGCGAAGCTCTGACGGCGGAGAAAATGGAGAAATGCGTTTGGGTTCGGCCTGAATTGGTCGCTCAGATCGAGTTCTTAGAGTGGACGGACGCAGATCATCTCAGGCATTCGAAGTTCACCGGGTTGCGCGACGATAAGGACCCTCGCAAGGTAGTTAAAGAGCGGTCTGACAAAGCCTGAAGGTCTAGCTGCTGGGCATTCCCAAAATGTCCCGTATCTTATTTCGGTCGGTCATCTCTCGCGGGCTTTTCCCGTGCCTGTCAAGCCACCTCGTAAACTCGGTGGTGTCCTAATTTGAGCCGCTTAGCCAAATTCGGGATGCTGCTAGGATTTTTTATCCTTGTAGCCTACGCCATTGTGTTTATCAAGAAAACCGAATGCGCTTGGGAGGACATGAAAGCCAAAATCAGCGTAACAACGCCTAGTCGGAATGAAAGGGTCTGCCCATTCAGCATACAACCGTACACATACGTGTTTTTTGAGTTTTCGAACCAATGGCCAGTCTTGGTCGCTGATGCCTTCGCGCAAGGGAATATTAATTTTTTGAGGGGTGTCGGGGTACAGAACAGATACGACCTCGCATTTATGATGGTCCGCATAAGCCGTGAAATCTCCAGAAGTGTCGGGCAGAACCTCAATCCAACTTTCGTATATATAGCCAGTAGCGGGCATCGGGCCCTTGTTAATTATTTTCAAAACAACCCTGGGGGTTTTAGAGTCCTCAAGCGTTTTGCTTGGATGTTCACCAGCTTCAACGACGATTCTGGGACGCTGGGATTCGCTGAGGACATGAGTTTGCCCCTCTATAGCTCTAAGCGTTCTAAGAGCGAAACCCACACCGAGAGCGCCAATGAGGACCAGCAACCCAGTGAGAATCACGTAGGTGCGGTTCCACCAATCCGGCTTCGTATCTATCGTCACGGTGGGCAGTTCGCGGACAACTACGGTTTCCTGTGCATTTGTCTTGGCTGGGTGATTGCCGGAGTCCTGGTCTTTCTGGGCAGTGGCCGGGTTCTGGACAAGAGAAGCGCGGGATGGAGTTTGCTTACCGTCGGAGTGCTTCTTGACATCTTGGCCACTTGCAGCGGGTTCATTGGATGTCTGCCCTGGAATTGGTGGCGCTGCCTGCACGATGGACAAGAGCATAGCAATAATCAGGAGTTTCATGGTTCTATAAATGTAACACAAAAACTCTTGACAATGCTAGATAATTGTAATACACTTATTGCAGTCAGGAGAACGCAGATGGCAAACGTCTTCAATACCGACACAAATCGCGATCATCGCGGCGTTGGCGGGAAGGTTCCAGTATTCGCGCCAATTGAGCGTATGACTGGCGTTCGCCGTGACCGATTACTTCCGCAGTAGAGGCGGTCAGAGCAGCTATCGTTCAGGAGTTTAGAAGCCGTGGCACAGCAGAAGAGAGCTAGGAAAGTCGGACGCCCCAAACTACCGAGCGGCGAGGCTATGGGCCGTATTGTGCCCGTGCGCTTCAATGGTGACGATCTAAAGCGGATTACGGCAGCGGCCAAGGCCAGCAAGCAAACTATCTCTGAGTGGATACGGAGCACGTTGAATGCCGCAATCCAAGGATAACGGGGCGTCGCAAAATGAAATTAGGACACTAGAGTTTGGGCGGGCAATTGACACGTATTTGAAAGCACAGAAGGAAGGCAAGTAAGGCGGAGATGAACTTTTCAAAAATGACCTATGAACAACAGCAGGCGATAGGGCGAGAGTTCCTCGACCGCTTCGGTCTACATGACTGGCGGTTTAGCATGGAGAACTTGCGAAACACGAGGTATTTGCAGCGCGAACCCTCGGGTTTTTTGGGAGTGTGCGATCACACAAACAAAGTCATTCGCATTGACTGGCGTATAGGCCGGATGTTTCGACAAACGATGCTGCATGAGATTGCACACGCCTTGGTGGGCAAAGACGGGGACCACGGCTCCGAATGGCTCGATAAAGCGCATGAGATTGGATGCTCCCAGCGTCACCTTTTACCTTACGGCCAAAAGATTTTGGAGAAGTTATTACAGGAAACAGAGGCAGGCAGGGCATGAACTGGGAAATTGTCGCAGGTTCAAAAGCCCAAAACGGGCGGAGCAGATCGGAAGATGATTTTTTTATCTCCCGAGGGACCTTCCCCGCTTGCGGTATCGCGGACGGAGCAGGCAACGCCAATCTAGCGGCTCGGAAGGCTCTGACTCTGTTCTCTAAGCTGCATAACGATGCTGAGAAGACCCCTGAGAAACTCCTAGACCCGGAAGTCTGGAAGAGTTGGGTCAAGGTGCTGGATAGTTCTTTGCTTGGGGGTGCTCAAAGCACGTTTGTGGGGTTGAACATCGGGGATGTAATGGAAGGAACTGCGAGGAAAACTGTTGCTGTAGGGGTTGCGTGCGGGGATTCACGGCTTTATTTGCTGGATCGGCAAGGGAAGCTAACTTTCGTTACGGACGGAGCGACGAAAGCGAGGCTTGGGAGCGGTCAAGCCTCTGCCTTCACGTTCAAGATAGATCGGCTATTGCCCGGAGACATTCTCTTGCTCTTGAGCGATGGCGCGTACACTCCCGTTTCCATGACAGAGTTACAGAAGATCGTTGTAACGTCCGCCGTGAAGCATCTTTCCGAGGTTCCAAACGCCATAATCAACCGAGCGGGCAAATATGGCGGCTTGAGCGACGATGCTACCGTGGTTTGTGCGAGGGTGCGCTAGGCCGCTGATTGGCAACTATCAGTTTCAAAGTTGCATGGTCCAATTTTTTTACTTTTTCCACCACTGGCAACAAACGCTCCATTTGAGGCCGCATGTCTTGTGATGGCCTGCGCTCTAAATTCGTCGCGTGCTTCCGCGCTTCATACGCGAACATATCTGCGGCTTGGAGTGCGGGTGTGTCTACGTCATCCTCATAGTCCAAAGGCAGCAGAATGGTTGCTGCGCGTTTATTCTTTTCTCTAAATTTCTCGTATGCGATCCTCGCTATCCCACTGAACTCTTCATGCGAATCGACAATTGGTTTTATGTAGAGCTTGTCTTCCTCTCCCCGTGTGGCGTTCGCCTCGTACATTTTGTCTGTCGAGGCATGGAGAGCAGCTTGCAAGCAAACGTAGTATGGGTGATCCATAAACAACGCGTGCGCCTTGGGGTCTTCCGCAATTATTTTCTGAAAATCCTCCAAATAGGTGACGGCTCCTGAGCCACGAAGGTAGTCCGCATGTTTGAGAATAATGTCGCCAAATTGAGTGTAGGCTTTTTGGAGTTTCTCCCATTCGTGGGACTTGAGACGGGATTTCACGTCCAGCGGATTATCGCGGTATTGGGCAAACTCTCCTAGTCCGTTCACGCACTCTGAAGCCTTGAAATATTTTACCTTCCACGCTTTCACTAGGTCTCGCCATGCCCAATCTAAATGAATCCAGGTGTCATAGGGCGCTATAAAACCAGCGACGGAAAAAGAGGCATCGTCGGCGCTCTCATCGTAGTAACCGCCATAGATAACAGCCATGTATCTGCTTTCCTTTAGGAACACTGAAAGGGAACAGCAAAATCCCGAGTTCCTCAAATACTTGCACAAAGCATAGACTACCTCTTTTGCTTCCCTACTTACCTAGAAGGGATAAGTGCCAAGAAGAAGACTAGTTTGCCTTCGCCCCTCGGTCTAGAACAGTTTCGCCGGTCGGACCCCGCAGAATGATCTTTTCGTACGGATGGCTTGGTCGGGCATCTACTGCGTCAACTCCATGCAATGGGATTTCCGTCCCCGACCGTGTGTCAACGCGGAGCCGTTGAATCTTCTTAGACTTTTCACTGGCGGTTCTGGAAATAGCTTCCTGCGAAGCGGCGGACTCTCCCGAGGCGTTAACCGCAGTCTTGCCGGTCGCTTTCGCAGACTTCGGACCTAGAGCGGCTGTAGCCTCATCGAAAAGTTTTTGGTACTCAGGTTGTTCACTCGGTGTACTAGATTTTGCGGGTGGAGTCGTTTCCCGAGTAACCTTTACTTCCGCGCCTTCCCAGTTGCCCTTAGCGCGACTAAGAGCATGACCTTGGTTGAGACCTTTAACCTCATCCGTGTGCTTGGTTCCATCCGGCCAGCTAACTTCTACTTCGTAGCTCTTGGGGTATTTCTGTTCATCGAACGGTTTTCCGCTTTCGGAAACCTTGCTAGGCTTGACTTCCTTCGCAGGTGTCGGCTCATCGTGCCAAACATCTAACTTGCGACCGTCCGCGTCTTCAAAATGTTCCGCTCGCTTCCAACCTGGCCCGCCATAGGGTTTACCGGACGCCTTTGCTTCTTTGGGAGAGACAACGGAACTTCCTCGCGGCTCGAAACCTTCATCCTTGAGTTTTTCAACGGTCGCCGCGTGGTCATAGTCGCCGTCAATTCTCAAATCTAAATCGCCGGGGTTTTCCCCTCGCTTTGCAACGGAGCCAACAACCTTAGCTCCTAACTTGTCCGCGAGAGGTTGAGCCCCTTCTATCCTGTAAATATCTTGGGCTCGTTCTTCTCTCTCCGCTTCGGAAAGGTTTTCAATCCCTTTCCCGCGTTCATCTATGACCCAAGCGGGAGCATGGGTTCTGTCGGCTTCACTCCAGAGTTGTGCTCTGTGATTACCGTCTAAGATTTCCGTTTCGCCCTTGGGGGTTACGCGGACTTTGATAGGCGGGGTTGTGTTACGGGTTAGACCTTGGTAGTTTTCGCGCCAATCGGAACCGGCAAATTCCGGGTCTTCCTCTTCCACGATTTTTGCAGACGGAAGGTCTTCCATCGGAATGTGAGACTGATAGACAGAAAACTTTGCTCCCTTCCGTTTTGGGCCGTAGTCCTTTGCAATAGTCTCCGCCGTGACTTTTTTCGCAGAGTCCTGCAAGTCCTGTTCTTCCCAGTCAACGTCAGGAACGTTAGATCGGCGGGGCACATCGTCTGCATGGATTCCAACGGGTTCATGTGTGACCTGCTCGACTTTAGGAGCGACTTCTTTAGCGGGAGAAACTTCCCTGACTCTCAGACCGGACAAATCAACAGCGGGTTTTGTTTCTGCCTTCGGAGTTGTCAGGTCCGAAATTCGATGCCACTCTTTATCATCCCCGAGAATTTCAACGTGTTTATGATGAATCGGGTTTTGACTGTAAAGGTCTCCCGTTCCCTCGGCTTTCAACTTGTCTTTCTTTACTCTTAGGAGTACAGGTTTCCCCTCTTCAGGGGCGAATTGCCAAGCGGAAGACGCTTTAGGAGTGAAATAGATTCGCTTTTCTTTACTGCCATCCGGCCAAACCTCTTGGTCTGTTCCATAAGAAGGCTTGTGTGTTTGCATCCCCCCGGATTCGGAGATTTCTCTAGCTCGGCCTTCATTGGTTGCGTGATAGGCGTATCCGTCCTCGGAAGGAATGTTGTGCTCTGCGTTGAGGTTGTGGGGTGCCCACTCGCCCGCCTGAAGTTCTTTCGAGAATGCCTTTCCCTCGGGTCCTAGCTCGGGGGGAACGATGGACATTGCAGCGGTCTCTTTAAGGTTTTCTCCGACCGGGACCCACTTGAGAGCCGTTCCCGCCGCTCCCGCGAGAGCCTTAGCCGGTCCCGTTAGCTGTCCGCCTGTCTTTGTGTGCCCTGTTTCGGCGGCTTGGGTAAGGTCCTCGCCCATGTTGTTCAAACCTTGGCGGAAGGGCTTCAGAACCTTGTCGGAAATAGCCGCGTCAACTTTTCCCGCCGCGTTCTTAACGGACTGCGGGATTAGATCGGGAGTTTTGAAAGGCGCGGAAACGTCCGGTTGAATAGTCGAGGCAAGACCTGACTGTGCCTGTTGAATCGCGCGGACCCGGAGCCCGCTAAGGTCTAACCCGCCCGATTCGGGCGAACTGGTAGCAGTATCGTTAGGCATGACTGACTTTCTGGAATGGCGTTACTTAAACGGTGAGACTCGAAAGAGGCTCTATTGACACAATGTAAGACACTGTGTTAGGATGTCTTGTATGGCGAAGACCCTTACTATTCGGATTGAGCACGAAGACCGAAAACAGTTAGAGAAGCTTGCTCAAGTTCAGGAGCGGAGCGTTGGGTTTCTGGTACGCAAAGCGGTCAAGGAATTTCTGAAGAGGGAAACTAATGGCCGTTGAAGTTCCGGGGAACGAAAAGCTAACGCAACTAGCACAGGTCGTACTCGCGTTGATTGATCGTACTGAGGCTCTCGAAAAGCGTCTGCGACTCTATGAAGGCACGTTGCGTTTTGTTCGTGCGAATAATGCGAAAGTCGCCAGCGATTTCGAAGCGGATATGGCAGTCGTTAGCATGACACCGGGCTTACTTGGTGAGTGCGTGTCTCCTGAGATTGACGGGCTTGGAGAACAAGTTCGTCAACTCGTCGCTCAAATTGCTCTGGAGTTAGGTAAGCATTCCAAGCTTTGACGTAAGCGGTTAGGGCTTCTACTAATTCTGACTGTTTGGACATTCTGACTTTTCCTTTTGTTAGCGATTTGGTGACAAGTACTGTTCCGCTTTCGGACAGCGAATGGTAGGTTTCGAGAAGGGAGAAAAAACAATGAGCATAGAAAAGGCTCTCGCTATCGTGGTTTTGATTGCGCTAGTTTCTTGGCTAATCTTTGGGCTCGGAAGAAACTATCAGTGGTGGAAGCAGAATCACTGAACCACTTTAGCCCCCGGATTCTGCTTTAACGCCTTGTCTACATCCTCCTCGTGGATTTCGTGAGTCTCTCCATTCGAGAACAAGACCGGAACATATTGCCCCGCTTGAGCCCCGCTAGCCGCTGTGATCGTCTTAGCGACCTTTCCAACCGCTGAAGGTGCCTTCGGAGAAACCTCTTTTGTCAGAGCTTTGACACCCTGGCGGACAAGAGATTCAGGAGCGTTTCGCATTTTTGCGGCGGTAGAAACCGCAATTGGAACTGCTCCTGCTAATGCTGCGAGGGGATGCCCCGACAAAACAGCCGTTGCCGCCTCTCCTGCCCCGCCCGCTAGCGAAAGAACTTGAGGCAGATTCAACGGAGCTTGACGGTCTGCGACGGTTGCCCGTTTTGCGAAAGTCCGCTCTAAGGTCTTGAGTGCCCCATATTGTTTCTGCAAATCCTCGGGAGCATTTTCCCCGAGTTCCCTAAGGCGTCCATAAATTAAATCCCGTAAACCGTCTGCGGCGGCTTCATACTTGGCGACGGTTCCGCTAGTCTTGAGAGCCGCACTTTGATCTGTAGAAGCGGCTTTGTAGAACTTCCGTAGTTGAGCGTTGAAATACTGCAAATCCGATTCAGCTTTTCCAAGAGGCATATCCTTGGCAAACTTAACTGCGAAGTCTTCAAGCTCTTTTGCTTCCTCGGGTGAGTACTCCCGCATTTGGTCAGTAATCGCAGATCGGATGTTAGCCGCTACGGGTTGAGCAGAGACCATCTGCTTTGCGTTGCGCTGAATCATCGGCCCAAATTCTTTTTGCCGAATATCCTGCGCTGTGTTGTGCAAAAGGTCTTCAAACTCACCAACTGTTTTCAACGGTGCATCTTTGGCCGCGTCCACAATTCGCGGAGTAGCGGTCTTCAATGCTTGGCGAAAGTTAGCATCTTCCCCAACGGACGGACGGCCAGCGGCTACCATTGCTTCCTCGCCGGTTCGACCGCCAAGCCCAAAAATTCTAGCAAGAGCTTTTACACCCGGACCTATTGCTTCAGAAGCCGCACCCCCAACCACTCCGCCGACAGCACCCCCAACCGCTCCGCTAGCGCCTTCACCCTCGGCTGTACCTTTCACAGCACCTTGAGCCCCGCCAACCGTGCCCGCCTTAGCAGCACCCAACAGAATTTTCGCTGCTTTCGGGTACTTCTCGATTAGTTCAACAACTTCGGGAGTTTTAGAGAGTTTTTGGAGCCAAGACACGCCTTTGAGTGCCTCTTCTCCAAGGGCAAATTCCCCAACATTTTCAGCGACTCCGCCCACTTTTTCAGAAGGTGTGACATTTTCCCGATACTCTTTCGGAATGTCGGGAATTTGCATTGAAGCGGGCAGAACCTTGTTAACGAGATTCTTTGCACCTTGAGCGGTTTCAAACATTTCTCCGCCGATACCGGAAAGAACCCCGAGAGCCCCGGTCGCTCCCTGTCGAGCAGGCGGAGTTTGACTAGCGGGCGGTTGATAGTCCGTAGCTCCTAGGTTTTTCGCAGCCGCCGCGTAGTCTATCTCCCCGGAACCTTGCGAGGTTGCCGGGGGTTGGTAGTCCGTAGCTCCGAACTGCTTTGCAGCCGCCGCGTAGTCAATTGGTTGCTGTTGTGTGTCGGCCATTTTACTTAATCCCGAACTGTGCTTTGAATTTATCCGCAGACGCTTGGTCGGGGAAAGTATGAGTCCCGCCTTTAGGGTCTGTTACTTGAATGCCGCCCTGATTCGCGGGCGGATTCTGTCCGCTCTGTTGACTTGGGGTATGGACACTCGCACCCGTGAACACACTCCCGCCAGTATTGAAGTCTGCAATTTCGTCCTTCAAACCAAGAGCTTCAGCGGCGGCTCTCGCTTTTGGAGAAAGAATGTTCGGGTAGCCAGTGCCCGTTAGTGTCTTATACCGTTGGTCCAGTTCATCCAAACGCGAGACGCCTTGCTCTCCCATGATCTTGAAGGCTCCCGCAATTTGTCGCGGCGTGGAGTTTTCATTCGCCAAAACCGCGATGGCGCTCTTTTCTTCTTTTCCTCCCTCGTGTCCGTTGTTAATGATCGTCTGCCATTCATCTCTGCCCCCTGTGACCGCAACAGCAAGGTCAACAACCGAGGAGTCATCTTTGAATTTCGTCCGCAACTCATTAAGGGGGGTGTCCAAGAAACGAGAGTTCATACGGTTGTAGTTGTCAGACAGTTCCTTAGCCTTCGCTGCATGGCGCAAGAACTGACCAAAGGAAGAAATACTTCCGCCCGCTCGTTTCGGGTCTTGGTATTCCTCATCCAACTTTTTGACTTCCTCATACTTGCTTTCGGTCCATGTGGGATCGAAGCGGGTAATCATTGACTCATACTGTTGCCGGGTCATCTGCCCGCTACCTTTTCTGACGGACGTTGGCAGGGACTTAGGGTCAGTGCGGCCCGCCCACGTCGAAAGAAGCGTTGCTTGGTCGCTCGGGTTTTGAATGTTTTTCAAGAATCCTTGTGCAAGCGGCGGAAGGTTGTTGTACGCCTTCATTAGATTGTCTAGGGTGTCCTTGTCGGTCGGAATGTTCCCGCCCGCCAGAGTTCGCGCGGCTAGTTCCGCTTCCGCGAGAGCTTGTCTTGTCTTGCCGATTGCTTCCTGAGTTTGAGCACCCTTCAGCTTAGTTTCGGCTTCCGTTGCCTTCCGTTTGTCGGACGCTTCAACTGCTTGGTCGGGAGTCACGCCAGCGGGCATGTGTTGAACGGGCTTACCGTCAACGCTGTTGTAGAGAACCGGAACGGGGTTCTTATCGTCGCCGGTCCAACCGAGTTTAGGATTGTGCTCCCCCTCAACCCATGCCAAGCGACCTTCCGCTACTGCATGATTGAGAGAGGCGAACTGTTCAACAGGAATAGAGTTCCCCGCCTGAAGTTTCTTTATTTCCTCGGAAGAAAATCTTCCGCTGTATGGACCGTATTTAGCCGCTTGTTCAACATAGGATTGAGGCAAAGCAATTTCTCCGCCCTTGGTTGCAGGCATAATGAAAATCTGGCCCTCTCCCTCAACCGGGTTCCCGTCTTTGTCAATCGTAGGTGCGGAAAATCCAGCGGGCATGTGAACGTATTCGGTTGTTAACGCGGAGTCTTTGGCAAGTCGAGCCTGCCATTCTGAAAACGGGATTACTTCCGCTCCGGGGATGTTTGCATCCTTCGCGGCATTAGCAACCGCTAGACCTGCCTGTCGTTGAGGGTCCATATCTAGGTCAAGTTTTCGCCCTTCTCGAAAGGCATTCAAAGTCAGAGCGTTGCCGCGTGCAATTTCCATTTTCTGCATTCGGGCTTGCTGTTCGCGTTCAAACTCTTCCTTGGATTGAGCACGCGCCTGCAAGTCCTGTTGCTTCTGTTTTTGCATCTGCGATTCCGCGCCAGCCCCGGCACCCGCAGCGAGAGCGGCAAGACCGGATTTTTGCGGTCCAACTTGGGAACCGGCGGAAAGACCGCCAAGAGCAGCAGCGGCAATGCGGCGGGCTTTAGACGCCGCTGATTCGGGAGCAGCCGGAAGCGGAGTCATTTTCCCGCTGGCGTCCGTTTGGTACTGAACAGGAGCGGGACCCGCTAACGCGCCTAGGAACGAACCAACCAAACGATGTAACTGCGGGTTCTTTGAAGTCGGGACAGGGCTCGGGGGAGTCTGCGAGGACGGAGCTAGTTGCAAGACCTGATTTCCTTGCGGAGCAGGGGCAGGCGTGGGAGCTTGAATCTGTTGACTAGACAAGTCGCTGTCTTGAGTTGGTTGCGGAGCCGGGGGAGTTCCCATGCTCGGGGTAGCGTTCATTGTTGCGTTGGGATTCACATCGCCCATATTGTTTTTTACTTCCTCTGGAAATGACTTTTTGAAATTGACTATTGAGGCGTTGGGAGAACGGCTCCGGAACTTCTGAAACCTTGCAGCGTTTTGGATCTTTTTTACTTCGGAAATTCGAGGGTCTCTAGCGTTGCGGTGTCCAGAAACTTTCTTGTGAGCGGCTTCATTTTTTCGTAGCGGACAAATCCGGTTGACTGCCAGTCTTGGGGATTCCACACTCCAAGGGATTCTACCGGAACCAATTCCCCGTACATTTTCACAAACGGTTCATCGGTTGCCGCGTTGAGCAAAACAGGAAGCCATTGTAGAGAGTTGCGACCATTGCGGATTACCGCGTGTGAATCACTCTCGACATAAGTTACGCTTGCCTTGAGTTCTTGCCAGTTGACTTTTTCTGAGAGCATGTTTTTCCTTCTTGTTGACGGAGAAACGCGGGGAAGTCGAGGCGGGTTTTCTTACGATGCCGCCAGTTTTTCCATGTGTAGTAGAGAAGAGTTGTCTTGCCTCGCCGGTTGTGACCGTGAGTGAGGCTTTTGTCTTGCTGTGCTTTGAGGATTTCTTTTCGCAGACAACCGCAACTCTTAGTGACGCCTCTGCGAAGATAGACGCCTAGAGCTATGTGCTTTCTTCCGCATTCACACAAGCAACGCCAGCGAGCACTACCCCGTTTGTTGTTTTTGGCTCGGTCGAATACAAATAGCCGGGTGAAGGTTCTTCCGTATAGCTCGATTACTTCCGCCATTTAGCGCCCCTTTCTACAAGGGACGCCAGAACGGAAAGCGGGGTCCTAGAATGATCTGAAAGAACAAACGGAGCCGCCAGCAACGGAACGGCTCCGCCTATGACACAACTTCTTAGACTGTGAGGGATTCGACTAAAGCAGCGTTCTCAGGATTGCTCAACCACTCTGTATAAGCCGCAGAGTTCAAACCGGCAAGCCAACCAACAACCGCGCGGTCTTGAATCTGCTTATCCGTCAACTCGGGTTCGACATTTACGCCGTGAACCGCAACAGCCTCGCGGAACTTCTCGCTAGACTCAACGTTGCGGATAAACTCGGGAGCAGACATTTTCTCTACTCGCTTAGTCGGCATCCGATTTTTGGACAGAGCGTTATCAACGGTCTTGGTCGGGTCTATGTTGCGACGCGGCCAATTGAAATTCAGGTCCGCATCGCGGTCTAGATAACCGTCTGCCATGAGAGCAATAAAGGCTTGAGACAGGTTCCTAACCGAGTATTCGAGAGAGGCAAGGCTAGCCTCTGCCTTTTGTTCCGCTTCTTTTGCCTTTTGTTCCGCTTCTTTTGCCTTTTGTTCCGCTTGCTGGTATTTCGGGTGTCCTGGCCGAAACTTCTTTTTCGCGGTCTCAAACTCGGCTTGGGCGAGTTCAAAACGCTTTGAAGGCGTGTCGCCGTTACGGGCATAGCAAAGCTGTCCGCCTTCAACGTAGTAGCCGAACTGTTGCGGGTTGTCCATGAATGCTTTTACGATTTCCGCGTTTTTTTCGTTCGGGACATAACCCCTTTCCGAGTTCTTCCACGTTTCAATCGCCGTTTCGATTTCTTTTTGTGTTTGAGACATTAGGCGACCGGCCTTCCGTTACGGAATGCTCTAACGTTCGATTGAGTGCTAGGGGCAGGCGTGACATAAGCTCCGTTGCGAGCCTGAGTGACTCCCGCGTGACGGTCAACAACGACAGGTCTAACTTTGTTGGCTCGGTCGATAGCTTCGCGGTCGGGTTGTACCGTTCCAACTACCATTTCGGCGGGTCTATTCTGCCCCTGTCTTCCGGCTCCCGCTTCGATTGCCTTTTTATGCCCGCCAAGATTCGGGTCTAACTGCTCCCGTCTGTGATATTCAGCGGGAAGCATCTTCAGTAGATCGTCTAGCGAGACGGGCGGTAACAACTTGCCTGCTCGGGTCAGTTCGACAAAGCACCGTTTGTAAACGTCTTCGGAAATTCCTATTTTCAAATCGTCCACTCTTCCCAAGAGAAGAGTTTCGTTATACGGGCACTGATAATAGGCGGGGGTGTTCTCTACGAAGTCTTCGTACTCCGAAGTTGCCGTCTCGATATAGCTCCTGTGTGCCTGAATACATTTCTCGCTGCAAAGAACGTTGCCGGTAAAATCCGAGGCGACCGCTGAATCTTTGCCACACATCGCACACGGCTTAATGACTGCATATCGCTCGTTTGGTTGCGTTCCTTGGGGTTGCGCTAAGTTGATAGATCGGGTTGCGCGGTTGTCATTCGGACCCGCGTCCAGCGTTAGAACGTCCTCGCGGTTCTTGGGGTCTCTCCGCCAACCGTCGAATTGCCCGGAAGACATTTTGTCAGTCAGGGCTTTTACTTCTCTATATGTCCTGCTCATTTTTGTTTTTTCCTTAATTGGTGAAAAACTCTTGGGAGAGGGAACCTCGCGGCCCCCTATCCGTTTTGTTGTGATCGGTTACGCCGTAGCGTAAGTTCTCTCAAAGAGAAACGTAGAAGACCCGCTCGGGGAATTGTCTGTAGGCCAGTTGATAGCTTCTGAAAATCCGGGCGTCTCTGGAATATTGAGTATTTTATTGCCCGCTCTCCATTCCCGACCGCATCGGGAACAAAGGACGAAATACTTTCCGTCAGGAAGTTTGTGTTTGAAAATCGCAAACATCGAGTCGGAACCTTCGCCGTTGATTACCGCCCCTGCCCCTGTTCCACCTTTTCGGTGGTTGCAGTGCTCTTGAGTCGCTTTTCTGTTTGCGAGGAATTGCGACACAGCAAGCATCTTGGCCCGATGCTCCGCGAGTTTGTTCTCGCGCTGCGACCGAATCTTAGCGACGGCTTCGCGTTTGATTTCTAGGTCTAGCTTTTTCTCTTCCAACTCCAGAGCGGACAATTCTGCAAGTACATCCGCGTTGGTTTTCTCTTGAAGCCCCGCCACAAATCCGGGCAGGCTATTCTTTTCGTTCGTTAATTCCGAAGGATTGTCTTTCTTGCTCATTTTGAATTATTCCTGAACTGCTGTTTTTGGTGATTTCGATGGTCGCTCCGATGTTGCGAGGGACCTGTTTCTTTTCATTCGGCGTTGGTTGAGACGTTGTGTCCTGGCGTCCGCCCATCGCGTATTGCGGGGTGTGTAGTCGCCGGTCGAACGTATGCGGTCAATGGAAAGATCGGGACTCGGCTTCAAGTTCAGATCGGCTAGGAACTTAGGAAAGTCATGCGTTCCCGCCCAACGCTTACAAACCTTGACCCCGCGTCCGCCGTAACGGTGGTACTCGGGATTGTTCGGGTTGTTGCATCTTGACCGCAGATTCATGTAAGCGGTGTACTCAACCGTTCGGTGATTTTTCCGCTTGTGCCCGTGTACGGTCTTGTTCAGTGAAATTAGATCGTTTCGCAGACAACCGCAGGACTTCAGGCGATAGATGCTTTTCTTTGGAAATGCTTTTTCTTTCCGACATGCGAAACAGAAAATACGGCACGTCTTGTCAGAAAAAGTAGCGGTCACTCTAAACCAAGGAAATATCCGCCCTAACAACGGGCGGGGTTTCCTGCGATGGGTTCGGCGCATTTTCCCGGGTCTCACGCTGGATTCGAGAAGATCGGCCCGTTGGTGACCTGGCCCTGAACATTGCCGTTCGGAGTTCCCGGGGTCTTGGTAGTTGCGACTACCGCCTTGCCTGATAGCGGATTTGCAGGGGGTTGACCGGGGTTATGGAATACAACATTTGCTGTAGTTGTGTGAACGTCGCTAGACATTTTACTTTCCCTTGCTATGCGCCTTTGCAGGCTTCGGGTCTTTTTGCGGGCCGCTAGTGATATGCGAGCGGTCAGTCGGAACAGTTCCGCCTGTCATTGGAGTCTGATTAGGGTTGTGCAACTCAGCTGCGCTGGGGTGAGTCTTACCGGGTGTATTCGGCATCGTTTTCTCTTTTCTATTGGTCGGTCTTTACGTGCTAGGCGGGCTCTGTCGAGGACGCTTGAAGTATTTCTATAAGCCGTGCTTGTTGCTCTTGCAGAAGGACGATTTTCTTTTCAAGAACTGCAATTCTGTTTTTCACTGTCGGCGGTTGGGCATCGGGTACTCGGATAGTCGGCCAAGGAACGATACCGCGTGCATGTTCGGGTGTGGGCGACTCGCCGGGGTTTGAAAATTCTAAACTGTGGTTAACTTTCACTCTCAAGAGCGATTCCTTTCTGTTAGGACAAAGAAAGACGGTCGAATGTCATTTCTCCGTCTTCAAAATCAATTAGTACTCGGTCGCCAACGTCAAGTTGTCCGCTTCCTAGAAGATTCGCCAGCGGGTCCGCAACATACCGCTCAACCGTCCGCTGTAGTTCTCTTGCTCCGTATGCGTCAGACGTTCCCTGTTTGAGAAGAAACGTCTTCGCCCGGTTGGACAAGTCGAGCTTGACCGCGTGGTGATCGGGGATGCGACCGCGCAACTGCGAAAGTTCCTTATGCAAGATTCGCCGTAAGGATTCTTCGGACAATGATCGGAAAACTATGATGCGGTCGAGACGATTGATAAATTCGGGACGGAAATGCCTTTTGGCCGCTTCCTTCGCTGTCTTATAAATCTTCGCGTCTAGGTCCTCGCGGGCTTCTGTATTCGACCTGAAGCCTATTTCGCTCCCGTGAATCAGATTGCTAACCTCACGGCTCCCGAGGTTCGAAGTAATCACGATTATGGTTTTGGTGAAGTCCACAACCTCGCCGTTCCCGAGAGTCGCTTTTCCCCGGTCAAGGACCCCGAGAAGAAAATCAGTAACGGCTTCGTCTGCCTTCTCGATTTCATCGAACGTTAGGATATTGATTTTCGTTGTCTCGGTCTGGTATTGGTCTAGCCTCGCCTGACTCAATCGCGCATTGTTGCTCAAGTGCCCTAGGTATCCTGGCGGAGAGCCAATCAGCTTAGAAACCTCATGCGACTCTTGAAACTCCGCGCAATCGACACGGGTCAAAGCGTCGCGGTTGTTTAGAAGTATGTCCGCCAGAGCATGACTGACTTCCGTTTTTCCGACACCTGAAGGACCGAGGAACAACAAAACTGCTAAAGGACGGTTTGGAGCGTTGAGACCTACTGCGAACTTTTGCAAGACCCGGGCAATCTTCTGAAGGGCTCTGTCCTGCCCGATAATCCGAAACTCAAGCCGCGAGAGCAGGCGGCTCAACTCTTCCCCGCGTTTCTTGGGGTCAACGCGAACTAGCAGGGTATCCATTGTTGGGCTCTTTTTACTCGGCAACTCCCCCGCCTAATGGCCTCACGTCTCCATATCTGCGGGCTTTCGTTACTGCTTTTTCTCTCTTGGGGTCCATTGCTTCGCTCTGGTATTGAGGACTTTCCTTAATTTCTTTGACCTTGGTTTGTCGCGGAGTTGTTTTTGCCACATGCGAAAAATGCTCTGGGGAAGCCCCGTCTCCAAGGACGCTGCAATTCGCTATTTTCTTCGGATTTGCCATTTCATATTTCTTTCTGAATCTGCTCTATTCATGCGGGCGGCTCGAAGGAGGCGCAACCTGTGAAGGGAAGCTATGCGGGATTTGAGAAACGGACCCCGGCAACCGTTTTCAGAATTGGAACGACGGGATTACCGTTTGGAAGGGTTCCATAAGCTCCGGGGTCCACAAAAGAGCCGGTTGTGTCTGCTGGATTGTTATTCGGGTTCGTGCCCGCTGCTACGTGAACTTCCACTTCAGCGGTTTGGGTGAAGAAAAACGCTTGGTCTACTTGTGCCATGATATTTCTTTCAACTGGAATTTACTAAGTGATTTTTGGCTGCGTGCGGCTCAGGAGCGGAGGCGCAATTCGTGGGGGTGCGGGCGCTGGGTCGCTGTGTCGCATCAAGTCGGGAAGCAGCTCAATGCTACAATTTCTACCGCCGGGTCTTTATGCGATATGTATATGCAGACACATCCATTTGGAATCGCCTGTGCGACCAGAATGTTGACCCACGCGCATTCTCGTCGCACCTTGCAAACCGCCGCGTCGTTCTTGCCGTGGGATTCAATGTTTTCTACGAAATAGCGAAGCTTTTCTTTGTCGGTACCAACGAAGCTACGGAACGCGGACGGGAATTGTTAAACTACATGAAGCAATATCTTGATCTTCAAATCCCAATGGTGAAGGAGAACGGTCCGCTTCTAATAGAAGAGGCAATGCACGTAACTGGACACAAGCGAATGGAATCTTGTTTTCGGGACAGCAGTCAGTATCAGACCGCAGTTCGAGAAATAGAAAAACTGTACGTAGGAGACATTGGGCCGGAAGTGAAACAGTTCTTCGAGCGCCGCAAGTCAGCAGCACGAACCAGCAGAACGGTCGTGAAGGAACGACTCGCTGACCGGCCTGACCTTGAGGCAACCTTCCGCAAGATACCTGACGAGGCTTTGTCGGGCTTTCTGAAAGACGCGTGCCTCGCACCACTGGGGCAATCTTTGTTGCTGGGTCATCTCCGTACTGAATTTCCAAAGAATTCGCCAAACGACCTTTCTGGCGTGGCCAAGCAGCTTCTCCAATCTCCGAATTGCCGTGTTTCACGCGCGATGACGCGTGCAGACCTCTATCTCATCTGGCGCTGCTCGAAGAGAGGTTCGCTTCGTGGCGACCTGCCCGACGATACATTTCATGTTGTAAATGCTGCGTACTCCGATGTTTTTCTGACTACGGAGGGCGACCAGGCCGATATCGCTCGCCATGCAATCGAGGGGAGTAAGGCGCTAGTATTCGGCCAAGGCGAAATGATTTCGGACCGGCTATTAACGGACTTAGGCGGAATAGCGTGAACGCTTAGCGAATAGGCTTTCAGCTCCCTCGCAACCTTCTGGAATCGGAAAAGTGTCGAGTTTAGTCCGTTGGGGGTAACTCCCGCCAGTCGCTATGGTCTCTAGGGGGAGGGCGTCTTGAGTCTCAGGGAAGTTTGGCAGGGTTCTGTTGAATAGGTTCACGCCATCGAAGATTCTCAAATACTCTAGCATGCGGAACAGAATTTCAGGATCATCCCCGACCATGCCGAGAACTCGGTTGCAACGTTGGCAAGTCAAGCCCCGGGTCTCGCCGCTTCGATGGTTATGGTCTACGCAGAGGTTCTGACTCTCGGGAGGCGGTTCTTTGCAAATCCAACATTTGCCGCCTTGCTGGGTCCACATCGCATCGTATTCCGCCTCGGAAATTCCGTAGACCCGGCGAAGGTAGGTGTCCCGACTCATCCGGGGTTTCGCAGAACGAAATGATTAGAAGCCGCGTCCCCGAACTTTAGCTCTACCTTTTCACCCTCGCGGGATGGTTGCGGTTCGGCGGACTTGTTGCGGGCGGGTGCCCCGTCGCTAGCCTGCCATTCTTTCTTGGGTTCTTGAGTTTCCATGCTCACACCTATGCGGGGTTCTTCACGACACAACTAGAATTTGGAATCTGTATCCCGCCAGCGGACAAAGGCGCGGGCTGTTTGTTAAACAAGACCGGATTGGCAACGGGAGGACTCGCGTCGAAAGTTCCGGGTTGAGGGCTGCCAAGAGCATATGCTAGGACCTGAGTCCCTGGAGATATCACGCGACCGGCAACACCGAATGTTGCGGGCGGGGAAGGTGGAACAGTGACGGTATACGGCTGATTTCCCGTGCTCCAAGGTGCTGCCGTCGTTGGGTCAAGGTTCGTGCTTTGGTCTATTTGCCGTGGATTGTCGTAGACAACCGAACTGTTCGGGATGTTTATATGTCCCATTTTGTTTTTCCTTTATGCGTTGCGCCCGGGATTGTGAAGATCGGGGTAGACTTGCTCATAACCCTTCCCTCAATTGTTCTGTTTATTTTCTATGCCCCGGTTTAGACTTCTCGGGCGGGGTAAAATTCAAATGACTCTTCAGGAACATAAACTGCTCATCGTAATGTTTGCGAGACAAGCGATGCTCCTAAAGGCCGTTGCGGACATTCTGCGGAGCCACGATTTACTAACGGACGAAGACCTTAAAATGTTTGACGCTTATCAGCAGACGGAGCCACTGACTCTTCGGGCGATGACTCGCACGGCGGAACTGTATTCACAAGCGGCCACAAAACTAGGTCTGGACGTTCCGATAGAAGGTCTCGCAAAGTAAGCGTTAATTCTTGGACGTTTATCGTATTTATGTATTTCACTCTACTTAACCGCGCCTGCCAGTTGCGCCCGGAGAGCTGCGTTGTCCTGCTCAACCTTCGCTAGCCGGTCTTCCAGACTCATGCTTGAAAGTGGCCGCTCTGCGGGAGACTTCAGGTCAACCCCAGATTGCGCCAAGAGGCGGAGAATCTCGCGGGCAGAACTAACAACCCTGAGACCCTTGCCAAAGAGAATACGGAACCTGGCTCCGGTATTTTCGGGACCTAAAACAATGCCCTCACTGTAGGTCTGAATCTGTCCGTTGATTTCTCCCGAATCATCGACCGAGGTTAAGAGAACCACGGCTCCCGACTCCGTAACTGCGATACTTCCGATTGCCTTTTCCATGCTGCTTTTCTCCTAAATATAAGTACACATTTCGACACTGCCCGCCAAAAGTCTAGCCGCCGTCTGTCTGGTGAAAGTTCAAACTGACAGCGGTCACTCTATTAAAGGGTGCCCATTGTCTTCCCAAAATCAAATAAGGTAAGCGCAATGACTCTTCATCGAATAAGACGCTCGCTTGCGACTCTGAACCAGTTGCTTGACGAGCTTCCTAAGTTAATTGTCACAGCGTGGGGCGTGCTCCATCTGTGTAAACTGCTGTTCTCGCATTAACGCGGGCGGTCTGGGGCGGTCCGAATCCGCCCACGCTAACCCTCAAACCTTCTTAGGTACTTGGGAAGCCCGGGTGCCCCTCGACTCGGTAGGACCCGTGGGACCCCCTGAAGAAATTTCTCGGCAGAGTTCTATGTCCTGCGCTGTCGGCCCGCCCGACAAGTTGAAACTCGCAAACGAAACCCGGCTGCCAATCCCGAGGCGGATAGTCTTCCGAAAGGACCCGGGCAAAACGAAATGCTCGGCTCCTGTCAGATCGGTAATGACTCCCTTGCGTGTAGCGAGGTCAAACTCGGTAACTGCTCCCTCTAATCTCTCTGTCATGCTCTTGCCTCAAATTCTTTGTTCACTCGGTGAACTAACTCCGCTCGACTCCGTATAGCTCCGTGATTTCCGTGCTGGCGGCTTCCTGTAGGGTCCTCGGGAAAGTTGTTCACTTGCTGAACTGGGGAGTCGTTGGGACCCCTTTGAGTTGTTCACCGAGTGAACTACTTTCCAAGGTAGGGAGTTAACGAAAAAGGAAAGGCAAGCGTTCCCTGTGGCGGTACCGTCGCGGGGGGACCGGGAGCCGCCAAGCCCGAACGCCAAAGGGTCCCCTCTAAGCCATTTATTATCAGCAGCCTAGAGCCACACTTGATGTGCTATCAGATACCCCGTCAGACCCCGTGCGAGACTGGCCCGCCCGTGGGGGTTGGGGTTTTGAAACTATGCGTGGGGCTCTGAAACATTGCCGAATCAATAGCTTGCGGACAATGTTAGGAAACTTGGGGTCAGGGGCTCGACAGATCGGCTCGCGTCGCTCTGGCGGTTCCTAGGCGCGACGAAAGCCTAAAAGTAGCACGTCTCTAGTAGCAAGCACCGTAAATTATTGATAATAAATGTATGGAGTAGAGTCAAAGATTCAACCCCACTGTGAGAAAATAGCGGGCAACGGTATTTTACGGAGGAGTGGCCGCTTCTGGATATTGCCCGCCGTCGCTCCAGACCGCGAAATTGTTTAGTTTCAGTGATTTAACGATATTGGCGAAGATTGAGCGAAACTTTTTCGGAAAATCGGAGAAGAAACGTGCTCGCAATCTGAGTTTGCCCCGCACTGTTGTACTTCTCGGTTAATGTTTTGTTTGGGATGCGGGTCTACCCTGTGTGCGCGTTAGATAGGTCTTTAGACCGCCTGTTAGATCGTTCCTTGCTTCGTTCCCCGCTCGGGCAACTCTATAACCTTGTGCCGCTCGATAATCTCTCTGAGTTCCTTTGCGTGCTCTCTGTGATCCTGTCAGATCGTTCCAGCTATTCGCTAGCGCCTCTAGGTCTCTCTCTTGAGTTCTGCTGTCATCTGTTATATTCGCCTCTGCCTGTCTTGGCTCTCTGCGCTACGCGGTAATCACAACCCAAAGTTCAAGGTCAAACCCTGTCCTTTAGTTAATCGTCTCTATTGAACTGCTTTGCTCTACCGCGCGGCACTTTTCGAGTTGTTCACTATGTGTACTAACTCTGGCTTCGCTCAACGCTGGAATGCCTGTTGCTGGCGTCCCGTAACTCTCTAGCGGGTTATTCGCTCCCTTGCAACTCTCTGTACCATGCTTTTAACGGTTCAGGCATCTTTGTAGGTATGCCATATTTCGCACAGAGGGGCACCGTAGCGCGACGATCTTAGGCTTGGACGTGGTTCGGGACCATGCGGGCGGTTTTGGCGCGTCCATCGCGGCAACCTCGGGAGCAATATTCATCGGTTTCACCCTTGCGCCTATACCTGATAGGGCCAAGGATTCCCCGGCAACCGTCGCAGGCTTCCCGTACCACTGCTCCGAACCGCTCTTGAATGATCGTCCGTTGCTCGCGGGGAGGGTCATTCGGTCTTTGCTCCTGAAGGGGGTTGTTCACTCGGTGAACTACTTTCAGTCTCTAACGCAAATCTCGCCTTGGTGACTCTCTTCAATTCCCTGTCTAAGCGTTCTTGGTGCTCCAAAAGTCTCAAAAGGTCTTTTGCTCCTGGCCGGGTCTGAACGATGGTCTTTTGGATACCGCGAAGTAGAGAGCGTAGTTGGCGTTCAGTTTGTGCGCCTATCAAGCAAGGCGTGTAACGCGGGTTCACTTTGCAGCCGCCGTTCTTTCCCGTTCTGCCTTCAAGTACAGATCGTATTCTTGGACCCATGCGGCCCATTGGCTGTCAGAGGGTAGTGTCATGTTCCGGCCCTGCCATAATCCGCGAAGGTGTTCCGTCCTCTTTTCGGTCAGGTCCGCATCGTAGTGACTCGGGCGACTCTCTTTCGCCCAAAGGTGTCGAACAACGTCCCGAAAGGTTGCGATTGCGTTTGACCAAATATCCCACTCGCTCCAAAATGCTTTTTCAATCTCTGGCGTGGTTGGTTCGCCGGGGTTCGGATACCTCGGATGCGGGAGCACCATTCTTGCGCCATGGAGCGGCCCGTAAAATCCTGGCGAGCGTATGTCTTGGTATCGGTCGCCAATCTTGAACGTCGCGGGGTCCGAACCTTCCTCATGCTGCGATTGCAACCGGACAAAAGGTGTTGAATCTTGAACGGGCGGGTGTAGCTCGGCAATCTGTAAGTCTTGGTCTAGGTCCGTCTCTTCTAGAAACCCTCGGATTTTATCCTCTCGACTCATTGCGCCATTTCTCTTTCATGGAGCAACAGGTTCGCGGTCGATTCTAAGAGCAAATCGGCGTTCCTCTCCAGAGCGATTTGCGTCACTCGCTGTAGCGGGTCCAAGGTCTCGGCTGGAACATCGGAGCAGGTCTCGCCTTCATATCCAAAGTCCGAAGGTTTCAGTTCAAAACTCGCAACGTCCGCCTCGGTCCTGGCTGTTATGTCAATCATCGTCTGTAAGTTCTCTCGGGCTTGGGTCATACTGTTAGCTCCTGTTGGTTTTGTTCGGGCAAAATCAAATCTGCTGGAATTGGTTCTGTGTATCCGAGGCGGGCGATAAACTCTTTAAGAGTGCCTTGGTATTCAGTCTCTTCCATAAATTCGTGGTATCGGTCCTCGGCGTGAGAAGTAGTTTTGAACCACTCTTCCAAGTAAACCGCCTCTCTTGCGTTAAAGGTTTGTTCAGCGTCTCCGTTCGCTCCTGCGCTATGCAGCCACTCAATCGTCTCTCGGTCTCGGAAACCTACGTCTACCAAGGGTTCATATCTCTTTGCGAAGTGCCCCGCTTGGGTGCTCTTGAAGAAATAGGAAAACAGATGAGTTCTTTCGGAATCCCCAACTCTAAGATTTTCGCTATTGTCCAGAAAAGCCATGAAGGACAAAGCCGCTGTCGCCTGACCGTAGCGTTTTTCATGCTCAACAAGTTTCCGACCGTCACTATCTGCTACCTGAGTTGGCAGGCAATCGAGGTACTCGGTAAGCATTTGTTGGAAACGCTCGGTTGCGTCCTCTTCCGCCGCTTCCTGTTCGGGGTTGTGGTTTCTGGCTTCTGGATTCTCTTCTAAAGGCTTTGTCCGCACATTTGCGGGGTTTGTGCGGGGTTTAGACGTATCTAGAGGACTTACAGCTGCATCATTGTCCGAGTTGTGCGGAGTTTGTGCGGAGTTTGTACGCTCTTTGTGCGGAGTTTGTGCGGAGTTTTCGATTAGCAAATCCAACGCTGCATGTCGCTCCGCTGGCAGGTATTCGCGCCAGTTTTCGAGATTCACTCGATAGACCGCTGTGTTACCACGTCCGCACGAAAAAGAGATGTTTTCGTCTTTGTAAATCAAACCTCGTTCTATTAGACCGGGGTTGTACTTAGTGCCATCCTTCCGCTTGCGTCCAACAATTCCGTGCTGTAGGTGCCGCTCGCTTAGACCGTTATTATGGGCGAGCGTGGGAATCGAAGCGTTACAATAGCCGTCAGGTTTACGGACATTGTCGGCAATGGCTCGGATAGCGGATTTCTCGCAGTGAGGTAACAGAATCAAGTATCTGGCAAGATGAAACACGCTGAAGGAATTTGGTTTCTTATTCTCCATTTCCAGCCCCCGAATCCAGGAGCCGAATTTCCCGTGCAACATTCTGGCCGCGATGTTTGCCTATTTGAAATTCAACTCGTGTTATATGAGGCTCGATTTGTGCAACTGGAAAACGGATTTCGCTAAAATGAAAAAATAGATCATCTGAACCCGTGCCGATATCGGTAGTCGGGCGGAGAAAACCATAACCCTTTTCGGGTTTCCATCTTACGATTGTGGCGAACGTCATATTTATTTCGTCCTTTAGTAATTTCTTGTACGGGAAGCAATTTCGCTCGCCGGTCAACGCAACATCTGTTCAACGGTGCTGAACACCTGTCAACACTTGTTCACTTTACGGACAACTCTCTTATGGTCTGCCCTGCGATTTCTTCTATCTCACGGTCGAGTTCGCTCCGCGCCTGAGTTTGGCTGATAGCTATGTCGGCCAACACAAGGCGTACCGTGTTGGGGTCTGAAATATTGATTTTCAGGGGGTCCAGCGAAATGATTACTGTCTCGATTTCTCTCACGGCCTGCTCAATTGCGGCAATTCGTTGGCGGTTGACCGCGCGGTGGGCAACGTAGTCAGAAACTCTTTGCGGCTCGACTTCCGCGAGGTTGGCGATTGCCACCAGAGGAATGTCGTGTAAGTCGATAATCCGTATGGTTGGGATGCGTTCTTTTATCATCATTGGTTTTTACACACGCGCACACTAATCCTCTCCTATTAGGCACCCTAGGCGGGTTTGTTCACCAAGTGAACAGATTAGGTTATTGCGAGCAAAGGACTTATATTTTGCGTCGCTTCCAGAAAGTTGGCGGGAATGTTCTCCCAACCACCCAGACCCGCTAGACACGCGGAGCATGTCATTTCCTCGCCATCCGGGGTGAGTATGAGGACTTTGTTTTGACCACACGAGCAGGTTCCAAACTTCACCCCGTCCAATGAGCACGGTAGACGGTATTCCAGCGTCGCGTACTTGCCGAACCGAGTTCCTAAATCCCTAAATCTAGAATCATGGCCCTCCGCTATGCGGAGCCGGGGAACTAATAAAGCCCTGACTTCTGAAGGCGGGCAGGACAACAAAAGTCTGCGGATCGTCGCCCACTTGAATTTGTAGAACTCGCCTACCGAGGGGTGAAGGTTTTCCATGAGCACAGACCGGGTGTAAGTCGCGTGCGGAAACTTCTGCTTTGTCTCGGGGTCATGGTATCCGCTACGGATTGCGTCAGACTCAAACAACATTTCTCGCCCGGAAACGTCTGCCCATGAAACCCCGCAGAAAACTCCACGGGGATACGCGAACTGATACACGCGGTCAAGCTCTATGTTGCCGGTTGGCGGATTGGTTGCCCATGCTCCCGTGACGTTGAGATACTTCTTTCCGGTTTGTGACCCTCGGAAAACAAAAGCGGGTTGTGTGGTGAACTGCAGTTGAGTTTCGGTGCGGTCCTCGCGTCTCGCCTGACGGTGACGACCTGACTCCTGCTCGAACATAGTCGAGCCGGTATCAATGAAAAGTTCCCGCAGTTGCTTCAGCCGGTCTGCCAAGATCGGAACATTTTTTACTGGGTCCCGTCCCTTGTTCAGCATTTCGGCTATCTGTTCATCGGTCTGGAACGGGCTCGCAAGACCCCACCAATAAACAGCGGCCATCGTAACGGCGGCTTCTCGGAATTGTCGTTCATAGTCTAGTTTTCCGACCGCAGTCATGCCGTGAATTCTCGTGCGGAGACCCCCGTCAATATCCCGAATCAGGGGGAATTTACGACACAGAACAGTGAACAGTTTTGACGGGTTGTAGAGCCAAGTATTTTTTCGGGTAATCTTCCGGGCTCTGGCCTTGGTAACTGAAAAATCTGTGAAGCCTTGTGCTAGAAGAATGTCTCCCATAGAAACACCGCTGCCATAACTGGGTACTGAATAGTTGTGCTCCCCGCCGCACTGTTCTTGGTCCTCGACTACGGATTGATTCAAAAACTGTTCTTCCTTGTCCTTCATGTTCTCCAGATCGTCATCCGCATTGCGAATGTCGTTTAATTGCTCCCGTTCTTTGTGAAACGGCAACTTACCTTTTTTCGGAGCAACGGAATACTTGCCGCAATCCCGGCAAATAAGTTGCCGTTTTTTCTCTACGAACAATTCGGACCCGCAACGCGAACAGGAGCCGTCTACTCCGCCACTCTTACGAAAGACGCGCTGTCCAAAAACCGCCTGCGGGTGTCTTGAACTATCCCAACTATCCAAGACCTTTCCGACCGCGTTTAGGATACGGTTCCAGTCAATGAATAGTTGGCGGGTGTGTCGTTGGAGAGTGGGGTTCCCTTTGACTCTCGGAATTGGACACGTCAACTCATGGGCCGGGTTCGTCGCGGACTGTTCGATTACATCCCGGACCTTTACCTCGCCAACCTTCGCAGCGTCGATTAGAGGCTCGATTTTCTTTTTGAGTTTCTCGCCTTGGAGCAGTTCCCACGGCTTTCTATGCTTAGGGCTCGGATACTCCAAGATGTTGATAGCAAGACCTTGGTCAACGGGACTCGGCTCCCCGCCTGACTGAATCATCCGACTCATGCGTGGCGGGTCATTCGGCTTGCTTTTGCTTTTGCCAGCGCGACGCTTCGCCTTGCAATGCGAACAGGTTTCCTCGGTTAGCGCATGGTCGCAATAGCTGTCATAAAATCCGCCGCTGATTTTTCGCAACCACTTTCCGCCAAAAGATTCTTGGGGGAGTTCCCGCACAACGTCTTTCGGCCATCGGGTGAATGACCGAGTCGCCGGTTGCGGCGGGTTTTCCAGTAGGTGAACGATGGACCGCAACTTTTGAGTCAAGAAGACGCGGTCCTCTTCCGCGCAAAAAGCAACCGTTGTTACTCTTGAATCTGTTTCGCAGATGACCCCAACCCGATAGACCGGGTGCGAGATAATTTGTCCGGGTGTGAATTTTCCTGTATGTGTATCCGCTATCAAAACTGTTCTCCCAAACTTCGCTTTCTCCCGACAAAGTTGTACAGGGGGGTGTCGGGGTCCCGCTGCCTCGGGGTTTTTTCAGCTATTGGTTTTGCGCCAGCGTCTTAGCTCGCTCAATTTCGCTTTTCGCTTTCTCCGCCGCATCTATCAGCACGTACTTGGTTCTCGCCTCAACCTCAAGTTGACTCTGGTGAGCCTCAGCAAGTGGTAAAAGTAGTGCAACCGCTCTAGTCAAGTTCTCGATTCTCGTTTTATCGTCCATTAGTGGTTTCTCCCTTCATTTCGATTTGACTGCATTTGCCAAGGTCCGCATGGTCTTCATGGGTTCCAGCGGCTACACGGCGGACCTTTAGCAAAAACTTGCTAAGCGGTGTTCATTCGTCCGCCTCTTCTGGAATGTAGGGCTCGCCCGCCTGTTCACACAGGCAGCGATTTATGCGCGGCTCCGCAGATAAGTCGCAGAGGACCGCGAGAAGGATTAAAGTTGCGGGAATGCCGAAAATCATGCGGGCACCGCCGCGAGTTCCACCAGACGGTCAAGGGTTTTCTCTGCGTCTTCGCGGGTTGCATAAGCGCCTGCGGTGAAAACGTTTTTCCTATAGTGCTTTGGAGTGCGAATACGCCATTTCTTTCCCGCGTATGGGCGACCTTCGTAGACTTCAAAATCTGCCCGATTAACTCGCGGTTCCTGCCCCGATGTTTTGCCTGTTAGAACGCTCTTTTTTTGAGCTTCAGTGGCTTCCGCTTCCGTGGCATAGACCGTAATCAACGGACTATATTTGTTTTCCTGACTTCCCCAGCCCACGGTAGCGCCAGTCAACGGACAAGACTCTGCTTCCGTGACAAAGTGATAGCGCCCTGGAGGTTCCTGTACCCTTGTCGTTTGGGTTTCTGAATAATGTTGCGGTCCCGCAATCCAGCCGCCCGAAGGTTCCGCCACGGGCGTCTCTTCCGCTTCAAATACCGCACACTGCAAGAGTTCCGCTAGTCGCGCTACCTGTGTCTCTGTGAGCGGACGAAAATGGACGTGCCATTTTTCTGTGAGCTTGGCGCTATCGCGGGTAATCTGCATGGGAAACCCCGCGCCATTAAACAAGGACTCCAGAGAGCGGATTTTATTCTCCTGCTCTTGCACCGCTTCATTTTCCGCAGGGGAGATAGATTCGCGGTTCGCTATTTGCTGTTTCGCTCCCCGCAGAGTAAGTTCTCCGGTTCGCACTTGTTGCGCCAGTTCGGGAGCCGCCGCTTTCAGTTCTTGCGCTGCTCTAAGCTTGCGTTCCGGCAACCTCGCTTCCTTGGCGACGGCTGCGCGGGTGTCGATTTTTTCGGCGGGTTCTGTGTCGGACGTTTCGACCGAGACACCTTCACGGGCGGTTGCCAACTGTTCCGCGCGGACCTTGGCGGACCTGGCTTCCCGAATCTCGTTCCAGAATATCGCTCGCTGATCGTCCGTTAGGTTGCGGCGGTGGACTTGGTTTTCCAGAATCCAGAGCTTTGCCGCCTCGCGGTCTGCGAGATATAGAATTTCGTAGCTAAGCTCTAGACCGTGCTCAAGACCTTCGCCGTTGCGTGACTCTAGCTGAAGCGCATAGCGGTTGTGGCCGTCCAACAAAACGTATTCATTTTCGCGCCAGCAACCAATAATAAACGGCTCGCGCTGACTGTCCTTCGCCAGAGCATTTTTCAATCCCTGGCGTTCTTCAGCGGAGAGAGGAGTAATGAGGTTCTGAAACTCTGGCACGATAGAAACGGGGAACGATTTTCTGTCAATGAAGATTTCAAAACCTGTCGCCCTGCATTCAAAGAGCCCCGCGCGTATCATGCCCGCACCCCGGACTTGTGCCGTGCGATTAAGGCGCGAAGGTCTTCGGGCGCGATAAGGTGTTTTTTGCCCCAGGGAACGAAAGGCAACTGACCCGTGCGGATGAATCGACGGATTACCGCCTTACTGCTGGAAATGAGTTTCGCAGCGGCGGGAACGTCTATTAAGAGAGGTTCTGCTTGCGGGGAGAGTATTACAGTTGTTTCGGTCGCGGACGATTTATTTCTGTTACGATGCATGGTGACAAACGTCTCCTGTATTCGAGACGCCTGTCCCTGTAAGAACTTCGTGCCTGCCCTGGTGTTCCGGGCCGGTCCACTCTTACGTCAACAGAGGTTTTGATTAGCCGTTTCTCCTACCGAGGCTCAACTGCGGCTAATGTGCGGGTACTGATTGGATAAGCAACGCTTGTCTCTGCGCTGTTCTCGGGTGTTGGCTCCGCTCTATTCCGGCGCAACCGCTACGCTATGCGCGGGTCAGACTCCAACTCAGCGAGATCATGTTATCATGCCTTCGCCTAAAAGTCAAGAGCAATCTTAATGCCATCTGTTCACTTGCGTATCCTTTCGTGTTTTTGCGGCTCATGGGATTCACTTGAGCGGGTCCTTACCCGAGTGGAATCAGAGTAAGGCCACATGCTACACGTGCTACTTTTTCCGCCCGATTTCGCAGAAAGAGTGGGCGGGCATGTCCAATGGGCTGAGTCTCTTTCGCGTTGTCGGATTAAATAGAAGCTGTTTGTTTTCAACATAGTAGCGAAATTAACAGAGCGAAACGGGGCGGAACGGAGCAGCACGCAAAATGCTATGGGAGTGAATCCCACCCTCTCCGCCACTTCCTTTATTTTGTTGTGCTCACAAACCTTGGCGTCTGGTTAGCGGCCGACTCGCAACTCCAACCGTATATCTCTCACCGGAGCAGGCATCCAGCCTGTCACAAGAAAGCTCGTGGACATCTGGCTGAATCCAGATTCGCTCCATTCGCGTTTTACCGCCCTCGTCCAGGCGCCAGCAAAGATACGCGGTGGTCGCCGCCGCAGCGACCCGGACCGGTCGAAAGCTACCCACAGCACTGCGCCGCTCCTTGACCTGGGATCACTTCGCTTTGATTTCGCTGGCAGGCAACTCGGCAACTTTCGGTGGCAATCTCTTGGGCATCCCCTGAAAAAGAACTCGATTGGCGGACTGCGACCGCCGAAGCCTCATCCCGATTTCAGGTAACGGGCTAGCTTTCTGTCTTCTGTGCAGTTGTCATCGGCTCGCGGTTGGCACACTTGAAATCATCCGTTTTTCGCGCTTCAAGCCTCGGAGACTGCGGGAGCAGGGCAAGGTGCCGATACCTGAGATTTTTGCCGGCTACTTCTGCCCCTTGGGTCCGACCTTACCGCATTTCTAGTACCGGGACTCGAGTAACAAGCCAAATAGTATTACCGGTACGTGGTACCAGCGTACCCATAGGCCGACGGTATCAACCAAACAGGGGCTGACGTACCGTTGGTTGCAATCACGCCTCTCCTTAAACTTGTATCGATGAATAGTGGCGAGAAGTTCCTAACGAGCACAGAGCGGAAGTCACGCTGGAGCTCTCCAGTTGGATCGAACTTAGCAAATGGCGTTCAAAATTACGGAGACACAATCACAATGATGTTCACAAAGCGCGTGGGGGTATTTCTAATAGGCCTACCCTCGGTTCTGGTTTTAGTGCTGATTGCGCTTGCGGGCTGCTCGTCGTCATCCCCGACCACCGCACATATCCAAGATCACACGCCTGCGCCTCCGCCCTCGACGCCCACGCCAACTCCACCGTCAACTCCAACTCCACCGCCAACCCCAACTCCGCCGCCAGCCCCAACGCCACCGCCAACCCCAACGCCACCGCCAACCCCAACTCCTGTCCACCCGAACGGCGTTTGGACAACGTTGCCTTATTTGATGCCAATCAATCCAGTACACGCCCTCCTTCTGAATACTGGGAATGTGCTGTTCGTGATGGGCTCCGGCAATTGTCCGCCCAATCTAGCGGGATGCCCCACCAGCACGGCTGGATATACCGCGACGGTGTGGACCCCGGGTGCTACGACGGCACAATTCAGCACTCAGTCGCTAACCTTCGACTCGTTTTGCAACGGAGCAGTACAGATGGCCGATGGTCGTGTCCTCCTCGATGGTGGAACAGCGGCCTATGCGAGCGGCGGCGCTGCAGCTGTGATGGCCGCAATGGGACATGGGCATAAGGTTCCAGGCGGCGCTGTAACCGCGGTGGTCGAGGGAAAACCGGGACACCGTGTCCCGGCCGATGCGACCGCGACGGCAGACCAAGGTTTCCTAGGCGAATCACGAGCGTCCATCTTTGACCCAGCCAGCAGCACATTCACGACTACGGCGTCGATGGTGCATGGCAGATGGTATCCGACCGCGACAATTCTGGGCGATGGCCGGGTGGCAGTCTACGGCGGCCAGGACGAGGTCACCAACGACAATCCGCTGATTGAATACTGGACAGGAACGTGGAGCGCACCCGTCCTCCCGTACTGCACCATAAGCAATGTAACCGACGAGTGCACCAATCTGCATTACTCCGACGGCAGCTTGCCAGTTCCAGCTGCACCGGCCTTGTATCCTCGAATGATCCTACTGACCGATGGCCGGGTGGCCCACGTTGGCCCGGAGCCGCAGACATGGGTTTTCGATCCGTCGGTCGCGAATCCTGGTGTGAACTGGACCTACCTGGCCACGACACAGCTGAATTCTTATCGGTCCTATGGTTCGGCGGTCTTGCTGCCTTTGACCCCGGCGAACGGTTACGCCGCAAAGATCATCACCATGGGAGGCATGAACACCAACGCGGTCGCAACCGACACCACCGAATTGCTGGACTTCAGCCAAACGAATCCGCAGTGGGTGTATGGCCCATCGATGTCTAGTCCTCGCGTCGAAATGAACGCCGTGCTCCTTCCTAGCGGCAAGGTTCTTGCCGTGGGTGGTTCGGCCAACGATGAGGACGGAACCACTGCCAGCCTGACGGCGGATTTATACGACCCGGCGGCAAACTCATTTACGTCGGCGGGCAGCAACGCCTTTCCTCGGCTGTATCACAGCACCGCATTGCTTCTGCCCGATGCGACGGTGGTGCTCAGCGGCGGAAACCCACAGCAAGGTACCTACGAACCTCACATGGAGATTTACCAACCGGCTTATTTGTTCAATGCGGACGGTAGTCTCGCAACGCGGCCTTTGCTAAGCGGTGTTCCCGCCACGATCGGGTATGGCACAAGCTTTGCCGTAACTACAGACGCTAAGGACATAACCAGCGTCGCCCTGATTCGCGCCGGTGCGCCTACACATTCGTTTGATATGGGCCAACGTTTTGTCGGGCTATCGTTCAGCGCGAGTACCGGCTCCCTAACGGTGACGGGGCCGCCGTCCGGAAACATAGCGCCGCCGGGCTTTTACCTGTTGTTCCTGATCAATTCCAAAGGCGTTCCCTCAATCGCCCAATTCGTGCAGGTGAAATGAAGGACCTAATCAAACCAGGAGACTCTTGCTGGACGTCCCGCCGGTTGTTGAAGAACGGCCTCCGTCGGATTGGCCGAGTCTATAGAAGTTCGCAGTTAGGTGAAGCGGTCCCCGGTGCTCGCGATTTGTGTCGCCGCGCGCAAAGGAAGCACGGATGATTCCGCTCTCCGTACTGATAGCCGCCAAGAATGAGGCCGGCTCTACCGCCAGCACGATCGACAGCATCGTACGCGCGGGCGCAGCCGTCGAGCACATTTATCTTGTGTCGGACGGATCGACGGACGCAACGGCAGAAATTGCTCGAAGCCGGGGCGTCAACGTGCTGGATCTCTCCGAAAACGGCGGCAAGGCTGTGGCCATCGCAAAAGGAATTGAATACTTTAACCTGCTCAGTCGCTATTCCTTCTTGGCCCTTGCAGATGCCGACACGACGTTCGAGTCACAATACTTCGCAGAAATGCTGTTAGCGTTCGAGAGGAATCCCAACGCGGCCATCACGTGCGGACGCGTGAAGTCGCGGCGCAGGAATTGGCTCACGGCTTGGCGGGCTCTTCAGTACGCCATGTCTCACTGGCTGATTAAAGAAGGGCAGCAAGTCCTCGGCGTCATAAACGTAGCTGCGGGATGCTGCTCGGTATTTCGAACGAAAACCTTCCGACAAGTTTGGGCCAGCGAACCCAGCCTCGTCGAAGACATGTTTGCTACGCTTCGCGCCCACTACCTGGGGCTCGGCGTGATTTATGTACGCGATGCCGTTGTGATCACGGCGGACCCGCAGGATCTAGTTCGCTCTTACACCCGCCAGTTGGTGCGCTGGAATCGCGGCGCGTGGACCTGCACACGCCAGTTCAGGATGTGGGGCAGCACTCGAAAGATTGCGCTTGAGACGCAGATGGTGATGTGCGAGGGGCTGCTGTTCTCTGCTTTTCTCCTTCTGACGCCGCTGTGGTTTTTCTTGTGGCCGCGTCTGATGGTGATGTGGCTCGGGGTAGATACGACTTGCCTTTTCGTTAGCGCTTTGATCGTTAGCCTCATACAACGAAGAGGCGACATTTTATTTTATATGCCGAGCTATATCCTGCTCCGCTTCGTAGACGCCGGGCTTTTTATAAAGAGTTTTTATCAAGCTTTTTTTGAACAGACGGGAACAAAGTTATCGTGGTTGTCAGCAACCCGATACTAGAAGGCGGTCAAAGGTTTTTGCAACGTGAACGCACCGGAGATGTCCATGACAACCACTAGAGTGATTACGATATTTTTGCTGATGCTCGGGACCGCCGGCATCGTTGCGGCACAGGAAGTGCCCCATGCGGAAAAAAACACGGTCTTTGATGCCATGAGCTTTTCAGGGCAGATGTGGTCCTCGGAAGGAACTTTTAGCCCCGTTGAAAAGAATAATGCCCTCAGCCAGTCCTATTTTGAGCAGACGGCTTCGATCTACTCGACCTGGCACAACTCCTTGACGGTAACCCCGTATACGGCGGTCGGAATAGTTTTCGACACCAAGGGCTACTCGTGGAACAACAAGCTTCAGCCCAGCGCCGGCGTGAAGGTCAATAAGTTCTTCCGTCATGGCATCGTCAGCGTTGGCACGGCATATATGTATGAAGACCGGTGGTCCGCGCCGAAGGAATTTCGAACTGGCGGCAAGACCAACTACATCCTGGACTGGTTCGGATGGCAACTTGTATCTGATTCTAGAAACCGTTTTCCCGGGTCCACTTGGGCCATCATCGGGCAGTATTCTCCAGTGGAGCGCGGAAACCTTATCGAACAAGGTTACGTGACACAAGGATTCGTCTTACATCGTTTCAACCATGCAGCCATCGTCCCTTACGGCGACATTACGCTCTCACACGACAGCATGAAATTCGATTGGGAGAACAAGTCCATGTTCGGAGGCGGCGTGAAGATTGCCGTCTCAAAAGGCGACCTCTATACCGAATTCGGCGCTGGCGTCGTGCAGGAGAGCCACTTCATATCCGGTTTAAGTGCCACTGGGTTGAAGGTCTTTATGAACACATCGTACGCGTGGCATCTGTTTGGAAGGCAGGGACGCTAATGTATATTCCAAGTTACGGCGGTATTTCAGGTACCATCCATTTCACAGTAAGACGGCCGTACATAACGGCTATCATTGTCGCCATTACAACAATATTCTGGCTTTTCCCCGTTGATAATACGCCGCCGTCTCCCCGGCCTCCCAAGCCGCCTGCCTTCGCCATGCAGGAACCGGGTGAAAAATGATGTCTAGGAACTTTACCGCACTGCTGCCGGAACGTAAGTTCAACTACAAGAGTTTGTTTCTGTCGTTCTGTTTGCAGAGTGTGCTGATCGCTGCGCTAGTTCAGACGGGAGTTATCAAGCCTGCCGAAATCGTTTCCACGGCGGAAGCTATTTATTACACGCGCGTGATCGCTCCGATCGAGGCGCCAATAGTCCGTCCGACCCAGCCGAACGTGATTCACGTCCGTCCGGTCGTCGCCAAGTTAATCATGCCAACTCCCAAGGCGCGTTTGATTCCGACGCCTGTTCCGATTCCGGTTCCGATAGTAGAACCGCCCAAGGTGGAGATGAAGATCATCGCGCCAACACCTGTGCCGCCCGTTGTCGTACAGGTCGGCGAGTTCGTGACCGCGGAGAAGCCGACGTTACCCAAGTCTACGCCGCCCGTTCAGGTACAGACTGGGGGGTTCGGCGATGATAACGGCTTGAAGGGCGAGCACAAGGGAAAGATGACGATAGCTTCGCTCGGCGCATTCGACATGCCCGGCGGCCCGGGTCACGGCAACGGCACCGGCGGCCGAAACGGCAAAGAAGGCGTGGTCCAGTCTTCAGGTTTCGGGGCGGAGTCGGCAGCAGCGTCCGCGGCGAAAACGCCGGCTTCGCCGCACGATACCGGCAAGTCGGTAGAGATCATCGGTCATGTTAAGCCCGACTATACGGAGGAAGGGCGGCGTCTCGGCATCCAGGGCGAGGTTTTGTTGCGGGTGATGTTCGTGGCGTCCGGCCAGGTCCGCGTCCTCGGTGTACTGCAAGGTCTCGGTCATGGGTTGGACGAGCAGGCGATCCATGCTGCCGAGAAGATCAAATTTAAGTCAGCGGAGCACGACGGGCAGTTGATCGATTCAGAAGCGACAGTGCACATCATTTTCGAACTGGCATCGTAAATTCAAGAGGCAATATGAAAACAACTATGAGATTGATCGCTGTGATGATGGTTCTAACCGGAACAGTTTACGGTCAATCGGTCCCTAGTTTGGACTCAGTCAGTTTGACAGCGTCGACCGTGGTCGGCGGCAACTCCGTCGAGGGCCGCGCTAGCCTGTCAGGTCCAGCGCCTTACGACGTAGAGATTTCTTTGGCTGTAGATCCGCCAAAGGCGGCCAAAGTGCCGTCCAGCATAACCATCAAGGCCGGCGAGAGTAGCGCAACATTTACCATCGTCACGCCAGTCAGCAAGATGGTCGTTGGGGGCGCGGACAGTCAAGTGAGCATCTACGCCAATTACGGCGTCACTAAGCACGCCAATCTAGTGATCCTCGCGCCGGTGTCCTTTGACAGCATGGTGGACCGTGTGATCGCCAGAGAGCACGTCTTCGTCGACGGCGTCAAACTTCTGCATCCTCTGGCTGAAACCTACATCCAGGACATGCAAGAGGACAAACAGCACAATTCGGTACCGACGAAAGACCAATATTTTCTGGGTCGCCTGGACTTGAGCACCACCACGGCGGAGCAAATATTTGAGAAAGACAAACCCAAGGCGCATCATCTGCTGTCGCCGTTCGCAATGCTCGGCAATCCCTTCACGCGGTCATACGTTCCGCAGGGCTTTGCCAATATGATTTTGATAGACCGCGATCTGCAGAAGAGCAACTACTACTTTAACTTCGTGCGACAAGAGTTCCTCGGCGAAGTCCGCTGCATCGTGGTGGACGTCCAGCCGCGCGAGCACACCAAGAAGGGTCTGTTTGTAGGCCGCATCTGGATAGAAGACCAGGACCTTAACATCGTAAGGTTCAACGGAACGTACGCGAATGGGTCAAATTATAGCTCGTACCTGCACTTCGATAGTTGGCGCCGAAACGTCCAGCCAGGCGTTTGGCTGCCCAGTTACGTCTACAGCGAAGAATCCGACAGGAAGAGCGCTACCCCTCCATTCCGGTTGTCTCGCTTTAAGGCGCAAATGCGATTGTGGGACTACGACGAAGTGCACATTCAGCACCAGACGGAATTCACCGATGTCAAAGTTGACGTTGATAGGGACCACGATGAAGCTACCCGCCAACAAGCGGTCCCGGTGGAAGCACAGCGCAACTGGGAGAAACTGGCTGAAGATAACGCCGTCGATCATCTGCAGATGATTGGACTGCTGTCGCCTCCAGGTCCAGTGGACAAGGTACTCCAGACGGTGGTGAATAATTTGATTATCACCAACAAGCTGGAGATCGTGCCCGATGTGCGCTGCCGGGTTCTTTTAACTACACCATTGGAATCTTTCACCGTTGGCCACACCATCGTGATCAGTCGAGGCTTGCTCGATGTGCTGCCCGACGAGGCCTCGCTCGCTATGATCCTGTCACATGAGCTGGCGCACATCGCTCTGGGGCATAAGATCGACACTAAGTTCGCCTTTAACGACCGCTTTTTCTTTCGTGATTCGGCTGCCTTCCAGCGCATGAATTTCGTGCGCAGCCCGCTGGACGAGCAGGCGGCGGATACCAAAGCTCTTGAACTGTTAGCGAACTCACCGTACAAGGACAATCTGACGACGGCCGGCCTGTTCCTAAAGCTGGTGCAGGAGCGTGCGTCAGCTCTGGCCAACTTGATTTGTCCGCATCTCGGCAATCCGCTGGGCAACAAAACTACCATTCGGTTGGCGTCGGTTGCTGGCGCGGCCGGGCAGCTGGAGGACAAGATCGATCAAGTGGCAGCCTTGTCGCTAGGCACGCGCATCGATCTCGACCCGTGGAGCAATCAGATCAAGATGATGACAGCTAAGCGCGTCACTCTCTTGAGTACGGCAGAGAAAATGCCGCTGGAACTCACGCCGTTCTCGCCGTACTTGACGAGAACGGGCGTGGAAAACGCAACCCAGCCGCAACCCGACGCGGTCGTCTCTGCAAACCAGGGGAATTAAATGATACTGGTCTTACGGCTTAAGGCCGCTCACTACGGCATTTAGCAGACTGCCGTCAGGGAGGTCTTGGCCGAGGTTCCAGGCCATGACGCCGGCTAGCTTCTGGCTCAGGACGTAATCCATCTTGAATTCGATGGAGGTGGCATCGTCGTAAGTCCAAAAGTGTGAGCCGTTATACAGCCAGACCGCCTGGGTGATCGAATCGCGATACTTTCTGTACTGCGATTCGATGTTCACGATGGAGTTGTACGCAGCGCCTTGCCCGTCCGGAGCGCCCGGCTCGAACAGACCATTGTCGAGATTCGGAACGTTGGCCCATTCGTAGCCGTAAAACGGCACGCCGAACACAATTTTCCCCGGCGCCACTCCGGCTTCGAGATACCCTTCGACGGTGGCGCTGGCATTGTTGTTAGGTTCGGGGTCTTTGAGAGACCGGTACAGCGGTGCCAGCAAACCGGTGTTGTTCTTCCAGGGTCCGTCATAGTCGTAGGTCATCAACCCGAAGTAGTCCAGATACTGCTGTACTTGATTCAGATTGATGTACTGGTAAGCCCAATGGCCGTTGGGGCCGGCAATGGCCAGCGTTAGCCCGGGGCGAACCGCATCCAATTGATGGCGGAAGTCCGCGAGCAAACTAGTGAAGTTATCGCGATCCGCGGCAGAAGCGGGAAACTCCCAATCCACGTCGAAACCATCGAAAATGCCTGGCTCACTTATGCCCGGCGCGAAATTTCCGTGGATGTACATGTTCACGCAGCTCGTTACGAAAGCCTCGCGATTTTGTGGGAGCGCCGCTGTGCGGAAGGCGTTAGGACTCGAGCTTCCGCCGCCAATGGACATGATGATCTTCAGATTTGGATGCAGTTTCTTGAGCTCTTGGAGCTGATGAAAGTTGCCCGCGAAGGCGCCGTGGCTGTCGGCCTGACCGTTAACGGCGTGCGCGGCGGTGAAGGTGGCTTGGTAGTCTGCATAAGGGTCAAAGCTGACGCATCGATTGTTGACGACGTTCGTGAAGGCATAGTCGAGGTGGGTTAGCAGACTGGCGGAACCGCTGGTGACGACGTTCTTGACAAAATAGCCCGAGTACATCCCCCAACGCGGAAAGTAGCCGACAATTTTCATCGGGACAGGCGTCCCGGTGGCGGCCTGTTGCGCGAGTAGTTTTGGCGCGAACACGATGGCGGTGAAAAAGCACAATATCGCGGACAGTTTGCGGATGAATTTCATCTTTTCTCCGATTTAAAAAATCTAGATTGAAAGAATTTACTTCAGTTGTGGATTGCGGGGATGCGTTCTTTTAGCAAATGCAGAGGCGGAGTGTCAAGCTATTCGGTTTCCAAAGCGGTTGAGCCTCGCTCTCTTGTGTGTTCGCACGCCACAGATTGAGGATCTTTTCTCTTATTTGCGAGACACCGCAATGGTCGAGGATGAAAGTCACATCTGGCACCGCGAAACCACGAATGGCGAGAGACAATTGGCGTGCCAGGACGCAAAGGATTCAATCATGTTCCCTACGTTTGTTGCACTCAGTGTGAAGAATCTCGGCGCGTACACAAAACTCGGTTCGGCATTGCTGGTCATGTCCATCATGGGAGGCCCGATTGTCCCCGCGGTTATGGGCTATATCTCCGATGCAAGTTCGATACCGAAAGCGTTTGTCGTCCACTGATCTGTTACGCCTACGTAATTTATTTCGCCGTTCGAGGTTAAACCTGCCCCATCGATCGCCCCGGGATGAGATCGCAGAAATCGACAGTATGGATGCGGTTTTCGTGCGTGTTGCTGAAAACATGGCGGGATGGCAAAATGGCCGGGGTGAGTATCCCACCCTCTCCGCCACATACATCGATTCTCCCTCAGGGCATCGCATGAGCCTGCGCACCGTCGAGCAAGTCCGCCGCGCATTTCGCATCATCGCCGGATTCACATTGCTGCTGGTTGGCGTGGTCATGCTGGTGACGCCAGGCCCCGGCTGGCTGGTCATTTTCCTCGGGTTGGGCCTGCTGGCTGCGGAGTTTGTGTGGGCCCGCCGCTTGATGGATCGCATGAAGCGCGAGAGCGAACGGGTTCGCGAAGCGGTATGGCCCGCCGCCAAGAGTGTGGCGGTTGCGGAGCCCTCGGAATCGAACCAGAAACCAGAAGCCTGAGGAGGAAGCGCATGCGCAGTTGGCAGGGGAAATGGGCGCTGGTAACCGGCGCCAGTGCCGGGATCGGCAAAGCTCTCGCCGAGGAGTTGGCGACCGGCGGAACCAACCTGGTGCTCACCGCCCGGCGCGCCGATCGCCTCGAAGAACTGTCGCGAGCCCTGGCCGCGGCCCACAAGATTCGCACCGAAGTGTTCGTCGCGGATTTGGCGGACCCCAGCGGCCCGGAGAAGATTTTCACGTTCACGCAGGGCCAAGGGATCGACGTCGAAATCCTGATCAACAACGCGGGTTTCGGCGCCTACGGCGAATTCACCACCGTGGAAACTCCGCGCCTGCTCGACATGGTGCAGGTAAATTGCAGCGCGGTAGTTCATCTGACGCGCTTGTACCTGCCGGAGATGGTCAAGCGGCGCAGCGGCGACGTGCTGATCGTAGCGTCCACCGCATCATTTCAAGCCGTCCCCTATATTTCCACCTATGCGGCAACCAAAGCCTTCGATCTGCTGCTCGCCGAAGGCTTGGCCGAAGAGATGAAGCCCTACGGCATTCGCGTCTGCGCCCTTTGCCCTGGCTCCACCGAATCGGAGTTTCACGAAGTGGCCGGGCAGACGGGTATCGCACCGTCCAGGAAGAATCGCGAAACCACCGAAAAAGTCGCGAAGACCGGTTTGCAAGCGTTGGCCGCCGGAAAGAGTTATGTGATCTCGGGTTTGGGAAACTATCTGGGCGCGCAGACGCAGCGCCTGGTGCCGCGCGGCCTGGTCACACGCGTCGCCGCCAAGATGTTCCGCCCGCGCAAAGCCGTCTGAAGCAACGCCGCAAAGGCCGAACATCCATCACACCCTGCGCTTGCCCCTAAAACGGCTACGCCCTTCCCGCGGCATTGGGGGATGCCACAGAAAGGGCGTGCCGTCTTCAGGAGAGAAGCTCGTCTAAGACTACGAACTCAATTACTCGGCGGGGGCGGCGGCGCTTCCCCTTGGAACTTGCGCATCTTCATGAGCGGTCCGCCTTCCTTCACCGTGTAGTCCGCCGGCACCGTGAACAGCGCCGCCGCCGGTTCTTGCCTTTGAACGCTGGTCAGCGTGTATGTCGTCTCGCCAAACCGCGGATCGGAGTGCGTGCTCTTCACTTCCATCTGCAGGTCCGCCGAATACCAGCGCTCCGATACCACCGTGATGGGCTTGGCGTTGCCAATCTCTCCGACGGCAATCGTCCGCGTGAAGCGCGTCCCTTCCGCGCTCAGTCCGTTGATCACTTGGGTGCCCAGCGACTCCTTCTTTACCGACGCGTCCGAGGCTCCCTTGAATTGGCGGAATTCGGCCACGCCGTTGGGACCGCCCCTCGGGCCGCCGCCCGCATGCCCGGGCGCCGCCATCTTACGGGCGATCTTTTCGTCCGCCTCCAGCACGTAGCTCGCACCCGCCACGGGATCGTTGATCATCACCAAAGAGCGCGGCTGCCCCGAGGCCGCCAGCGGGCCGATGGCCGGGAGCGTCACCTCTTTACGAAACCTCCCCTGGCTGTCGCGGTACAGGTTCGTTTGCGTCTTTCGCGTAATTTGATTTCCATCCGCCAGGGTTTGCGTGGACTCCGACACTGCCACCGCGCTGAACGGCGCTCCCTTCACCACTTTGCCACCATGCATCCCACCGAAGCCCAGCAGCTCGATGCGCTCGCCAAACGCCCCAGCCGGTCCGGGGCCATCTTCCGGCATACCCGCTTGCAACATCAGCACCGGCGGAGGAGGCCCGTCGGCCATCGCTTCCTGCGCCCGAGCCGTTCCGGCGCACGCCAGCAAACCTCCGCTCAAAACCCAATAGGCCCAACTTTTGCGATTCATCTCTCTTCTCCTCTTCTCTCCTGTGCCGTTCTAATCTCGGGTGTTGCGTGCACCTCAGCCGCTCCATTCACTTCATTGCGGCAGGCGCACCGCTTGCGGCTGGCCATCCTCGCCGACAAGCAAGTCCACTTGAATCCATTCCCCAGCGCGCTCTTGATTCACCGGCAATCCCAGAGCGCCCAACGCCCCGCGCTGCAAACGCACGCGCATGATCGCGGCACCGTCGGTTTCCTGCGGCAGGCTCCCAGGCAGCAGTGTGAATTCTCCCGCGCTGTTGTCGGCCATTAGCGCATCCTGGTCCGTTGCGTTGCGGTCGATGGCGTTCGCCGTCTTGGCGGCCACTGGCGCTGCGTGGCGTGGTGCGATTTTCCAATTCCATAAGCTCACCGCGCCAACCACCAGCGCTGCACCCGCCAGCACCCAGGACGCTACGACCGCAGTCGTTCGCGCCTTTACCACCCGGTGTCTGGTGCGAAACTCTTGCCGCAGCCGCATCTCCACGCGCAGCGGCGTGCTAGCATCCTGCGTCGCTAGCCGCAACGCCAGGAGTTCCGACTGCGCCTCTTGCCACGACTCCTGCAACGCCGCGCAACGCGCACAACTATTCGCGTGTTCGATCGCCGCAGCCCGCTCTGCCGCACCCTCGCCCTTCAAGGACGTCGAGCCCTCGCGTTCCAGCCCTAGTCCAATCGCTTCAAATTCCTCGCACTTCATCGCGCACTTCCTTCTGCTACCGTTTCTACCGCGCCGCGCCCATGCGCCGTGGCACGTCCCGCAACATCTCCAGCTTGGCCAGCAGCAGCGCCCGTCCGCGATGCAGCCGCGACCTTATCGTGCCGATCGGGCAGCCCGCTAACTGCGCCGCTTCTTCGTAACTTCGCTCTTCCAGTTCGCACAGCACCACCGCTTCCCGAAACTCCGCCGGCAGGTCATGCACCGCTGCTCTCACTTGCTTCATTCGTTCTTGCTGCTCAGCCCAGTGCGCAGGGGTAAAAGCATTGATCACCGCGGACCCTCCCCGAGAGCCATCCTCATTCTGCTCGTTCAGCTGGACCTCGCGGGGCAGCCGCTCCAAATGCTTCAGCACCCGGTTGCGCGCAATTCCAAACAGGTACGCGCCCAAGGCTCCGCGCGACGCGTCGTACTTCTTCGGCTCGCGCATCAGGGTCATGAACACGTCCTGGACAATTTCTTCCGACGCCCAGGCATTCCCGGTCATGCGCAGCCCAAAGCGATACAGCCCCGCCTGATGACGGCGGTACAGCACCACAAAGGCGTCCTCGTCGCCTTTAGCGGCACGTCGCAATAAGACGTCGTCCGTGGCTTGCTCGGAAATCCTCATCTCCCCCGCGTCCGACGTTTGGCGGGCCTGCTGGCCCTGTCTGCCTTCTTTATCATTTCCCGTGGCTCCCTGAAAAAGTTCCCGGTCTTCCGCAACGCCAACCAAACCAAGTGATTAGAGCCCCCAGTGCGCTCTATGGTTGGACGCGCGGCGGGCCCACCCCGGTGTACTCCGTGTTGGCAGAGGATACCCGCAAAAAGCGTCTCGGACGTACAATCGCGCAATGGATGAGAAAGAGCTAGCGAGGAAATTGCAGCAAGAGGGCTTCGGCCACACCTACGTCTGGCAAGATGGGCCCAACACCCACTATCCCGATCACACCCACGCGATGGAGACCGCGCACATCATCCTAAGCGGTGAGATGACTCTGACGCAGAGCGGCAGTGTCGAAACCTATCGCGCCGGCCAACGTTGTGATGTCCCGGCAGGCGCCGTGCATTCCGCGCGCATGGGACCCCAGGGCTGCCGCTACTTGATTGGCGAGCGTTAACGAAGGCGGCCCTCGTAGGGGCCGGGGCTTGCCCGCCCGGCACTAACCATGGCACGCTGCTCGCCGGGAGCAGCACCCGGAACGCGAATCTCCCGATTGGCGCCTTCACGCCGAACCTACGGCAAGAACAAACCCACCGGTCCCAATCTCGCGGCTGTTGCTGCAAAGTGTCTTGACCTCAATTCCATAAATTCGCAGCGCATCGCGCAGCGCCTCCGCGCAAGCGGGCAGGCTGCCCTCGTCGCACACCACGACCGCCAATCCAGCCGTCCCACCGTCCAGCAAATCCGCCGATTCAGGGCCAGTCACGCGCCACCCGATCGCTTTGAAGACAGCTAGGAAGTCCCGCGCGTAGCCAGACGCATCACTGGCCGACGGAGAAAAACAGATGTCCGCCTGTTGGTCCGGAAACGCCAACAGCACCTGAATCAATACCGCTTGTTGATGGGTAGTGAGCCTCCGCGGAGTTGGTGGCATGGCGGCGGCTAATTCTCCTTCACGGTGATGGGCGTCCCGGCCGCCTTGTAAACCACTTGGCCGTCGAAAAGAGTCATCTCGCACTTCAGATTCTTGATGTCGCCGGTCGGGACGCTGTACATGTCGCGGTCCCAAATCGCGATGTCGGCTTGTTTGCCGGTTTCGATCGAGCCGATTTTGTCTTCCAGAAACAACTGGTGCGCGGACCAGCCGGTGTAGGAACGCAGCGCCGCGTGGATATCCACTGACTCCGCCGTTCCGAACGGCTGCGCGCCGTAAACACCCTTGAGCGTCTCGCGAGCGACCGAAGACCACAGGCCGTAGCGCGCCGGGAACGGCGTTACGAAGAAATCCGATCCGCCACCCCAAGGTATACCCTTGGCCAGATAAGTCTTGAAGGGATTGAGCCGCGCCGCGCGCTCCGGCCCAAAGCTTCCCGCGTAGGTGTCGCCGATCCACCACATAAACGGCGCCTGCGGCTCCGGATATGCAGCGTCGTACTGCTTCTCGAGGGTTGCCATGGTCTCCAGTGCATGCTCGGTGGGAATATTGGAATGGATGATGCTATGGCGAAGTCCCCGCTTCGGCGTCTCCCGCGAAACTTCCGCGTAAGTATCCACCACCCAGTCGATGGCGCGGTCCCCGATGGCGTGCGTGCCCACGTGAATACCCGCCTGGTGAAACAAGCGCACCATCTGGCGGTACACCTCCGGCTCGATCGCCGGATATCCGTGGTTGCCCGTGTCCGGACCGGTGGAATTCTTGTTCCACTCCTTGTACACCCACGCGGTCCGCGCCCCGCCGCTGCCGTCCATATACAGCTTCACGCCGCCGGAGATGAGTCTGCCGTCGCCGGAATTTTGCGGCAGCTTTGGCAGCGCCGCCATGTGCGCAATCACTTGGCGCGCGGCTTCCGTGGTTTTTCCGCCATCCCAGAGCACGAACACCCGCACCGTCAATTTGTTTTCTTGCAAAAGCTGGCGGTATCCGTCCCACGCGAGCTGAAATATGTCCGGGTCTTTGACCGCGGTCATGCCTTCCTGATGAAACGCCTCGATCATGTGCAAGATGGCCTGGCGTTCCTGTTCGGGAGTTGTCTCAGGAATGAGTTTGGTTACCAATTCCATCGCCGCTTCCTTGAGCACCCCGGTGGGATTCCCTTGCGCATCGCGGTCGATGGTGCCTGCCGGCGGATCTTTCGTCTCCGCCGTGAGGTGCGCCAACTTCATGGCGTAGCTGTTGGCCACCCCGTAGTGGCCTGTGGTATGCGACAACCACACGGGATTCTTCGGCGTGGCCTTATCGAGGTCGGCGGCGTACACATAGCGCAGCTCGGCCAGCTTGCCCTCGTCCCAACCGTTGCCCAAGAGCCATTCACCCGGCTTCAACGTTGCCACTTTCTCGCGAACCTTGCGCAGTACATCGTCGATGCGAACGGCATCGCTCAATTCCACGTGATAAAGCTGGTTCACGCCGCCGTCGGCGAAATGATTGTGGCTGTCGATCAACCCCGGCGTGGCCGTCCGCCCGTGCAGATCGATCACTCGCGTGCCCTTGCCCACTCGCTGCGTGATGTCGCCGTTCGATCCCACCACGACGATCTTCCCTCTGCGAATGGCGACGGCCTCCGCAATGGAGTCCTGCGCATCCACGGTCAGAATCTTGCCGTTAATTAGCACCACATCCGCAGTCTCCGCCGTTGCACCGGGACTCGTCTGAGCGGCGGAAAACCGTTGCGTCGTAGCGACGACCGCCACGGCAAGCAAACAGCACGAGACCAGCACCCACTTTGACCACCCCGATGTTCGTGTCATGAAAACCTTTTCTAGTTGCGCGAGTATCAGCCCAGAACCAGGAGTCGCACTAAAGCAAGGAGGAATCTTTCGAGGGGAATAATATACGATTTCCGGACCGTCAGCGGATCGAACTCAAGCGCCGCCGCGCATACTCGCACCAACTGCTCGCCGGATCGAGCTTGATGTACGCCGACCAGTGCTCGCGGGCTTCCGTCGATGCCCCGAGTTTGTCGCACACGAACGCCAGATTATAATGTGCATCCGCGTAGCGCGAATTTAGGCGCACCGCCAAGCGCAAGTGCTGCCTGGCTTCCTCCAGGCGCCCCACTTCCTCGAGCACGCTTCCCAGGTTAAATTGCGCGATCGGGTTCTCCGGCGCCAGCTTCACCGCCCGCTCGAAACAGTTCGCTGCCTTCTGCAGGTCTCCGTGGTCGTAAGACAGCATGCCCAAATTAATCAGTGCACCGATATGCCCGGGATCGATGGAAATGGCCCGCTCATAAGCAGCCGCAGCTTCCATCCGCGTGGCAGGATCGGCATCGTATTGCAGCCCCAGCGCAAACCAGTCCTCAACATTGCGCTCCGGCATCACGCGCACTTTGTCGATCAGCTCCCGCGTATCGAAATTGAGGACAAACTGCCCGGTCAGCGGTTCCAGCTGCGCGCCGGCCTGCTCGACAATAACGTCCTTGCCGTTCGAACGAATGCGCAGCTCGGTCAGCGGCGACTCCACCTGCGATAGCTTCTGGTTCAGCGCCACCATCGAACGGCGCAGCCGGCTGGCAGGCACTCCGGTTTCAATGAGCTGTTTGGCCGTGCGCAGGCTGATCAGGTCGCGGAAATCGTAAAACTTCGCAGTGCCTGGTTTTCTGGGTGAAATAAGGTGTAATTTTTCCCAATAACTCAGCTGCTTCTCGGAGACATCGAGGATGCGTTGGAATTCCTGCCGGGTGAATTGGTCGGTTCCACTCATTTAAAACTAGCCCGTTGCTCTTTTCCCCGTCTTCTTGACTTCTTTGACCAGCGTCGGAACCGCCCGCGTTGGCGGCTTCTTGGATGACGCGGCCGGCTGTTTCTCCAGGCTCTTCTTGAGCGCGTCCATAAGGTCGATCACCGGCGCCATCTTGGGATGCGCCACTTCGGCCACTTCCTGCCCTTGCTTCTTCGCCTCGATCATCGCCAGCATGCTGCTCTGGTATTCATCATGATACTTCTGCGGCTCGAACTTTGCAGCCAGGCTTTCGATCAGTTGCGTCGCCAGCTTCTTCTCCGCTTCTTTCGGCTCCGCATTGTTCTTGCGGCCAAACTCGGACACCTCGCGGATTTCGCTCTGATAAAACATGGTGTGCAGCGTCATGCCCTCGGCGCGCGGGCGGATGATCACGATGTGCTCGCGCTGGTGCATGGATAGCTTGGCGATCGCGCAATACCCGGTCTGATCCATGGCTTCCAGCAGCAGTTGATAGGCCTTCTTGCCCTCATCTTCCGGGGTAACGTAGTAGGAAGCGTCGTAGTACAGCGGATCGATCTCCTCCACCTTAACGAACTCCAGAATCTCCATGGTGCGCCCGGAGTCCGGCTCGATCTTGTCGAGTTCTTCGTCGGTGAACAACACGTACTGATCTTTCTCGTACTCGTAGCCCTTCACGATTTCCGAGCGTTCCACCTTGCGATCGCAGGTGGGGCAGAAAAGCGGCATCTTGATTCGCGAGTTGCACACCTTGTGGAGTTGATTCAGGCTGATGCGCTCGCTGCGCGCCGCCGAAAACAGCCGAATCGGAATCGAGATCAAGCCAAAGGTTATGTAGCCCTTCCACACCGAGGTGGCCATCTTGGAAGCTCCTCACTTTTCTGAAACCCACGCCAAGGCCCTGTATTCTCTTAGGTTAGTGGCTCATTGCCGGTCGCGCAAGGCGAATCCGAGGCGAAAGCGCGAGAAAAACAACTACCAGCTCCGCTGTAGGCAAGCGTTGCGGTCAGCTCGCTGGACCTGTGTTAGTGTAACTTTCGCGAATTTGGAAAGAGGCAGAGATGCCGAAAGCTCGAGTGCTGGCCACCCGGCCGCTGTTTCCCGCGGCACAGCAAATATTGAACGCCGACTGCGAAATGGAATACTGGACGCAGCCGGAGCGCATCTCCAAGGAAGAATTGTTCCGGCGCATCGCCAATAAGGAAGGGCTGGTTTGCCTGCTGACCGAGCGCGTGAACGAAGAATTGCTGCGCGCCGCTCCGAAATTGCGCATCGCGTCCAACGTGGCCGTGGGCTTCGACAATATCGACGTCCCGGCTTGCAGCAAACGTGGCGTGGTGGCCACCAATACGCCGGGCGTGCTGGACGAGACCACGGCGGATTTTGCATGGGCGCTGTTGATGGCTGTGGCGCGGCGCCTAGGTGAGGGCGAACAGCTGGCGCGCTCCGGGAATTGGAAGGGCTGGGATCTGGATCAGCTGGTCGGCACCGACGTATGGGGCAAGACGTTGGGACTGGTGGGTTTCGGGCGAATCGGGCGGGCGGTGGCGCGGCGGGCTGCGGGCTTTCAGATGAAGGTTATTTATAGCGACGCGGTTCGCGCACCGCTCGATGTGGAGCAGGAACTCAAGGTGGAATATCACGATCTTAACGTACTGTTGGCGGAGTCCGATTTCGTCAGCGTGCACGTGCCGCTGCTCCCGGAAACGCGTGGGTTGTTTGACGCGGCGAAGTTTTTTCGCATGAAGCCGACGGCGTTCTTGATCAACACCGCGCGAGGCCCGGTGGTAGACGAGGCGGCGCTGGTGCACGCGTTGGAGAGCGGCAAGATTGCCGGCGCGGCACTGGACGTTTACGAGAACGAGCCGTTCATTCATCCCGGGCTGAAGAGGACGAACGTGGTGCTGGCGCCGCATCTGGCGTCGGCTTCCCTTGAGACGCGGACGAAGATGGCGTGCATGGCCGCAGAGAATGTCGTGGCGTTATTCAAGGGGCAGACGCCACCAAACATACTGAACCCCGATGTTCTGAAGGCGCGCTGAGGCGCGTGGCGACGAACCTTCCATGGCGGATCTGAAGCAACTTGCCCGCCGCATCTTTCACGAAACACTGGCGGCCATTGATATTCCAACGACCATGCGGCGCAAGCTGTGGTGCGAAGGCTCGTGCTTGCATTGCGAGCCCTCGATCATTGACCTGAGTGCGTTCGATCGCGTCCACACGGTCGCCATCGGCAAAGCGGCGCACACGATGGTCGAGGGCTTGGCGTCGCTGCTACCCTCGGGCGTTACGTTTGACGGTGTGGTGTCGGCGCCAACTACACCCGCGCGCGCCGTGCGAGCGATGCAATATTTCGTCGCGGGTCACCCGACCCCAAACGTTGAGAGCTGGAAAGCGGCGGAAGCGATCCTCGCACTGCTGAAAACTTGTGACCAACGGACGCTGGTGTTTTTTCTGCTCTCGGGAGGCGGTTCGGCGCTGGCCGAATTGCCGCTCGATCCGGAGCAGACACTGGAGGATGTGCAGCGGTTGTACCAAGCCTTGGTAACCTGCGGCGCGCCGATCGGGAAAATTGGCACCGTGCGCCGGCACGTGTCCGCGATCAAAGGCGGCAGGTTGGCCGTGGCTGCGGGACGCGCGACGAAAATTACCCTGGCCGTAAGCGATGTGCCCGCAGGGCAGGAATCCGCGCTCGCTTCGGGACCAACGCTTCCCGATCCGACCACGCTTGCGGACGTCCAGCAAGTTTTGACCGAATACGCTTTGCGAAAACGGCTGCCACTGGCGATGCAACGCTGGATCGCCGGGGGAAAAATGCCGGAGACGCCGAAAGCAGGCGACCCTGCTTTTGCGAACGCCCATTTTTCGTTGCTGCTCGGGATGGACGACTTGTTTCACCCCGCGCACCATGCCGCCGAGGGCAAAGGCTGCGTAACCTGTTGCGACAACACCACCGACGACTGGCCGGTGGAAGAGGCCGCGGAGAATTTGCTGACCCAGTTGGAAGAGTTGCAAGCGGCCAACCCGGGGCAGCGCGTCGCGCTGATCGCGGATGGTGAAGTTAGCTCGCCGGTAACCGGATCCGGCATTGGCGGCAGGAACTCAGCCTTTGTCCTGACGTGTGTGGACAAAATCGCCGGGCGCCGCATCGCAGTGCTCAGTGCTGGGACGGACGGGATCGACGGGAATAGTCCCGCGGCTGGAGCCGTGGCCGACGGCGAAACTCTGGCTAAGTCCGAGGCTGCTGGTCTGGATCCCCACGACGCTTACCGGCGAAGCGATGCCTACAATTTTTTTGCTCGGCTCGGCGATGCCATCGTCACCGGGCCTACCGGAAACAACCTACGCGATTTGCGGATTCTCATTGCCGAGCCTTGATGGTCCTTGCCCAGCGGGAGATAGCGTGCCTGGGTGGACGCCGGGCGGGGCCCTTCGAGGCTCAGGGCAAACGAGCCCCGGCCCCTACAGGAGTCGCTGCGTGCATCATGCCACTGACGCGGGTTGTCAGTTCTTTGCAGGTGTGAGGCGGGCTTCGATGGATTTGAGGCGGTCGCTCATTTCCTGGACCAGGTGTTCGAGTTTATCCAGGCGCTTGGTTATGGCGGTTTGATCGCCCGATGAATTATCTGCATCGGCGTCGTCGTCATCGGGATCGCCGTGCAAGTCCTTGCCGGTTTGCTTTTTCTGCAGCTTGGCGATCTGTTCGTTGATCATCGGGACCATTTCAATGCTGAGGTCATCGGTCTTCAGCAACGCCTCCAAGGCCGGGACGGCGGAAGCGTCGCCGCGATTGCCAAGCGCCCAGATCGCCGCCATGCGCAGCGGGGCGTGCGGCTCGGTGAGATATGAGGCGATCAGCTTGGTGATCTCTTTGTTGTCCTTGTCCAGGCGGCCGAGGCTGGCGATGGCCGCACTTCGCGAGTCGATGGCTTTGCCGGGGGCAGACCATTCGCGGAGCAAGGGTACGGCCTTGTCGTCGCCGAGGTAGCCGAACGAGCGCAGCGCGGCGTTGCGAAGAAAGGCGTCCGGCGAATCCGACTTTGCGGCGGCGGTCAGAGTTTCGAGAGCGCTGGGCGCCTTGAGGCGGCCCAGAGCCTGCAGAGCGCTGGCGCGAGCGCGATAGGAATGGTCGTCGCGGGCGATGGATTCGAGCTTGGCGGCAATATCGGCGTTGTCCTTGAAATTGGCCAGGGCGTTGACGATGCGATAGCGCACCCACGGTTGATCGTCGGTGTTGAGCGCTTCGAGGAGCTGTTTTGATGCCGAGGGGCCGCCGATGCGGCCGAGGGCATCTGCGGCAACGTCGCGAACGCCCCAGCCTTTGTCCGTTTTCAGTGCGGTTCCCAGCGCGGCCACCACTTCCTCATCGTTCTTGAGCTTGCCAAGGGCGACCGTGGCGTCGGCGCGATCGGAAAGCTCGGCGGCGTTCTTCAACTGATAGAGCCATTCTTTCTTTTCTTTGTGGAACTCGGCGGTTTTCAGAATGTGGCCGCCCTTGTCAAAGAGAACCAGCAGAGGAGCTGAATCGGCCGCGAGGGGAAAAGTCTCGACATCCTTGGAAACCGCAAGCGTGTATGCCTTCGGGCCCGAGGGCGTGGTGATTTCAACGTCCACGGGAACCTGGAAGATACCGACATGGCCTTCGATTTTTTGCGTTTGTTTGACGGTCAGCGCCACTTGGTGCTTGGCATCGTCGTAGGCGTAACTCACATCGAACTTGGGCGCGCCGGCGCCATAAACCCACTGGTTGAAAAAGCGGTCCACGCTGATGTGATTGACTTCCTCGATGGCGCGGATGAGGTCCGCGGTGACCACGTTTTTGCCGCGATTCACCTCGAGATAGTGTTTTAGGCCGCGCCAGAAGGCGTCTTCGCCGATTTGATGGCGAAGCATGTCCAGAATCCATCCGCCCTTGTTGTAGGCGTTGTCGTCGAATTCGCTGGAATCGTCGAAATCAAAGCGCACCAGCGTTTTGGGGTACAGGGTGGTCTGCTGGAACCATTCCCGGGCGGCATTCCAGCGATCGAAGTCCGCCTGTTCCTTGGGAAAGTTCGATTCGGCCCAGACCGTCTCGAAGAAGGTGGCGAAGCCCTCGTTCAGCCAGATATTCCCCCAATCCTTGCAGGTGACCAAATCTCCAAACCACTGATGGGCAAGTTCGTGGGAGATCAAAGGATCTTCGTTGGTCGGGAATTCGGGCACCAGCTTGGGATTCTTGAGAGAGGAGGCGGCGTTGGTCGTGGCGCTGGAGTTTTCCATTCCTCCGGCGACGAAATCATCCACCATGGCTTGCGCGTACTTCTCCCAGGGGTAGTCGACGCCCAATTTCTTGGTGAAAAGATCGATCATGGCGGGAGTGCGCCCGTAGTTCGCGGGGAGGCGGTCGCCGCGTCCCTTTGGGGCGTAATAGGTCAGCGGGAGGCCGCGCAACGACTGCTTCACTTCATCGAATTCTCCGGCCACCACGGTGATCAGGTACGTGGAACTGGGCAGGGATTCCTTCCACGTCCAGGTTTTCATGCCGTTGCCGGCGTCGGTGACGCCGATGAGCTTGCCGTTGGCCACGGTTAGAAAAGAAGCGGGGACGGTGACGATGGTTTCGGTGGTGAGCCGGTCGTTGGGATAGTCGTAAGTCGGGAGGTAGTAGCGGGTGTCCTCGGATTCTCCCTGCGTCCAGATTTGCTTGGGACGGTCCGGATCGTCCTTGTCCGGAAGAATAAAATACAGGCCCTTGGCGGGCTTGCCATCGTAGCGGATTTCGATTTCAAATTTTTCGCCGGGATGCGCCGAAGCAGGAAGCGGGACGATGACTTTCGCGGCGGTGGTCTCGAATTTCACGGGAGATTTGTTTACGGTGACGCTTTGGATGTGCAGGCCGACAGAGTCAAAAGCGACCTTGGAAGTGTTGTCGCGAAGAATGGCGAGAGTATGAGTGACATCGCCGACGACTTTTTTCTCGTCGAGGTCGAAATTCAGGACGATCTTGGAATGCTGCAAGTCGTAGTCGCGGCTGCGTGCGTAAGGTTCATCGGCGCGGATCTGCAGCGCGCAAAAAATAAGTGCCAGCAAGCTGGCAGCCGCCAGAATCGTCCGGTGGGTTCGTTGGATAAGGCAATTGGGTTCCGAGGTCATTCGTGCTCGCTCCAGAAAAATCGAGAGTCTATGAATCAAGTTCCGCGTCTTGTACTTTGTGGCCCGCTTTTTCGAGTGTGGCGACTGCTGTCTGCAGCTGCTCCGGACTCACGAGCAGGTAATCCGTATCGAATGTGGAGATAACGAACAGACTTATTTTCGCATCTGCGAGGGGCGCCGCGAGCGCGGAGACTACGCCAATTTCCGAAAGAGCAAAGGGTCCGTGGACCTTTAGGACGCGAAACGCTGCCTGTCTCTGAACACCCTCGGGTACGTGGCGCGCCGCAGTGAGGATAGACAACTCGTCGGCGGTGCGCGTGATCGAAAAAAAGGCGCCTTGGGCTGCCCACAACGGTACCAGCGCATCGGGCGCGAGCCGCGCGATGGCAAAGCGCTCGGGTAGCAGCGAAAGCTCGAAGCGTCGGTGAATTGCGTTCATTAGACTAGAGGAGACTCCGTGTAGCGAAACAATCGGCGGCAATCGAAGAGCCGCAGCCCGCGGGAATCTGGCGGTTCAGGGTGACGAAGGCCTCCCTTGGTTGGACGCTCGCCGAGGCAGAAACGCTTCCGGCGAAACCGCCAAACTGGGTGGAGCGCGGGCCGGCGGCAACCCGACGCCCGAGCCCCTTCCTGGCCGCCACGGCGACGCTTACCTGATCATGAAGCCCCATGTCCATTCCGCTGGTCTACTCCAAACCCCCCATGATCTCGTGAAATGGCAAGCGGCGTCAAACGCGTGCGGGTAGGAATGAATCGGCGGGAGAAACGCCAGCATCGAATAACTTGCGCAAGACGGGTAGAATACTGGTTGTAATGAGGAGAAGCCGATGACGGAAATCGCAACATTTGGAGCGGGCTGTTTTTGGGGGATTGAGGCGGCATTTCGGCGCGTGCCGGGGGTGGTGGACGCCGTGGTGGGTTACAGCGGTGGGAAGACGGCGAACCCTACTTACAAGGACGTGTGCACGGACGAGACCGGGCATGCGGAAGTGGTGCAAGTGACCTTTGACCCCGCGAAATTGAGCTACGAGAAGTTGCTGGATGCGTTTTGGGCCATGCACGATCCGACACAGGTTAACCGCCAAGGGCCGGACTCCGGCTCGCAGTACCGGACAGCGATTTTCATTCATTCGCCGGAGCAGGAAGCTGCGGCGAAGAAGTCCAAGGCGACGTTGGATGCCGGCGGGAAGTTCCGGAGGCCGATTGCTACGGAGATTACGCCCGCGGGGACATTTTACCGGGCAGAGGAGTATCACCAGAGGTATTTGGAGAAGCGCGGGGCGGCGTCCTGTCATAATTAACCCGCGGAATGAGCCTTGGCCTGGGTCTCGTAGTGAGCGCCTGATCCACAGTCCTGCCTAAAACAATTCGATCGAGGCCACGGCATAACTGACGGAGTGCCTGCCGGAGCGGGGGCGACCTAACCAAAGGCGCCCGCCACGGTCGGCGGCCGCTACCCTTCGTTAGCTCAGGGTGAACGGGTGCCTGCACTGGGGCCGGTGCCCCCCTCCATCTTCTTCGTAAGTGTTGATTCTGCAGGGGGTTAAAGTCCTTTGTTTTGATACACTTTTGCAAGTGTTCATTCTAAAGGGATTTAGGGACGGTTCTTATTAGAGAGTTAGTTACTAGGACCCGCCTTCCTACGGGGGCTTAAAACGAAAAAGCAGCAGAAGCCTGCCGCAGTTTAAAAACTTACGATAACCTATTGCTAATAGTACCTTAAATATACTGGGATGTCAAGGGCGTTTGTAGGCGGGGGTGGTCTGGGGAGGGTAGTCTTGGCCGTATTTGTTTTTGTGGGTTAGGTTGAAGTCGCCGGTGTCGCTGACTTTTACGGGTTCCAGGGTGTGGACTGATTCGGAAATGTCGATCGCGTGGTCCAGGGTTTTTAGTTCTTCGGGGGTGCTGCGCTCGTACCAGACGTGCATGGTGTAGCGGCCATCGGGGACGTTGGGGATGGTGAGGCGGCCGGAGCGGTCTGAGACTCCGAAGTAGGGGGTTCGCACGGCTACAACGATGGCGCTCATTTCCGGGTGGATGTTGCAGAAGAGGAAGCTCACTCCCGGGCGCTCGAAACGGGCTGTGGAAGTGGAGCCGCCTTCATAAAGACCGAGGTCAAAGCGCTTGCCATCGAAGAGCGAGAAGACATTGTGAAAGAACGGATCCTTGTTCGGAAACTGAACCAGGGTGCCCACTTCGACCACCAGGACATGGGGCTCAAAGGTCTTGTTGCGTTGGACCAGCTGCGGGGGCTGTTTGGCCTGGGATTTCGTGGTGGATGGCGCTCCGGGGTCGGCCGGGTCACGCATCGGCTCGAACCAGACGACAACATTGGAATTGTCCTTGGCGGCTGCGGAAGAACGTTTGCCGGTACTCTGCCGGACTACTTCCGCCTGCACGGTAACGGGCGCCTGCTGTGAGCAGGCGGGGCCTGTAACTGGGCCTAAGCACACGGCTGCGACGCAGCCGCAAACACTCAGGAACCGCCGATGATGGCGCGTAGGCATTTAGAACAGGTAACCCAAACTGAAGTTTACGTGGTTGGCGTCCGGGGAATCGCCGCCGAAGATAAAAGTGCGTATGCGGCGATATTCAATTGAAAACAGGACGTCGGAGCGGGGCTGATAGATGAAATTCACGAACGAGCTGCGATTCCTGGAGACAAAGGAGTCGTAATAAGACGGATTCGCGGAGAAGAGGTTGATCTGGTTGGCGAAGGGATTGTCCTGGCCGAAGGCGCCGTTCACTTCAAACTTGGGTTTGGGCTTGAACTTCAACTGCGTCCAGCCGCCCATGGAATTCAGGCCGAAAAGCCTGGTTGCCGGGTCCGTGAGCGGACCCGTCAAGACGATGCTTTGCTCGATGCCTCCGCCGATACCGCCGACGGCGCGGCCCCGGTAGAATTCCCCCGTCCATTCAAAAAAATGGCCTAGAGGCACGGTCAGGTCGGTGGTGCCGGCCCAGCCGTCCACGTTGCGATTGAAACCCCAGTTCTGGCGGGCGTAGTAGCCCCCGAATCCTGCGGTGAGGTCTTGGCCAAAGAAGCGGTGGCTCCACGCAATGCGGGAGGCGTAGGCGGGTTGGCCGGATTTTTCGCCTGCGGTTGCGGCACGGTAGTAGTCGGAGGGGCTGTCTCCGGTGAAAGAGTCCAGAATTCCACCTTGGAACAGAAGACTAGAAGAATCGGACAGGGGCACGCGATGTTCCAGGCGTACTTGCGGCGTCCAACTCCAGAGGTTTCCAGCGTTGGCGAGCGCTGGGATGGCTAGGGAAGCCAGAGAGGTTGGGGCCAGGGGGGCGAAGAACAAGTGATCCTGACCGGCTACCAGGGAAGTATGGGCCCAGTCGAGGCGCACGGTGCCGGTGCGCAGCCGGACCAAGCCTGTGGACGTGCCGTAGGGCGTGTCGGGGAAGCCGCCGGCGAAGTCAAAGTTGACGTCGGCGCTGGTGTGCGCGCCGGCGATGTCCGGGCCAAAAACCTGGACGCCGATCTGGGACTGGCGGAGGGAACCTCCGAACGAGCCTGGGGAATCGAGCGGTTGAGGCTCCAGGGCGAGGGTGGGGAAGTCTTGATTGTCCACACCCGCGCCACGATTGGAAAACATGTTGAGAAGCACCATGCCGGAGAGGCGGAGGCGATACTTGGAGCCGCTTTCCACTTTGGTCTGGTATTGGTCGTTGAGCTTGGCATCGGTGAGTTGCTGGTCTTCTTCGAGTTTGCCGAGGCGGTCCGCAGTGGGTTGCTGCTGGGCGGGAGCGGCCGGGGTGGGTTCCGCTGGGCTTACGGAGGAGGAAGGCCAGAGCGGGGCGTGAAGAGTTGAAGACGATACCGGTTGGTAGGCTGGGCTAGTTCCGGGGGCGAACCGGGCGCGCGTGAGGGACAATTCTATGCGCAGGTCGCGAGCTTCGGCACGGGCTTGGTCCTGCTCGGAGCGCAATTCGCTCAGCTGGGAGTGCAGGATCTGCACCTGCGACTGGAGCTCGCGGATGGCGTCGGAGAGGGCGCGGACGTCCGCAACATTTTCGCCATCACGCGGGGCGGAGCTTGGGGATGGCGCGGCTTGTTGGCTTCGTGCGGGGGCAGGAAGCGCAAGCAGGGACGCGGCGATCGAGAGCGCGAGATATGGGGTCCTGAAGCTGTTGCCGATCATTGTCAACTCCCTATGGCGAAGTGCGTTCCGACTCGGCCATCTCCCCCCGGGGATGGCGGAACCTACGTTCGCGGTTGTTTCTTTAGTCGAGCACCCCTTGGTGACGCTCAGCTGCTGGCTCCGGCTTCCCTGCAAGGACGTCGCGGACTTTCTCGACGAGGGTGCGCAGGGAAAAGGGCTTTTGCAAAATGAGCGTCTGAGAAGGAACTGGGCCCTGGGGCCCGGTGGAATATTCGGAATAACCGGACATCAACAAAACTTTGGCATCTGGGCGGAGAGTTCGTAGCCGGGCGGTTAACTCCGCGCCACCCATCTTGGGCATGACCATGTCGCTTAGAACCAAATGAATCGGGCCGGAATGACGGGAGAGGACTTCCAGGGCCTCCAGGCCGTTGCGGGCTTCCAGGACGGAGTAGCCGCTTACCGTCAGGAACTCACAAGCCAGTTCGCGCACGTCGGGTTCGTCTTCGACCACCAGAATCGTTTCACTGCCGCCAGGAATTGCAGGGCTTTTGACGTCCGCCTCGGGTTTCGCGACCGCTTCTAAGGCCTGTGGGAGGTAGATCTCGAAGGTGGCGCCCTGTCCGGGGAGACTGTCGACCCAGATGAAACCGCCGCTCTGTTTTACGACACCGTAGACGGTGGCCAGGCCGAGGCCGGTGCCCTTGCCGACTTCCTTGGTGGTGAAAAAGGGCTCAAAGATGTGGGCTTTGGTTTCTTCGCTCATGCCCTGGCCGGTATCCGCAACGGAGAGCAGCACATAGGGGCCTGGCGTCATCGGTGGGCGTTTGCGGGCTTCGGCATCGTCCATGAGGACGTTCTGGGTACGAACAGAAATGGTGCCGCCGTCGGGCATGGCATCCCGCGAATTGACGACGAGATTCATGATCACTTGTTCGATTTGTCCGGAATCAGCCTTAATGGGTGCCAAGGACGACTCGGGATGAAAGGCGTACTCGATGTCCTCGCCGATCAGCCGTGGGAGCATCTTGCCCATGTCGGCGACGACGGCGTTGAGGTCGAGGACGCGCGGCTGAAGGACCTGCCTACGACTGAAGGCCAGCAATTGGCGGGTCATGGAGACAGCGCGGCCGGCGGCCTTGCGAATCTGTTCGAGGCTGTGGCGGTGGGAGTCTTCCACGGTGGCGCGGTCCAGAAGCAAGTCGCCGTGGCCGCAGATGACCGTGAGCAAATTGTTGAAGTCGTGGGCGACACCGCCGGCGAGGCGGCCTACGGCCTCCATCTTATGGGCTTGATGCAGGCGTTCCTCAAGCTGTTTGTGTTCCTGCTGGGATTCCCGCAGGCTGGTGCGCATGCGGTCGAAGGCCGCGGTCACTTCGGCGACTTCGTCTCCGCCGGAGCGCTCGAGCGGGTAAGCAAAGTCGCCGCGGCCAAGGGCGCGAACGCCGTCGACGAGATTCGCGAGCGGCCGCGTAAACGTGTCCGAGATAACGAAAACCAGCATGCTGCCTGCCAGCACGCTGAGCAGTCCTAAACCAAGCAGCACGCGATTCAGATCCTTCAAGAACGAGGTGGCCCGGTCGAGCGATTTCAAGATGCTCAACGACACCGGGAGCCCATCGTCAGGAGACAGGCTGACGGTGGTCATCAGAAAGCGCTCTTTGCCCAGCTGAATCTCTCGGGGAGCCCCGCTCGGGTCGTTGGAGCGGTCACGAAGGGGCGTGGCCAGCTCGGTGTGCAGGGCCGCCGTCAGGGTGGTGGCGACCAGTGTATCGCCGCAGTAAAAGGCGACGTCGCTGGAAGCGATGCTGCTGACGTCCTTGGCGGCGCGGGCTTCAATTTCGTGACCCACGGCCAGAAAGCCCAGGGTCGCGCCCTCGGAGGAGGCGCCGAAGTAGATGGGTTGAACGCGAACTTCGAACAGATGGCCGCCGCCAAACCACCAGTCGCTGGCTTCGCTTTTTTCCAGAGAACGGCGAAGGAAGCCCTGCACCATGCCCTGCGCCAGGCTTGAGGAGTCGGTACGGAGCGCCAGGACGTTTCCCGCACGGTCGGCCAACACCAATAGATCGCTTCCGCTGAGACGCCAGACGTCGGCCGAGCCGTCCTGAATGGTGGCGGCGTCGTGGGTGGTCATCAAGGCGCGAACGTTGGGCAAATTCGCGAGGAGCTCCGCGGAGCGGGTCAGGGCAGTGTCACGTTGCCGCTCGAAGGTCTGGTAGGTGTTGACCGAGTTGCGCAGGTCTACCCGGATGTCTTCGCGCACGCGTTTCTGAATACTGTAGCTGACGATGAAAAGAGTGGCGGCGGTAAGCCCGGCGGAGATCGCCAGAAGCGAGAGGAGAAACTTCGTCCGCAAGCGGATCTTTCGCACGCCGGAACCCTACCTTTGGAGATGTCACCAGCAGGGTGAACCCCGACACAGCTCGGGAAGGAGGAATTACCCCACAGTTAGAATCTACCATCGAGCAACATAGAGCGGTGGGAGGAGCGATTTGTTGGTGTCGAAAAATGAACAGATGCCGGGGCGCGGGAAACCCGACGATGCAGCAGAGATCAAGCGGACGCGAATGCCGGCCCGAGCAGGAACGGGACTGGGCCACGTAAAGCAGGAATTGGAGACCGCGAGACCCATCGAATCAGCGATTCGCCCGGCTGCGAACAGCTATGAGAGATACCTGTTCCAGGTCGGGGAAATGCCCTACTTCGTCGGGTTTTCGGTCGGCGGGTTGGATCTGTTGAACCGTCGTCTGTGCCGGCAATATTCCGCCGAAATATTTGCGGTAGACGCCTCCAAAAGCCGCCGAGTCCGATAAATCGTCCAAGTAAATTGTGGTGGAGACAACTTGATCGAACTTCATATCCGCCTCCTCCAGGTTGTCGAGGAGATTGCGCATGGTCTGGCGAACCTGATCCGCAGTCGCCGGCGCGAACACACCGCCGTTGGGCCCCGGGATGAATCCGCTCTTCGCCGAGCAATAGAGTGTGTCGCCCGCGAGAACACACGGACTGGCCGTGGGACTGGGCGGCATATTCTTGGGACGTATGGCGCGGCGTTGGGCCAGATCGCGGACGGCTACGCCGGTGTATGCGATGTGGGCGCCTTCAGGGAGACTCGACACTTGGATAGTGGCGCGCCCCGGAGTGTTTCCGAATTCGAAGCGCTGCGCGTAGTGCTGATTCATGATTCGCGTTGGAATTTCTGAAGTCAGGTAGGGGTTCACGAAGACCATGTTGCGGAGGGTGAGGCCGGCGGCTTCCACGACCGTCTTCAGGCCGTCGAGCGCGAAATCGACTTGCGCGGCCGGATCAGCTGGGACGTTTCCGTTGGAAGGGTCGCTGCCCAGCATTGTGGACACGAACAACCTGTCGTGGGTGAGCATTCCGTAGGAGTAGGCTTTGTTCGGCGTGAGGTTGGGCGGCGCCACCGGCTGCTTAGCTTTCAGATCGCGGACGGCGACGGCGGTGATTTGCACGGAGGTTTCAGGTAGCCGGGCAACGCCTAAGACCCCGCGCGCGGGCGGCATCTTCGGGAAAAAGTCGGCGAACGCCTGGTCCAAGGCGCCGTACTGGTTCATATCCTCTAGATAGACCTGGACATAGACCACGTTATCCATCGTCAGGCCCGCGGCTTTGACTACGGTTCTTACATTCTCGAGAGATTGGCGAACTTGATCGGCAAAGCTCGGCGGAGTGGTCCCGTCCAGACGGCGAGGTCCCTGCCCAGAGACATACACGTAATCTCCGGCGTCGATTCCCGGGGAACCTAACGCGTTACTCGCGGCCGGCGCCTGCTTCGGCAGGACTTGTTTCAGTTGAGCCTGCGAACCTTCCGCGAAGCTCAGTTGCCACGCGAAGAGCAGGAAGACGAATCTCATGCGGGTTTCCCTTTGCGTGCCGCGCCCAGAATTGCTCGCAGCCTTTGTCCGACGATCATTTCTTCCCCGGGTTGAATGGTCATGGAAACCAACTCGATGTGGTCGACTTCTTTTCGTTCCTTTCTGTTGGGTTTCTGAATTCCTTCGCGTACCGCAGGCACCAGGCTGGGATTGTCGGCACCAAGCACTTCGATCACTGGATCACCTGCACGTAATTGCTGAACGCAGTCGGCAAGGGTGAAACCCCAGGCCTGCTGGTCCCACGAAATCTTTAGAGTGGGGTAGCGATTCCCATCATCGGGCACATAAGTTTCCGTCTTCACGCCTGGCACGGTCTCCACAAGCTTGGCGATGCGATCCACTCTTGCGTTCCATTCGCTGTAGAGTTTTTTGGGATCGATTTTGAGCCACGTTTCCACGGCCGTGAGACAGCCGATGACTTCTTCCTTTCCGACCTTCATTGGGCGGCATACCGCTCCCTCCCAAGGGGCGGAGTTGCGCAGGGCTGCGTCGATCAAATCCTTTCGTCCGAGCAAGACGCCGCTGCACTGGGGCCCCTGCAAACCCTTGCCTCCGGAAAAGGTGTACAAGTCGATTTTCATGCTGGCGTACAGTTTTAGGTTGTCGGCGGGTGGAATCCCGGCGGCATCATCCAGCAGCATCGGCACGCTGTGTTCTTTGGCGATGGCCAGCTCGCGTACGAGTTTGTCGCCGAGGTCCGTGGTGTAAATCATGGCGGTGTCGGGCGTGACGGCGTTGGCAATTTCTTCGGGCGTCTCGACGAGAACCAGCTTGGCCCCGGTTAGCCGGATGGCGTTGTCAAATGCGCTGCGACCTCCGACCATGATGACTTCGAGCTTCATCCCGGTGGTATCCGGCAATTGCCAGATTTTTTGCGAATCGCTGCCCGCCATGCAAGCGGCCGTCGAGGCGGCCATGGCCCCGGCCGCTCCGGTAGTGATCATGCCGGATTCAGCGCCTGTCAACTGTGCCAGCTTTCGCCCCACTGCCTGTTGCAGTTCGACCATATTGACAAAATAGTGGGAAGCTTCGGTTTGGGCGGCGCGGACCTCGGGAAACTGCAACGATCCGCTCAAGTACGTCCACGTTCCACGGCAATTGATGACGGTCTTGATGCCCAGGCGGCTATACACATTTTCCTTGGTATCAAGCCCGATCGCGGCGGCGGATTTTTCATACAGGCCCTGCGCCGCCAGTTGTGCCAGCAACGGTGAGGCGGCTAACATCTTCATGAATCCACGACGACCTGATTCTTGCGAGACAGACATAGTTTCCTCCGGGATGTGTCTTACTGAGCGAAGATCAGCGTTCCAAAATGTTCGGGTACGTGGTTTGGGTCGCGGTTGACGACACAGGTCGGTTGCCAGCACATGAAATGGCGCTGCGGGTCTTCGCCGAGACCATCGATGCGATACAGGTTAGCGCGCCATTTGGTGCCGGGCTTCACCGGCTGTTCGCTAACGGACTTGAGCGGGACGCGTGCTGCCGCGTACCAGATGTGATGGGCTTTGTCGATCCGGCCCTGCCGCTGCCATCCGGAATTCCAGTCGGCGTCGGAAATGTCACGACCCAGGTCGATGTTCAGATCGACCCAGTCACCTGTGGGCGCGATCTCGAACTCGCGGTAGTGCTTGATGTCAGTCCAATCGTCGCCGAGGAAAAATTCCACCACGTCACGGTCCCACAGTTTGAGGCGGTCTTTGCTGTTATCGGGGGGCAGCCACAGATTCAGCTCGCTGTACGGGGAAACGAACAGAAGATATAGATCGGAGTCGGTCCAGAACGCGCGGACCTCGGTTTTGAGTTTGGGATAGTCGATCAGCTGCGAACAGTCTTTTGCAATCCAGGCGGACGCCGCGTGCGACCAGGTAGCCGAATGCGGATCGGTGTTCAGCTCGGGCGCCTGGGCGACGTGCGGGATCGAGAAACTGGCCGTTGGGGATTTAACTTCGCACACCTGCCACGCCACGGCGACTACTGGTGTCACGAGCAACAGTGACAAGCCTCTGATGGGTTTCATGGTTTATGGGCGGGGCGCGTTTCGCAACTCCGGAGCAAGCTCGTACGCTTTCGCGAACTCCGCGCGCGCCTCCTCTTCCTTTCCTTCCTGATGTAGGGCCAATCCAAGATTGTAGTGAGCCTCCGCGTACTTAGGCTTCAGGCGCACCGCCTCGACAAATTGCGCCTGCGCTGACGGCGCGTCACCTGTCTGCAACAGCACCAACCCGAGGTTGTTGTGGCCTTCGGCGAAACTCGGATCGCGGCGCAGGAGTTCCCGGAAAACGTTGGCGGCGCCTGCTGGGTCGTTGTTCTGGCTGAGGACCAATCCCAGTTGAATCCGGGCATCTGTGTACTTGGGATCGAGGCTGATGGCTTCGTTCAGTTCGCGGGCAGCTTCATCGAGATGCTCCGATTGCGCCAGGCCGAGGCCAAGATTGTAATGGGCTTCGGCCAGGTCAGGATCGGACATAACCGCCTGGCGAAACTCTTCGAGCGCGCGGGGGCGGTCGTTCTGACGCCAGTAGAATAGGCCGAGGCTCGAATGGGCCTGCGCGTAGTCGGGTTTCAACTCGAGTGCTTTTTCGAAGGCGGCCTGGGCTCGCGCTGGGTCGTTCTTGCGCTCCCAAGTGACGCCCAAATAGTACTGGCTCGTAGGCAGGTCGGGGCTTTGCTCGGCGGCGTCCTGAAAAAACTTCAGAGCATCGTCGAACCTTTGCTGTTTCAGTGCGTCCACGCCCTGCAGAATTAGATATTTCGCTTGCGCCAGCTTGGTGCGGAACTCGTGCAAGGCGCTCATCTCATCGAGTTCTTTTTGGGCCGCGGCGGTTTTCCCTTGGGCGCGCAAGGCGATGCCCAGGTCGTAATGGGCCTTCTCGAAATCGGGCTTCAGCTCGATCGCCCGTTGAAACGCGGCTATCGCCCCGCCCAAATCGCCGCCGGCTTTGAGTTCCATGCCGAGATTCGTTTGTGACTCCGGGTCGTTAGGATCGATTTCGGCAGCTCGGCGAAATTGAGCCAGCGCGCCACGGTGGTCGCCTTGGCGACGCAGTGTGACTCCCAGAAGCGAATGCGCTGGCGCAAACTGGGGGTTCAGCCGAAGTGCGCCACGAAACTCGGCGGCCGCGTTATCCAGATGGCCGAGCTGTCCTTCAGCCAGGCCAAGCTCGAAATAGATCTCGGCGGAAGGTTTCGAAGTGAGTGCTCGGCGCAGCTCGCCTGCGGTGGCCGCCGGATTATTCTGCTGGGCGTAAAGACGCGCCAGCAGACGGTGCGCTCCCGTATTCGCTGGATCAAGCTGCACAGCTGTTCGAAGCTCCTTGAATGCGGTCGCCTGATCGCCGAGATCGTACCGGGTTGCTCCTAGACCGTAGTGCGCGTCGGCCCACTTGGGTTTGAGCTGCAGCGCGGCTTCGAATTCCTCCGCAGACTCTTTTGCGTCGCCATGATATTTCAACGCGAGCGCCAAATTGTAGTGAGTAGAAGCGTCGTTGGGTTCAAGTACCAGCGCCTGGCGATAATTTGAGATGGCCTGCTCCCACGATTTCGTGCGAGAAAGCTCGATAGCCCGCTGACGATAATCTTCGGCCGTCTGCGCAGACAATGGCGCTGAGAAGAGCAGAATCAACATCAGCGGAAGGACGATTCGCCGGCGAGAGTGAGTACCAGAGTCAATCAAGTATCCGTCCACGCATCATGGCCTAGAGCGGTACACGTCGCTGAAAACTTGCGGGCGAGGCTGGAAAATAGCCCCGCCCGCCGTTGCGTAAGCCGGCGGCAAACGCCGGAACCGCGGTTACCAGTAGAACTTCGCGCTCACCTGCCCGATGCGCGGGTCGCGCGCATTGGAGACGGTTCCGAAGCTGGAATCGGTGATGTTCCCGTCAGGATTCGTAAACTGCGTGTGGTTGAAGATGTTAAAAAATTCGACGCGGACATCGAAAGCGTAATTCTCTTTAATTACCGTCCGCTTCGATACGCCGAAATCGGTGTTGTTGAATCCAGGGCCGTGGAAGAAGCGCCGGTTGGCGGTGCCAAAAGTACCCAGATCGGTGTTAACGGCGAATGCGGCGGGCAGGAAGTAACATCCCGTACCGTCGGTAGTAGGGCAACCGGGATTCGACTTGCGCGGATTCACAGTCACGACGTTGCCGACGAGATTCGGCATATCCGTGTTCGAGCTGCCGGAGAGCGAAGCATCACCGTTGCCCTGGTTCATCTGGATGGGAAAACCGGTCGAGAATCGCGTGATCCCCTGAATCTGCCAGCCTCGGGTCAAGCGCTTAGGCGCATTGCCAAAAGCCCGGTCAAACGGGACGGACCAAATGTAACTGGCCACAAAATTATGCTTGATGTCGCTCGACGACAGGCCTCGGCTCAACTTAGAATCTTCGAAATTCACCAAATCGTTGAATGCCGAAGAATCGTCCAGGCCCTTAGCAAAGGTATACGCCGCCAGGAACGTAAAATCGGCGGCCTTGCGCTCTACCGTGACTTGCGCCGAGTTGTAGATGGAATTGGCGCTGGTAAGCGTATTGGTGTTGCTGGAGCCGTAGCACACCTGGGCCCCGCCGGGGCAGAAATTGGGATTTAAGATCTGCTGCCTGGTGCTGTAGACGCAACCCGGCAGAGGCGTCTGACTAAGCGTCGAACAGGGAATTTTAGCGGACGGAAGCTGGAAGACATCGTTCTCATTGCCAGGTCCGCAGCCGGGAGTAGCAGCAGTATTTCCTGCGGTTACGTCGAAAGCCCCTTGCGCCGTGAGTTGGTGGCAAAGAGCGGCGGAGCCGGGGTTGGCGTCCCGCTGGGTGATGAGGCGGTGTCCCTCGGTCCCGACGTAAGCCACGGTCAGCACGGTTGATTTGCTTAGCTCGCGCTGGAGGGTAAGATTGAAGTGCTCTGCGTAGGGCAGCCTGTTGTGAATGTCGTAGCCCGGAAAGAAGTTGAACGGCTCATATACGGAAAAGTCCAATGTCTTGTTGGATGGGGCGCCCGGAACCGGCGCGGTGAACGGAAAACGCTGTCCCAAGGGCTGCCCGGTGGCGCGAATCCGGAACGGTTCGTCAAACATGACCGATACGGGCGAGGTCCAATAGAGGCCGAACGGCGCATCCGCCACCTCGTAAAACAGGTTCAGGTCCTCAACCGAAGTGTAATAGAGACCGTAGGACGCCCGGATGCTGGATTTCCCCGGGCCGCCAAATATTTTGCCCAGGACTCCATCCGAAAACCCCGGTGAATAAGCCAGTCCCAATCGTGGGCCGAAGTTGTTGTATTTCGTCGGGGCCAGCGTCTTGGGGATGCCAGGGTCGCCCGGAAATACCAGGCCTGGGGGAGAGAGCGGAAACAGCGTAGAGGTTTGCCCGGGATTGAAGGTCTGAATCTTCCCTTGCGTGTCGTACCACGGCATGCTCACTTCCCAGCGCAAACCGAGATTCAGCGTGAGATTTGATTTCACCTTCCAGGAGTCCTGGGCGAAGGCGCCACCATAGCGTGTACGCGAATCCAGGAACTGTTCGGCGGCCTGGGTGTAAGGCGCATTGGTAGTGGAGGTCGCGCCGAGGAGGAAGTCCGCAAAATCGGCTCCCGTCACCGTGCCATCAAATGTGAAGCCTCCATTCGGGTTGGCAAAGTTACGTTCGTTCACTTGCAGGTAGCGGAATTCCCCTCCAAACTTCCACGTATGTCTGCCCTGGCTCTTCGAAAATACGTCACTGGCCATATAGGTGGTGTTGGGCTGGAACGTATTAAGCGTGGGCACGCCAATGTTTAAGCCGTTGGGGCCGAGGTTGCTAAACATGATCTGAGGCACATACTCTTTATATCCGGCCAGCGGGATAATGCCGAGGGTGCCGGCGCCGGTTACGAAACCGAGCGACGACAGGCTCGCAAAACTCCCCGCCGGATTGTCCTTGTTCAGTGCCGTCCGGAAGAAACTTATGCGGGCTTCGTTGACTGCCGTCGCTCCCAGAATCTTGGCGTTGCTCATCACAAACTGCTGTCCTCGCGAAGGCGTGAGCGTTGGGAAGCCCGGCACACTTGAAAAGCTACCGGCATTCCGATCAACGTTGGCACTGCTGACGTTGGAATTGTCTACATCATAGTACCAAGACCAGTTCCCGGTCTTCTGGTTGTTGAAGTCCACGCGCTCCCCGAATTTGTTATCGTTGGCGACGTTTCTCTGGCTGTTATCCGAATAATTCTGTGAATTTCCCGGAGCAGTCGGCGCCGGAATAAACGGAAGGATATTGATGGACGGTTTTGACCAAGCCGCCTGCGGGATTACCCCATTGGGAAAAACACACCCGGTTGGTAAGGCCGCATTGGTGCTGTTGCAGCCGACAAAACTATACGCCTCGTTTTGCGCCACGGTATAACCCAAACGCTGGGAAAGGATCTGCGCCCAGTACGTGCCGGTAACACAATTAGTTGTAGTTGGGTCCTGACAGGTGCCGTCGGTGCCGTTCGGGGCCAAGGCCGCGGGGTCAAAGTTGCCTTGACGCTGGTCTGCTGTGGGTACCGTAACCAAGCCAGTTTCCGCGCCTTGCACCTGCCTGGTGCCCTGATAATCCGAGAACCAGAAAACCTTGTTCTTCCAGACCGGCCCGCCCGCCGCATAACCGAACTGATTGCGCCGCAACTCGGATTTGGAAGGCGCGAAGAAGTTCTTGGCATCCAGCTTGTCGTTACGCAGGAACTCGAAGGCGTCCCCGTGAAAGCCGTTGGTGCCCGACTTGGTGATGGCGTTCATAACCGCACCGCTGAATTTTCCATATTCGGCGTCAAAGCTGTTGGTTATCAGGCGAAATTCCTCGACCGAGTCGAGATTGGGCACCAAACCTGCGCCCAGGTTGCGCCCCTCACTGACATCTCCGCCGTTCACCAAGAATGCGTTCGCCGTTTCGCGCTGGCCGTTCACAGAGATATTGCCCGAATTCAAAATGCCCGATACCGGACGGTCCTGTTGGATCGTTTGAGCCGTGCCGGGCGCAACGCCTGCCTGCAAGCCCAAAAGATCGATGTAGCTGCGCCCGTTCAGCGGGAGGGCGAGCATCTTCTTGGAGTCGATTACGTCGCCGAGTTGCGTGCTTTCTGTTTGTACCTGCACGGCATTGGCGGCAACACTGACTTTCTCGGTCACGCTGCCAACTTGCAGCGTTATGTCGATTTGCAGTTGGTCGTTGACCTTGACTACGACATCGGTGGCGGTGAACTCCTGGAAACCAGCGCTGGTAGCCGTGAGCTGGTAGGTCCCGGCTGGCAGTGCGAGGAACCGGTAAGAGCCGTCCGCGGCCGATGTGGCTTCTTGTTTGAAATTGGTTTGTGTATTCGTTACGGTGATGCGCACGCCCGCGATGGCGCCCTGCGACCGGTCGCGGACCACACCGCTGATCGCCCCAGTCACATCGGCACGCACGGCGTACGAGCTAAAAAGTAATATTAAAACGAATGAAACGGCACCGGACACCAAGCGGCAGCGATTTCCCATCGAACCCCTCCAAGGGCAAGTCTGTGCCGGGTACAATGTCACGAACGATTCTGAGAATCAACTATTAGTTTCGTTTTACTGCTTTATATTTCGGTTTCTTACTATTCAAAACTTGCCGCCACCGGATTTGACGACCAGGCGGATTACTTGATGGAGGAGTTACGATGCTTTCGCCTCGCCAAGTTGTCCGTGGCGGACGTGTTGATCTTCCCCCTAACACCCCGTTGCGCCTTCTGAATAACTTAGTGAGACGATGAAAAACGGAAGACGTCGCTTCCCGCCGCGATGGCGAGGTATTGCCCACCATCACTTCATAGGTCATCGGCGAAGCGCCTTGGTCTTCCACGTCCATGAGCACCGGCGTTTGGTGCGCATCGTAGAAACTCTCTGAGAGCCGCTGCGCTGCGTGCCACGGCCTGGATGGCGGCGGAGGCGGCACACAAAACCTTGCGTTTCTGTGCTCAAGCTGCGGAATTCGAGAGCGGCCGGGTTCCTCTGGCTCGCTCGGCACCCTGGCTTGACGTGTACATACGAGAACGGACGGCGTGGCAGGAACACAGAAGACCGACGGTGGCAAGATCAGCTGCCGCCGTCGACAGCAACGTATCGGTTGGAAATTGGGGGCAAGGCCGTCAACGTGCGCATCTTGCCCCCTCGCAGCACTGCTTACTATTAGGGGTAGCCAATACGCCGTTTGATTGCAGGGGGTCAAAAATAACTGAACATAAGAGTCAGGGATCGATTTTTTGATTCACAGGCTGACCTGCAGAATGGATAGGATGGGACGAAACCTCGGGCGGCCGCGGAGTGTCTTTCTTAGAATGTATCGGATTCTGAGACGCCAACGGCTTTCAATACCGCCGCCATTTCAGACGGTGCGAAGCGCACGAAGCTCTTCACAACATCCGGATCGAACTGTGTCCCGCTCGCTTGGTGCAGGCGCTTGATCGCTTCTTGCAGCGGCAAACCAGCCCGGTACGGGCGTGACGAAACCATGGCATCGAATGCGTCGATCACCGCCACGATGCGCGCGCCGATAGGAATTTCGGAGTCTCTGAGACGAGCCGGATAGCCGGTCCCGTCGAAATGCTCATGATGATGCAATACGTAGAGACTGGTTTGTTCGAGGCCCGGCAGATTACGGACTACGGTCCAACCGAATTCGGGATGGCGCTTTACGATTTCATACTCTTCCGGGGTTAGGCGATTCGGCTTATTTAGAATGCTGTCTGGTACGCCGATTTTGCCGATGTCGTGGAGTAAAGCGCCCATTTCCAGGTCCGGCATGCAGCGCTCGGGAACGCCGAGGTCGCGGGCGACACGCAAGCCCCATTCCGCAAGACGCGTGCTGTGAACCCCGGTGTTGAGGTCACGCAAGTCAAGGAGCTGATTGAACGAACACACCAGGGCGCTGCGCAGATCCCGCATTTGCCCTTCCAGCTCCCGCACCCGCAGCTCCGATTTACGGAGCTGCGGTGTGGAGACGCTG